>OEQY01000326.1_pt1 | contig 11709 bp, 14 predicted proteins | sample 1539871 | NCBI WGS metagenome assembly OEQY01 (sample SAMEA3891877, study PRJEB23780) | metagenome | biome: terrestrial biome; feature: animal house; material: Caecal content | place: Italy | collected 2015-05-05 | reverse complement strand
CAGCACGCCCCGCTCCGTCTCCGTGAAGTTGACCCACACGTCCACGCCGCGGATGTCGGCCATGACGTTCACCATGCCGCGCGAGAGCGTGAACGCGTCCACGCCCAGCGCGCGCGCCTCCTCCAGCGTCGTGTAGATATAGGCGACGCCGTTTTGGGCAAAGCGGATCTTGAGCGCGTACTGCGCGCGCAGCCGCACCTGCTCGTAGTCGTTGGCATAGAGGTTGGCGTAGATCTCCTCCAGGTCAAAGGGCGTTTGCATCAGGAAGGCGGCCAGCTCGAACGTGCGCGCGCTGGTGGCATCGTAGCGGAAGCGGCCGGAGTCCGTCACCATGCCGGTAAAGAGCGATTTGGCCGCAATGGGCGGCACGCGCAGCCCGCACGTGCGGGCAAAGTCCGCCACCAGGCCGCAACAGCTCTCGTAGCCGGTGTCCGTGACCTCCGCCTGCGCGATCTGCCCGCAGAAGATGTGGTGGTCCAGCCGCGCGGTGGCGGCCGCCAGCGCGTAGCGCCCGTCGCTGATGAGATGCGCGGCGGACGTATCCAGGATGATCGCCAGCGCGCCCTCGTAGAACGCGTCCGGCACGTCGTCCATGGCCGAATCGTCCATGAACGCATAGCGCCCCGCGCCGTCGCCGACGGCGCGAACCTGCTTGTCCGGGAAGTTTTCGCGCAGGATGTGCTTGAGGCCGATCTGGCTGCCCAGCGCGTCGCCGTCCGGATTGACGTGCCGGTGCAGCACGATGCGGTCGTGCCGCCGGATCGCCTCGAGAATGGGTTCAAACATGGCCGTTATCCTTTCATTTCGTCAAAATAGCCGCGGTATTCCACCCGCAGCGGGCTTTGCGGGAACAGGTAGCGATGCAGGTCGATGAAGTAGTCGTCTGTCATGCTGGCGATGTAGTCGACCACCAGCTGGTTCGGCTCGGTCCGCTCATAGGGCGCGCGCCGCGGATAGTGCGCGCGGGAGACGTAGTCGATGTGGTGCGTGAAGACCGGCGAGCGGCGGTTCTCCCGGCGCAGGTCCTCCAGCAGCTGGCCGTACATCTCGCGCATCATGGGCCGGGCCGTCACATCCAGCCGGGCGCGCGTGGCCGCGCTCTCGTAGATGATCGCATAGTTGTCGCGCTTGGAGGCCTGCAGCGCCCGGAAGTGGCGCGCATCCAGACGGATGTAGGGCTTGCCATAGCTGTTCTCGATGACGTTGACGACCAGGTTGTTGATGATCTCCGCATTGAGCGCGCCGATCTCGCCGCCCTCGAACGCGCTCTCGTCCGCGACATGGACGCGCGCGGCGTCCTGACGGTCCTTGCCCAGGTAGGCGATGATGTCGCAGATCTGCACGACGCTGCCCTCGAGCGTGGAGGGCTGAATGCGCCTGGCAAAGGCGCGGTCGGTGTACGCGCGCTCGATGATGCGGTCAAACGTTCCAAAGTCGCCGATGGGCACGGGCCGGTATTCCTCCAGCTCGACCTCGCCGTTGTGCCCAGCCACGCCCGCGAGCGTCTGCAGGCTGACGTTGAGCGGGTAGATCGCGTCCAGCACGCGCACGGAGTGGATGTTGTGGTAGAAGTGCCGGCCCGTGTGCTCGTGGTACAGTTCGTCCAGATAGCTCTCGCCCGTGTGCGCAAACGGCGGATGACCGATGTCATGGCCGAGCGCGATGGCCTCGATCAGGTCTACGTTGAGGTTGAGCGCGCGGCCGATCGTGCGCGCGATGCGCGAGACGAGCTGCACGTGCAGGCTGCGCCGGGTGATGTCGTCGTTTTTAAGCAGGGAAAAGACCTGCGTCTTGTCGCTGTAGCGGTTATAGTACGGGCAGTGCAGGATCTTGTCAACGTCGCGCACAAAGGCGGGCCGCCAGACCGTCCCCCTGTCCCCTTCGACCGCCGTGCGGCGGATCGCGTCCGCGTCGTCAGTGCCCAGGCGCGCAAATGTGCCGTCGCGCTTTTCAGTTTCGATCTGCCGCGTGCGCTCCAGCGACAGCGATTCGTATTTGAGCACGGTTTCACCTCGCCATATCCATGGGATCCAATGGGATCGTCCCTTTAGTATAACACGCGCCGGGCCGCGGATCAACACCCGCCCGCGCGGCAGATGGCGCCTTTTGGCATGGGTTCTTTCGGAAGATGTGACATGATTCGCGCATCCGGCCGCATACTAAGCGCAGAATGTGCGTGGGAGGGATGCCGTTTGGAGGAATTTCGGGAAAAGGCGCTTTTGATGGCCGCGCTGGCCGTGCTGCTGCTGGCGCTGGTGTGCGTGTGGCTGCTCGTGCGGGGTCTGAGCGCTGCGGAGGCGGAGCGCTTCGTGGATGCGCAGCGGGTGTTTGCGCAGGGGGGCTGCGTATGATCTATCTGCGCATGCGGGAGACGGTCGAGCGCGGGCCGCACGAGGACGTGCGCGTGCGCGACCTGTGCGACGTGCTGTGCGACGCGCGCGTCGAGGTGCAGGATCTCCCCGTGTCCGTGCCCGAGGGCAACGGGGTGTACTGCGTGCAGGCGATGCAGGTCGTGCGCGCGATCGCCGCGCGCTATCCGGGCGAGCAGGTCTCGCTGCTCGGACCGGCCACTGCGCTGCTGACGCGCAAGCGCGAGGGGCGGCCGCGCCTGCTGGCGCTGCGCGCGGCGCTGGCCTTCCTGGTGCTGCTGGCGGGCAGCGCGCTTGCGATCATGTGGTTCCACGCGGACGTCAACATGTACGACGCCCAGCGGGAGATGTACCGGGCCGTCACCGGCGGCGAGGAGCCGGCCGCGCTGGCCGTGGCGCTCCCCTATGCGCTGGGCGTGGGCCTGGGCGTCGCGTTCTACTACGCGCTGATCGGCCGCAAGACCATCTCCCCGCTGGATATCAAGCTCTCCAACTACAAGCGCGCGGTCATGAACGAGCGCGCGGCCAGGGAGGCGCCGCGCGATGATTGACGTATGGGCCGCCCTGCTCGCGGTCACAGCTGGGGCGATTGTGGGACTGTGCAGCGCGGCGTTGTACACGGTGCTGCAGCTGCCCCTTCGCGTGATGCATGCATGCGGCGCGCCGATGAAGCGCGGCCTGGTAGCCTGGGCGCTGGCGCTGGGCATCACCGGCGGCACGCTGATGGGTAGCATGCGCTGGTCGCTGCACCTGCCGCAGGCGTTTTTCTTTGCGGCGATGTTGCTCGCGGGCCTGTTTACCGGCGCGCTGGCCGCTGCGCTCAGCGAGATCCTGGACGTGCTGCCCTACGCGCTGGATCGCCTGCGCCTGGGACGCGCGGTGACGCCGCTGCTATGGGCGCTCGCGCTGGGCAAGGCAGCCGGCGCGTTTCTGGGTACGCTGTTTGTGCATTGACATGGCGCCGCGCGGCCATACTATCCCGCAGGAGGAGGGATTCGATGGACAGGCACAACCATCCCACCTATGCGCTGGAGGCGCAGCCGCGGCCCGGCGCGCGCGAGACGCGCATGCGCCCGCCGCGAACGGGCACGCCCCTGCGCAACGAACGGGAGGAAGAGGCATGAAGCAGAGCCGACGCGTTCAGGAATACCTACAGCTCGTCGAGCGCCTCGCGCCCAGGTCGGACATGGGCAAGGGACTGGTGCGCGCCTTCTGGGTGGGCGGACTGATCTGCGTGCTGGGGCAGGCCATCACCGACCTGGCGATGTCCTTCGGGCTGGACCGGCAGGCCGCCGGTACCGTGTGCTCGATCTCGCTGGTCTTCGCCAGCGCACTGGCCACGGGCCTGGGCGTATACGACCGCCTGGGCAAGTATGCCGGCGCCGGATCGATCGTCCCCATCACGGGGTTCGCCAACTCCGTCGTCGCGCCGGCGATGGAGTTCAAGCGGGAGGGCTACGTCATGGGCGTGGGCGCGAAGATGTTTTCGCTGGCCGGGCCCGTGCTCGTCTACGGCATCGGTTCGTCGGTGATCGTCGGGCTGATCTACTTCTTTCTCGGGAGGTAACGCATGGCGGACAAACGCATGGGCGCGCAGACGGTCGCGCTGCCCTCCGGGCCGCGCCTGGCCGCATGGTCGGCCGTCGTGGGCCCCAAGGAGGGCGAAGGTCCCCTGGGCGCGTATTTTGACCGGGTAGAGACCGACGACATGTGCGGCCAGGAGAGCTTTGAAAAGGCCGAACGCAGCCTGTTCGCATCCTGCGCGCGCCTGACGCTGGACAAGGCAGGCGTCCGCCCGCAGGACGTGCACGCGCTGCTGGGCGGCGACCTGCTCAATCAGATCATCTCCGCGGGCTTTGCGGCCCGGCAGCTCGGCATCCCGTTCTACGGCCTGTACGGCGCGTGTTCCACGATGGCCGAATCGCTCGCGCTGGGCGGCATGCTCGTCGACGGCGGCCACTGCGCGCGCGTGCTGTGCGCCACGAGCAGCCATTTTTCCACCGCCGAGCGTCAGTACCGCACGCCCCTGGAGCTGGGCACGCAGCGCACGCCGACCGCACAGTGGACGGTCACCGGCTCCGGCAGCGCGCTCGTGTGCGAGGCAAGGGAGGCCCGCGACGCGCGCGTGCGCATCACGCATGTGACGACGGGCAAGGTGATCGACCTGGGCGTCAAGGACGCCAACAACATGGGCGCGGCCATGGCCCCGGCGGCGGCGGACACGCTGCTGGCGCACCTGCGGGACACCGGGCGCGACTATGCCGACTATGACCTGATCGTCACGGGCGACCTGGGCAGCCTGGGCCGCGAGCTCATGCTCGAGCTGCTGCGCCGCGAGGGGCGCGCGCTGCCGCCCGAACGCAGCGTCGACTGCGGCATGCTGATCTACGACGCATCCCAGGACGCGCACGCCGGTGGCAGCGGCTGCGGCTGCTCGGCCTCCGTGCTTTGCGGCAAGTTGCTGGGCGAACTTGCGCGCGGCGAGCTGCGCCGCATCCTGTTCATGGCCACGGGCGCGCTGCTCAGCCCCACGACGACCATGCAGGGCGAGACCATCCCCTCCATCGCCCATGCCGTCGCGCTCGAATGCGCCGGGAAGGAGGAGTAAACCGTGTGGATGTACGTCAAGGCCTTTCTCGTGGGCGGCGCGCTGTGCGCGATCGGCGAGGCGCTGCTGCTGCGCACGCAGCTGACGAGCTCGCGCATCCTCGTGGGCTATGTCACCGCCGGCGTTCTGCTCGGCGCGCTGGGCGTCTATGCGCCGCTGGCCGAATTCGCGGGCGCCGGCGCGACGGTGCCGCTGACCGGTTTCGGCTATTCGCTGGCCAAGGGCGCCATCGAAGCCGTCCGCGAGCAGGGGTGGCTCGGCGCGTTTACCGGCGGCACGGCTGCCTGCGCCGGGGGCATCGCAGCGGCGATCCTGTTCGGCTATCTGGCGTCCGTGATCTTCTCCCCGCATACCAAGAAGTAGCAGAAAATGCAGTTTTTCCCAGTCGTCCGCGGATTGATATTGCTACGCAGGGAATATTCGGGTATAATAAAAACCGGATATGTCCTTTTTTGCGTTCATCGATCGGCCGGGGAGGCGAAGACATGCGTGTTGCGCAAGTGGTCGGCAAGCTTGCCGCCGGCGGCGTGGAGGCCGTGGTCAACACCTACTACCGCCGCCTGGACCATACGCGCATTCAGTTCGATTACTTCATTGACGAGGATTCGCCCTGCGAGCCGCCCGAGAAGCTGATCGCGCTGGGCGCGCGGTATTACCGCATCCCGCCGACAACCCGCCCCATTGCCCGCGTCCTCGCGCTGCGCCGCCTGTTTGCGCAGAACTGCTATCCCATCGTCCACGCGCACATGACCACGCTCAACCTGCCGGTGCTGCTGGCCGCGCGCTGGGCTGGCGTGCCGGTGCGCATCAGCCATGCCCACAGCACCAGCGCGCCAGGCGAGAGCGCGCGCGGGCTGCTCAAGGGCCTGTTGCGCCCGACGGCACGCCTGTTTGCGACGCACTTTATGGCCTGCGGTCAGGCGACCGCGCAGTGGATGTTCCCACGCCGGCTGATTGATGCAGGCCGCGTGACAATTCTGCCCAACGCCGTGGACGTGGGCCGCTTCCGCTTCAGCGAGGCCGTCCGCACGCAGGCGCGCGCGCGGCTGGGCCTGCAAAGCGCCCTGGTCGTCGGGCACGTCGGGCGCTTCATGCGCCAGAAGAATCATGCCTTTTTGCTGGAGATCTTTGCGGCGCTGCACGCGCGCAGGCCGGATGCGGTACTTCTGTTGGTGGGGGACGGCGAGTTGCGCGCCGGCGTCGAGGCGCAGGCAGCCGCGCTCGGCCTGACGGACTGCGTGCGATTTCTGGGCATCCGCCACGACCTGCAGCGGCTGTATTGCGCGATGGACGTCTTTGTGCTGCCCAGCTTTTACGAGGGGCTGCCCGTCGTGGGCGTGGAGGCACAGGCCTGCGGTCTGCCCTGCCTCGTATCCGATGCCGTGGACGCACACACCGCCGTCTGCGATGCGGTCCGCTTTTTGCCGCTGCGGGCCGGGGCGCAGTCCTGGGCGCGGGCGGTCGAAGCGTTGGCCGCGCCGGTGCGCGCGCGCCAATCGGGCGCGCAGGCCGTACGCCGGGCCGGGCTGGACATCGGAGATACGGTCCAGCAGCTGAGCGGCCTGTATGAAGCACTTGCAGCGGGAGGTGGCCGGCATGATTAAGCAGCACCAGCGTCAGCTCAACCAGCTCAACGGCGCGCTCGACGCGCTTTCGGCGTTCGCGGCAATGATGCTGGCGTTCGTCATCCGCTTCTATCTGCGCGACGACGGTGCCATCGTCTACAGCGTGGCGTCGCATGCACTGGTGGCGTTTGGCAACGCGGCGCTGCACCTGGTGGTCTACAGCGCGATGGGCTTTTACAAACCTCATCGCAGCATGCGCTACTATGCGGAAATCTGGCAGATCGTGGTGGCGGAGAGCCTGTGCTTTGCCATCGTGCTCAGCGCGTTCTACTTCTTCAAGCTGCCGAACTTCTCTCGCGCGATGCTGGGCTACAGCTATGCGCTGGGCATCGCGCTGTGCGTGTGCAAGCGCATGGCCCTGCGCCTGGTGCTGCACGCCTACCGCCGGCGCGGGTTCAACCAGAAGCACGTCGTGCTCGTGGGCTGCGGCGGCACGGCTTCGGACTACCTGCGGGTGCTCGACGTACACCGCGAATACGGCTTTCGCGTGGCGGGCTACGTGGCGGACGACGCGGACTGGGGCCGCGTGAGGCACCTAGGCGGCTACGATGCGCTGGAGGCCGTGCTCGACCGCATCAAGCCGGACGAGGCGGTGCTGGCGATGGATGCCGCGGACTATACGCACATCGAGGACGCGATCCGCGCCTGCGAAAAGACCGGAACGCCGCTGTCGATCATCCCCTGCTACGACCGCTACATCAGCTCGCGCATGCAGGTGGAGGAGATCGACGGGTTGAATGTGGTCGGCATTCGCGCCATCCCGCTGGACAACCTGATGAACGCGGCGGTCAAGCGCGCAATGGACGTGGTGGGCTCGCTGGCGCTGCTCGTGCTGACCTCGCCGCTGATGCTCGTCGCGGCGGTCGGCATCCGCATCACGTCGCCGGGCCCAGTCATCTTCCGTCAGGAGCGGGTGGGCCGGCACAAGCAGACATTTGAGATGTACAAGTTCCGCTCCATGCGGCCCAACGCCGAGCAGGACAGCGCCTGGAGCAAGAGCGAGGACGCGCGGCGCACGCGCTTTGGGGCCTTCCTGCGCAAGTTCAGCATCGACGAGCTGCCGCAGCTGGTCAACGTGCTCAAGGGTGACATGAGCCTGGTGGGCCCGCGCCCGGAGATCCCCTACTTCGTCGACAAGTTCAAGGAGGAAGTCCCGCTGTACATGATCAAGCACTACGTCCGCCCGGGGATCACCGGCTGGGCGCAGGTGTGCGGCTTTCGCGGCGACACGTCGATACCCAAGCGCGTGGAGCACGACATCTACTATATCGAGCACTGGACGCTGGGCTTTGACCTGAAGATCCTGTTTTTGACGCTCTTCCGCTTTGCCAACGACGAAAAGCTCTCCGCGGGCGGCACGCCCAAAGCCCGCGCGTGACGCGGCGCGCCAAATATGGTATAATGACCTCAACCCGTTTCGACCCCGTGAGCAGATTTTTCCCCGCGCGAGCGGGCAATTTGCGGCGGACGCTTCCGCCGCCGGAAAGGATGGACTGCATGAAGGACGAAAAAACGCTTTATATCGTCGTGCCCTGTTACAAGGAAGAGGCCGTGTTGCCGGAGACGTCGCGCCGCCTGGGCGAAAAGATGCGCGCGCTGATGGCGGCGGGCAAGATCTCGGACAAGAGCCGCGTGATGTTCGTCAACGACGGCTCCAAGGACCGCACGTGGGAGATCATCGCGGGCCTGCACGAGCAGGACAAGCTCTTCTCGGGCGTGAACCTCTCGCGCAACCGCGGCCACCAGAATGCGCTGCTCGCCGGGCTGATGACGGCGGTCAACTATGCGGACATGATCATCTCCATGGACGCGGACCTGCAGGACGACGTGAATGCCGTGGACGCCATGGTCGACGCATACCACGCGGGCTACGACGTCGTCTACGGCGTGCGCAGCGCGCGCAAGACCGACACGTTCTTCAAGCGCTTCACGGCCGAGGGCTTCTACAAGCTCATGCAGGCGCTGGGCGTGGACATCGTGTTCAACCATGCGGACTACCGCCTGATGTCCCGGCGGGCGGTGGAGGGCCTTTCGCAGTTCAAGGAGGTCAACCTCTTCCTGCGCGGCATCGTGCCGCAGATCGGCTATCCGTGGACGACCGTGGAGTATGAGCGCGCGGAGCGCTTTGCCGGCGAGAGCAAGTATCCGCTCAAGAAGATGCTGTCCTTCGCGTTTGACGGCATCACCTCCTTCAGCATCAAGCCCATCCGGCTGATCCTGGCGGTCGGCATGGTGATCTTCGTGGCCAGCATCATCGCCCTGGTGTGGGCGCTGATCTCCAAGCTGATGGGCTCGGCCCAGGCGGGTTGGACGTCGCTGATGGGCTCCATCTGGATGATCGGCGGCATTCAGCTGCTGAGCCTGGGCGTCATCGGCGAATACATCGGCAAGGTGTACAACGAGGCCAAGGCCCGCCCCCGCTACATCATCGAGCGCGTGCTGAACGACTGATTTTTTTCTTCAATCCTCTTGACGCTACGGGTTTTTCGTGCTATAATAGTTCACGTCGTCAAGAGGTCGCATGGCTCAGTTGGTAGAGCACATCGTTCACATCGATGGGGTCACAGGTTCGAGTCCTGTTGCGACCACCACTTCCTCGGTCAGAAATGACCGAGGACTTTTTATGCCTCACGCAGCGGATATGTGGGCGCTCTCTCCCGCCATCAAAGGGCCGGAAACAAAAAGCTCTATAATCACAGTAAAAAATGATAAGATAAGTTGCGCAATTGAAAAGAAGAAAAAAGAGATATGGTTTGCAGAACTCTGGCAGAATGAAGTTGCGACACACCATTCTGAAAGGAGACTGCAAACCATATCTGAGAAGATTGTACAACTGAACAAGGAAGTTATCAAGGGGCGGATCAAGGAATTAGTCCGCCGCAGTGTGGAAGAAACGCTGAATGAGCTGCTGGAGCAGGAGGCAGAGAAACTTACGCAGACTGCCCGCTATGAACGAAATGAGGCTCGCCAGGGCTACCGCAGCGGCCACTATGACCGAAATCTTACCACTACATCCGGAGACGTTATGCTCCATGTTCCCCGACTCAAGGGCGTCTCATTTGAAGCTGCTATAATCGAGCGGTATCGCCGCCGGGAAAGCAGTGTGGAAAAAGCACTCATCGAGATGTACCTGCCGGTGTCTCTGTGCGCCGGATGGAGGGTGTTACCGAAGCTCTGTGGGGCAGCAAGGTATCTCCGGCAACGATTAGTGAGCTGAACAAGAAAACTTACGTTCACATTGAAGACTGGCGCAACCGTCCCTTGCAGGGCGGTAGATATCCGTATGTCTATGTGGATGGTATCTACCTGCGACGTAACTGGGGCGGAGAGTACGAGAATGTGGCAATTCTGCTAGCCATTGCAGTAAATGAGGATGGGTACCGTGAGGTTTTGGGTGCTGCCGAAGGGATGAAAGAGGACAAGGCAAGCTGGGTGAGTTTCTTCCAATGGCTCAAAGGTCGCGGATTGGATGGCGTGAAGCTCATTGTTAGGGACAAATATCTGGGCATGCTGGAAGCGGTGAGTGAGGTATTTCCTGCAGCCAAATACCAGTGCTGTACGGTTCACTTTTACCGGAATGTGTTTTCTGTTGTTCCTCGCTCCAAAGTAAAGCGGGTAGCCAAAATGCTCAAGGCCATTCATGCGCAGGAAAACAAAAAGGCCGTCCGGGAAAAAGCCGGAGCTGTAGTCGCTCAGCTGAAGGAAATGAAGCTGCCAGGAAGGTAGAGGACAGCGTCGAGGAAACACTGACTTACTGCGATTTTCCCTATGCGCATTGGGGACGGATCCGCGCCAACAATGTGATTGAACGGCTGAATCGAGAGATTCGCCGCAGGACCCGTGTGGCGGGGACGTTCCCTGACGGAAACTCTGTCCTGATGCCGATCTGTGCCCGACTGCGACATGTAGCCGGCACCCAGTGGGGCAGCAAGAAGAACATGAAGCACTTGGAGGCGGTTCTGGAAGACGTCTCTATTGCTGGCTAACCTCATTCAACCAGAGTCTGCAAACCAATTTTGCGCATAACTCCAGACAGTACCCAATACAGTGCTTCTATATTAGCACCGCATTGGAAGTTTGCATGAAGGAAGCCGTCATTTTAAGAACGGTTATCTACTTGTTTGATCTCTTTCAGATACCTTTTCAACGCGTCACGCCAGTCAGGCAGCGGTACAAAGCCGCTTTCCACGAGCTTGGTCCTGTCCAACCGGCTGTTAAAAGGACGAATGGCTTTCGATATGCCGTATTCCGCCGTCGTCACGGGCTGCACAGTCACGTGCATGCTCGCCTGACGGAAGATCTCGCACGCAAAGTCGTACCAGCTGATGTAACCTCCCTCGTTGGTGGCATGATAAATACCATATTTCTCCGTTTCGATCATGTCTACCAGCAGTCGTGCCAAATCCAGCGTATAGGTCGGCGTGCCGACCTGGTCACTCACTACGCGCAGTGTGGGATGCGTCTGTCCGAGGCGCAACATGGTTTTGATGAAATTGTTTCCACTCTGACCAAAGGCCCACGCCGTGCGCACAATGAAGAACTTATCCACCAGCTTACGTACCACCTGTTCACCTTCCAGTTTAGTCTGTCCATAGACATTCAGTGGGGCGTATTCCTCGCAGTCGGGTTGCCGGGGCACCTCACCCTGCCCATTAAACACATAGTCTGTGCTAATATACATCAGCTTGCAGCCTATCTCCCCGCAGACCTGCGCAATGTGCCGTGTACCATCCACGTTGATCGCCCGCACCTTGTCCTGATTTTCCGGCTCCTCGGCCGCATCCACCGCCGTCCATGCCGCGCAGTGGATCACCGCGTCGGGTTTCGCACGCAGAAGCCGCTCCCTCACCTCTTCTGCATCCGTGATGTCCAGATGCTCATAGGGCATGGTACATACCGCGCTTCCATCCTGCACGCCGCTGTATACGGGCGCAAGATCGCTGCCAGTCCCTTCCTGCCCACGCCGTGCCAGCTCATTCATTACATCGTGGCCCAGCTGGCCGCAGATGCCCGTAACATATATCTTCATCTGCCTGTCCCCTCCGGCTTACAGGTTTGCGTACATTTTTTCGTAGTAGTTCTGGTATTCCCCGCTGATGATCTCCTC
>OEQY01000323.1_pt1 | contig 11758 bp, 11 predicted proteins | sample 1539871 | NCBI WGS metagenome assembly OEQY01 (sample SAMEA3891877, study PRJEB23780) | metagenome | biome: terrestrial biome; feature: animal house; material: Caecal content | place: Italy | collected 2015-05-05 | reverse complement strand
AGGCTCGCAAACCCGCATAAATAAAGGGTTTTTGAAAGGGTACTGTGGAAAAGCAAAAGCTTATAAAAGAGCATTAATACAACAACAGAAGCCATGTTATGTTTGAGTTCCATTCTGTGGAAAAGCAAAAGCTTATAAAAGAGCATTAATACAACACCGAGTTCCTTGACTTCGTCGGGCAGGGAAACTTGTGGAAAAGCAAAAGCTTATAAAAGAGCATTAATACACTGCCCAATCTGAGAGGTGTTTGACAGCAACAACCAGTGGAAAAGCAAAAGCTTATAAAAGAGCATTAATACACTTTTCCAAGCGATACATCAACATTCCCATTTTTGGTGGAAAAGCAAAAGCTTATAAAAGAGCATTAATACGGGGGAGTATTACTCGACCCCCTTACTTAACCTCCTACTGGAAAAGCAAAAGCTTGTAAAAGAGCATTAATACACCAAATGAGCGTTAGCGAATGCGATTGGAGCAACTTACGTAAAAAAGCAGAAGCTTTCAAAGGAGCATTATCTTATTTTTACTTTGTGAGTGTAGGTAGTCATTTGTGAAGGGCAAGGGGATGTTTGAAGATAGTGGAATGAAAGACTTATTAATGTAGTGAGACTATATTGATAAGTCTTTTTGCATTATTTATTTTTTCGTGGTAGAATAGTAACAATATAAGAAGATTGGAGGGGCGCCAGTTCGGCGCTGGATATATAACTGGTGAGAATCCAGTCTGGTAAGACCTAGCAAGTCGCCAGTACCGAGTCCTTGGAGCACCAAAGGCTAACAATGGTGTTTAAGCGTAGGATAGGGAACAGGAACGCCGTAATGCGAAAGCGTGAAGTGATCTTCGTCAGAATTATCGATTGTGTGGGGTGGTCTGCTACCTCCTTGGGTCACCAATAAGGAATAGTCGCTAAAGCGAGACTATGAAAACACACCGGAGTCCTAGAGCACGGCATACCTGATATTATTATATCCAGCGTACCTGGGAGGCCTGGATGGTTCTGGACATGAGCCAGTATGGAATATCGGTCAATGCAATGGTGAGTATGAACGAAGACCATCGAGGAGTCGGATTCGCCCATAGTACCGGGGAAGGAAGTAATGACTCTGGAGGGAAGCAATAAGTCGCTTTTGCTGACAAAACATAGAAAGCACAGGAGGCAGACATTCTATGGAAAAAGAGAAAGCAGAAATAGCCAGACTTGTAGAGAAATATGGCAGGGTTGAGTCGTTGATGAAATACGTTAACAGTGACACGCTCAAGGAGTCCTACCGAAAGTAGCCGAAAGGGAAAGCGGTAGGAACAGACGGGATAACAAAGGAAGAATACGGAGAGGACTTAGAAGGAAACATTGAAAACCTGCTAATCAGAATGAAGAAGTTTTCTTATAAGCCTTATCCAGTGCGCAGAGCCTATATACCAAAAGGGAATGGAAAGATGCGTGGACTCGGCATTCCGTCATTTGAGGACAAAGTCGTGCAGGGTGAGGAGATACTGGAAGCGATTTATGAGCCGAAATTCAAAGAGTTTTCATTTGGATTTCGCCCAAACAGAAGCTGTCACGATGCAATCCAGAGAGTAAACAAGCATATCATGGCAGATAAAGTCAATTATATCTTAGATGCTGAAATTAAAGGATTCTTTGACAACATAGACCATGAATGGATGATTAAATTTCTGGAACACGACATAGCCGACAAGAACTTCATCAGGTATAGCAAGAGAAATGTAAAGATATACTTAAAATTAAAAATTGGTCGAAAGAATGCAATTGTTCTTGAAAAATGGAGTAAATATGATAGAATACAAGAGAGGTAATTAATTTTCGACAAAAATTGTCATGTATCTCGACTTTAAAGTAAAAATACCGTCTGATTCCTCTGGAATCACTGGCAAAAATATATTTTTTTATAATTCAACAAATAAAAACGGTCAGGCAGGGGATATTAACTTTGTAGAATACAGACATTTCAAAGAAGATATCTGTGCGCCCGTTATAAACTATTGTTTCTTTGAGGAAATGAGATTTCTTAACGGAAAAGAGGTGTGTGATGAGTAAGCAGTATTCAATGAAAGTATATCCTGCTGGCAGAGGGCGGGATGTTTACAGAAATATCGAAATCTGTGGGGATGAATCACTGGATCGATTGTGTGGGATTATCCTGGAAGCCTTTGATTTCATTGATGAACATTTGTATGAATTTTGCATGGACAACCGAATGTATAGTGAATATGCTTATCAGTCAGATCCAGAGGGAGATGAACCATCAACGGATATAACTCTTGATGCGATCGGGCTTTATAAAGGGCAGAAATTTTCGCTTCATTATGACTTTGGAGATGATTGGATGTTCACCATTACAGTATCAAAAATCAGTGAAGCAGAAGGGAGTTTTGAGCCACGCATAGTCAAATCCAAAGGGTATATTCAGCAGTATCCAGACTATGATGAAGAGGAATGGGACTATGAATAAAATGTAGATGCTGTGAGAGTTGATTTTTTTAAAAGTTAAAAATATATTTATTTAAACTAGCTGCATTGTTACTCAATATCAAATATATCGTGGTACGAGCTGACAAGGCAGTTAGAATATAAGGCGAATGGAAGGAAATATATAAAAATAGGTGCTTTCTTTGGCACGGATTTAGAAATTCTGTTGAAAGGACTTCATGTAGATACGCTTTATCTGATAGGCGGGCTGACTGATGTATGTATTCATTATACAGCAGTAGACGCACATCAGCATGATTACCATATCAAGGTAGTAACGGACGCTGTGGCAGGATCAAGTGAAGAAGCTCATAACTACGCATTAAAAGCGATTCGATATTTACAGAGGGATGCACTGATAACTGTTACAGACATAGAAAATTCGTAATTTTATATCCAGTATTGCATAAAGCGGTTAGTCTATACGATTGACTGCTTTTTCTATATACAGAGAGGGAAATTTATGCCCCCAGCAGTTTAAAGAGGATGCGGTGTAGTATCGATTGGATTATCCAGAATTGGTATTTCATAAGAAAAGTTGAACTATTCTTGACTTATGTTTGGATTTCTGGTATTATTTAAGAAAAGTAAACGCACGATGCAGAAGAATTCAGTTAAAATAAACAATTAGAGAGTATTTAGAAACAAATTAAAGTTATTTTCCCCATTTATAGTATATAACAACAGAAATAGAGCTGGTAATAAGAAACTATTGCGGAATATTGCTTGCAAATAAAGTCAGGAAATGAGAAAAGAAAGAGGAATGGGGTGGCTGTACGTTATGGAAAACGGCGGGAACATAGAAATTCAAAGAAATGTTATGGAAGAAACGGTGGTAGGAATGGAACAAAAAGAGTCTTTTTTAAATCAGGTCAAGGCAAAGAAAACAACAAAGGATAGTGTGTTTCGGGATTTGTTTGAAAATCCAACGTATTTATTGCAGCTTTATCAGGCGTTACATCCAGAAGATACAGAAGTAACAGAAGAGCAGATTAGCCGTGTAACGATTCAAAATGTGTTATTGGATCAGATGTATAACGATCTGGGATTTGTGGTAAAAGGACGGTTATTGCTACTTGTGGAAGCACAGTCTAGTTGGAGCAGAAATATAGTGATTCGAGCTTTGTTGTATTTAGCAAATACTTGGAAGGAATACATTCAGGACAAAAAATTAAATATTTATGGAAATAGAAAGATCGTTCTTCCAAAGCCAGAGCTGTATGTGATTTATACGGGAGAGAGAAGCGAACGGCCAGAATGGATTTCGTTATCAGAAGAATTCTTTCTAGATCAGGAGTGTTTTGTGGATATAAGGGTGAAAATGCTGTATGATGGAAAGAAAGGAGATATCATTAACCAGTATGTAACATTCACAAAGATTTATAACGAACAAGTAAAGAAGTATGGAAGAACGAGAAAAGCAGTATTAGAAACCATTCATATTTGTAAAGATAGCAATATATTAAAAGAATATTTAAAAAATCGAGAGAAGGAGGTTGTGGATATTATGATGACATTATTTGATCAGGAATATGCGGTGGAACGATATGGGGATGAAAAGAAAGCGGAGGGATTGGCAGAAGGATTAGCAAAAGGAAAAATAAAAGCCAAGCAGGAAATGGTTTATAAGCTTGTAGATAGAAAAATGTCGTTGGAAGTGATTTCTGATGTTGTTGGAGTGAGTGTTGAAATGATAAAGAAATGGTTGGATGAACGTTCCGTTATTGCAAGGTAAAAGGTGAGGGGATTGTTGGGATTCTTATGTTAGTTATAATTATCTTAATAAAGTGGACAATAATAAGCAGAGAGAATACCAACTTGTGTATATGGAATGAAGAACAAGACTTTTTACTAAAAAATGAATAGGAAGAATATTTTTGAGTATTTGGTGGAATATATGGGTAGGATAGTCCTATCTTTTTTTCTGTGATTTTTTATTTGGGAGGTTTAATTCTTCCTCCTCCATCTGATAAAGAGTAACAGAAGTGTTGTAGTTGAGGGAAAAAAGATGGGAAGAAAATTTTCTTTTTAGGAGAATGATATGAGTCAAGTGGAGCAATATATAATAAGTATTCCTGATTTTCCTGAATCTGGAATTGTTTTTCGTGATATTACATCTATTTTGAGAGATGCGGATGGATTGAAGTTAGCAGTGGATGAAATGATGAAATGTTTGGAAGATGTGGAATTTGATGCAGTTGTGGGTTTGGAGTCGAGAGGGTTTTTGTTTGGAATGCCGATTGCTTACAATTTGCATAAGGCTTTTATTCCTGTGCGAAAGAAGGGTAAATTGCCAAGAGAAACGATTGAGGCAGCATATGAATTAGAATACAGCAATGCAGTAATTGAAGTGCATAAAGAGGATGTGAAAGCAGGAATGAGAGTTGTTTTAATTGACGATTTAATTGCAACTGGAGGTACGATCAAAGCAGCAGCTGGATTATTGGAGCAGCTTGGAGCAATTGTTGTAAAAATAGTTTGTTTAATAGAGTTAAGCGATTTAAATGGGAGAGAATATTTAAAAAACTATGCAATTGATACTGTAATCTCTTACGAAGGAGAATAGAATATTTCTCAAAATTATCTATATAGAAAATGTATTTTCTAATAATTCTATTATGTGGAATAGAAATCAGAAAAGAGGATGTTATGTTAGAGAAATTATTTAAATTAAAAGAAAATAATACGAGTGTAAAGACGGAGATTATAGCGGGTATTACAACATTTATGACGATGGCGTATATATTGGCAGTGAATCCAAGTATTTTAAGTGATGCGGGAATGGATGCAACGGCGGTGTTACTAGCTACTGCATTAGCATCGTTTCTTGGAAGTGCATGTATGGCATTTATGGCAAATTTGCCGTTTGTATTATCGGCAGGTATGGGATTAAATGCATATTTGGCATATACGGTTGTATTAAGTTATGGCTATAGTTGGCAGGTTGCATTGTTGGCAGTATTCGCAGAAGGTATTATTTTTATTATATTATCGTTAACCAATGTTAGAGAAGCGATTTTTAATGCAATTCCGTTTGATTTAAAAAAAGGAGTTTCCGTTGGGATTGGAATGTTCATTGCATTTATCGGTCTACAAAATGCAGGTTTAGTCGTAAGAGATGATACTACCCTAGTGAAAATTGTAGACTTTACAGAAAATTTTAATACTGCTGGTATTTATGCAATATTGGCTGTGATTGGCTTATTCATTACTGTAATTTTATATATTAAAAAAGTAAAAGGTGCGATTTTAATTGGTATTTTGTCTACGTGGTTACTTGGAATCATTTGTCAGGCAGCAGGAATTTATATTCCAAATCCAAAGGCTGGTTATGATACATTATTTCCGAATTTTTCGATGACGGATTTTAGAAAGTTAGGCGAAACATTCGGGCAATGTTTTAATGTCGATTTTCATTCTGTAGGAGTGGCAAATTTTATTGTAGTAATTTGTGCTTTTTTGTTTGTAGATATGTTTGATACGCTTGGAACTTTAATTGGTGTTAGCACGAAGGCTAATATGTTGGATGAAAGCAATCGTCTGCCAGGAATTAAGCCAGCGTTATTGGCAGATGCGATTGCAACGACGGCAGGTGCAGTGTTGGGAACTTCTACTGTTACCACGTTTGTGGAGTCTTCTGCTGGTGTAGCAGCGGGAGGACGAACTGGGTTAACGGCGATTGTGGCAGGATTATTATTTTTGGTATCTACGTTTTTTGCACCGATTTTTACTGCAATTCCATCGTTTGCAACGGCTCCAGCATTACTTATGGTTGGATTTTTCATGTTTGGAACAATTTCAGATATTAAATTTACCGATGATAATATGACAGAAGCAGTTCCAGCGTATCTTTGTATTTTAGCAATGCCATTGTTTTATAGTATTTCAGAGGGAATTTCCATTGGCATTATTTCCTATGTATTATTAAATACAATTTGCGGAAAAGTGAAAAAAGTGACTCCTTTAATGTATGTATTGGCAGTGTTATTTGTTTTTAAGTATAGTTTCTTATAAAAGTTTTGGAGGATAATTAGAAACGTGAATTTTTCCAAATGTCTTTTCTGCCAGCCCCTTGTTCAAAATGGTATTTTGCAATTCCAAGATCTATCTTTGTGTAAAAACCGTTTCCAGGTCTACCAGTTACTTTATTGCCATCAAGAGTAAATACAAATTTTTGCTGATTCATTGCTGTTGGAGCAAGTAAAGCGGCTTTGATACCGGAGTTAAACCAATCAGGCTTTTTACCACTTGCTTTACCGACTGCATCGGCAGTTTTGGATTTATGAGCTACGCCCTGTGTGGTGCCATATCCCAAAGAAATAACTAGAGTCAGCTTTTCTCCATCACTAATCTGAATATTTTTTTTGGCTTTGTTTTTAGAAAATGTTAGGGCGACCCAACAGGTGTTTAGTCCTAGCATCTGGGCTTTTAGAACAATACGCTCACCATAATAACCACATTTTTCTTCAAGATTTGCAGATTTTTTTCCGACTAGTGCAATATAGTTTTGTACACCGCTGAATTTACCGTAATGTGCCATCCTTCCATCAAAAGCAGTTGGTTCATTTGTTATAAGCTGGATGTGAAGATGTCCTTCTTTATTGCAGGCATCAATTTCTTTTTGAAGATCGGAAATAATTTCGTTAGAAATTTTTTTATTTTTATAGCTGCGTACGGAATGTCGTTGATTTATAGCTTCTAAAATTGTCATAGTCAATCTCTCCTTATAATTCAATAATTTGTTCTTTTACTGCTGGATCATGATTAGTCAACGGTGAATACAGTTTTTACCTTTGTAAGGGATTCCTCTGTCTACAATGACGTTGCCTGTATGAAATACATGAATACGGATCACGGTTCTTCACCTTCTTTCAATCTGAGGTATGATTCGTTTAAACTATTATACCACAGATATCGGTTTAAAGTTCATTGGTAAAGAAAATCGAGACAATTAAATAAAGACATGAGCATATTCTATTTGCCCATGTCTTTACGCTAAAGTTTAAAATGTTAGGAATAATTTTACAAAGATTGTTTTTTTGCACGCCATTGAATCAATTCTCCTGCGATACTAATGGCGATTTCGGCTGGAGTTTCGGCAGAAATTGGAAGTCCGATTGGAGTTTGAAAACGAGCAATTTGGGTATCAGTAAAGCCATCGGCAAGGAGTTTTTCCCTAATCATTGCTTTTTTATGTCTGCTTCCCATAACTCCGATATAATAAGCAGAAGTCAATAAAGATTGTTTTTGAACAAGGTAATCGTAATGATGTCCTCGTGTCATAATGCAGAGATAATCGGACGGTTGAATTGTAATAAAATCAGAGATACGTTCAAAATCTCCAACGATACATCTGGAAGCATCTGGAAATACATCCGGATTGGCAAATTCTGGGCGGTCATCGAATACAACACAGCGAAAATCCAAATGAGTTAAAATAGGAACGAGTTCTTGTGCCACATGTCCCCCACCAAAAATATAGACGATTCCAGCACGAATCAGTGGTTCGCTATAATAACGGCGATCTTTGATGGTTACTTGAATTGCTTTGGATTGGAGCAATGGTGTAGGATCATCGATGGATAATCCATACATTCCTTTCGGTTCTCGGTAAAATCCAGCAGACCAGGCAGTTTCATCGGTAATATCCATAATCAGCCAGCAGTTTTCTGATTGATCCCAATCGGCAAGAAGCTGACTGCAAAGCTGATAAAATGATTGGTTGCTGTAAGAGATATACTGAAAATAAACCATTACATCTCCTCCGCAAATCATTCCTAAATTGGCAATTTGATCTTTTCGCAGTTTATATCCTTTCGTAAAAGATTGTTTTTGTAAAAGAACTTCTTTGGCTTGCTGAATGGACTGATATTCCACATTACCTCCTCCAATCGTCCCGTAGGCAGTTCCATCATCCATAACAAGCATACGACAGCCAGCTCCTCTTGGAGAAGATCCAGAACTGGCGATGATCGTTACAAAAACGAAGTCTCGATGTTGTTCCATCGTTGTTTTTGCTGTTTCAAATAGTTGTTTTATTCCATTCATAGCGATAAAATCTCCTGTATACAATTGATATCTTTTATCATAGCGGTTTTTCCCTTATTTTACAAGTATTATATGAGTGAGCTTAAGTATGGGAAGGGAGAAACTAAGAGAAACCCCATTGTTTATTGTTGTCGATTTAATCTGGCTGTGGTATAATTAAGAACGGATGTATGGATAGGTAAAAAGTTTGATTATTGGAGGAAGAAATGAAACAGGTTTTATTTGGAAAGAGCCAATTGCAAGTTCCAGCAGTAGTAATTGGATGTATGAGAATGAACGGATTGGAACAAAAGGAAGCAGAACAGTTTGTGAAAACTGCGATTGATATGGGAGCGAATTTTTTCGATCATGCAGATATTTATGCAAATGGTTTATGTGAAGAAATGTTTGGAACAATTTTGAAAGAAAATCCTGGAATGCGTGAAAATTTGATGATTCAATCAAAATGTGGAATTGTGCCAGGCATTATGTATGACTGCTCGAAGGAACATATTTTACAGTCTGTGGATGGGATTTTAAAGCGATTGCAAACGGACTATTTGGATTGTTTATTGCTGCATCGACCAGATGCATTAATGGAACCAGAGGAGGTAGCCGAGGCATTTGATGAATTGAAATCAGCAGGAAAAGTGCGATACTTTGGAGTATCCAATCAGAAACCATCTCAGATTAAGCTGCTTTCTCGCTGGTTAAACCAAGAGATCGAAGCAAATCAGTTACAGTTTAGTATTACAAACTCGAATATGGTTCGAAATGGAATGGAAGTTAATATGACGACGGAGGGAGCGATAGAACGAGATGGCAGTGTATTGGACTTTTGCCGTCTGCATGATATTACGATCCAAACTTGGTCTCCATTTCAGTACGGATTTTTTGAAGGTGTCTTTATTGGAAATCCGAAATTTGAAGAATTAAATAAAGTATTGGAAGAGATGGCAGAAAAATATAATGTAACGCCTACAGGAATCGCTACCGCATGGATTCTTCGTCATCCAGCGAATATGCAAATGATTTCTGGAACAATGAAAATAGAACGGTTAAAGGAAATATGCAAAGGAGCTGAAATTTGCTTAGAAAGAAACGATTGGTATCGAATCTATCTGGCTGCTGGACATATATTGCCATAATTTTATCAAGAGAGACAAGCAAATATTGGAAAATATATGAAATAATTTTATTGGAGGAAGAATATTTTATGGAAACAGGAATGACAAGAGAGGAAGCAATTGCAGTTTTAAAAAAATATAATCAGGAGTCCTTTCATTTATTACACGCATTAACCGTAGAGGGTGTAATGCGCTGGTATGCAAAGGAATTGGGATATGGAGAAGATGAAGAATTTTGGGCAATGGCAGGTTTGCTGCATGATATTGATTTTGAGAAATATCCAGAGCAGCATTGTCAAAAAGCACCAGAGTTGCTAAAAGAAGCAAATGCGAGCGAAGCATTAATTCATGCAGTTTGTTCTCATGGATATGGGCTCTGCTCCGATGTAAAACCAGAGCATCTGATGGAAAAAGTATTGTTTGCAGCTGATGAATTAACTGGATTAATTGGAGCCGCTGCGAAAATGCGTCCATCCAAGAGTTGCTGTGATATGGAAGTTTCAAGTTTAAAGAAAAAATTTAAAGATAAACGATTTGCAGCAGGATGTTCCCGAGATGTGATTCGAGAAGGAGCAGAAATGTTAGGATGGGACTTAAATGAATTATTTGAAAAAACAATCTTAGCAATGCGTTCCTGCGAAGAAAGCGTAAATAACGAACTTGCAGCATTGTAGGAGGAAGATAAGATGGAGGAGTTAGATCAATTATTTGCGTTTTTTCGAGAAATTGATAAGGAAAAGCAGATTGTAAGACAAACTTATATTTCCGATGCTGTGCGAAAAGAAAATGATGCGGAACATGCATGGCATGCTGCAATTATGGCAATTTTATTAAGTGATTATGCAAATGAAAAAATTGATGTGTTAAAAACGGTAACGATGCTTTTGATTCACGACATTGTAGAAATTGACGCAGGGGATACTTATGCATATGATGAGAAAGCAAAACAAACCCAAAAACAAAGAGAAACAGAGGCAGCAAATCGTATTTTTGGAATGCTTCCAGAAGAAAAAAGGGCGTGGATGCGAGGACTTTGGGAAGAATTTGAGGAGAGAAAGACACCAGAAGCCAAGTTTGCACGGGTAATGGATAATGTTCAACCGATCATGTTAAATGCCGCAACAAATGGATTAGCATGGGAAGAACATCAAGTTCATTTGGAGCAAATTTTAGGCCGAAACAAATATACAAAAGACGGTTCTAAGCAGCTCTGGGACTATGCATTTGAGAAATTAATTACCCCATACGTAGAAAATGGAACGATTAAATAATAGAAAATGCTGCTTGTTTTGCTATAAGAAAATAAATATTACTAGAAGATTTACTTAACGGAAAAATAAAATAAATAGTAAAACTTAAATTTTAAAATGATAATCAGGTTTTGTCGGATTATCTGGAAAAAGAGAGGACTTATGAATTTAGAATTTAAAAAGCTAAAAGCAGAAGATATGAGAATGTTGGCTCCATATTTTTCACTACGTCCAAATAAAACATGTGATAGTGGATTTTTGGACAGCTTTTTGTGGAGTGATTATTACCAAGTAGAATATTGCTGTGTGGATCAAAAAGCAGTTTTGTGGAAAATGGAATTTGAAGGAGAAGTTTATTCTGCAATGCCACTTTGTAAAGAAGAAGACTTAGCCTATTATTTTCAATTAAGTCAACAGTATTTTAATGAAGTTTTAAATCTGCCTTATAAAATTTCTCTTGCAGATGAAGAAGCAGTAAAGTTTTTGAAATTGGAAGAAAATCCAGACTATTTTGTTGTAGAAAAAGAGGATGCAAAAGACTATTTATATGATGCAGAAGAACTTCGCACCCTGCCTGGAAAGCGTTTCCATAAGAAGAAAAATCTTGTTAATAAGTTTAAAAGAGAGTATGAGGGACGATGGGAATATCGGAGAATGCTTTGTGAGGATAAAACAATTTTATGGCAGTTTTTAGAGGAATGGTATGCTCATAAGGCAGAAGCAGGAGTGGACGAAGCGGAGTCATTGGAAGCAGAAGTCAAAGGAATTCATGGAATTATTCAAAACTGCTGTCAAATGGAATTTCGATTAGGCGGTATTTTTATTGATGGCAAACTAGAAGCATTTTCAATCGGAAATTATAATC
>OEQY01000320.1_pt1 | contig 11833 bp, 9 predicted proteins | sample 1539871 | NCBI WGS metagenome assembly OEQY01 (sample SAMEA3891877, study PRJEB23780) | metagenome | biome: terrestrial biome; feature: animal house; material: Caecal content | place: Italy | collected 2015-05-05 | reverse complement strand
GTGCGAGGACGCGCGCCTTTCGCTCAGCGTCGGCCTGACCGACGCGGCGGCGCTTTCGGCGCTCGTGCGGCAGATGGCGGCCTTTCCGGCGCTGCGCGTCGCGGCGTTTTGCCTGCGCGCGGCGGACGAGGCGGCGCTCGTGCGCGCGGCGGCGCAGTCGCAGGGGCGGCTGCTGCCCTGCATCCGACCGCAGTCCATCCCGGATGCGCTGGAGTGCGACCGGCCGCGCTTTCTGCTCTACCCGAGCGGTGCCCACGTCGCGGAGCTGGGCATCGGCCACTGGCGCAGGATGCGCGCGCAGGCCGCGCGGACGCTGTATGAACGCTATCTTCCGCTGCTGCGCGGCGGATTTCCGCTGACCGGCCGGAGCCTTGCGCGGGACGTCTCGCGCATGATGGCCTCGGGCTGGGCGGCATTGCACGAAGAAAATGAGGAGGAAAAAGAGCATGCAAAATCCGATTTTTACGATTGAGATGGAAGACGGCGGCAAGATGACGGGCGAGCTGTACCCGCAGATCGCGCCCAACAGCGTGGCCAACTTCGTGGAGCTGGCCAACAGCGGCTTTGAGTACTTTGCCGGCGGCGACTTCCAGAACCCCCGCGGCGGCGCCGTCTCCAACTACGACATGGCCATCGCCAAGGGCTACAAGCTGGTCACCACCCAGGCCGGCGCCGCTGCCCTGAAGGCCGGCGACAAGGCCCTGGTCATCGCCGAGCAGCGCGCCGACGCCGCCGCCATGAACTACTCCATCGACGCCGCCGCCGGCGAGTGGCAGCTGTCCGACTACGTCCGCAAGGGCATCGAAGTGCTGGATAACCCCAACGGCTTCTTCATGATGGCCGAGTCGGGCAAGATCGACTGGGCCTGCCACGCCAACGACACCGCCGCCTCCATCCACGATGTGCTGGAGATGAGCAACGCCGTCCAGGTGGCCGTCGACTTCTACAACCAGCACCCCAACGACACCCTGATCCTGGTCACCGCCGACCACGAGACCGGCGGCATGACCATCGGCTTCACCACCACCAACTACGACACCTATCTGACCAACCTGACCAAGCAGACCATGTCCTTTGTCAAGTTCGACAGCATCATCGACACCCTGCGCGCCCAGGGCGCTTCCTTCGAGGCTGCCATGGCCGAGGCCAAGAAGGCGTTCGGCCTCATCACCGCGAATGATGCCGACGCCGCCAACCCCGAGTACGAGAACCTGATCCTCACCGACTACGAGCTCGAGGGCCTGCGCACTGCTTACGAGCGCAGCATGACCGTCGGCGCCGCCGGCCAGGGCGACATGACCCAGCGCGATTACGAGCTGTACGGCACCTATCAGCCCTTCTCGGTCGAGCTGTGCCATGTGCTGAACCACAAGTCCGGCATGGACCACACCACCTGGAGCCACACCGGCGCCCCCGTCAACATCTACGCCATCGGCGCGGGCAGCGACAAGTTCACCGGCGCCTTCGACAACACCGAGATCTTCCACAAGCTGGCTGAGCTGACCAACGTCCAGTAAGGCCCCGGCCGCCCGGCAACACAAAACTCTTTCTTTACCTTCTTTTCGAGCTGCATTCAGGCAAGCAGAGCCCCCGCCCACCACCGCGCGACACGGTGCAGGCGGGGGCTTTCGTTTTTTCGGGCAAGGGGCGGCAGACGCTTCCTTTTTTCACACTTCCGTGGTATGCTATAGGTATCATGTGGCATCCTACTTTCAGGATAGGAACAGGAAGGAGAATCCCCGCTATGAAGTTCAGTGAAATGCCCTACGCACGCCCCGACATCGACGCCATCCTGGCACAGTGCAGGCAGTTTGCCGCCGACGCGGCCGCCGCCCCCACCGGCGAAGCCCTGGCCAAAGTCTACTACGACCAGAGCGCCGCCATGGGCGCCTTCAGCACCGCCGCCAACCTGGCCAGCATCCACTACACCTGCGACACCCGCGACCCCTACTGGCAGGCCGAGCAGGACTTTTTCGACCAGAACAGCCCCGCCGTCTCCAACGCCCAGGTGGAGATCTACCGGGCCATTCTGGCCAACCCCCACCTGGACGCCCTGACCGAAGCCTTTGGCACCACCTGCGTGCCGGGGATGCGCAACGCCGTCCTCGCGGTGGACAGCCGGGTCACCGCCCTGCAGCAGGAGGCCAACACCATCTCCAGCCTGTACCAGCGGCTGTACGGCGGCGCGCTGGTGGAGCTGGACGGCAAACAGCTGACCATCCCCCAGCTGGGCCCCTACAAGCAGAGCCTGGACCCCGCGGTCCGCCGCGCCGCCTTCGAGGCGGAAGCCGGCTACTTCGACGCCCACCGGGCCGAGTTCGACGAGCTGTACGAGCGGACCGTCCGCAACCTGAACCAGCAGGCCGCCATCCTGGGCTACCAGGACTACAGCCAGCTGTCCTACGCCCGGATGAACCGGATCGGCTACGGCCCCGAGGAGGTCCGCGCCTTCCGGGAGCAGGTGGCCCGGGACGTGGTGCCCCTGCTGGCCGAGGTGGTGGCCCGGCGCGCCCGGCGGGCCGGCATCCAGCACCCCACCTTTGCCGACCTGAACGTGGCCTTCCCGGACGGCAACCCGGTGCCGGTCAAGGGCTACCAGGTGCGGATGGACGCCGCCCGCAGGATGTACCATGAGCTGAGCAGCGAGACGGCCGAGTTCATCGACTTCATGCAGGACAACGAGCTGTTCGACGTCCTCAGCCGCCCCGGCAAGGCCAACGGCGGCTATATGACCATCCTGCCCGACTACAAGGCCCCCTTCATCTTTGCCAACTGGAACGACACCGCCGGGGATGTGGACGTGCTGACCCACGAGGCCGGCCACGCCTTTGAGGGCTATCTGGCCGCCCGGGACGACGCCATCCCCGAGGACCTGAAGTGCCCCAGCATGGAAAGCGCCGAGATCCACTCCATGGCCATGGAGTTCCTCACCGCGCCCTGGCATGAACTGCTGTTCGGGGCCGACACCCCCAAGTACGCCCTGACCCACGCCGAGGAGAGTTTGATCTTCCTGTCCTACGGCTGCGAGGTGGACGAGTTCCAGCACATCATGTACCAGCACCCCAACCTGACGGCCGACCAGCGCAACGACGTCTGGCTGCGGCTGGAACAGAAATACCGCCCCTGGATCGACTTCGACGGCCTGCCCTTCTACGGCCGGGGCGCGGGCTGGCAGCGCCAGCTGCACATCTATGAGTGCCCCTTCTATTATATCGACTACTGCCTGTCCACCATGGCGGCGCTGCAGTTCTTCCTGCTGGGCGAGGCCGACCACGCCGACGCCTGGCAGCGGTACCTGAAGCTGTGCCGCAAGGGCGGCACGGCCAGCTACACCGAGCTGTGCGCCACCGCCGGCCTCAAGACCCCCTTTGAGGAGGGCAGCGTCAAGGCCATTGCCGGGCCGGTGGCGGACTGGATCGCGGCACACCAGGTCTGAGAAGCCGGCCGGCAGCGCTTTGCACAAAAGCGGAGACGAACTTTTAGGAAAAATGTCGCCCCGGCGTCTTGCGCCGCGCCCGAAAAGGGAGTATAATACGGGTGGGACGGGCCCCGGCGGGCCTGTCCCGCGTCCGCCCCGGCAGGGCGGGCGGCCGGGGGGAGCCGTTCCCCCTTGCTTGAAAAGATCAACAGAGTAAGGCTGTGCGCGTTAAGTGCCGCATCAACGGGGAGTTGTGCTGCGGACGAAGGCGAAGTTTTCCCGCGGTGCACAGCCTGCATCCCGCTGCTGCATGGACTTGGGCGCGGGCCGTGGTGTGTCCCGCGGCCCGTGTGTGGATACTGCCGGTTTTCACGGCCCTCCTTTGTGCGGTTTGTCGCATGGGGGAGGGCCGTTTTTGTGTCCTCCCGCATCTGGATTCAGAAAAGGAGGCACTGCCATGAATCCAAATCACACCCATCGATCCCTTCGCATCCTCACCTTCTGCGCCCTGCTGGTGGCCATGAGCATCGTGTTCAGCCGGGTGCTGAGCATCTCCACCGGCTTTCTGCGCTTCAACCTGGGCAGCCTGCCGGTGGTGCTGGCGGCGGTCCTGTTCGGGCCGGGGGCCGGCTTTGTGGTGGGGGCCCTGGCCGACGCCATCGGCGGCGTGCTGGCCGGGTACGCCATCAACCCTCTCATCACCCTGGGGGCCGGGGCGGTGGGCTTTTTTGCCGGGTGGGGCTGGCGGCATCTGCCCGCCCGCACCGACGGCCTGCGGCTGGCCGGGGGCATCCTGCTGGGGCACATCGTGGGCTCGATGGTGCTCAACTCGCTGGCGCTGCGCCTGTTCTACGGCTATGCCTGGGCCGTGCTGGCCGCCCGCATCCCCAACGCGCTGGTGCTGGCCGGGGCGGAGTTTGTCCTGGTGCGGGCCCTGCTGGCCAACCACGCCCTGATGGCGGCAGCCCGGGGCGGCCATACCGGGAGGCGCTCCTGATGGACTACCAAGAAGCGCTCGCCTATATCCACGCGGTCCACTGGCAGGGCCATAAGCCCGGGCTGGACCGCACCCGCGCCCTGCTGGCCGCCCTGGGGGACCCCCACAAGGGGCTGCGGTTCGTCCATGTGGCCGGCACCAACGGCAAGGGCAGCACCGCCGCCATGCTGGACAGCTGCCTGCGCTGCGCCGGGTACAGGGTGGGGCTGTTCACCTCCCCCTACATCAACCGGTTCAATGAGCGCATCCAGGTGGACGGCGTCCCCATCCCGGACGGGGACCTGGTCCGGCTGGTGGAGCAGGTCCGGCCTGCGGCCTCGGCCATGGCCGACGTGCCCACGGAGTTCGAGCTCATCACCGCCCTGGGGATGCTCTATTTTGCCCAGGAGCGGTGCGACATCGTCGTGCTGGAGGTGGGGCTGGGGGGCGCGCTGGATTCCACCAACGTCATCGACCCGCCGGCGTGCGCGGTCATCACCGCCCTGGGGATGGACCACGTCCAAGAGCTGGGCCCCACCCTGGCGGACATCGCGGCGGCCAAGGCGGGGATCATCAAGCCGGGCAGCCCGGTGGTCAGCTACGGGGGCGCCCCCGAGGCCGACCGTGTCATCGCCGATGCGGCGGCGGCCTGTGGCGCGCCCCTCACGGTGGCGGACTTTGCCCGGCTGACCCTCCGGGGCGCTGGCCTGGAGGGCCAGACCTTCGACTACGACGGCCTGACCGGCCTGACCCTGCCCCTGCTGGCCCGCTACCAGCCCCGGAACGCCGTTGTGGCCATCGAGGCCCTGCGGGCCCTGCGGGCGCGGGGCTGGCAGATCCCCGACAGCGCCATCCGGCAGGGGCTGGCCCAGGTGCGCTGGCCCGGCCGGTTCGAGCTGCTGCGCCGGGACCCGCCCTTTTTGCTGGACGGCAGCCACAACGCCCACGGGATGCGTGCCACGGCGGACAGCCTGCGGGCGCTGTTCCCGGGGGAGAAGTTCGTGTTCCTGGTCAGCATCATGGCCGACAAGGACGCGGACGAGATGCTCCGGCTGCTGCTGCCGCTGGCCAAAGGCTTTGTGACGGTGACCGCCCCCAGCCCCCGGGCCATCCCGGCGTCTGAGCTGGCCGCCCGGATCGAGGCTTTGGGCGGCAGGGCGGAGCCTGCCGGCGGCATCCCGGCCGCCGTTGCCCGGGTCTGGGAGCTGGCCGCCGGCGGCCCCGCGGCCGCGCTGGGCACCCTCTACTTCTCCGGCGAAGTGCGGGAGGCCGTGGCGGACCTGGCAAAAAACTGAACAAATAACCAATAAGACCCCGCTGCGGCTGCTGGCTGCGGCGGGGTCTTTTGGCCGCTGCCCGGAAAAATAAAAAACGGCGGCCCGTGCAGGTTGGGCCGCCGCTTTTTGCCCTTGCGGGCAGGCAGGGTAAATGATAAGAAGGTAAATGAAGAAAATAGCAACACTTAGAACGGAACGTGCGGGCCGCAGCCCCGGCTGTGCAGGCAGCCTGAAAATCCTTGTATCCAAGGCGCCCCGTTGGGATACAACATACCACTTTTCACAGGGGAATGCAAGCGTTTTTTTGCTGAAAATCGGTTTCAAAGCACATAAAAACGCATTTTCGTGAAAGCGCACAAATGTGGGCGAGCTTTCCTGCCACAAATGCCGAACTTGCAGGGCAGTGGGAGCAGAGGCAGAGGCGGCCCGGCGGCTTTACAATCCGGCAGGGGTATGTTATCATAATAAGGTACGCTTATGAACTGGGAACGGCCTGCCCGGCAGGGCAGGCAGTGGGTGTGAGAAACATGGAACATACGGCGGGGGCGGGCAGCCCCACGATTTTGAAACGGCCCGGCGGGCCTCTTTTTACCACCGGGGAGCTGATGCGGCTGATCGGCCCGCTGCTGGTGGAACAGCTTTTGGCCACCACCGTGGGCATGGCCGACACCATGATGGTCTCCCGCTGCGGCGAGGCGGCCATCTCGGGGGTCAGCCTGGTGGACATGATCAACAACCTGGTCATCAACCTGCTGGCGGCCCTGGCCACCGGCGGCGCGGTGGTGGTCAGCCAGTACCTGGGCGCGCTGCGCAAAAAGGAGACCGACGACAGCGCCGGCCAGCTGATCCTGCTGAGCCTGCTGCTGGGCCTGGGCCTGGGGCTGTTCTGCTGGGTGCTGGCCAGGCCGATGCTGCGGCTGTTTTACGGCACCATCGAGGCCGACGTGCTGGACGCCGGCGTCCGCTACCTGAAGGTGACGGCGATCAGCTACCCCTTTCTGGCGCTGTACAACGCCGGGGCGGCCATCTTCCGCAGCATGGGCAACTCCAAGATCTCCATGCAGGTCAGCGTGCTGATGAACATCATCAACATCATCGGCAACGCGGTCTGCATCTTTGGGCTGGGGATGTACGTGGAAGGCGTGGCCTGGCCCACCGTCATCAGCCGCGGGGTGGCGGCGGTCCTGATCCTGGCCGCCTGCGGCTGGAAGTCGAACACCGTCCAGGCCCGGATGACCTTCCGGGTGGACGGCGCGCTGGCAAAGCGCATTTTGGGCATCGGCATCCCCTCCGCCTTTGAGAACAGCCTGTTCCAGGCGGGGCGGATCATCGTGGTCAGCATGATCTCGCTGTTCGGCACCGTCCAGATCGCGGCCAACGCCGTGGCCAACAACCTGGACGGCATGGGCTGCATCCCGGGGCAAGCCATCGGCCTGGCCATGATCACGGTGGTGGGCCGCTGCGTCGGCGCCCGGGACAACGAGCAGGCCGCGGCCTACACCCGGCGGCTGGTCCGCTGGGCCTATCTCACCATGGGCCTGTTCAACGGGGCGATCCTGCTGTTTGTGGGGCCGCTGGTGGGCATCTACGCCCTCTCGGGGGAGACCATGGAGCTGGCCGTCCTGCTGGTCCGGATCCACTGCGGCTGCGGCCTGCTGCTGTGGCCGGTGGCCTTTGTCCTGCCCAACGCCCTGCGGGCCGCCAACGACGTCAAGTTCACCATGACCGTCTCGATCCTGAGCATGGCGGTCTGGCGGATCGGCTTCAGCTACCTGCTGGGGGTCCAGATGGGCTACGGCGCCGTGGGCGTCTGGATCGCCATGGTGGTGGACTGGGTCTGCCGCACCATCTGCTTTGTATGGCGCTTTCACAGCGGCGTGTGGAAAACCAAATACATCGAATGACGACAAAAGGGGAAAACTGTATGAAACTGGTCAGCTGGAATGTGAACGGCCTGCGGGCCTGCCTGTCCCATGGCTTTGCCGAGAGCTTCGCCGCCCTGGATGCCGACGTGTTCTGCCTGCAGGAGACCAAGATGCAGCCGGGCCAGGCGGATTTCCATCCCGAAGGGTACGAGGAGTATTTCAACCCGGCGGAAAAAAAGGGCTACTCCGGCACCGCCTGCTACTGCCGGGCCAGGCCCCTGTCCGTGACCATGGGGGTGGGGCAGGAGGCCCATGACCACGAGGGCCGGGTGATCACCCTGGAGTACCCGGGGTTCTACCTGGTCAACTGCTACACCCCCAACAGCCAGGAGGAGCTGCGCCGCCTGGACTACCGGATGGAGTGGGAGGACATGTTCCGCGCCTACCTGCTGGAGCTGGACCGGAAAAAGCCGGTGATCCTCTGCGGGGACCTGAACGTGGCCCACCAGGAGATCGACATCAAAAACCCGGGCTCGAACCGCCGCAGCGCCGGCTTTACCGACGAGGAGCGGGCCAAGATGACCGCCCTGCTGGAGGCGGGCTTTGCGGACAGCTTCCGGCTGCTGCACCCCGAGGAGGTCAAGTACAGCTGGTGGAGCTACCGTTTCCGGGCCCGGGCGCGGAACGCCGGCTGGCGGATCGACTATTTTCTGGTCTCGAAGCGGGCCGCGGACAAGATCCGGGCCGCCGAGATCCACAACGAGGTTTTGGGCTCCGACCACTGCCCGGTGGAGCTGGACATAGATCTGGATGCCTGATGATACAATTCATAGGGAGAAAGAAGGAGTTACCGCCATGGAAGAAAACAAACGCGCCGTTGGCTCGGTGGACCAGCGGCTGGGAACGGCCCCGCTGGTGCCGCTGATCTTCAGCCTGGCTTTGCCCACAGCGCTGGCACAGCTGGTCAATATGCTGTACAACATCGTGGACCGCATCTACGTGGGGCACATCCCCGGCACCGGCAGCCTGGCGCTGGCCGGCCTGGGGGTCACCTACCCCATCATCGTGCTCATCACCGCCTTTTCCAACCTGATCGGCATGGGCGGCGCGCCCCGGGCCTCGGTGGCCATGGGCCGCGGCGATTACAAGACGGCGGAAAAGATCCTGGGCAACTGCGTCACCCTGCTGATCGTCCTGTCGGTGGCGCTGAGCGTGGTGTTCACCGTCTTTGGCGAGCCGGTGCTGCGGGCCTTCGGCGCCAGCGAAAACACCCTGCCCTACGCCATGTCCTACCTGCGCATCTACCTGCTGGGCACCATCTTTGTCCAGTTCACTTTGGGCATGACCCCCTTCATCACCAACCAGGGCTTTGCGGGCACCAGCATGGCCACCACCTGCATCGGCGCGGTCAGCAACATCATCCTGGACCCCATCTTCATCTATGGGCTGAACATGGGGGTGGAGGGCGCAGCCATCGCCACCATCCTCAGCCAGGCCATCAGCGCGGTGTGGGTGCTGGTGTTCTTCACCGGCAAGCGGAGCGTCCTGCGCATCCGCAAGGTCAACCTGATCCCCGACGGCAAGACCCTGGCCCTGGTCCTGTCGCTGGGCGTGTCGCCCTTCCTGATGACCGCCACCGAGTGCGTCATCCAGCTGGCCTTCAACACCGGCGCAGCCACCTACGGCGGCGACAGCGCCGTGGCCATCATGAGCATCCTGTTCTCGGTGGCCCAGATCTCCAACCTGCCGGTGCAGGGCTTCTGCCAGGGGGCCCAGCCGGTGGTGGGCTTCAACTTCGGGGCCCGCAAGCTGGAGCGGGTCCGGAAAGCCTTTACCATCATGCTGGCCGTCTCGGTGGGCATCACCACGGTGGTGGTGGGCGCGGTGGAGATCGCGCCCCAGATGTTCCTGGGGCTGTTCTCCAGCGACGCCGACCTGATCGCCCTGGGCACCGCCCCCCTGCGCATCTACATGATGGGCTCGTTCTTCATGGGCGCGCAGCTGGCCTGCCAGCAGACCTTCCTGGGCCTGGGCGAGGCCAAGATCAGCATGTTCGTGGCCCTGCTGCGCAAGGTGATCCTGCTGCTGCCCCTGTCCATCATCATCCCGCGGGTGTTCGGCGCCATGGGGCTCAGCCAGCTGGTGGGCCTCTATGTGGCCGAGCCGGTCAGCGACATCATCTCGGCGACCACCTGCACCATCCTGTTCTTTGTCATCGACTGGAAGAAACTGAAATCCACTACTTAAAGGAGGCCTTATGCTGGAGCAATATCTCTTTGTCTTTTTCGTCGCCATGGTCCCGGTCATCGAGCTGCGGGGGGCCATCCCCATCGGGCTGGGGCTGGGGCTGGATGTCCTGCCCACCTACATCGTGGCCGTGGCGGGCAACATGCTCCCGGTGCCCATCATCTACCTGTTTGCCCGCAAGTTCCTGATCTGGGGCTATCACAAGCCGCTGATCGGAGGCATCTGCAAGTTTTTTGTGGTCAAAGGCGAAAAGGCCGGCCGCGCCCTGGAGGCCAAGGCCGGCCGGGGGCTGGTGGCCGCCCTGCTGATCTTTGTGGGCATCCCCCTGCCCGGCACCGGCGCATGGACCGGCACCCTGGCCGGCTCCATCCTGGACATGAAGTTCAAGGATGTGCTGGTGGCCTGCATGGGCGGGGTGCTGCTGGCCGGCGTCATCATCGGCCTGGCCAGCGCGGGGCTGCTGGGCGCTTTCAGCGCGCTGTTTGCGGTGTGACGCCCGGGGCGAAAGAGATGCTCCGGCGGCGCCGCCCTGCTTCCCAAAGGGGCAGGACTTTTACGATCTGATTTGCAAGATAGAAAAAATACGGAAAGGATAGGAATCCCATGGATCAGGAACTGAATCGGAAGATAGACGCCTTCATCGAGGCCAACAAGGAGCAGATGCTGCAGGACATCGCCGCGCTGGTGGCCATCAACAGCGTGGAGTCCCAGCCGGCGGAGGGCGCGCCCTTTGGGGCGGGGCCCCGGGCCGCCCTGGACAAAACGCTGGAGCTGGCGGACCGGATGGGCCTGGAGACCTGCAACTGCGAGGGCTACATCGGCTATGCAGCCCTGCCCGGCGCCGACCCCGACCAGTATCTGGCCACCATCTGCCATGTGGACGTGGTGCCCGCAGGGGAGGGCTGGTCCGCCAGCCCCTTCGAGATGCGCCGGCAGGAGGGCTGGATCCTGGGCCGGGGGGTGCTGGACGACAAGGGCCCCATGGTGGCGACGCTGTATACCCTCAAGTTCCTCAAGGAGCTGGGGCAGCCGCTGCGCTACCCCATCCGGGCGCTGGCCGGCACCAACGAGGAGACCGGCATGGGGGACGTGGAATACTACCTGGCCCACCACAAGGCCCCGGCCTTCTGCTTTACCCCCGACGCCGAGTTCCCGGTCTGCAACGGCGAGAAGGGGCATTTCCACGGCAAGCTGGTCAGCCCCGTCTGCAACGGGATGATCCTGGAGTTTGAGGGCGGCGTGGCCAACAACGCCGTCCCCGACCGGGCCAGCGCCCTGGTCAAGGCCGAAATGGCCGGCCTGAAAAACGCCCCCCACATCACCCTGGAGCCGGAGAACGGCTGCGTCCGGGTGCGGGGCTGGGGCAAGTCCGGCCACGCCGCCAGCCCCGAGGGGACGGTGAACGCCATCGGCCTGGTGGTGGACTACCTGCTGGACAGCGGCCTGTGCACCGAGACCGAGCGCCGGTATCTGGAGGCGGTCCGCAAGCTGCACAGCTCCACCGCCGGCGAGGGCCTGGGCATCGCCACCTCCGACGGCCCCTTCGGCCCCCTGACCATCATCGGCGGCCGGATGTATATGCAGGAGGGCCGGATGGTCCAGACCATGGACAGCCGTTACCCCACCTCCACCAACGGGGACGCCATCGCCGCGGCCATCCGGCAGGCAGTGGGGGAGGGCGCCTCCCTGGAGGACGTGGACGCCGCCGACCCCTTCTATATCGAGGCGGATACCCCGGCCATCCGGGCCTGCATCGACACCTACAACGAGGTGACCGGCAAGCAGGAGAAGCCCTTCACCATGGGCGGCGGCACCTATGCCCGCCACTTCCCCTATGCGGTCAGCTTTGGGCCCGAGAGCCGCGACATGGTGCTGCCCAGCTTTGGCGGCCCCATGCACGGCGCCAACGAGTCCGCCCCGGTGGATGCCCTGCTCCAGTCGGTCAAGATCTATATCCTGGCCCTGCTGCGGCTGGAAGAGATCGACTTTTAAAAATTTAGGGGGAACCCATTTCTGCGCGCAGTCGCGCGACAGAAATTCCTTCCCCCTA
>OEQY01000319.1_pt1 | contig 11847 bp, 10 predicted proteins | sample 1539871 | NCBI WGS metagenome assembly OEQY01 (sample SAMEA3891877, study PRJEB23780) | metagenome | biome: terrestrial biome; feature: animal house; material: Caecal content | place: Italy | collected 2015-05-05 | reverse complement strand
GGATCAGTCCCGCGATCAGAAAGCCGCAGATGCCCAGCGCCGCGCACCCGGCCAGCAGCAGGCAGCGGCGCGCCTTTTCCCTGGCGTCCAGGTTCAGGCTGAAATATTCGCCTGTGTAGACCAGGCGGCGTTCTTCCTTGCCGGTCGCCGGGTCGACGTGCTTGACGACCCGGTAGTCGCCGGCGTACTTGTCCTCGCCCATGATGTGCCTCCTCGCATGTCCTCGCATGAAAAAGGGCGGCCGAAGCCGCCCCCTACGCGCATCTCACTTCATCAGCGCCTCGCTGGCCGCGCGCAGCGCGTCGTTGAGCGCCTGCGCCCCGTCCATCTCCGCGGCGTTCGTGTTCACGTACAGCTTGATCTTCGGCTCGGTGCCGGAGGGGCGGATGCAGACCCACGCGCCGCCCTCCAGCTCAAAGTAGAGCACGTCCGAGCGGGGCAGATCCAGCGCGGTCCTGCCGCCCTGCGCGTCGGTGCGCTCGCGCGTCAGGTAGTCGCGCACGGCCAGCACCCGGAGCGAGGCCAGCTCCCTGGGCGGCTGCGCGCGCAGGGACGCCATGATCTGCTGCATGCGCTGCAGGCCGTCCTTGCCCGGCAGCGTGACGGAGACGACCTTTTCCACATAGGCGCCGTAGGTCCGGTAGATCTCCATGAGGATGTCGTAGAGCGTCTTGCCCTGCGTCTTGGCCCACACGGCCGCCTCGGCGATGAGCAGCGAGGCGTTGACGCCGTCCTTGTCGCGCACGAACGTCGAGGACAGGAAGCCGTAGCTCTCCTCAAAGCCGAAGACGAACGTGTGCGCGCCCGTGTCCTCAAACTGCTGAATCTTTTCGGCGATGAACTTGAAGCCCGTCAGCGTGTCGAACGTCGTCAGCCCGTAGCTGTCCGCGATCCTGCGCGCCAGTTCCGTGGAGACGACCGACTTGACGACCGCGCCGTTTGCCGGCAGCGTGCCCAGCTCCTTGCGGCTCTTGAGGATGTAGTACAGCAGCACGCAACCGATCTGGTTGCCGGTCATCAGGTAATAGCGCCCCTGTCCGTCCTTGACTGCGATGCCGACGCGGTCACAGTCCGGGTCGGTGCCGAAGATGCAGTCGGCGCCCTCGCGGTCTGCCAGCTCCATGGCCAGCTTGAACGCGGCGGGATCCTCGGGATTGGGCACCTTGATGGTGCTGAAGTTCGGATCGGGCAGCTCCTGCTCCTTGACGACGAGCACGTTGCGGATGCCGATCTCCTGGAGAATACGGCGCACGGGCTTATTGCCCGAGCCGTGCAGCGGCGTGTAGACGATCTTGAGGTCGCCACCGGCCCGCTTCATGAGCTCGGGCTGGACGGAGAGCGTCTTGACCTGCGCGATGTAGTCGTCGTCGACCTCCCTGTTGCCGATGATCGACAGCAGGCCCGCCGCCCTGGCCTCGGCCTCGTCCATCTCCCGCGCGTCCTGATACGTGCAGGCGCGGATGCGCGCAAGCACCTGGTCGGCGTATTCGGGCGGCATCTGCGCGCCGTCCTCCCAATAGACCTTATAGCCGTTATACTGCGGCGGGTTGTGGCTGGCGGTGATGACGATGCCCGCCACGGCGTGCAGGTGGCGCACGGCATAGGAGAGGATCGGCACCGGGCGCAGCTCGTCAAAGAGGTATACATGGATGCCCTCATGGCACAGCACCAGCGCCGCGGCCCTTGCAAACTGGGGCGACATGCGCCGCGAGTCGTAGGCGATGACCACGCCGCGCGCGCGGTAGGATGGGTCGCCCGCGTTGATGTAGTCGGCAAAGCCCTTGGTCGCACGGCGCACGTTTTGCAGGTTCATGCGGTTCGTGCCCGCGCCGAGCACGCCGCGCATGCCCGCCGTGCCGAACGAGAGCTCGGTGTAGAAGCGGTCCTCGATCTCCTTTTCGTCGCCCGCGATGGCCTGCAGCTCCGCCACGGTCGCCGGGTCGTCCGCAAAGTCGCGAAGCCACTGTTCATATCGTTCTCTATACGTCACGAGGGTCTCCTCCTTACCTTGATGGGATGGGCGCTACATGTTGTCAAATATAGTATAGTACAGATTCGCCTGTTTTTCCATCTTTTTTTCATGGGCCGCATTCGGAACGGACGAGGGGGATTTGTATTTTTCCCCTTCTTGTGGTATTCTATAAACAGAAAGAGCTAGCGAAGGAGACGTCGCCGTGGTGGAAACCTTTATCGTCGTGGACGGCAACAGCCTCATGCACCGTGCGTTTCACGCGCTGCCGCCGCTGACCACCAGCGCCGGCCTGCACACCCATGCCGTCATGGGCTTTGCGAGCATGCTGCTCAAGCTTCTGGCGCAGGTGCGCCCATCCTACCTGGCCGTCGCCTTTGACATGCACGGGCCGACGTTTCGCCATGCGGACTTTGCCGAATACAAGGCGGGGCGCAAGCCCACGCCCGAAGAGCTGCGCGAACAGTTCCCCATGTTGCGCCGGTTGCTGGACGCCATGGGTGTCGTGCAGCTGGAGCTGCCCTCGTTCGAGGCGGACGACATGCTCGGCACGGTCAGCCGTCTGTGCGAGGCGCGCGGCGTGCGTGCGCTGCTGGTGACGGGCGACCGTGACGCCATGCAGCTGGTGAGCGAACAAACGCACGTGCTGTACACCAAGCGCGGCATCACCGACACGGTGGAGTTCGATCCGGAGACGGTGCTGGCGACGTTCGGCGTCACGCCCGCGCAGATTCCCGACCTCAAGGGGCTGATGGGCGACGCGTCGGACAACATCCCCGGCGTGCCGGGCGTGGGCGAGAAGACGGCGGTGAAGCTGCTTTCGCAGTACGGCACCGTCGAGCGCGCGCTGGATGCCGCACCGGCGGACCTGAAGGGCAAGCTGCGCGAGCGCATGATCGACGGACGCGAGAGCGCGCTGATGAGCAAGAAGCTCGCCACGATCGACCGCGATGTGCCCATCGAGCTGGACTGGGAGGCGTGCCGCGTGCGCGACCTGTCCGGCGGCGCGCCCGTGCTGGAAGAATATGAGATGAAATCCCTGCTCCCCCGCCTGCTCGCGCCCGGCGGGGCGACCGCCCCGGCCCCTGCGCCCGTAGCGGTCGCCTGGCAGGAGGAGCGCACGCTGACAGCCCCGGACGACATTCATGTGTTTATAGACGCCTTGCCCGACGGTCCCGTTGCGCTCAGCCTCGGGCAGGACCTGACGCTCGCCTGTCCCACGGGCGAGCGGGCGCGCATTCCCCTGGCGCAGGATCTGCTCAGCAACGGCCTGGACGCGCGCGAGGCGATGCGCGCGCTCGCCCCGCTTCTGACGGGCGAACGGCCCCTGTGGGTGCATGGCGCCAAGCGCCTGCTCACGCAGCTGTTCGAGTGGGGGGCGCCCTGCACCGCCGTGGGCGCGGACACGCTGCTGGAGGCCTACCTGCTCGATCCCCTGCAAAAGGCCTATGAGGCGCCCGCCGATGCCTGCGCGCTGTGCGAGGCGCACCTGCGCCAGACGGCGCAGCTCGAGGCCGACGGCATGGCCGCGCTCTACCGCGGCATCGAAATGCCGCTCATGCACACGCTTTTTTCCATGGAGCGGGAAGGATTTCCCGTCGCCCGCGAAGAACTTCTCCGGTTAGGGGAGGGCTACGCCCGGGAACTGGAGCAGTTGCGCGGAGAGATCTATGCGCTCACGGGTGTGGAGGGCTTCAACATCTCCAGCCCCAAACAGCTGGGCGAGGTGCTCTTTGAGCGCCTGGGCCTGCCCGCGGGGCGCAAGACCAAGTCCGGCTATTCCACCGATGCGGAGACGCTCGAGGCGCTCGCGGACAGGCATCCCGCCATCCCCAAAATCCTCGCCTACCGCCAGTTGTCCAAGCTCAACGGCACGTATGTCGAGGGCATGGTCAAGCTCATCGGGCGCGATGGGCGCATCCACACCTGGTTTGACCAGACGGCCACGGCGACGGGCCGCATCTCCTCCACCGAGCCGAACCTTCAAAACATCCCCGTGCGCACCGCGCTGGGGCGCGAGATCCGCCGCGCCTTCACCGCGCGCGAGGGCTGGCTGCTCTGCGACGCGGACTATTCGCAGATCGAGCTGCGGCTGCTGGCCCATCTGTCGGACGACGCAGGCATGATCGAGGCCTTCCGCGCCGGGCAGGACATCCACGCCCGCACGGCCGCAGAGGTCTACGGCGTGCCGCTGGCGCAGGTCACGCCCGCCATGCGCTCAGCGGCCAAGGCGGTCAACTTCGGCATCGTCTACGGCATCAGCGACTTTGGGCTCGCGCGCAACGTGGGCGTCTCCCGCCGCGAGGCGGCCGCGTTCATCGAGCGCTACTTCAGCCGCTATCCGGGCGTGCGCCGCTTCATGGACGACGCGGTGGCCAGGGGCAAGCTGCTGGGCTATTCGACGACGATGTTCGGGCGGCGCAGGCCGCTGCCGGAGCTGTCCTCATCCAACTACAACACCCGCTCCTTCGGCGAACGCGCCGCGATGAACACCCCGGTGCAGGGCACTGCGGCGGACATCATCAAGCTGGCGATGGTGCGCGTGCACGAGCGTTTGAAGGAGCTGAACCTGCGCGCGCGGCTGATCCTGCAGGTGCACGACGAACTGATCGTCGAGACGCCGCCTGAGGAGCTGGATGCGGTCGCCCAGGTGCTCAAGACATGCATGGAGGGCGCGGCGCAGCTGTCCGTCCCGCTCGTGGCCGACGTGCACGCCGGCCGGACCTGGTTCGACGCCAAATAATCCGCCATCATCCGTTGCAGTCTTTTTCCCGTCCGGATCGTCTATAGAAAAGGAGGTATCCTGTATGTACCGCATCGGCCTTACCGGCGGCATTGGAAGCGGCAAATCGACGGTCAGCACCTGCCTGCGCCTGTTGGGCGCGCCCGTCCTCGACGCCGACGCGATCTCCCATGCGCTCACGGCTCCGGGCGGCGAAGCGCTGCCGTCCATCCGAACGCGCTTTGGCGACGGCGTGTTTGACGGCGACGTGCTCGACCGCAAGAAGCTCGCCGCAATCGTGTTCGCCGACCGCTATGCCCGCCGCGATTTGGAGGGCATCGTGCATCCGCTCGTCTTCGCGCGGATCGAAAGCGAGATGCGGCGGCTGGCGGAGGCGGGCACGCCCGCCGTCGTACTGGACGTACCTCTGCTCTTTGAGACCGGCATGGACCAGAAGGTCGACGAGACCTGGCTCGTGTGCGTGCCTGAAGCCGAGCAGATCCGCCGCATCATGGTGCGCGACGGGATGAGCGAGCAGGAGGCGCGCGCGCGCGTGGCCAGCCAGATGTCGCTGCGCAGCAAGGTATTGCGCGCCAACCGTGTGATCTCCACCATGCGCACCGTCGAAGAGACACGCCTGGAGGTGCGCGCGCTGTGGGAAAAGACGCTCGCCGCGCTGGCGGCCGAGCATGCCAGGAAAGGAGCCCCCCTCGCATGACACAGCAATCCCCCTCTGCGGGCGCGTTGAGACGGCGGCGCAGGCCGCGCCCCGCCCCGCCGCGACGCTCGCTGGCCGCCGGCCGGCCGGCGGCCTTTGTGCGCCGTCAGGCCGCGCTTTTTGCCGCCGTGCCGCTATGGCTGCGCGCCGGCATCGCCGTGCTTGCCTGCACCGCGCTGGCGCTCTCGTGCATCCTCGTCACGCGCACGTACATCGCGCACGAGGCCGAGCGCCGCAGGCTCGAGCAGGAGGCGACCGACCTGGCCAGCCATCCGCTCTACTTTAAGGATCTCATCGTCCGCTACGCCGCCGAAAACGGCGTCGATCCCGCGCTCGTCAGCGCGGTCATCCTGTGCGAGTCGAGCTTTGACCCGCAGGCCGAGTCGCGCCTGGGCGCGCGCGGCCTGATGCAACTGATGGAGCCGACCGCGCAATGGGCGGCCGAATCGCTGAACGAGGACGAGGGCTATTCCTTTGACCTGCTCTACGATCCGGAGACCAACGTGCGCTTTGGCACATGGTATCTGGGTTACCTCAGCCGGCGCTTTGACGGCGACATCCTCAAAGTCGTGTGCGGTTACCACGCCGGGCAGGGCAATGTGGACGCCTGGCTGGCCAATCCCAAGTATAGCCCCGACGGGGTGACGCTGCAAAACGTGCCGGAAGGCGGCACATCGACGTACGCGCAAAGGGTGATGAATGCCTATGAGATCTATCGCAAGTACTACTTCCCTCCGCAGCCGTCGGCCATGGCGTAAGCTCTGCTGCGCCCTGCTGGCGGTTTTGCTGTGCGCCGGCCTGACGCCCGTCCGCGCGCTGGACAACGCCCTGACGGTAGCCATCGTCGCGGACGACGCGATGCAGCTCTATCCCCTCTCCCTGCGCGAGCGCGATCCGGTGAGCGTGCTCGCGCTCGTATACGAGGGGCTGTTTGAGTTGGACGACAACGAACAGCCGACCGGCAAGCTCGCGCTGGAGTGGGAGTTCGCCAACGATGGCAAGCGCCTGGACATCACGCTGCGCTCGGGGGTCACGTTCCACAACGGCCAGCCGCTGACAGCGGCGGACGTGTGCGCCACACTCGACCGCATCCAACAGCTCAGCGGGCTGAACAGCAACCTGGAGACGGACATTCCCGCCGAGGAACGCGGCCTGTACCAGAGCGTTCTGTACTTCATTTCCGGGTGGAGCGCATCGGAGGAAAATGATCTGCAGCTGTCCATCACGCTGCGCCGCTCCTACTACGGCGCGCTGTACGCGCTGACGTTCCCCATCCTGCCCGCCAGCGAGGTCGCCTCCGAGGCGCCCTCCGGCACAGGTCCCTACCGCATCGCCGAATACGTGCCGGGCGTGCAGCTGCGCCTGACGGCCAATACCTCCTGGTGGCGGCGCGCGCCGCAGATCACGGATGTGGTCGCCAACATCTACGCCGAGAGCGACGACGTGCTCGACGCGTTCGAGGCCGGCGACGTGGATGTGGCCATGACCCGTTCGCTCAACGCGACGCGCTACTCCGGCAGCCTCAACAGCTACCTGATCGACTACCGCACGCGCCAGCTGGAGGTCCTGCTGATGAACCACAGCTACCGCAAGCAGGACGGCTCGCTGGAGGACGTGCAGATGCGCCAGGCCATCCTCATGGCCATCGACCGCGACGCGCTGATCAGCTCGGTCTATCAGAACATGGCCACGCCCGCCACGGGCCCGGTCATGTCCGGCACCTGGCTGTATGATGAAAGCGCCGCGCAGGACACCTACGCCCCGGAGGTCTCCCGCGCGATCCTGGACAGCCTGGGCTGGCGGCTTGCGACCGACGGCAAGCGGTATCAGCCCGACAATGCGGTGGAAGGCATGGCGCTCTACTTCCCGATTCTCGTCTATGACGAGCCGGGCAGCAACGTGCGCCGCAACGCCGCCGAGCAGATCGCGCAGATGCTCAAGGACGTGGGCATCAACGCATCCGTCTCCATCCGCTCCTATGAGGAGGTGCTGACCAACCTGAACAGCGGCAACTTCGCGCTGGCGCTTTGCGCCTACAATCTGGATGTGGTGCCCGACCCGGGCTTCATGCTGCTGAGCAATGCGGGCGTCAACTATCCGGGCGCGAACTTCAGCCGCTACAACAGCCAGGACATGAACACCCTGATCCGCGATCTGCGCGCCGGCTGCTATGAGGCGGACGCCTTCCAGTCGAAGATGTCCGAGATCCAGCATCAGTTTTCCAACGACATTCCGTTTGCCGCACTCTACTGGCGCACGGGCGCGCTGCTTGCGCGCGAGGCCTTCACCGAGGCGCGCGACATCCGTGAGCTGGAGCTGTTGCGCGGCATAGAGTCCTGGTCATACTGAAAAATTCCCGTTTTTCTCATTGTTTCGCCGCATATCGTTCCCTCCGTCCGGACATCATATGCCCAGGGCAAGCGGCAACAGCGCCGCGACCGCAGGCACATGAAAGTGCCGGTGCGGGAAACAGGACGAGAGCGCGACATCTTCCCGAAAGGGAACAGCGTATCTTCTCCTTCTGCCCCGGAGCGCGGCGTAAGGCCGCGCTTCTTTTTTTGCCCGCTCCATTTGACAGAACCGCCTGAAGCGGGTATACTGAAAGGCATCCTCATGCAAAGAAGGGATTTCATGTCCGCAAGCTATATTCCGGCCGGCTACCGCCCGACGCTCTCGCTCTACGAGACGCAGGCGGCCATCAGCCTGATCAAGCGCACCTTCCAGGATGCGCTCGCCGGCGCGCTCTCGCTCAAGCGCGTATCCGCCCCGCTGTTCGTCGATCCCGCCACAGGCCTCAACGACGACCTCAACGGCGTCGAGCGCCCCGTCTCCTTCGACGTGCCCGCCGCCGGCGTCGACGCGCAGGTCGTGCACTCGCTGGCCAAGTGGAAGCGCATGGCGCTGTACCGCTACGACTTTCACGTCGGCAAGGGCATCTATACCGACATGAACGCCATCCGCCGCGACGAGGAGCTGGATAACCTGCACTCCATCTACGTCGACCAGTGGGACTGGGAAAAGGTCATCACCGCCGAGATGCGCACCGAGTCCGTGCTGCGCGCGACCGTGAACGCCATCGTCGGCTGCATCTGCGACGCGGCGCTCATCGTACGCGGGCGCTATCCGAGCCTGCACACCACCCTCTCGCGCGAGGTATCGTTCATCTCCTCGCAGGAGTTGGAGGACCTGTATCCCGATCTTTCGCCCAAGGAGCGCGAAAACGCCTATCTGCGCGAGCATCCGACGACGTTCCTCTCCCAGATCGGCGGCAAGCTGCGCTCCGGCAAGCCGCACGACGGGCGCGCGCCGGACTACGACGACTGGTCGCTCAACGGCGACATCCTCTTTTACAATCCCCTGCTCGACTGCGCGTTCGAGGTCTCCTCGATGGGCATCCGCGTCGACCCCGAGGCGCTGGACCGTCAGCTGACGCTCGCGGGCTGCGACGCGCGGCGCAGCCTCCCGTTCCACCGCATGCTGCTGGAGGGCAAGCTGCCCCTGACGATGGGCGGCGGCATTGGCCAGTCGCGCCTTTGCATGCTGCTGCTGGGCAAGGCGCACATCGGCGAGGTTCAGTCCTCCATCTGGGATGCGCAGACCCATCGCGTCTTCGAAGAGGCGGGCGTCACGCTGCTGTGAGGCGCTGAGGGCCGGGACCGGCATCATTATTGCACGATCAAAGGGGCGGCAGCGAAATGCGCTGCCGCCCCTTGTCTGCTTCTCATTCCGATTGGATGCGTCGCCGGCGCATCTGGAGGATGTCTTTTTTCCTGTCCTTCGTCATGACGGCGCCTTAAACCGCTCAATGAACGCCTCCAGAATGGGGTTGAGCGCCTCCGCCCTCCGCATCGGAAAGTCATGGCCCGCTTGGGACAGCATCAGGGTCCGGCAGTGCGCATTTTCGCCCAGAAGCGCCAAGGAAGTCTTCATGTCCACGACCTCACCGCTCCCGCAGATGGCCAGCATCGGAAGGTCGAGCGTCGCATACGTGGGCAGTCTTTTCAGATCCAACGTATTTTCAAAAAACGAGCGATAGACCTGCAGGGTGATCGACGCGGCATACGCCGCCATGTCATCAGCCTGCGCTTTTGTATAGCGCCAGTACCTTCCCTGCAGGCGGACCAGCCATTTGCAATGCAGCATCCCCGCCGCCAATCCGGCAAAGCGGCAGTATCGCCTGATCGCCTTGGCCGTCGGATTCACCCATGCGCTCAGGAAAACCGCAAAGCAAAATCGCTCCGGACGCTCGCACACGAGCATAACGGCCAGCTGCGCGCCGAGCGAATGACCTATGATGCCGATCTTCTCCTTGTGCAGGCCCGCAATCAGCACAAACAGCTCGCGCTTCATCCATTCAGGATCATATGCCCTATTGGCCAGCTTGCCCGCGCCGCACAGATGTGGAACAATCAAGTGATACTTTGAGGAAAGGCAGTATTGACAGCAAAACGTATTGAGCGCTGCCGCACCATGCAGGAGCAGTACCGTGGGATGCTCGCGGCTCCCGTATTCATCGTATGGGATCATTTGATTGCACATCGCTTCCCTGTGTTGCGCTTTGAATCAGAGAATACCTCGATCCATGTTATATGTTTTGGAGCTCCGAATCCGGATATGTCAACGATGCGACTTAAGCCCGCCGCACGCCTTGCGGCGTCACCTCCGCCAGGACCAGCGGCGGCTTTTGCGGCTGCGCGTCCGAAAGCTGCACCAGCCGCTGCATGCGCGCCACGGCCTCCCGGCCGCGCGCCTCGTCGTTTGCATGGATGTGCGCGATGGGCTCGCCCGCGCGCACCGGGTCGCCAATGCGCGCGGCCATCACCAGACCGACCGCCGGGTCGATGACGTCGGTCTTGCGCGCGCGCCCCGCGCCCAATCCCTGCGCGGCATAGCCGATGCCCGTCGTATCCATCGAGCAGACGTATCCATCCCGCAGGGCGGGCACGGGCAAGATGTAGCGGGCGCGCGGCAGCAGCCCCGTGTCGTCGCACACGCATGCGTCGCCGCCCTGCGCGGCGATCATCTCGCGCAGCTTGTCCAGACCCGCTCCGCTTTGGAGCGCCTGCTCCAGCAGCCGGCGAGCCTCATCGCGCGAGGCCGCCACGCCCGCGGCCAGCAGCATCTGCCCGCCCAGCAGCAGGGACACCTCCCGCAAGTCCGCACTCCTGTCGTCCGCGCGGCCCGACAGGATGTCGATGGCCTCCTTGACCTCCAGCGCGTTGCCCACGTGTGTGCCCAGCGGCTGATCCATGCCCGTCACCATCGCCAGGATGGGCCGCCCCGCCAGCGTGCCGATGCGCACCATCGCCTGCGCCAGCTCGATGCTGTCCTTAAGCGTCTGCATCAGCGCGCCGCTGCCGGTCTTGACGTCCAGCACGATGGCGTGCGCGCCCGCGGCCAGCTTCTTGGACAGGATGCTCGAGGCGATCAGCGGCACGCTGTCGACCGTGCCCGTCACGTCGCGCAGCGCGTAGAGCCGCTTGTCCGCAGGCACGAGATCGCCCGTCTGACCGATGACCGCGCAGCCGATGCGGCGCACCTGCTCTTGGCAACCTTCGCGCCGCAGGCGGCCACCAGCGGGGTGAGCACCAGCGTCGTCGTGTCGCCCACGCCGCCGGTGGAGTGCTTGTCCACGCACACGCCGCCCGCGCCCGAGAGGTCCACCACCTCGCCCGAGTGCATCATCTCCATCGTCAGGTCGGCGGTCTCCTGCGGCGTCATGCCGCGCAGGCAGATGGCCATCAGCAGCGCGGCAAGCTGTTCGTCCGGCAGGGATCCGTCCGCCGCGCCGCGCGCAAAGAAGCGGATCTCTTCGCGCGTGAGCGCCTCCCCGCGCTTCTTTTTCAGGATGATTTCAACGATGTTCACGCTTCTCCCTCCTCCGCCGCCTCGCGCAGCACACGCCAGGCAGCACGCTTTTGTTCAAAGGGCATCGTATGGGCCGGGCTGGTCGACGGCATGCGCAGCACCCGCAGGCCGTATCGCGCAGGGAAGCCGGAGCGCATCACAATCGCATGGGACGCGGCCCCGTTGCACAGCACCGTGCGGATGCCCGGCGCAAGCGCCATCAGCCCGTCAAAGTCGTTCGGCTCGGCGCGCCGCATGTCGGCGTCCAGGCTGCCCTCCCGCTCGCAGGTATGCGCCGCATCCCACAGCGCGATGCGGTGCGCCCGCGCAAACGCGAGCCGCTGCGCATAGTCTTCGGCCAGCGGCGCTTCCCACAGCGAAAACACGATCGGCCAGAAGGCGTTGCGCGGGTGCGCATAGTACTGCCCCGCGCGCAGCGATGCGATCCCCGGCATGGAGCCCAGCACGAGCACGCGCGCGTCGGGCCCCGCCTCGAACGGGAATCCCTCACAGCGCATGGCAGGCGCGCTCCATCGCGCGATCCACCAGGTCCTCCAGCTGCCCGGCGCATTGCTCATACACCGCGTCGCT
>OEQY01000318.1_pt1 | contig 11856 bp, 10 predicted proteins | sample 1539871 | NCBI WGS metagenome assembly OEQY01 (sample SAMEA3891877, study PRJEB23780) | metagenome | biome: terrestrial biome; feature: animal house; material: Caecal content | place: Italy | collected 2015-05-05 | reverse complement strand
TCGTGGGCCAGGCGATGAAGCGCATGCCGGGCCGCGGCGACCCGCGGCGCGTGAGCGAGCTGCTGCGCGAGGCGCTGCGCGCGCCGGACGCATAAGAAAAAGGGGCCGGACCTCCCGATGGAGGTCCGGCCCCTTTTTCATTTCTTCAGCGCTTGAATTTCTGCACGATGTCCAGCACCGCCTCGGCCACATAGGCCGCGTCCTCCACGGACAGGCGCGAGTACATCGGCAGCGAAATCTCCGTATCCGAGAACTGCTCGGCCCGGGGGAAGTCGCCCGGCGCGAACCCGAAGCGCGTCCGGTAGGCGCTCATCAGGTGCACGGGCAGGAAGTGCACGCTCGTGCCCACGTTGCGCTCGGCCAGCTCCGCCACGAAGCGGTCGCGGTCGATCGTCAGCGCCTCGGGCCGGATGCGCAGCACGTACAGGTGGCGGCTGTGCACGGTGTTCTCAGGCGTCTGCTGCAGCACCAGCGCCTCGCACGGCGCAAACGCGCGCTCGTATACCTCCACCGCCTGCATGCGCGCCGCCTGCATCTGCGGCATGCGCTCCAGCTGCGTCAGGCCCAGCGCCGCCTGCAGGTCGAACATGTTGTACTTGTAGCCGAACTCCGTCACGTCGTAGCGGAACGAGCCGCCCTTGCCGTAGCGCTTCCACGCGTTGCGGCTCATGCCGTGGCAGGAGAGCACGCCCGCGCGCTCGGCAATGCCGTCATCGTCGGTGACGAGCATGCCGCCCTCGCCGGTGGCCAGGTTCTTCGTCGCATAGAAGCTGAACGACACCGCGCCCATCGGATGGCAGCCGATGGGGTCGCCGTGATAGCGCGTCTCCACGGCGTGGGCGGCGTCCTCGCTCAGGAACAGCCCATGCGCCCGGCACAGCGCGCGCACGTCGTCCAGGTCGCAGGCGACGCCCGAGTAGTGCACGGGCACGACGGCCCTGGTGCGCTTCGTGATCCTGCGCTCGATCTGCTCGGGGTCGATGCAGCCGGTGCGCTCGTCGATGTCGGCAAAGACCGGCGTCGCGCCCGTATGCACGATGGTGCTGGCCGTGGACGCGAACGTCAGCGGCGAGGTGATGACCTCGTCTCCCGGCCCGATGCCCTGCGAGAGCAGCGCCAGGTGCAGCGCCGCCGTGCACGAGTTGACCGCGATGGCGTGCTTGGCGCCCACGTACTGCGCAAAGCGCTTTTCAAACTCGACGGTCAGCGGGCCCTTGGCCCACCAGCCGGAGCGGATCGCCCCGGCGACCGCGTCGACCTCCCGCTCGGACACATCCGGGATGCAGAAGGGGATGAACGTCTCTCGTACCTTGAACATGGCAGTCTCCTTTTGTCGTAGGTTGGGGCGTCACAGCCCCAGCAGCTGGATCGCCAGCAGGAAATAGATGCCCAGCGCGCAGGCGTCGACGATCGTGGTGATCATCGGCGAGGCCATGATCGCCGGGTCCAGGCCCAGCTTCTTGGCGCCCATGGGTAGCAGGCAGCCCACGCCCTTGGCGATGATGACCGTGCACAGGATCGACAGGCTCACCGTCAGGGAGACGAGCACGTCCACGCGCACGAACAGCAGCATGCGCACGAAGTTCACCGCCGCCAGGATCGCGCCGCAGATCACCGCCACGCGCAGCTCCTTCCACAGCACGCGCCACACGTCGCGCGTCTCCACCTCGCCCAGCGCCAGGTTGCGGATGACCATGACCGACGTCTGCGAGCCGGAGTTGCCGCCCGTATCCATGAGCATGGGGATGAACGAGGTGAGCACCACCATGCTGGACAGCACGCTTTCAAACCGCGCGATGATCGCGCCCGTGAACGTGGCCGAGATCATGAGCAGCAGCAGCCACGGCACGCGGTGCTTGGCCAGCGTCCACACGCTCGAGCGCAGGTATTCCTCGTCCGAGGGCGTCATGGCCGCCATCTTCTCGAAGTCCTCGGTGTTCTCCTCCTGAATGACGTCGACGATGTCGTCGACCGTGATGATGCCCACCAGCCGCTCCTCCGCGTCGACGACCGGGATGGACATCAGGTCATAGCGGCGGAAGTTGCGCGCGACGGCCTCCTGATCGTCCGTCGTGTGCGCAAAGACCGGATCCGCCTCCATGATCTCGCGCATCGTCTGCGTCTCGGGCGCGACGATCAGCTTGCGCAGCGAGACCGTGCCCAGCAGCTTGCGCTGCTGGTCGATCACGTAGCAGGTGTAGACCGTCTCCTTGTCCACGCCCGTGCGGCGGATGTGGTCCATCGCCTTGCGCACGGTGTAGTAGTCGTGCAGGTCGACAAACTCCGTGGTCATCAGGCTGCCGGCGCTGTTCTCCGGATAGCGCAGCAGCTGGTTGATCTGGCTGCGCGTCTGCTGATCCGCGTTTTGCAGCACCTTCTTGACCACGCCCGCGGGCATCTCCTCCAGAAAGTCGACCGTGTCGTCCATGAACATCTCGTCCATCAGGTGGCGGACCTCCAGGCCCGACATCGACTCCACGATCACGCGCTGCTCCTCCGCGGACATGTAGGAAAACACGTCCGCGGAGATGTCCTTGGGCAGCAGGCGGAACAGGCGCACGACCAAATCCTTGTCCTGCTCCTCCATCGCCTCGGCGATATCGACCGGCGGAATGTGCGACACGCGCTCCTTGAAGCGCTGAATCTCGCCCGCCTGCACCAGCTGGGTCAATTCCAGCAGGATTTCCTTCTCTTCCATGTTCTATCGCTCCTCTCGTTCTGATTCGGGGTGGATCAGGACGCGAGGCCCTCCCTTTACGCCGGCAGGCCGGGCGGGGGCGCGCCGAAAAGCGGGCAGCGCGCTCCGTTCGTCGCCGGCGGCCTTGGGGGAACGCCCGCGTCGTGACCATGATCGTCCACGCTGCTCACCTCTCCTTCCTCTTGCGCAAATCGGGGGGACGCCCCGTATAGGGTAACGCCGCCCCCGCAAAAAGTCAAGCCCTTTCGCACGCCTATAGCGTGTTCCCCTCGTGCTCGACGTATTCCTCCAGGCACCAGCCGTTGTACTCCATCACCGTGGCCACCTCCAGCCCCACGTAGCGGATGTGCCACGCCTCGGGCAAGTAGCCCGTGATCTCCTGCTTGCCCTCCGGATAGCGCACGACGAACCCGTAGGCGTAGCAGTTGGCGTGCAGCCACTTCTGCTGCTGCGTGCCCTTGAACGACACGCCGGGCACCGTGATGTCAAACGCCAGGCCCGTCTGGTGCTCGCTCGCGCCCGCCGGCTGGATGCGCTGTGCCGCCGCTGCCTGTGCTTCTTCCTGCGTCATCCCCGCGTTCAAATGCATCTGCACGCGGTTGTCATAGTTTTCCGCCTGCCGCGCCTGTGAGCAGTAGCCCGCATACGGTGTGAGCGTACAGCCGTCCGCCTTGGCGGCGGCATACATCTCGGCGAAATACGGCGCAACGCGCGCGTCCAGCTGCTCGTCGGAGCCCTCCACCGCCGCCGCAAGCTCCGGAACATAGTCTTCGGGCAGGCGGTACTGCAGCCCGATATAGGTCAGCGCCCAGTTGTCTCCCTCCGGCGTGACGGTCAGGATCTCGCCCTCGGCGGCGCGCTGCACGAGCCCCGCGCCCTGCGCGGTCGCGGCTTCAGTTGGGGCTTCGGTCGGGGCTTCAGTCGGGGCTTCGGTCGGCGCTTCGGTCGGCGCTTCGGTGGGCGGTTCCGTCACAGTCTCCGCCGGCTGCGCCGCAGCGCTGCGTTCGGTAAGCAGATACCCTGCCGTCAGCGCCCCGAGGATCACGAGCAGCAGCAGCGCCAAAACGCCCTTGGCTTTTAACATTCGTTTAGATATGGTTCTTGCCATTTGCATGTTCCTTCCGCACGGGCAAAGCCTTGTCCGTGCCGCTCTTATTGTAGAAGTTTTACGCTGCGATGTCAACCGTTTTGCGCATACGAAGGGTGCGCTTTTCTAATTCGGCAGCCGAAAAAATGAAATTTCTATCGACTTTGTCAAAGACTTGTGATACAATTATATAGATCTGTGTGCGCACAGCGCTTGGCATGCGCACGGCACAAAAATCCGGGGCTTACCCCCTTTTCACGGAGGAATGCTGATGCAAGCTCGAGAAAGCAATGCCAACTACCCTTCCCGCCGCCGCGAAATGGCGAATTTTGCCGCGCGTGAGATCAAACGGGTCTGTAAGGAGATCGGACCGCGCGCGTCCGGCGAGGAAAACGAACGCAAGGCGCAGGCGTATCTTGCCGAATCGATGAAATCCGTTGCCGACAGCGTGGAGATCGAGGATTTCGAGCTGCATCCCAAGGCATTCATGGGCTGGGTGCTTTTGGACGTGTGCCTGATGCTCGTGTCGGGCGTGCTGCTCATTTTGGGGCTTTTGGATGTGTTCCCCGCCGCAAGTACGGCGCTGACGGCGGTCGCGACCGTGTTGACTGTACTTTCGATCGTATTTTTGGTGTTTGAATTTTTGCTGTACAAACCGCTTTTGGACCCGCTGTTCCCGAAGCGCAAATCCTGCAACGTCATCTGCACCCGCAAGCCGAAAGGCGAGGTCAAGCGCCGCATCGTTTTCTGCGGCCACATGGATTCGGCGTATGAGTGGACGTATCTGCGCAAGGGCGGCGGCAAGGTGTTCGCCGCCGTAGTCGGCGCGGCATTCGGCTCGGTTTTCGTGCAGCTCGTGCTGGACATCCTCGCGTTTCTGCCGCTGCCCGGCACTGCGGACACCGTGCTTTTGGTGCTCGCCGTTCTCACGACGCTTCTTGTGATCCCGGGTGCGTTTTTTGTAAATTGGAAATGTGTCGTGCCGGGTGCAAACGACAACCTCACCGGCGTGTTTGCTTCCATGGCGGTGGTGCGCTTCCTTGCGGCGAACGACATCCGCTTTGAAAATACCGAGGTCGCCGCCGTCTCTATGGGCTGCGAGGAAGCGGGGCTTCGCGGGGCAAAGGCCTTTGCCGCAAAGCACGCCGAGGAAGATGTGGAAACCGTTTACATCGTGACGGACACGCTGCGGGATTACGATTTCATGGGTGTATACAACAAGGATATGACCGGTATTGTAAAGCTGGACGCGCAGGCGGCAGCGCTTTTGAAAGCAGGCGCCAAAAACGCAGGGCACGATCTGCCGTTTGCCAAGGTGTTCTTCGGCGCGTCGGACGCGGCGGCGCTGAAACAGGGCGGGCTTTGCGCGGCAACACTTGCGGCGATGGATCCCACGCCCGCGCGCTATTACCACACGCGCACCGACACCGCCGACAACCTCGACCTAAAAACGCTGGAGGCGGGCATCGACGTGCTGCTGGAGACCGCGTTCCTGTATGACGCAAAGGGACTGCGCAACGAATATGACACGGCTTCTGCCGCGCAACAATAAACGACCATACAAAGGGGAATGACCATGCAAGTAAGGCTATTGAAAATCGGCTGCGTTTTGATGGCGCTCTTGTTGTGCATCGGCATGTTTGCCGGCTGCAGCATCGGCGCACAGGAAGAAGAATCCGAGCCGGTCGCCGTCACGCTCAAAACAGATCTCCATGACGCGAGCTTTGAATTTACCTATGGGGAGCTTCGCGAGATCCTGGACGCGGAATCGCTCTCCAACCTGTTTGAAAGCTACGAAAACAAGACCGACGACGTGACCATTACGCTTACCTATAACGACATCCGCGCGCGCTACGGCTCGAATGAGGAAGTGTTCAACGCGGTCATGGCGCTGCTGACCGACGAAGAGCGCGCGCAGCTCAACGGCAACCGCGCCGAGGTGCTCGCATATTATACGGAGATCGCAAACGCAATCAAGGCGCAGCAGCCTGAAACGATCCGTTCCGAGAGCTTTTGGGTCGAGGACGACACCATTGCATTCACTGCGGCGGACGGCACTGTGCAAAACAGCGATTCCGCCATCTCCAAAGCGGCGCGGCTGTATAAGGATATGATGATGAACGGTCTTTCCGAAGCGCTGCCGAACAACGAGACGCTGAAAGCCGGTACGGATCTGACCAACGCACTGTATTTGCAGGGCACTGACGCCATCACGGCGCTGACGGACGCAGATCTGGAAGCGGTGTATTCCTCCGTCAACGAAACGACCGAAAACGACTCGAGCGGCAACCCCGTGGTCACGGAGCTGACACGCACTGTGGAGCTGCACGTGGTCCCTGAGGAAGCTTCGATCCTGCGCGCCGTGGATGTCCGGGACGAGCAGACGGTTCTGGAGCTTCTCAACCGTGAGGAGAATTCCTTCACGGTCAACGACTACACCCTGTCCTTTACGGGGCTGACGATCACCGCGATTTTCGACGCCGCTACCGACGAGCTGCTGTCGCTTTCCTATGATAAGACCATGAAAGTTTCCGCGACCGTCACAGGCACGGGCACGCTTGCGCCTTTGGGTACGCAGACGCTTGATTTCGACTGCGGCGCAAACGCGTATTATCAGTTCGGCTGGGCGGATCAGGCGACGACCTGATCGGCGACCCCCTGATTTCCGAGGTTGCGACAGAAAAAGCCCCGCCGGTGCGGGGCTTTTTCTGTCGTTAGGGTGCAGAAGTGTGCGGCAATCTTCCCGCACGACTGGAAGATTACACAAATCGTAGGGACAGGGCTTGTCCCTGTCCGCATGGCGGCGAGGACTTTGGATCGTGTGCGGCGGCGCACAACGTACAGCCCTTGCGGCTGTCCCTACGGGTTTCGTGTGCTTCCGGCTTTGCACAGCCTTCCTCACCCCACGTCTAATATCCAGCATCCAGCATCTAGCATCTAAAATGGAGTTTGTTATGACTGAACAGGAACGTGTCGATCTGTACACGAGCATCGTCCCCAACCGCCGTCAGCTCCTGATCCAGAAAATGCGGTATTACGCCTTTGTCCACTACACGGTCAATACCTTTACGAACCGCGAATGGGGCAACGGCAAGGAACCCGAAAGCGTTTTTGATCCCGCCGCGCAGGACACTGACCAGTGGTGCGAGGCGATCGCGGATGCCGGCATGAAAGGCGTGATCCTCACCTGCAAGCACCACGACGGCTTCTGCCTTTGGCCCACAAAGACGACCGAACATTCCGTCAAAAACAGCCCTTATAATAACGGCAAGGGCGATGTGGTGCGCGAAGTGGCGGATTCCTGCCGCAAATACGGGCTGAAATTCGGCGTCTACCTTTCCCCGTGGGACCGCAACTGCCCGCTGTACGGCACCCCAGGCTACAACGATTTTTATATCGAGCAGCTCACCGAGCTTTTGACGAACTACGGCGAGATCTTCATGCTTTGGCTTGACGGCGCCTGCGGTGCGGACGCTGCCGGACAGCCCAAGCAAAAATATGACTTTGAGCGCATTTGGAAAACGGCGGTCGAATTGCAGCCGAACATCGTCATGTCGGGCTGCGCGCCGGATGTGCGCTGGATCGGCAACGAAAGCGGCAAGACCCGCGAAAGCGAATGGAACGTCGTGCCGCGCTTCGCTTACGACCAGCAGAACCTCGCGGCGAACTGCCAGCAGGATGAAAATATGCGTAAATTCCAAAAGCGCTGCCAGGATGCCATGCTGCCAGACCTCGGTTCACGCGCGTTTTTGGCAAACTATGATGACTTTATGTGGTATCCCGCCGAAGTAGACGTTTCCATCCGGCTCGGCTGGTTTTATCACCCGCTGCAGCGCGCCACGCTCAAATCCTTGCGCCATCTTATGAAAATTTATTATACTTCGGTCGGCAGCAATGCGCTGCTGCTTTTGAACATCCCGCCGAACCGCAAGGGTCGCTTTGCCAAGGCCGATGTGCGCCGCCTGCGGGAGATGGGCCGCTGGCTTCGAAAAGAGGACGAATGCGTCATCGAAAGCCGCCGCACCGACGCCGAAAACGGGTTTGAGATCATGCTGGATTTTGAAAAACAATCCGTTGACCGCGTGCGCCTTTCCGAAGATACAACGAAATCCCAGCGCGTAGAGGCATTCGAAATATATGCCGGCGAAAAGTGCGTGTTCCGCGGGACGATCATCGGCTTTTCGCGCATTGCGATCTTTGACGAGCCTGTGACGACCGACCGTCTGCAAATCCGCATCACGCAGTGCCGAAACGAGCCGTATATCGACCGTACCGAGGTCTGCAAAACCGGGGCGTATCGGTTTTAACAAATTGTTTCTGATGTTAAAGGGACGGTTCTGTGTCAATCAAGACACGGAACCGTCCCTCTTTCTTTTTAACTACCGCCGGATATCTAAAATCGTGCAGACCCACGCGCCAATAAGGCAGGCAAACGAGACGAACAGCAGCACCGCACCCAAAGGCGACAAAATCGCCGTACAAAGCGCCGCGAAAAACAGCGCTACGGCAGAGGCGACAGGCAGCCAAACCGCCGCACGGCGCAGCTCACCGTAAGCGTAGTAACAAAACACACCCAACCCCGCAATCAGCAGTAGACCCGCGGGGATGACGATCAGCATCATTTCTTCGCTTTCAAAGAAACGCCAAAGTCGACCGAGCGGCAAAATGATAAAAAAGTTTACGATCACCAAATCGAAGTACAGGGATGCAAGACTGAAAAGCCCCAGCCCAACGAAAACACCGGCTTTTGTACGCGGTTTCATGCGGTCACGTCCCTTCTCCTTTTTCGAATATAGCACATCCGCCGCGCCTTGTCAAATACGGACTGTTGCTACGCCGCGTTCGCATACTGCCTGCCTGCGCTGTCGATCCGATAATTCTCCCAATAGATCAGCTCTTCCACCGTGACGAAGCTGTAGCCCTCCCCCGACAAAATCCGCAGGATTTCACGTAGGGCGTCGGGTGTGTTTTTTACATCGTTGTGGAACAGGATGATCGAGCCGTTTTCCGTCGCCGCCGTCACGCGCTTCACCATTTCTTCCACCGAAAGCCCCTGCCAGTCGAGGCTGTCTACCGACCACTGCACGGTCTGCATCCCAAGGGCTTCTGCGGCGGTGATCGTGTCGTCCGTGTAGTCGCCCGAAGGCGCACGCAGCACACGCGGGCGCGTACCCGTGCAAGCCTCGATGGCGGCAGAGCACGCCTCCATGTCCGCGACCAGCTCATCATACGTCAATTCACTATAGGCCTTGTGACTGTCGGAATGGTTGCCGATGGTATGTCCCGCGTCGTAAAACGCTTTGACGCTTTCGGAGTATTTGCGCACCCAGTCCCCGACCGCAAACACCGTCACATGGGCGTTGTATTCCGCTAAGATCTCTAAAAGCTCCGCTGTATCCTCCGCGCCCCAAGCCGCGTCAAAGGTGATGGCGACCTTTTTTTCTGCGGTCTCCACACAGTAGACAGGCAGCCGCCGCGCCTGCGCCTGTGCTGCCGTACCGCTTGCATATTGGTTGGAAACACCCGCAAGCACAAAGGCGGCGGCAAGAATAAGCACCAGCCCGATGGACAGCGCCCGACGTGTGATCAGTATATATCGCATAAACACCCCTCCCGGCAATATATATGCACAGGCGGGATGTGAATATAGCGCACAGGCTTGCCCTTTTCGCTGATGTGGCAGGAAAAGCAAATGCAGCGCAACGCAAAAGCGGCGCGTACCATTTCGGTACGCACCGCCCTTTATATTTGGGGTTCGGTTTTATGCTCAGCCAACAGGGACAATGTTCGCATAGCTGAAGTTGCTGAAGTTGTTGGTGACCTGCGTGGTCGCGTCGCCGACGATCTGCACGGTATTCGTGCGAACCGTGAACTTGCCGTATGCCTTATAGGAATAAGACAGGCTCTGCAGCTGGTCCGTCGTGCCGTTGTAAACGAACTGGACAGTGATGTCGGAATACGCCATCTCCAGATCCGTCAGCTTCAATACGCTGATCGAAGTGCCGGCGAGGTTGATCGCATTGGCGATTACGTCCTCGACCTCATTCTGCACCAAATAGTCCTCGGTGAAGCGGGAAAGCCCGGTCGCGCCTGCACGGTTCGGATTGTCCACGTTCTTCAGGCGGATCGTATAGCTCTGGTATGCTTCACTCGTAACGTTCGAGGAAACGATCTGAATATCGTCTGCCGTCAGATCCGTCGTCTTCAGCAGATAGTTCGCCTGACCGGCTTCCTGGATCGCGGCAAGCGTATCCGCGCTATAACGCTGTGAAATTGTACCGACATCCACGAAATCGCCCACGATGCTGTCCAGCGAAAGGTTGGCAGCAGAAAGGATCTGATCGAGCATTTCGGTTTGTGCACCGACGGATGCATGACCGTCCGGCGTGAAGCTTGCTGTGCGGTTGAAGGTGTAGGCATCCAACGCGGCGTTTGAAGTCGCGTCGTTGAGGATCTGCGCAACCTGCGCACGTTCTTCCGCGTCGCCGACTTCGCCGACAAAGTCATATTCTTCCGGATCATGTGTGATCGCCGGCTGGCCGGTGAAGGATTCTTCAATGCGATCCAGCAGGGAGATCAGTGAGCTTTGCAGGCTGTCGATGCCGTCCGCGATCGTAATGCCGAGGCCTTCCAGATCCAGCATGCCCGCGAGGGAGCTCAGGTCAATGTTGCCCAAAAGGCCCATGAGCATATCCAAAATACCGCCGCCGCTGCTGCTGTCGCTGCCGCTGTCCCCGGAGGGCGTTGTGGTAGAAGGCGTCCCAGCCGGCGTCGTGGGGGTATCCGTCGTATCCCCGCTCGAGTTCTGCACCACGACCTGTTGTGCGGCCGGAGAGTACAGCGGTACCGTATGCGGGTCGCCGGAGGAGGCAAAGCCATAAATTCCGGCGGTCAATGCAACCGCAAGCACGATCGCGCAAAAGCGCACCCAACCGCGCTGGCGTCTGCTCTTTTTTGCCTGAAGTTCCTCGAGCGTCAGCTCGGGCTTATTTTTCTTCGCCATGGTATTCTTCCTTTCGCAAATCCATTGCAGTCTGTATCAAGCACGGTTTAATATACGAAGTTCGTGTAGGAAGCCTCGGTGTGCATAGCGCCCGTACCCGTGATCGGGATGATCGCCGCACGAAGCCCAAGCTCCGAGACCGTCGCGTCATAGGAATAGCGCAGTTCCGTCAGCTGCCCCTCCGTGATCACGACCGTAACATTGATGTTGCTGTACGTGCCCACAAGGCTTGTCACTTCCAGCGCGGAACCGACCTGATCCTGGATCTCCGCAGAGACCTCATCCTGTACGACGATATCTTCCGTCAAGCGGTTGAGCGCCGTACCGCCGTCACGCTTCGGCGTGTTTGCATCCGGAAGGGTGAACGTGTATGTATCGCCGTTCACCTGCAGGTTCTGCAGATCCGCCGCCTGCAGCGAGGTTGCCTTCAGCTTGTAATACGCACCGTGATAACCGATCGCTTCCTGCGCATCTGCGCCCTTCGCGATATCTACGGTCTTGTTGCCGATACCGATGAAGCCGCCGACCACCGAGTCAATGCTTGCATTCGGATCGACCGCCTGAATGATGCCGTTGAGCGTGCTCGTTGCACCGCCGACGTCTACGTTCTGCGTGAATTCACTCGTGCGCGCCCATGTATAGCCCGCGCCGCCGTCTACCGCAGCCTTCGTTGCCGCGTTGATCGCATCTGCCGCAGTTTGCGCTTCATCCGTTGCTGCCGCACCGCTGCCGCCGCCGGTCGCTGTGCCGCCGCCGGAAACGCCGCCGATCACAGAGTTATTGGCAGCCGCCTGCTGAATCGCTTCCTGCTGCTCTTTCAAGGCTTCTTCCGCCTCAGTACGTGCCGTTTTTGCCTTGTTGGCTACAAAACCCGAAGCCCCGACAACCAAAACCAGCGCTACGACGATTGCCCAAAAGCGCGTCCACCCATTGGAGCGCCGAATCCTTTTCGCAGCGATCTCTTCGGGGGTTAATTGTACTTTCGCCATGTCTGTCTCCCTCTTTCAGAAATCAATATACGAAGTTCGTGTAGGAAGCCTCGGTGTGCATAGCGCCCGTACCCGTGAT
>OEQY01000316.1_pt1 | contig 11934 bp, 12 predicted proteins | sample 1539871 | NCBI WGS metagenome assembly OEQY01 (sample SAMEA3891877, study PRJEB23780) | metagenome | biome: terrestrial biome; feature: animal house; material: Caecal content | place: Italy | collected 2015-05-05 | reverse complement strand
TTTTTACTCCTTTCATTTCAATTCATCGCACAAGGCGAGAAGTTCTTCAACTCGTTTGACAATTCGTTTTTGCTCAGCAAGGGGTGGAATTGGTAATACCAAATTCAGCGTACTGTTTGATCCAATATTGGCTTGATTGACATTACCTGTTGCCGTAGCAAAAATTTGCGACAAAACAGTTTCCGTTTGCAGAAAAAAAACCAACCACTCTAAACATATATCGCCATCTGCTTTCAAACATCCAACTCGTTGATTCAAATACAAACTATTGCTACCCATATTATTTTCCGTAGTACAACAAGTGTAAAAATAATCGCGTTTGCCCTTTGTTCCTGTCATAGTAAACAAAATAGTATTCGGCATTATACGATATTCCTCTGTTTCACAAGCTATATGATCAGAAACAAATACAGGAGCCGAATCAAGCAATAATTTGTTGTTCTTAACATTTCCCAATCGAATGATTTGATTATTAGAGCAACCAACATATGTATCGCTTTTATATGCGTATCCGCCTTGATATCTAACAATATCACCGAGTCTTACCCACTCCCAAGTATCGGGAATATCGAACGGCTTTTCATCATCTGAGATAGGCGACAGAGGCTTTTCTTTTTTGATTTTGCCGGATTTCATGAGAGCTTCTTTTTCCGTCTTAATGCGTTTGATCAGTTCAGAAGCGGGTTCATCGGCAGGATCACGTTCGGTGAGCTTACCTTGAACTGCTTGTTGCAAAATGGATTTACGGAGCTTGTCCGGAAATTCGGCATTCAATTTGGTTAACTGTTCTTCTGCCTTGCCGTATTCCTCAACCAAAGGCATCAATTCTTCAATTTTTTCCACAATTCGCTCTTGTTCTGCAATAGGAGGAATGGGGCAAATAAGATTTTTTAGTTTTGCTGAACCAACACCACCGATTAAACCAGTCATTGAACCGAAGAAAGCAGAGAAAAACACGGGACTTTGAAGATAATAATACAAGTATTGATTATCAATAATATACGGGGTAAAGCAACACAATTTATTGCCGAAGCATACATCACGGTCAAGCACACCGATTTTCTTACCAGCGCTACCGCCTTCCATACAAAGTAAAATGCTTCCGGCATTCGCCACTTTGAAGTTGGTTTCTTCTTTAGGAATGTATATTCCGTTTTCATAGTCAATAATATGATCGAATCCCACATCTTTTGTGGCAATAAAACAGTGTCCGTCGCATTTTTGGGAATACTTTTCCTGCTTCACGGTTGAGTTAATACTGTTTCCATTATAAACTTGGCAGAAGTCTCCGAGTCTTAACCAAATCCATGATTCTGGAATATCAAAACTAATTTCTTCTTCGGAAATAGATGACAACGTTTTGATATGATTCTTTTCAACTTGATTTCGTCTTTCAATTATCTGACGAGTTAATTCCGATGCCGGTTCATCCTCTTTACATTGTGGTACAAGCTTCCCTTGAACCGCCAACTGCAAAATGGAGTTTTTTAAATCTTGTGCTGTCATTTATTTTCCTCCAATTTTGCGGTGATGCTTGCCAAGATACGATCAATAGAGGCATTCAGTTCGGTGCGTTCCGCTTCATATCGGGCAATCAAGTCCTTCGGTTCAAGAATTTCTTCTTCCTCATGAGGAAACGGACAGCATTTATCAAAATCGTAGTTCAACGCTTCCAATTCTTCGGGTGTATAGAAGCGTGCCTTGTCAAAGCCATCGACTACAATGGCTTCTTTGTTCTCCCACCATTCACGAACGGGATCAAAATGCTTGTCCTGCATCGGTTTGGTCTTGGAGAAGCTCTTAACTCCTTCCGGATAATCAAGACGATAGAACCATACGCCACGACTTGCAACGCCTTTTTTGAAGAACAAAAGATTGGTATTGACGCTCGCATACGGTTTGAACACCTGCGGCAAACGGATAATCGTATGTAATCCGTATTCCTTCAAAAGCTTCTCTTTGATCGTATTTTTCACACCATCTCCGAACATAAATCCGTCGGGCAGAACAACACCGGCTCTGCCTCCGTCTTTCAGCAGATTCATGATCAGTGCCATAAAAAGGTCGGCTGTTTCGCTTGTCTGAAATTCGCTCGGGAAATTCTGCTTTACCGCCGCATCCTCCGCTCCGCCGAAAGGAGGATTTGCCACGATTACATCTACACGATCTTTTGCGGAATAGTCAGAAAGAGGACGGTTGAGCGAATTGATATGTTTAATCTTCGGGATTTCAATATCATGCAGAATCAAATTGGTCATAGCAAGCAGATACGGAAGCGGCTTTTTCTCCCAACCGTTGATAGATGTTTGCAGAGTTTCAAATTCTTCAACTGTTTTTGCGCTGCCGATATGTGCAATGGTACTTGTAAGGAATCCGCCGGTGCCGCAAGCAGGGTCAAGAACAATTTCACCGAGTTTCGGATCAACTTTTTCCACAATAAAGTTGGTTACAGGGCGGGGTGTATAGAATTCTCCGGCACGGCCTGCGCTCTGCAAATCCTTGAGCATGCCTTCGTAAAGCTCGTTAAAAGTATGCTTTTGCGTTGCATCAATAAAATCAACTTTCTCATTGATACGGTTAACAAGCTGACGGAGATAGACACCGGACTTCATGTAGTTGTTGATATCCTCAAACACATTACGAACGACAAATTTGCGCATATCGCCGTCGGACGTATACAATTTTTTGAGCTTGTCAAAAAGTTCATCGATAAACTTGATTAAAGCGTCACCGGTGACACCTTCTTTGTCCGCCGCCCAATCTCTCCAACGGTAGCCCTGCGGAATTACACCCTTATAGTCGGGACGAAACTCCCATTCCATTTCTTTGGCGTCAAATGCCTTTAAGAACAAAAGCCAAGTAATCTGTTCAATATACTGCGCATCACCGTTCAAACCTGCGTCCTTGCGCATAATGTCTTCCAGTGATTTTATCATAGTGGACATTGCCATAGTGTTTACTCCTTACGCAGCATAAATTGCCGCTTCCAATTCTTTTATTGCTTCGCGGAATTTTGCAATACCGCCGAAAATCGTATTAACGATATATACCTGTGTTCCATATTGTTTGATAGGATCGACTTTGAGCACGTCAACATTCTCAAGATCGGTAAGACCGCTATCCGCATATTTCGTCAAAAGAGCATCCAAAATTTCTGCGGCTTGTTTGCCATATTTTGTGAAGTAATTGCGCTTACGAACGTTCTCTGCGCGTTCTTTCCTTGTCAGCGGCGGCTGGTCAAATACGATATGAAGAATCATATCAAATGGATCAAGGTCTTTGCCAACCTCGTCACAAAGATCGTCAAAGAATACACCGCGCTTTTCAAGTTCCTCAACAATGGTCTGCTTACGCTCGGCATCGCTCCATGCATTAAGGAACTCCTCCATAGATGCATATTGATTGCGAACATTACTCTTGGTATAGTCAATAAGACTTTCGGTAATCAAATTACCATCTTTGTCAAGATACTGAATATGTTTTTGTGCAACAGAAACTTTAGTGCCTCCGAGCAAATATTTAGTTTTTTTATCGCTTGGCTGCGGTGGGACCTTGGGCGGCTCGTCAGGGCCGGGGCCGGGCTTGTTCGGTTGAAAATCATCTTGCTGTTCGATTGGTCCATCAAAGTCAGGGTCGTGGAACAAGCGGGTAACATCGCGGAAGTCAAATATCGTGAAATACAGTTTACCCAAATCCTCACGAACTCGTGTACCTCTACCAATAATCTGCTTAAACTCTGTCATTGAGCGAATATTGGAATCCAAAACGATATATTTAACAGTTTGGACATCAACACCGGTAGAAAGAAGTTTTGAGGTCGTTACAAGCACCGGGTAATCTTTTTCAACGTTACGAAAGTTATCAAGTTGTTTAACGCCCGCTTCGTCATTTGCGGTAATGCGCATTACATATTTATCGTCAATAGCGCACATATCGGCATTTTCATTCACAAGTGCTTGTCGCATACGATCTGCGTGCTCTTGGTCAACGCAGAAGAAGATAGTTTTATCCATGCGGCAGTTGTGTTTTTTGAGATAATCCGATACTGTTTTAGCGACCAACTTTGTCCTTTGGGCAAGAACAATGTTTTTATCAAAATCTGATGTGTTATATATGCGGTTATCAATGATTTCGCCATTATCATCGGTCTGTCCTAAATATGGAGTAAAGCCTTCGATATCTTTATCAAAGAACACACGAATAACGCGATAAGGTGCAAGAAAGCCATCGTCTATACCTTGCTTCAACGAATATGTATATATGGGATCGCCAAAGTAATCAATATTAGATACAGAGTTGGTTTCTTTGGGAGTTGCCGTAAGGCCGATTTGAGTTGCAGAACTGAAATACTCCAACACCTCTCTCCATTGACTGTCTGCTTTCGCGCTGCCTCTATGGCATTCGTCAACTACAATTAGGTCAAAGAATCCGGGACTGAACTGTTTGAACAGACTGTTGGCATCTTCGTCTTCACCTGTTAAGCCTTGATATAGAGCGAGATATATTTCATGAGCAGTATCGAAATTCTGCTTTGTGACCCAGGTCATTTTATCCTTAAACGGAGCAAAGTCGTTTGTAAATGTCTGTGAAATCAACGCAGTTCTGTCCGCAAGGAACAGAATACGCTTTTTGATGCCCGCTTTCCATAGTCTCCAAATAATTTGAAACGCCGTGTAGGTTTTTCCCGTACCAGTTGCCATAACAAGTAAGACTCTATTCTGACCGTTTGCAATAGCTTCGACGGTTTTGTTGATTGCGTTCATCTGGTAATAACGCGGTTGTTTATCGGGATTGTCCGAGTAATACGGCTCGTCTATAACTGTGTCTTGTGCCAAACTGATATGGCTTTGCTCGTGATACATATTCCATAGAGTCTCCGGTGAAGGAAATTCATCCAAAGAAAGATTTATCTCGGGATGTCCTTCGGTGATGAATTTGTTATGGAAAACAAAGCCGTCACCGTTTGAAGAAAAAACAAACGGAACATTCATCATTGATGCATATTGTAAAGCTTGCTGCATACCGTCAGCCATAGTGTGCTTGTTGTCCTTTGCTTCAACAATGGCAATAGGCTTATTGGGTTTGTAAAAGAGGACATAGTCAGCTTTCAATGGAGCTTCGCGCTTACAGGATTTACCGCGAGCAATAATACGGCCATTCGTAACTTTGTACTCCTCGCGCATCTGAGTAATAGGGTCCCACCCAGCATTGGTTATGGCAGGAGTAATAAATTTGGTGCGAATATCCATCTCGGATAATTCTTTTTTGTTTATAGAATTCATATTTACTCTCCTTCCTTATCCGTTATTTTGTTCTAACACTGCAAAATAATCCTCAAACCTCGCATCAACATATTCCGCGATGAGTTCAATCATAGGCATTGCATCGTCTTCTTTATAGTAAGCATCAAATGCTTCGTAGTATCGTTTGCGGTCAGTAAACTTAACGTTGATAGGCGGGAAACCATTACGAATTAAATCAAGATTCATAATTAGACGTCCCGTTCTTCCGTTGCCATCAATAAACGGGTGGATCCCCTCAAACTCAAGGTGGAAGCGAGCAATACGTTCAATAATGTGCATTGACTGTTCGCGACCTTCGTTATTAGAAATAAGTTCAGCCATTTTAGGCTCAATCATATAAGGTTGAACCGGCTCGGTGTAGGCACCCATAATGCGAACAGGAATACGACGATATACGCCCTTATCATCCGGGCGATTCATCAATACTAAAGAGTGAATATTTCTGATAACCGACTCAGAGAGAGGGGTATCGTTTTGAGCAATGTCTTGCACATAGAGGAAGGCATCACGATGACCTACTGCTTCCAAATGGTCTTTAAGCGGTTTTTGGTCAATGGTCATACCTTCTAATGCCATAGCGGTTTCTTTGAGCGTTAAAGTGTTTCCCTCAATAGCATTGGAATTGTAAGTAAACTCGACCATAAATTCTTCGCGCAAACGCTCAACCTCGCCTTCAGTCAAAGGACGAAGGTGAGACAATCTTTCCTTTTTAGCATCAATAACTGCAAAAATGGCAGGACGAGCTAAACGTCCATCAGCAGGTTTGATGGCGTTAGCGGGAATCATATACAATTTACCTTTGCGGATCACACCGGGAATCTTGCCTTCGGCACAAAGAATACGCACACGGCGGGGAGAAATGCCCCAATTTTCAGCCGCTTTTGATACTTTTATATAATCCATTCGAGTTTACCTCCGACTGATTATTCCTTATTTGTTAGTAGTATATCACATTTCGGGAATAATATCAATAGGATTTATATAACGAATGATGCGTTAGTTATTCCCAAAATAAAAATCTCGGTTAAAATACGATTGGATGCGATTTTAGCCGAGATTCTTGTTATTTAATTTTGTTTATAGCTTTTTGACCTTCTTCTGTTTTTAGCCATTCTTCATACTCACGTTGTCCTTCTTCGGATTCAAAGAAAGCAATTATATCAGGATAAATGGCATGAGCAAAAGATTTAAGTGCTTCTTTGGGTATGGTGCAACTCATACATAAATCAACTCCTTATAAATAATCTCATTGATTCTGTCACGGATATTATTCATTTTACAAACCCAATTCATTTGATTTGCAGCTTTCAGTTGTTCGGTGATGCCCTCAATTTCAGCGTACTGTTTCATCAGCAGGTCGAACATTTCCTGTGCGTCGCGGTTGAGGTCGGTCAGATTCTGTTCAAGCGTTCCTTTCATCCGCATAACATTAACTACCGTCGGATTACTCTTTTTTAAATAATTGTAATGCCGTTGTCCCCAAATGCCTATGTTCTTTACAAATTCGTCTTTCATACTCTCACGCTCACTTTCTTTGACGGTGACTTGATAATTTTGATCAGCAGTTCATCTATATCTTCGGTTGGTTTGCATTGCTCGAGGTAAATACTTCTTGTGGCATTTACGCAACCAATGAGCAGGCGGTGCTCAAAATCATCAAGGGTTACTTTGTGCTTAACATCTTGAACTTTCATAATGCAAAATCCTCCTTTGCAAGTACATTGTACTACAAAAGAGGATTAGTGAAAAATGTGCGTTTTTTGAAATATGATTGTACGTTCCGGTTGTTTATTAAATCCCTTATGAACATTCGTACCAAAGAAGAAAGCCTTGCATTTTCAATGAATGCAAGGCTTTTGTTCTGTTGGGCAGTTGGAACGCAAGACATAGAACCGTTTTCAGTCTTACTTAAACAGAAGAAGGACAGAAACGACATGTGCGCCGATCCAGCAACCAAGCTGCGATTCCCATATGAAAAACCAGCTCATTTTTTCGCCGAGCGCATTATTCGTACCGGTTTCTTCTTCCTCGGTCTTATTGCATCGCGCACAGATATCCGCTGTGAGTCTTGCCATGCCTGCTTCATCCTTTGAAGAAAGAAGCAGCACCGTGTCATAACAGGTAAAGCGATACAGGTACTTTTTGCCGAAATTAAAGCTCGACAGCCGTTCCCAAAAGCTGAGATTTTCAACCGAAACAGGTTCGATTTTACAAATGTCACGCTTAGAGACGCGGGAAAACAATCGCGGTGCAAAGTAGATACGCGTGTCATCTTGATACACATACAGGCGGTTTCCAAACAATCCAATTGCCGAGAGCACAATCTCACCCAAAAGCTCCAGCTGGGTCAGACCATACCCAATTACGATAATAACACCTGTTATAAACGGCATATTGTCTGTGGGTTGAGTTTCCGAAGCCGCATAGACGGATTGTTTTTTGGGAAAGAACAAATCGTCAAACCCTACCCGAATCAGAAGGCAAAAATTATATACAAAATGGAAACAAGCCAGAACCAAAAGCACAGCACAGAGGAAGTAAAACAGCCGTGAGCGATACAGGCGGATTTTATAGCAGCTCTTCAGGCGATTCAATGCGTCCATCTCCCCTTATTGCCGTTTTTCTGTTTCTCCCGCCAAGGCGACGACCGGCCGACGCCCCACCGCTTTCATCAAAAGGAAGAAAAAGAAAGTGCCGATTCACCACAAGAAGGTAAGGCGCTGTATCCGTCCCAAATTCTGATCGGATACAGCGCCGCCGTGTGTTTGCTGTGAAATTGTCCCCGCTCTACCCTCTTAGCAGAAAAAGTGAATACTTCTTCTGAGGATAGACTATCATTTTTGTTGAAATTTGTCAATGGATTTTGATATTTTGGAAGTTTGAAGCTTAAGACACAGAACCGTCCCCTGTATTATTATAGCTTTCCATGATTTTATCTCCTATATCCGTTGGCAAAAGCTGAACGCCACTGTGTACCTCCTGCAAATACCATTGCGCGTCAGAATCCCACAAAATGTAATACTGTTTCTCGTGTTCATACAGAAGCCCATCATAACACATTTGCTCTGTATCATAAACCCGAAAAAAAATACTCCAAACTTGCCTTTGTCCTTTTGCGTCACAAAGATATGTAACCTTTTCCGCATTTAAGGGTTGTGTGTCATCCGACATTAGAATTTTTGCTAGCTGTAAAGTTTCTCCAGAAGATAACCCTGGCGTAAAAGCCATCCCGCTTTCTTCCTCATGTAATAGACTATCTATGACATAGGAAGGCTGTGCAGAAAAGCGAATTTCTCGCACGCGAGGAGCGGAACATGACATATCAAAGTTCTTCCGATTATAAACATAAAGATGTTCATTGGAGCAAAACAAGACATCTTCGTTTTCACCGCAAATCCAATAATCTTCGTATTTATTATCTTCAGACACTTTATTCGTAAGACTTTCAAACCCCCATGCGTTTAGATATAAAATATCATAATCTTTAATACTTCTTGAAAGCTGTACTTTTTCTTGTGGCAGAATGGAGTTATAATGCGAAAGTTCCCACTGGGCCTCATTTCTCGATGCATATCCTACAAGTAATGCAAATGAGCCATAGAGAATTCCCCCAACACCTAAAATTGCGAAGCAAATCCATGTTAGCTTTTTCAATTTTTTCACCTACCATAAACCGTAAGCCATTGTTCCCACTCGGTATTGCTGGGATCCACATAATTCTTTTGACTCCGTCTGTAAACGGGCGCCCTATCTTTGATTAGAAACGGATCAGCGTATGTGTAATAATAACACTTTCTTATACCTGAATTATACCCAAAAATAAAATTATAAATTTGCTTTTTATATACATCCTTTTCTGAAATATCAATTGGATTAGATCTGTCTCTTTTAATGCCTGTCATATATGCGGCAATATGATACTGTATTTCTCTGGATATACACTCTGGAGAAAACAAAAAGGCTCTTAGGTATTTTTGTTGAAAATATATTCCAATATAGAATGCTATGATTCCACCGGTTAAAGCCGGGCTTTTTATAAAGCAAGTTTTTACTGTGTTATATATTTTATCATTATTGGGATTAACAAATGTTATTTGTACTTTATATAACTTTGAATCAGGTTCTTTTTCAATTTTGAGAAAGCCATTTTTTGGGCCCCTCCCTACAATATGATCATTTGTAATAATCCAAACAAGATCAACAAAACTTTGTAAATAACTTTCCGTCAGGCTTTCTAATAGTTTACCTGTATAATCAGCTTTACTCACCGGATTGTTATTGCAATACGCAAACAGATTTGCGCCGAGGTTTTCGCCCTGGGTGGAAAGGAGGATGTTGGTATCGTCGACGTTGAGGAAGCGGCCCCACTCGGGGTTGTAGTAGCGTGACTGCAAATAGTACAGCCCTGTGGTGAAGTCGTAGTTATACCCGCGATAGGCGAAGGGACAATAGAGCGCCATAACAGCAGCGTTCAAGCCCTCCAGCGTTTCGCCGTCGTGCGAGATAGTGACCTTGCCCCACGGGTCGTAGCTGTATTCCGCCAGCACATCGCCCTCATGCGTCACGACAGCGATAACATCGCCTTGCAGGTTGCGCACAAACGCCCGTGCCGCTTCACCGTTCACAAGGCAGCCGACCGGCGTATTGCTTTCGTCATAGACGAATTTCGCCGTAAACGGAAGCTCGACGATCTTTTCCGTACCATTGAGCGTCACATGGAAATAGTACGTCATGCTTTGGTGGGTGAGCAAACCATCCTGCCAGACATAGTTGACATAATATTCCGGTTCGCCGTCCGCTTTGTACTGCCGCTTTTGTGTGCGGATACCGTTTGCGTCGTAGGAAAGCTCGGTATAGCTGCCGTCTGCGGCCGTAACCTTAATCAGCTGCTTGCCGTTCCACGAGAAGGTCTTGCCGTCGTAGGAAACGGGATTGCCCTCGCTCCTGATTGTGATGTTTTGGCACTCTCTTGCTTCGTTGTCTCTCCCTGCGAGGCGGCGGCAAGCCGCCGCCCCACCTCCCTCGTCAGAGGGAGGAACGGCAGCCGTTCGTTTCGGCGAATGCAATCGGCAGAGGAAGAAAACGGAAGTGCCGATTCATCACACAATAGCAAAGCGCTGTATCCGTCCCCCATTCTGATCGGATACAGCGCCGCCGTGTGTTTGCTATGAAGTTCTCCCCGCTCTACCCTCTTTAGAAAAATTGTATATATTTTTCAATACAAATCTATCATTTTTATTGATTTATGTTAATAAGGATCGAGCGTTAATTTTTGAAATTGTGATATTTGTAACATTGCACATGGTGATAAGAAGTCCTGCGAAATGTCCGGTGCAGCTTTCACAAAAAATTGCAGATATGTGTGCGGCAAGCGGAGCCGCTTTGTTTTCGATGCGCATCTATGCACGCTTACTTTTTCAAAATTCAAACGCTTTTGAGGTAAAGACTTGCGGGGGAGACCGTCGAATGATACAAGATTCCATGCTTTCATTGCTCTTAAAAGATCCGCTTTTGCCGCACTCGAGGGCTCATTCCTATAAAATAGAAGGTTTAAAATTGAAAGGAGCGCAGGATGCCGAAAGCTTACGGAGAAATGTTTGACCGCGCGGTGCTGACGTATGAAGCCATGCGGCCGGGGTATCCGGCAGCGGTATACAACGATATTTTTCGGTATCGGCCGATCGACGGGACGAGCCGCGTTGTGGAAGTCGGCATCGGCACGGGGCAGGCGACCCTGCCGGTTTTGGAAACGGGGTGCACACTTACTGCAGTAGAACCCGGCGCGAATTTTGCCGGCATGTGCCGCGAGAAATTTCGCGCGTATCCGCGTTTTTCTGTCGTTGTCGACAAATTCGAGAATTTTTTGTGTGCGGACGACAATTTGGATCTGGTGTATTCCGCCACGGCGTTCCACTGGATCAACGAGGAAGTCGGGTATTTGAAAGTTCGGCAGATGCTCAAACGCGGCGGGGCGTTCGCACGCTTTGCCAACCATCCGTTTCCCGCGAAGGATGATCCGCAGCTGTTTGAAGCTCTGCAAAATATTTATAAAGCATACAGGCCCGACACCTATACTCCGCCTGTCGAATATACGAGCGAGTGTGCGAAGCGCTGTGCCCTGCTCGCAAAGCAATACGGGTTTTGCGATGTGACCTATCAAATCTATTCGCGGACGCGGACGCGCACATCTGCGGATTATGTTGCGTTGTTAAGCACCTATTCGGACAATCTCGCGATGGAAGAGGACGTTCGCCGCTGTTTCTTTGCGGAAATCCAAGCGGCGATCGACGCGCACGGCGGCAGGATCACGATATTCGACACCATAGATTTACAGCTCGCAAGGAAGCCGTGAGCATCTTATTTAAAAAACGGATAAACACCCACACAACGAACGGCAGGCGCAAAATGCGTCTGCCGTTTGTTATATCCTTTGTATGGGTTCGGCTTTTCCATTTGTCTAAGGCAAATAAAAAGCTTGCGTCACGCGGTCGGCAGGTACAAGGTCTGCCCCGGCCGGATCTGATCGCTCTTAAGCCCGTTTAGGGTCATGATCTCGCGGTAACGTGTACCGCTGCCGAGCTGCTTGCTTGCGATTTCCCAAAGGGAGTCCCCGCGCTGCACGGTATAGGGC
>OEQY01000315.1_pt1 | contig 11946 bp, 17 predicted proteins | sample 1539871 | NCBI WGS metagenome assembly OEQY01 (sample SAMEA3891877, study PRJEB23780) | metagenome | biome: terrestrial biome; feature: animal house; material: Caecal content | place: Italy | collected 2015-05-05 | reverse complement strand
TTGTCCTCATAGAGCCGTTCAAAGAGCATATCCAGCTCCTTGTCCCGGGCCAGCAGCCCGTCCAGCTCCCGCTTCTTGCGTACCCGGTCATTTTCCGCTACCTTGGCGGAGCGGCCCACCATCGCCTTAATGAAGTCATTCTCGTATGACCGAGAACAACATGACCAAGCTCATGGAGCAGTGTGAAGTTCACCCTGCCATATGGCTTTACGGGATCATCGTTGTAAGCGATGCGATACTCACCATTTTCATATCCAGAAAAGCCATCCTCGCTGAACGTAAGCGCTAACGCACGTTTTGACGGCGTGAATGCCGAATAAGGGAAAACGCTTAGTCCCATCCTATTGGCAATTTCAAAGCCGCTAATAGGAACGCTGCTCACACCATATTCTTCAAACATTTGGACGACGATTCTTTTGATTTTCTCATACCTCTCGTTGCTCAGTACTGCCATGCTGTACAATTACTCCTTTGCAAACAGGGCGTTGATCAGTTCGGTTTTCTGTTCGGCAGTCATGCTGGAAGCATTGCGTGCGAGAATACGCTTTACTTGGGTGAAATTGAATTCTGCATCATGTTCCATATCGCGGCCGAGCAAAAAATCTGATGTGGTTTGTAGCGCAGTAGCGATATTAGCCACTGTGTTCATGCGGGGCATGCGTTCTCCCTTGACGTATCGAGACATGGACGCCTCTGTAACGTTTACCATGGTGGCGAGCTGGCGCTGTGAGATGTGGCGAATTGCCATCAGCTCTTGTAACCTTTCGCAGAAAATACTCATATGGGGTGCCTCCTCCTTAATGGGATTACCAATATTATAATATAAACTTACCAATTGTGCAAGTCTTTCGAAAAAGAAAATTTTGCTCTAACTCCTCACTGTGCCAATGCGAATTCTGCCTAACTATATAGATATACCGACTTCACATGTCCTATCGATTTTCGCCCATTCCAAACAAAAATCACGGTGGCACAGCAAGGGACCATGATGACATAATAATAGCCCCTGATCGTACAACGAAAGCCAAAGATGTACTCAGCTGGGGAATGTAGGAGCATCTCAGCTTAAGTCAAGCATCTTTTTCTGTTGCATTATCAGCCAGAAAATTTCCTGGTGAAACTCTCACATTTCCGCAGATGCACAAATACACCGTCTCTGTCCAGAAGCGGTGTATACATATATGAATTGTCCCTTTCATCGTCGAAAGCCTCAGAGTAAAGCCGGTTTTACCTGCATAGCTGTCAACTTTTTCCAACCAGTGGCGAAGTATTCTGCTGTCAGCCGATTAAAGCCCCTTTGCAGGTAGTATTCGACCGTACCTTCCAACCCTCTGATGCCTGGAAGCTTCGATCCGCCCGCTTCGCTCTGCTGCGGTCATAAGCCTTCTTGTTCGGTATGAGCCGCGTAACGGGAACCACGCCATTCCAGGAACCACGCTGTTTGTCATGATGCGCTTTCTGGGCGCGTTTACTCTGTTTCTCTAACGGGATGAGCTTCATTGGGCTTACACCTCTTTCCCCGGAGCGACTTTGCTCCATCATTCATTTGGGCAATAAAGGATGCGCAGAACGCTTCGTACCCAGGATACCCGCACAGGATCATCTTGCGATTCAGTTCAGACAGTGCGGCAAGAAACCGATCACGATCCCGCTTCCTGACTTTGCAGAAGATGATAACATACGGATGTTCAGGATGCTGGAACTCATTGCCGAAATGAACCGTTACCTGATGCCGGATGAACAGCTGATCGGCAAAGTACTTCGGCACGTCAATAAACGCGTAATGGTCATACCGCAGAGAGAATCGTTCAAGTGTAAAATAGTTTTTCATCCAGTCCTCCGCGTTCAAAAATGCTTGTCTTAAGGTACTCAGGTGAATATAATATAAAGAACACGACAATGCAAAGGAGGCGAAAGCCATGCATCAGAAGCCTTTTCCGGTCATCGACATGGTCGAGACCGGCAAGAACATCATGCGTCTGCGAGAGGAACGCGGCATGACAGTTCGGGATCTGCAAGCCTACTTCGGCTTTGAGGAACCCCAGGCAATCTACAAGTGGCAGCGCGGAAAGAGCCTGCCTACGGTTGACAACCTGTACGCTCTAGGCGCTTTGCTGGATGTGCCTATGGAGGATATCCTGGTACCTGCAAACGCAAAATCAAATATCATCATGCTTGAGCAGCAGGAAGAGCCCTGCTGCTCGAATCATTTTGGGCCCGGCTGCTTTGGACACGGCAGGAGTCGAAGAACACTTCAATCATTTTCACTGATGCAGTGCGCATAAGGTTTCTTCCGAAGAAGATTCCCGCGCGCACAGCATCAGAACGTTTGCCCGAAGGCATCATGTCGAATAGCATGTGGGCGGTAATCAGCCGCGATCATAAAATGGAGACGTGTGGTTGGGCGTTCGATCGCTCGTATGGGCAGGATGGCGGATAGGCCGACTTGCGTATGGTAATGAACGAAATGCTTTCTGACGAATGGTCGGAATGGAGCTCTTGCATGAGCATGATTTCATCATTACTTGGATTGTGCAGCGTTATAGTTCATCTGCACCTGAACCGATATCCATGAAACACCTATCCTGCCGTTTCCAAAGCAGCCGAGCCGGGCACAGGGATTACTCCTTGCCTTGCTCCTCAGCGTATGCACCGAAGATTTCTGCGAAGCTGTCGTTCACATCGAACGGCGCTTCATAGACGACATCGGAGTTGACCAGACAGCGGTCCAGTTCTGCAGAAACAGTATCGGCTTTACGGTTCACTTCAGCAGCAAGATTTCTGACGACCTTGCGGTCAAAGTTGATGGTCGTCACGCGCCTGACATCGCAGCGGTAGGTCACCTGATTGCCTTCCTGATTGAAACGGAAGCCTGTCCCTCCTCCGTTGATGAGAACCTCGGAGTTTCGCACATCCGCCATGCGCTTGAGCACCCGGGCGATCTCCTGACGCTTGGCGTTCAGACCAACCTCGCTATCCATATCAATGGGCAGTGCATTCTTGGCGGCATGGATAGCCTTGCTCAGCTTCTCGCGCTGATCCATAAGGTGCATCATAAACTTGACCACATCGGTGATCCTGTCCGCAAACTCCGTGGGCGGGGTATCTACAACCGTTTCATTCTCTGCACCGTCGTACACCTTCTGACGGAGATAGGTGTTTTCGACCTTGGTGATGTTAGCTTCCCGACCGAGAATGCCCTGAGCTTCTTCCATCAACGCGCCCAGCTTATTCTGAAAACGGAATGCTTCTTTCAGATTCATAATGTTCACCCCTTTTTGCTCTTCATGGGTATATTTTAGCTTTTGCTTCGCTGATTGTCATTGAACCGCTGGTTTAGAGGAGCTTGTGATCTGTCAGACCCGAGATGGTATCCCGCAGGTTCCGAATCACTTCTCTGAGATGGGTATTCTCGATCACAAGCAGCGCCATTGCCATGGTAATGGTATCGTCATTCTCCGACGGACCCTCTTCAGCCTCGGCCGGCACCTGTACATCAGACTCCGGATGAGGCTGTTCTTTGCTTGTTTGGTATTCGAAGAGCGTATTCATGTCTTCGGAGCCGGAATCATCGGATTCATTTGCGGGAATCCTCTCCAATTCGCGGCACCAGCGGTATATGGTGCAATGGGCCAGTTTCAGTTCCTTGCAGGCCTTCGTGATGCCTGCCTGTTTCATCAGTTCTATAGCATTGCGCTTGAACTCTTCCGTATACTTGCTCATGCTAATCCTTTCATGTTCAGCCATCGCCGAACAGTTCGTCCAAACAGTATTCCAGTTCTATGCCGCCGTCATGTGTCAAACCTGTTTGCGATCACATGGCGGCAATAAGAAAGTTCATTGTGCCTCCTACAGCGCCGCATCTCTTCTTCGATACGCTCCAATTCTTCAGGCGAATAAAGCAGAGAAAATCGGCGTTTGAAGTCGCTCCAGCTGAACATCAGCAGGTCCGGTTTCCCGTCAGACATTATCAGTATTGGGCTGTGTCCCGCTTCAATCATTTCAAATACGGATTCCAGATGCTGTTCAACCTGCTCCTGCGTAACAGTAGGCAACTCGCTTACTCCGAGCAATTCTTTCAGTTCTTTGTGCGTCATATTCATTCGCCTCCGTTTCGTCGGAGCATTGTTTTTGCTGGCACATTACGACAAGCAGATCTCCAGCAATAACCGAAGTGAGTGAAGCAAACGGCCTTCTGCAGATTATCAAATGGCCTGTTCTTTACGATGCTGTCGCCCGTTTTTTGCACAGCATCCTCATGTTCGTTGTGTCTCACCTCGCATATTCAGAATGCTAATCTGCCTGCACACAGAAACAGAAATTGTGTGTCAACTATAGCACATGGCTTTCCCTAAATCTCGATTTTGATGAAAATGTAGGCACAACTGCTGAAATCATCAGAATAACCACCCGTGCTGCATTTTGCCAACCAGCGGTAAAAGACAACACCGCCGGTTAATTCCAATCAGAGGGAGGTTTGCTTATACTGTTGTCAGCGCGATCTGAAAAGATGATGCGTATCACGCAGCACATGTTTGAGTGATCGGGCGCTTTCAACGATCACCCTTTTCTCATACTCGGAGCAGTCCTCAAGCAAAGCGGACAGTTCGGCATCGACAGCAGCCGTATTCTGGTCAATGTACCCGGCAAGCAGAACGTCCATCGTCACCTTCAGCGCATTGGCCACATCGATCAGCATTTCGAGACTGGGGCCTTTTTGCCCGTTTTCCACCAGCGAAATGTAGGTGAGAGACTTGTCCACCATCTCGGCCAGTGTCAGCTGCGAAAGATGCTGCTGTTTGCGAAGAAGTCGGATGCGCTTGCCAATGGTTTGATAATTGAGATACATGGGTTATCCCTCCTATAAATTTTCATATCTCAATTATCAAGCACAGCTTATATTATCATCTACTGTTTATATAATTTCCCATGCTCCGAGGGTAGAATAATAGGCATACATAGTCTGGAGACGATATTTTATGCTCCGGAAGAGGTGGTGAGCGGATGAACAATGAAGCGCTGCAGCGTGAGTATGAGCAGATCGGTGCAAGAATTCGCAATGCACGAATCGAGCAGAAAATGAGTCAGGCTGATCTCGCTGCAAAGGCAAACATTTCTCTCCCGCATATCAGCTCCATTGAACTGGGCAAAACGAAAATGCTTCTGAGCACCTTTATCCGTGTGATCGAAGCCCTGCAGATTTCAGCTGATTCCGTGCTCAGAGCCAATGTACCGACTGTGACCAGCATGTATGCCAGCGAGATTGCAGAACTGTTTGAGGACTGCACGCCATCGGAACTTGAGTCGCTGAAATCCATCATTCAGAACATCAAAGCGACCATGAGAAACAATCAGAATAATCAGTAAACCTTGGAGTGGATCGTCATGATTCACTTCTTTTTTTGTAAATTCGCATATTCATTTAACCAGAAGTAACGTGTTTTACCTCTGGTTTGTTCCTTTTCTCCCCATACAATTTTATAGTATTCGCATAGTGATGCAACGGTGGAGGTAAGTATGCAGGAGAACAAAGAACAGAAGCCGGGAACAGATATGGTTGTCCCGGATGATAAAACCTCCATGTGGGATATGATCAGATATGGAGGTACTTCGCGTTTGGTCAGTCCTTTCGCGCGCGATCCTCAGGAAGAAGCTCAGCGCCGAATGCTGGCACACCATAAACTGTGGCTGGAAAGCATCCAGCATGAGTACCCAAGCCCCTACACGCATTATAGGATCGGCGTATATATTCGCTTCTTCAATCAGACAAAATATGCGGATTACCTTCTGTATCACAAGCAGGAGTTTATCGACACCATCTCCCTCTGCCCAAACTGGACGCTGGCCGATTTCTATGTCGATGAGGGACAGTCAACCCCATACATGGAAAATGCGAAGGAATGGTCCCGACTTCTGCAGGACTGCATGGATGGAAAGATTGACCTGATCATCACACAGAAGGTCAGCAATGTTTCACGCGATCCCAAAGAAATAACTTTCTGCGCGCGCTTTCTGGCCACGCTCGAAAGCCCGGTCGGGATTTATTTCGTCAATGAGGACATTTACACGCTGGCTTCTTACTATCAGGAGGACATGCGGGAAAAGCGATTCTTCCCGTCGCCCGACTGGCAGATGCTTCCAGAGGATGATGGGGAAGAATGGGGGATTTTTCTTGAGTAATCGACGCTATTCAAACGCTGAACAGAAGGAGCGAATCCGACAGCGCGTTCGTGTGCAGATCGATGAAGCCAACTATCAGTTTTTCCCTGAGCGCAAAGAGCCGGATTATTACGACAATGATGTGTGTCAGCGGGTTGGCGTATATGTCCGCGTTTCTACCGATGACCCCCGCCAGACGACTTCCTATGAACTTCAGAAGAAGTACTATGAGGACTTTGTCGTGCGGCATCCCAAGTGGGATTTGGTGGACATTTATGCTGACGAGGGCATCAGCGGCACCTCTACCCGACACAGGGACGGGTTCAACCGCATGATTGCCGAGTGCAAAGCCGGCAGGATCGACCTGATCATCACAAAGAGCGTCTCGCGCTTTGCCCGTAATGTTGTGGATTTCCTGGGCATGGTTCGAATGCTGTCAGAGCACAATCCGCCTATCGGAGTATTCTTTGAAGCAGAAAATATCTTTTCACTCAACGAAACCTCGAACATGGCCCTTTCCTTTCAGGCAACGATGGCTGAGGAAGAATCCCGCAATAAGAGCCGCAGTATGGAAACCTCCCTTCGCATGCGGCTGGATCACGGCCTTCCGCTAACGCCGAAGCTGCTGGGGTTCATACACAACGGCGAAGGTAAACTGGTCCCGAATCCGGACACGATGCATATCCCTAAACTGATGTTCTATATGTACCTGTACGGCTATTCCACTCAGCAGATCGCAGATGCGCTGACTGCGCTTGAAAAGAAAACGTATCTTGGAAATGTCAAATGGACTGCAACCGGGGTGGCCCGATCTCTGCGCAATGAACGCTACTGCGGCGATGTGTATACCCGTAAGACCTTCACAAAGGATGTGCTGTCACACAAGTCCGTCAAAAACCGCGGGGAGCGCCCGATCAGTCACTATTACGGTGAGCACGAAGGCATCATTTCCCGGGACGACTTCATTGCCGTTCAGCACATGCTCAAGAACAGCAAATATGGCAACAAATCCATGCTTCCCGAACTTCGTGTCATAGCAGAAGGCCTGCTCAAAGGATTTGTGATCATCAATCCTCGCTGGAGCGGCTTCCGCGAACAAGAATACATTCGGGCATCAGCAAGCGCCTATCCCCCGGGCGAACGGAAGCCGGAGAAGGTGGAAGCACTTCAGTTCGAAGTTGAAGCCGGGGATTTTGACATGCGTGGGTTTGAAATTGCACACACGGACCTCTTTGATGTGCAGCAGACTCCGCATGTCACATTCTATGAGGATTCGATCAAGTTTGGCATTGAGTGCATCAAGCGAATGAAAGCAGATCTCCATGTTGAACTGCTGGTGCATCCGACCAAACGAAAGTTTGCCGTCCGGTCTGCAAGCAAGCAGAACCGGAATGCCGTTATCTGGGCAAAAATGAAAAACGGCCGCAAGGAAAGCCGATCGATTGCCAGCACTGCTTACTGCGATACCATTTACGCTTTGTTTGGCTGGAACCGTGAGTACAAGTACAAAATGTACAGCACGCTGATCTCTAACGGGGATGAAGAAGTGTACATCTTCAATGCCGATGAAGCAACAGCTTATATTCAGTCAGAGAAATACCCCCATCAGGACGAAGAGGAAACAACCGTTGAACCTGTCACTAGGACTCCCTCGCATGTAAGAGGTATCCCGGCTTGTTATACGGACTCTTTCGGGAACGACTTCTATGTCGAACAGACGTATTCTGCGCTTGCTGCACAAACACGCGAACAATGGCAGATTCGCGTAGAAGGGCAGCTGTGCAATACAGGCATGCAGCTGAACGTGACCGATTATGATATGCTCCGGGTATTCATCTTGCAGGAATTAGGCGATTGGAAACCACAGGAGGATGAGCAGAATGAACAGCAATGATTTCCTGAGCAGAGGGGTGCCGGGTTACATACCGATGTCCCCTGAAAGTGCAACAGGGGCTTTGGCGAACAATGCGCTGACGGTCATCCCTGCGGGCGATGAACCGATTGAGGAAGATCATTCGTTCAGTCTGGATAAGTTTCAGGTGGTTCGCAGAGAGTTTTTCTCGCACATGAGCGAACCGTCCATCACTTTCAGTGACTACAAGATTGGGCTCAATACCGCCTGCATCAGGCGCTTGCCGGATATCGACTACATTCAGTTTCTGGTCAAACGCCAGACGCAAAAGCTTGCCATCCGTCCGTGCCTTGAATCAGATCTGCACTCATTTCAGTGGTGCACCAGCAGCGGCGGCAAGCGAAAGCCGCGTCAGGTAACCGGAAGGATTTTCTTCATGAAGCTGTTTGACATGATGGACTGGAATCCGAGTTACCGATACAAGATTCTTGGCAAGCTCATCCGCGCGAATGATGAGTACCTTTTTATATTTGACCTCACTTCCACGGAGGTTTATCAGCGGATCGTCAAAGAAGGAGCCAAACCAAAGACAAGCAGGACTCCCGTATTCCCGGCAGAATGGCAGGACCAATTTGGCATCCCCTTTGAAGAGCATCGCAAATCTCTTCAAATAAACATCTTTGACAACTACGCTGTATACGGAATCCGGGATCAGGAGAAAAAGCAGTCAACGCCTGCTGCGATTCCCGTGCAAACTTCTCATCCGGGGCTGCCCGACAACACCCGTACAGGAGGTGTAGAGTCATGGCAGAGCAGGTAGGCACAGCGGAAGTCAGCATTGCATTGGACATGAAAAAGAACCGTATTCGTATTCACAAGCCCACAGTCCATATGTTGGGAGACCCAAAGCTGATTCAGCTTTTGTTCAACCCGGAAGATATGGTCGTTGCCATCGTCTGTCCAGAGAGCGAAGTGCCGGGCGGTCAGGAGATCCGAATCAATCCCAAACACTTCAAACGCGGCGAAAATGATGTGGAAGTTTACAGCAAGATGTTCCTCAAAAAGCTGCGGAGCATTCATGGAAATCTGGATGACAACTGCACCTACCGCCTGACCGGCAAAATCATCCCCGAATTCCGTGCCGCGCGTTTCCCTATGAGTACCATACATCGAGTTGAATGTGACAAAGGAGTAAGCAGCAATGGATGAGCCGAAGACCATTGAACTGACCATTGATCAGGAGTTCCGTGATCTGATCCGGCCTTTGATGAAGAATGAATACCGGCATCTGGAGGCTGCGCTCCTGGCGGATGGATGTCAGGAACCCATAACTGTGTGGAAAGGCATCATTGTCGATGGGCATAATCGCTATGAGATCTGCACCCGCCTAAACATTCTCTTCAGAACCCGTGAACGTCATTTTGACAACCGGGAGGAAGCCATTATCTGGATTTGTACAAACCAGCTTGCCCGCAGAAATATCTCGGACGAAACGCGCCGGTATTTGATTGGCAAGCGATATGAAGCCGAAAAGGTCATTGCCTCCAGGCGCAATTACAACGGATGGAACCAATACAGAAAACGGGAGCAATCCGGTGATCTGCCCTATGAGGTCATTGATCCGGACGCACGGCAGGAGAAGATTCGGACGTCACAACGAATCGGAGATGAATATCATCTCGCGCATGGAACGGTCGAGAAATATGGAACTTACAGCAAGGCGATTGATGCCATAGCCCGAAAAGACCCCACAATGCTCCCACGCATCCTTTCCGGCCGATACAAGATTTCTCATAATAATATTATGGCGCTGTCCCGAATGGATCCGCAGGAAGTAAGGAAATTCGGCAAGCAGATGAAAGCGATGAAGAAAAGCGGCGCCTTCGTTCCCTATGGTGTTGTCCGAACGCAGCTGAGGCAGGTTTCTGCTGAACCACCCGTTCAGCTGCAGACCGCGATCAAGAATACGCCCGACTTTGATCCGGATGCCGAGATAACCGGTCTGACACTGACCATTCCCTCCTGGGCGAGTTCCATCAGGCGCACACGCAGTCATACCGACTTGAGCAAAGTTTCCTTAAAGGCACGCATGAATCTCGAACACGTGCTGTTTAACCTGCAGGCTACGATAGAAGAACTGCTTCGGGCCATAAAGGAGTAATCCATGATCAATGAACTCAATGCGTATGTGCCCAACGTGATTTTTGAGAAGATACCGATCAAGAATCTGGTTTCATCTCAGGATTACCAGCGCAGCCTGTCCGAATCACAGATATTAAGGATCGCCAGAGAGTTTGACCTTCACCAGATCAATCCGGTGAAAGTGAGCCGCCGGGATGGATACAACTATGTATTCGACGGACAGCATACCATAGAAGCCGTAGCACTTGTATCGGGCTCCCGGGATACCCCTGTTTGGTGTATGATCTACGATCATCTCTGTTACGAGCATGAAGCCCACATTTTTGCCGAACAGCAGAAGCATCATCGTTCCGTTGCACCCTTTGATACGTTCAATGCTCACCTCGAATCCGGCAGTGAGAAGCACTTGCTCATCCGGGATTTGGTCTATTCCTACAATCTCGAACTCGGCTCGACGCAGAAACGTCATGGTACAATCTGTGCCATTGCAGCGCTTAAAAACATCTTTGATACATATGGGTATCATATGCTGGACAAGGTATTACGAATCATCGTCAGCACATGGGAAGGTGAAATGTATTCTCTCTCCGGCAATACCCTCAACGCGGTTGCCCGGCTCATTGCTGCATATGGCGATGCCCTGAACGAGGAGACGTTCAAGGAACGCCTGGGGTTGATTCCAATGAAGACGATCATTCGGACAGCAAGAGAGAGGCGCCCCGGTTCGCTCGGTTATGCGGAAGCAATGCTCATATTCTATAACAAGAAATGTAAATACCGGCTTTCGATGAGAAAGCTGTATGGCGCAACGAGCGACGAAGATGATCTGGATGACGATGAGGACTCCTATGCGGATGAGTAAATGTGGTTTTTCCCAAATAGTTGGCATAACCTCCCAAAAACAAAAAAGGCGGCGCTCGAGGAGATTGACTCCAGAAGCGCCGCCTTTAGCGGTTAGATCAGTTTACTGTAGGCAACGCACACATAATCATGGCTGACGGCCCGGCGCAGGAGCGCTTCATCCGTGATGACCGCTTCGTGCAGGTAGCTACAGTTACTGGGAACGCCCGCACAGTCTGCAAAAAACAGCTTGATTTCCGCCATCAGTGAATCTCCTCGCATTCGGTCGTAAAGTAACGGACAGGGCGCTGTTTCTCTTCGGCATTGCGGATTTCAGCAGCCATTCCCCTGGAGACATGCTCACCGAAAACCCACACTTCTGCGCATTTGGACATGAGCGCCATGTTCATGAACATAGCCAGTTCGCGCTCCTGTCCGTTTCTGTCATCCATAAACTGAGGGAAGAACAGGTGCGGAGCAAGCGGGATGCTTCCTTTGTCCACGACAAAGCGGCAGTAGCGGCGGACATTGGCTGTGTTTTTTTCCGTGTCGCCGACATACGGAGAACAGACATAAACAATCGGTCTGAACCTGGCCTTTCGCTTTTCTTCCTCGATGTTCGTCAATGCCTGATATGCCGTAGGATCATAGTAGCCCTCAGGATTGAACTTGCTGTATTTCATGTGCTATCCCACCTTTCACGAGAAGACCGCCCGTACACAAATGCACGGGCAACGGCTAATAAAACGGGCATCATATGGTTACCGCCTTTCCAGGACAGCTTTCTGCTGTCTCTGGCTATAAGCAAAAAACCAGAGGGTTTCGAACCCCCTGGCTAAAGAATACAATCCAATCATACGGCGCCCCGTAGAATGATAGTCTCACTATCAAAATTTCATTTTGCAAATTTTCTGCAAAATAAGAATATTAAAGTTGACTTTTTGGTATAATAC
>OEQY01000313.1_pt1 | contig 12065 bp, 12 predicted proteins | sample 1539871 | NCBI WGS metagenome assembly OEQY01 (sample SAMEA3891877, study PRJEB23780) | metagenome | biome: terrestrial biome; feature: animal house; material: Caecal content | place: Italy | collected 2015-05-05 | reverse complement strand
CCCCCGAAACCGGTACAATGGAATCGGTCACCCAAAACAATGCCGTCAAGTCTCCAATCTCTGACCTGAAACAGCCCGAGCCGAAAGCTTGCGTGTACACGGTGGAGGAAGTGGCGCAGATGCTGGCCATCAGCCTGCGCTCCGCTTATAACTTCTGCAACACCACCGGCGAGTTTCGTGTCCTCCGGGTAGGCGGAAGCATCCGCATTCCCAAGGACAGTTTCGACGCCTGGCTGTTCCGGGCCGCTTGATCAAGGAGGCACAGTATGGCATATATCACCAAACGCGGCAGCTCCTACAGCGTCCGCTACACCTATCTCGATGAGCACGGCAAAAGCTGCGACAAATGGGAGAGCTTTCCCACCAAAGAGGAGGCGATGAACCGCAAAAAGCAGGTGGAACACGAGCTTGCAAGCGGAACTTTCCTGATTCCGTCCACTATAACGGTCGGTGAATTCCTGATGAACTGGCTGCCCAAACAATGCACCAAGCACAAGTGGGCTCCCAAAACCTACCAGTCCAACCTGTCCACCATCCAGAATCTCATCCTCCCCTATATCGGCAGCTTTGAGATGCAGAAGCTGAAGCCCTATCACCTGGAGAATCTGTACAGTACCCTGAGCAAAACGCCCTGTGGGCAGTATATTGAGGGCAAAAAGCAGAAGCTCACCCCCAAGCAGAAACAGCGTCTGCTGTCCGGCACCACCATCCATGAGGTTCATCGTCTGCTTCACACCGCGTTCCTCTATGCGGTGGAATGGGGAATCCTTCTGAAAAGCCCCGTTCCTCTGGAAGGCCCCAAAAAGACCACCCAGGAACGAGGCATCTGGACCGTGGACGAAATGCGAGCGGCCCTGGCCAGCATGGAGGACCCCATCCTCCACCTGGCAGTCCACCTGACCCTGGTGGGTGCGCTGCGGGAAGGGGAGGTTGCAGGACTGACCCCGGAGGACATCGATTTTGACGCCGCCGGTGGGGTCGGCACGTTCTCGGTCAACAAATCCATGCAGCGCATCCAGAAAAATGCCCTGCTTCAGGTGAATGGCAACTGTATCATCAAGGAGTTTCCCGATAAACTGGAAGGCAGCAAAACTTCTCTCATCCTGAAAAGCACCAAAACCGAGTCCTCTTGCCGGAATATCTTTCTGACCACTGCTCTCCGGGAGGAACTGAAACACTGGCTGGATAGGCTGAAAGCAGACGAGGCCCGCGCCCCGGAGCGGTACCATGACAGCGGAATGCTTCTCCGCCTGCCCAATGGTCAGGCCGTGGAGCCCGTTCTGATCCGCAAAAAGTTCCTCAAATGGCAGGACGCTCACCCGGAGTTCCCCCGTATCGTCTTCCACGGGCTGCGGCATTCCAGCGCCACCTACCAGCTGATGATCTCGGGCGGCGATATCAAATCTGTGCAGGGAACAACCGGCCACGCCAGTGCGGATCTTCTGGTCAACACTTACGCCCATATCCAGCAGTCTTCCCGCATGGAGCTGGGCAAAAAGTTTGAAAATTCTTTCTACGCCAAACCAGAAGCCAGCGCCCAAACTCCGCCTGTCCAGGGGAACACGGCGCTCTCTATGGCCGCGCTTTTGGAGCTCCTGAAAAATGCAGACCCTGAAACGAAGGCACAGCTTCGCCTTGCACTGTTGACCTAAATGCAAAAAAGGGCACGGATTGCAATGCAATCCCGCGCCCTACATCATTCAACACAGAAAACACGAACCGTGCACCGACCGTGCAAAAACCGTGCAGCTGTGTTGCAGGAAAACAAAAAAGCCATGAAATCTTTCGATTTCACGGCGTTTTTTGGTGCGATGGAAGGGACTCGAACCCCCGGCCTACTGATTCGTAGTCAGTCACTCTATCCAGCTGAGCTACCAACGCATACGTTCCGTTTGTGTTCTGTCCGGAACGAGATATATTTTACCATCTGCGGGGCCGTTTGTCAACTGTTTTTTGAAAAAAATTTTGGCGGGTCCCCGGCAGGCGCCGGAAAGAGGGCGGAGCGGGCCGGGAAGGCCGGTTCAGACCCCGCCGGCCTCGGCGGCCAGACGGCGGGCGATGGCCCGGCCGGTGGGGGTGGCGGCCAGGCCGCCCAGGCCGGTCTCCCGCAGGTCGGGGGAGAGCTGCAGCCCCACCCGGCCCATGGCGTCGATCACCTCGTCGCAGGGGATGGCGCTGTCGATGCCGGCCAGGGCCATGTTGGCGCAGGCCACGGCGTTCACCGCGCCCACCACGTTCCGTTTCACGCAGGGCACTTCCACCAGGCCGGCCACCGGGTCGCAGACCAGGCCCAGCAGGTTGCCCAGGGCCATGGCGGCAGCCGCCGCGCAGGCGGCGGGGGTGCCCCCTTTCAGGTAGCACAGGGCGGCGGCGGCCATGGCGCTGGCGGCCCCCACCTCGGCCTGGCAGCCGCCTTCGGCCCCGGCCAGGGTGGCCCGGGCGGCGATCACCTGCCCGAAGCCGGCCGCCACATACAGCGCCTCGCAGATCGCCTCGTCGCCGGCCTCGCCGGCCCGGGCCAGAGGCAGCAGCACCGCCGGCAGCACCCCGCAGCTGCCCGCCGTGGGGGCCGCCACGATCCGCTTCATGCAGGCGTTGCACTCGGCGGTCTTGAGGGCTTCCGCCGTCACCGCCGCCAGGTAGTCGCCGCCCAGCAGCCGGCCCTGGGCGGCCGCCTGCTCCACTTTGGCGGCGTCCCCGCCCACCAGGCCGCTGCGGCTGCGGCGGCCCGGCTCATAGTCCCGGCTGGTGGCCTGCATCACCTGCCACAGGCGCCGCATCTCGGCCCGGCTGGCCTCTTCGGTCAGGCGGCTCTCGGCCAGGTCGCTGCGCAGCACCGCTTGGGCCAGGGTGCAGCCCTGCTCGTGGGCATAGGCCAGCATCTCGGCACAGGATAAAAAGGACATATGCGCTCCCTCCTTCAGCCCCGCAGGCCCCGCGCCTGCCGGTCCATGTCTTCCACTACGATGTCGTAGATCTCCCCCAGGCCGGCGCAGTATTCCAGCACGCGCCAGGGCTCGTTGGTGTGGAAATGGAGCTTGAGGGTGTCCTCATCCCCGACGGTCAGCAGGCAGTCGCCTGCAAAGTGGCTGCGGATATAGTCGTTGACGGCGTCCTCGCCCACGCGGCAGCCGTCGATCAAAAGCTGGGTATCGTATCTGTATTCCATGGTCCGGGTCCTTTCTATGCTTCGTCGTCCACATTCAGGCAGGTGACCTTGCGGATGCCCGGCACCGCCGTCAGCTGGAACTCCAGCGGGGCGGGGATGTGGCTGTCGCATTCCAGCACCATCACCGCCTCGCCCCCCGGGGCCGAGCGGAACACCTGCATGGAGGCCACGTTGATCTGCCGCCGGGCCAGCGCCAGCGCCACCTCGGCGATGCAGCCGGGGGTGTCGTCGTTGTGGATGATGAGGGTATTGGCGTCCCCGCCAAAATCGGCGGCCACCCCGTCGATGGAGGTGACCCGGATGCGTCCGCCCCCCACCGAGGCGGCGGACAGGTTCAGCCGGCGGGTGGGCCCTTCCAGGGCCAGGACGGCGGTGTTGGGGTGGGCGGAGCGCAGCTCCACCGGGTGGATGGCAAAGTCCAGCCCCGCTTCCCGGGCCAGGGCAAAGCTGTCGGGCAGGCGGGGGTCGTCCGGCTTCATGCCCAGCAGCCCGGCCACAATGGCCCGGTCGGTGCCGTGGCCCCGGCCGGTGGTGGCAAAGCTGCCGTACAGCCCGATGTCGGCCCGGACAGGCGCCTCGCCCAGAAGCTGGCGGGCCGTCCGGCCGATGCGGGCCGCGCCGGCGGTATGGCTGGAGGAAGGGCCGATCATGACCGGCCCCAGGACGTCAAACAGGCGCATCGCGTGCAAAACCTAGCCTTTCGCTGCAAATTGGGGCGGGCAGAGGGGCCTGCCCGCAGAAAAATCCAATTTTATTATACCGCTTTTGCGCCGAATGTGCTATAATAATTTTAAATTGACTACATCGCGCCCGCATGGGGCCGCACGGAGGGTAACATCGACATGAAACTGGTAAGTGTAGAAACGCCTGAAAAGAACGTCTGCAAAATGACCTTCAGCGCCTCGGCCGCCGAGCTGGAGGAGGCCGCCGAGGCTGTCTATGAGCGCACGCGGGATACCTTTACGATCAAGGGTTTTGCCAAGGGGCAGGCCGACCGCGCCCAGATCGAGGCCGACCGCGGCGAGCACGTGTTCTGGTACGACGCCATCAACGACCTGATGGACCGGGACGTCCCCGGCCTGTACGAAAAGGCCCTGGCCGACCACGATCTGACCCCGGTGGACGAGCCCAGCTACGACCTGGTCAGCGTGAAAAAAGAGGACGGCTTCGTGGCCACCGCCACCGTCGCCCTGCAGCCCACCTTCGTGCTGGGCAAGACCCAGGGCTTTGAGGTCAGCTGCACCATCCCCGCCACCACCGACAAGGAGGTGGACCGGGTGATCGAGCGCCGCCGCGCCGGCTTTGCCGAGCTGGTGCCCCACAAGGGCCCGGCGGTCAAGGGCAACATCGTCCACATGGACTACACCGGCTATGTCAACGGCGAGCCGTTCCCCGGCGGCTCGGCCACCAAGCAGGCCATCGAGCTGGGCCGCGGCCGGATGATCCCCGGCTTTGAGGAAGGCATCGTCGGCCATCAGGCAGGGGACGAGTTCGACCTGAACGTCACCTTCCCCGCCTCTTACCACGCCAAGGACCTGGCCGGCAAGGAGGCCACCTTCAAGGTCAAGATCATCGACGTGTGCATCCGCCAGCTGCCGGCCCTGAACAGCGACTTTGCCAAGAAGGCGGGCAAGGTGGACACCATGGAGGAATACCGCGCCCAGATCCACGACCAGCTGGCCAAGCGCAAGCGGACCGCGGCGGTCAACCATGCCCGCAACCAGATCTTGATGATGCTGGCCGACGCCGCCCAGGGCGAGCTGCCCGACATCCTGGTGGAAAACGCCTACCACGCCGAGATGCAGTCCTTCCAGCAGCAGCTGCAGATGCAGCGGATGAGCCTGGACAAGTACCTGGGCCAGGTCCACCAGACCCGGGACGAGTTCAAGGCCACCGTCCGCAAGGTGGCCGAGCGGAACACCCGCGCCCGGATGGCCCTGCTCCAGATCGCCGGGGCCGAAGGGCTGATGCCCACCGACGCCGAGGTGGACGCCCAGCTGGCCCAGCGGGCCGAAATGGCCAAAAAGACCCTGGAGGAGGTCAAGGAAAAGACCGACCTGCGGGCCTTCCGCCGCAACGAGGCCATCCGCCGTGCCGCCGACTGGGTGATCCAGCGCTCCACCGTCAAGGAGATCCAGGCGTAAAGCCTCTCCCGCCCCCTTTCAATCAAAACAAACAGGACGCAGAACCGGTGCCCTCGCACCTTCTCTGCGTCCTGATTTTTTGTGCGCCGGGGGAGGGATCAGCCTTCCTCCGCTTCCGGGTCCGCTTTTCCCAGGAGCTTTCGTTTCAGGCGGAACAACAGCCTGCCGGCCGGCCCGGTCATCAGGGCCAGCCCCAGCAGGATGCCGAAAGCGCCCCCGAGGGCAAAGTCCGCCAGATTCATCGTCCAGCCCTCCGCCGCCAGGCCACAGACCTCCAGCGCCCCATAGAGGGCAAACGCCGCCACTCCCAGCCAGGCCATTCCGTTCAGGTTGCGGGTGATCCGCCGGTTCACCTCGGCGGAATACCCCGCCGCGATCTGCAGGGTGTCGCGGGTATCCTGTTTCGTCGATTCTTCCATCGTATGCGTCCTCCTTTCGCCGTCCAGCAGTTCCCGGAGTTCGACGCCGTAAAAATCCGCGATCTCCAAAAGGACGCTCAGGTCGGGCAGGTTGGCGCCGGTCTCCCAGCGGGACACCGTCCGGCTGGATACCAGCATCTTTTCCGCCAGCTGTTCCTGTGTCAGCCCCGCCTTGAAGCGCAGCTGTCTGATCCTCTTTCCCAGTTCCATGGGTACCTCCCGTGATTCTTTTTTGCCGGCAGGTACATTGTAGGACAGATTCCGTCAGGGTTCAATGGCGCGGATTTCAAGTTTTCTCACGCATCGGTGGAGTTTGCAAAAAAGGGCGGGGGGAGCCTCCCGGAGGAGCGCCTTCCCCTGCCCTTTGTCCGTTCGAAACGAATTACATCTCCGGCATCCACACGCGCATCTGGGTCAGCCCGCGGTTGCCCCACGTGTAATAGGGCACGAGCCGGATCCGGCAGGGCGTGCGTGCAGGCCGGCGCGCGCTGTACAGGCCCTCCGTGGGCGCGACGCGCCAGCCGTCCACCTCCATGGGCGCGCAGCCGCACAGCAGCTGCGGATCGAACGCCAGCGCCTCGGGCACGGCGTCCATGCGCGCGCGCAGGTCGAGCACCGCGCCGCCGTTGTCCACGCCCTCGGCGCAGTAGACGAGCGGGCCGCGCATGAACGCGACGCGTCCGTTGTCTGCCGCCACGTCGTTGGCCGCATAGACGCACCGCGGCGTCATGTCCAGGCATAGCTCCACGCAGTCCTGCGCCGTGAACGCGCGCTCGAGGTACGCATAGCCGCGCTCGACGCGACATTCGGCCGGCTGCCCGTTGAGCAGCAGGCGGGTCTCCCGGCTCCAGGCGGGCAGGCGCACGGCCAGCGTCATACGCATCTCGTCCCCCTTCGGGCAGAAGCGATAGCGGACGGGCCCCTCGTCGGGATAGGCCGTCTCGACCTCGACGTCGCCGCCCAGCGCGTCGCCGCCCTGCACGCGGCCGGAGACATACAGGTGCGAGTACAGGACGCTCCCATCCGCCTGCGCCGCATACTGGCCGATGGAGCCCACCAGGCGCGCGACGTTGGGCGGGCAGCAGGCGCAGCCGTACCACTTGGGGCGCTGCGGCAGCGCATGGCGCAGCGGCGCAGCCTCGCCCGACACGCCGGGCACGACCTCCAGCGGGTTGACGTAGAAGAACCGGCGCCCGTCGAGCTGCATGCCCGCCAGCACGCAGTTGTACAGCGCGCGCTCCATCTCGTCGGCATAGCGGCCGTCCTTCTCCAACTGGAGCATCTGGCGGCCGAAGAAGATCAGGCCGATGGCGGCGCAGGTCTCCGCATAGGCCGTGTCGTTGGGCAGATGATAGTCCTTTGTCAGCGCTTCGCCCTCATAGCACGAGCCGATCGCGCCCGTGACGTACATGCGCCTTTCCGTGAGGCTTCCCCACATCCGGCGGCACGCCTTGATGAGCGTCTCGTCCCCCGTCTGCACCGCCAGCGCCGCCATGCCCGTGTACAGGTACACCGCGCGCACGGCATGTCCGACGGCGTCCTGCGCCTCGCGCACGGGCGCGACGTTCTGGGCATACTCGCGGTCCTCAGCGCTCATGTTCCAAAGCGTCCAGCCGCGCGTGGCGGCCTCCTTGGCAAAGTAATCCGTTCCGCGCCGGTCGATGAAGCAGCGCGCCAGCTCCATGTAGCGCGCATCGCCCGTGGCGTGATACAGGCGCATGAGCGCCAGCTCCACCTCCGGATGGCCGGGATAGCCCGGCACGTTCTCCTCGACGAAGCGCGTGTACATGTGATCGGCCATGCACCGCATGATGTCTAGCAGCTTCGTCTTGCCCGTCTCCTGCGCATAGGCGACGGCCGCCTCGATCATGTGGCCCGCGCAGTACAGCTCGTGCGCCTCCTGCAGGTTGGTCCAGCGGCGCTTTGGCTCCTTGACGGTAAAGTAGGTGTTGAGGTAGCCGTCCGGGTGCTGCGCCTGGCCGATCAGGTCGATGATCGCATCGCAGCGCGCGGCGAGCGCCTCATCCGGGTGCGCGCCCAACGAATAGGCGGCCGCCTCGAGCCACTTGGCCACGTCGCTGTCCTGGAACACCATGCCGTAGAACGCCCCGTCGCAATGGCCTTCGCGCAGCATCTGCGCGGCCTGACGGAAGTTTTCGACGGCATGGCTCTTTTCCGCGTCGGGAATCTCGTCGAGCAGCGCCTTTTCCTGGTATGGGATCACCACATCGCGCACGAGCTCCTGATAACGTCCAAAGAAACCGCCGCACACCTCATACTTCACAGCTTATTCTCCTTCCTCTTCAAGCTTATACAGCGCGCAGCCGTGTGCGGGCAACTGTGCGCTCAAGGATGCGCCGGGCCGTTCCAGGAGCGCGCCGCTCCAGACTTCCCGTGCGCGCCATGCTCCCTGCGCAAGCCAGGAAGGCGCCGCCTGCACCTTGCGGTCTGTGTCGGAGAGATTGAACAGCCCCACATAACGCGCGCCGCGCTCGTCCTGCGCCTCCCATGCCGCCTCGTCGTCGCTGCGCGAGAGCTGATACGCGCCCGTGCCGTGCTGATCGAGGTACAGCAGCTCCTCGTTTTGCAGCAGCGAAAGCGTGAAGGCATCGCAGCGCGTGAGCTCTCCGCCCATCATCAACGGCGAACGGAACATGCACCACAGCGTCATCAGCGTGCGCTGCTCGTCCCGCGTGAGCAGGCAAGGCTCGCCCCCGTTGAACATGCGCAGCATGCCCAACGGCAGCATGTCGCAGTCCGGCCAGCAGCCGGGCCGCACGTGCGTCTGCCACGCGTCGCAGCGCTCAAACATCGCCTTCACCTGCGGCCAGCGATCCCACATGTCGTCGGTGATGCGCCACATGTTCGCGTGCTGGCACAGATGCCAGGCGCGTTCGACCTTTGCCGGGCCGGGCGAGAGGCTGAGCACCATCTGCCGTCCGGAGCGGTCAATGGCTCGACGGATCATCTCCACGTCCGTGGCGCCGTCGTAGCTGTCGGCCGGGTTGTAATCGGTGCGCGCTACGTCGTCGACCTTGACCAGGTCCACGCCCCATTCGGCATAGAGCGCGAAGATCGAGTCGTAATACGCCTGCGCCTCGGGCAACTCTCTGCGCAGGCCGTACATGTCGGTGTTCCAGTGGCACTCATGATAGGGCGCGGCGACGTCGCGCGCCGTGGCGTCCGTGCCCAGCACCTTCGCGTCCAGGTACACGGCCTGGCGCGGAATGCCGCGCATGATGTGAATGCCAAACTTCAGCCCCATGGCATGGATGCTGTCCGCAATGGCGCGAAAACCCGACGGAAAGCGATTGGGTGCGGGCAGCAGGCGGCCATACGCATCCATCGTCAGCGCCGCAAAGGGGTGGTATTCGCACGAGTCGGCGGTCGGCTCCGCCCACTGGATGTCGCACACGACGTACTCCCAGCCGTAGGGCTTCAGGTGCTCGGCCATGAAGCGCGCGTTCTGCATGAGCGCCTCTTCCGTGACGGACGCGCCGTAACAGTCCCAGCTGTTCCAGCCCATCGGCGGACGCAGAGCCGCTCTGTCCTTCTGTAGCATGTTCTTTCCTCCATCCGTAAGGGTTTGTCCATATGATAGCGGTTTTGGGGCCAAATAGCAAGAGAAAAACGGCATCCCACGCCCTTTCTGACAGGGAGCAAAATGCCGCCGGCTGTGAGCGCGCCGCTCATAGCCGCTTGACAAAGCAGACGATACGGTTGGCCTGCGCAAAGCGCATCGCCCGGTGAAAGGCGATGGAGTCGCCGTTGTTCAGCTCGCAGTCGCTTGCAAATTCCGTACAGCCCCGTTCCCGGGCCCACGTCTCACATGCCGCCAGCAGCGCCGTCGCATATCCCCTGCGCCGGCAATCCGGTCGGACGAAGATCCCCTCCAGATAGCCGACAGGCGAGGTCTGAGCGCCTTCGACGTAGTCGCGCCGCAGCTGGCACTGCGCAAAGCCGACCGGAACATCCCCCTCACATTGCAGAAAGAGCCGGACGTCGCCGTCAGTCAGCATCCCGGAGAACTCGCGCGCCAGTTCATCCGGCGCATGATGGGGCCAAAGCGACGCCGCCAGACCAGCGAGCGCTGCCAAATCCTCATTTTCTGCCTCCCGGATCATGCCTGTTCCTCCATCTTCCCGGCGCGGCCGTTCTGTCTTCGCCGGTATACCACGATCTGCGGCGCATCGCCGCCGCAGCCGTACTCGCTCACGAGCAGGTAGCGCTCATCTGCGACCAGGCCGTAGCACCGGTCGCTGCCCGGTATCTCCACCTGATTGCCCCAATAGACGTCGGCGTCCGAGAGCAGCCGGATGATCTGTCCGCCGGCGACCGGATACGCCAGATTCACGTAAAAGCCGTTCAGCAGGTGCAGGTCGTCGATCTGCAGCCCGGGGATGCCCAGCGCGTTGAACTCCGCAATCAGGGCGTCCTTGAGCCGAAGAAATTCGGCCTTTCCGCCCCTTCGGATGCTCTCGGCCGCAATGCACGTCCCGCCAAAGGGATGCCCGTCCGTTTGGACACACCCGCCGCAGGCCGTCCTGCGCTCGCATCGGTCGCAGCAATCCGTGCCACACATGGATGTCATCGCTTGTCCCCCCCTGCGCCGGACGCCGCATTGGGCGCGGCCCGTGCGCTCACTCGTTGATCGCCTCTATACCCTGCCACGCCGGCCTTAGTGGCGGTCAGATAGACGAAGTTTGCAATCTCGCAGGCCGACGGCGTAAAGTCCGGCTGCGGCGCGCCGCACATCTTCCCCTGGGTCGTCAGGTCGTTCCAGGCCCGGTCAAAGTCCTCCTGAGCAGGGTTCACTATCAATCCCCACGTACAGCATGCCTGCCGGATACGAATCAGTATAGCACGCGATGCGCCAAAATGCCAGTCCTTTGACATTCGCGCTCCCTTTATGCGGAAAACCCCCTCTTTTCCGTCTGACGCGCAGTCGGGAAAGAGGGGGAAAATGCTTTTCTGGCCCTGCGGGGATGCCAAAGCGCACGCCCGCGGGATCGAATCCATTTTTTAGCGTCCGGCGGGCCGCCGCCCGTCAGGCTGCGCTACGATCAGCCCAGCTCCGCGAAGTACTTGATGGTGCGGACCATCTGGCTGGTGTAGCTGTTCTCGTTGTCGTACCAGGACACGACCTGCACCTGATAGGTGTCGTCGTCGATCTTGGCGACCATGGTCTGGGTAGCGTCGAACAGAGAGCCGTAGCGCATGCCGATGACGTCGGAGGAAACGATCTGGTCCTCGTTGTAGCCGAAGGACTCAGAAGCGGCAGCCTTCATGGCGGCGTTGATGGACTCCTTGGTCACGTCCTTGCCCTTGACGACGGCCACCAGGATGGTGGTGGAGCCGGTGGGGACAGGCACACGCTGGGCAGAGCCGATCAGCTTGCCGTTCAGCTCGGGGATGACCAGGCCGATGGCCTTGGCAGCGCCGGTGCTGTTGGGGACGATGTTCTGGGCGCCGGCACGAGCGCGGCGGAGGTCACCCTTGCGCTGGGGGCCGTCCAGGATCATCTGGTCGCCGGTGTAGGCGTGGACGGTGGTCATGATGCCGGACACCACGGGATAAGCCTTGTTCAGGGTATCGGCCATGGGAGCCAGGCAGTTGGTGGTGCAGGAAGCAGCGGAGATGACCTGGTCTTCCTTGGTCAGGGTCTTCTCGTTGACGGAGTAGACGATGGTCTTCAGGTCATTGCCGGCAGGAGCGGAGATGACGACCTTCTTGGCGCCAGCAGCGATGTGAGCCATGCTCTTGTCCTTGCTGGTGTAGAAGCCGGTGCACTCCAGGACGACATCGACGTTCAGCTCGCCCCAGGGGCAGTCCTTGGCGTCCTTAATGGCGTAGATCTTGATCTCCTTGCCGTCGACGACGATGGAGTCCTCGGTGGAAGAAACGGTGTGCTTGTTCTCGCCGATCTTGCCGCAGAAGGAGCCCTGGGCGGTGTCGTACTTCAGCAGGTGAGCCAGCATCTTGGGGCTGGTCAGGTCGTTGATGGCGACGACCTCGTAACCCTCAGCGTCGAACATCTGACGGAAAGCCAGACGGCCAATGCGGCCAAAACCATTGATAGCAACTCTTACAGCCATTTTATAGTACCTCCTAAAATTTTTACCCTTGGAATCCGGATAAATTTCACGGTGTCTTTATTATAGAACAAAAATCCCAAACCTTCAAGTGCCTGCCAAACAAATAACAAGCCATTTTCTATTTTTGTCAGTTTTATATTTTTTTGTTCCATAATTTTCAGCAATTTTAGCTAATCAACCAGCGGCGTGGTTGCCGCGCCGCAGGGGCCCGGGCTGCGCGCAAAACAGAGCGCACGCC
>OEQY01000306.1_pt1 | contig 12264 bp, 9 predicted proteins | sample 1539871 | NCBI WGS metagenome assembly OEQY01 (sample SAMEA3891877, study PRJEB23780) | metagenome | biome: terrestrial biome; feature: animal house; material: Caecal content | place: Italy | collected 2015-05-05 | reverse complement strand
CCTCAACGCCCTCCGGCGGGACCCCGCCGCCCCCTCGCCCCTGCTGCGGGCCCGGCTGTCCCGCCTGATGCGTGTGCTGCGCATCAACGAGGCCGCCCTGATGCGGCTCTACCGCACCTATATCGGGGTGCTGGGCGGGCCGTCGGGGGTGTTCCGGTTCGAGGCGGTCTGGCGGGAGCGGGTGGTCCGCACCGTGGTGCAGGAGCCGGTGCAGCGGGTCCGGCTGGAGTGCACCGTCCGCAACGCCATCCTCACCGACGGCCCCGCCTGGGACTGCGCCGCCATCGCCCTGCGGGCCATCGACCAGAACGGCTGCCTGCTGCCCTATTGCAGCGAGGCGGTCCAGCTCTCGGTGGAGGGCCCCGCCCACCTGATCGGGCCCTCCATCGTCCCCCTGCGGGGGGGCATGGCCGGCGCGTACCTTGCCACCGAGGGGGTGGCCGGCCGCGCCACGGTGCACTGCAGGATGGAGGGGGCCCTCGACACCGAGGCCTCCGTCATCATCCGCCGGCGGGAAAACTAGGTTTTCCGCGGGTTTTTACGGTTGCTTTGCAGTCTGTTCAAACTTTTATCATTTCCATCTGGCATACTGTAACCAATACGATTCACACTCCGCCCTCCTGCCTGCCAACGCGGGAGGGCCTTTACAGGGGGTATTTTACTTATGCGTGAAAAATTCCGTCAGTTCATGGCAGGGCGGTACGGCACCGACGCCTTGAACCAGTTCCTCAGCATCCTGGCGGTGGCGCTGCTGCTGGTCAGCCTGCTCACCAGGCTGGGGCTGTTCACCTGGCTGGGGCTGGCCGCGCTGATCTACTGCTATTTCCGCACCTTCAGCCGCAACATCTCCCGCCGCACCGAGGAGAACTACAGGTTCTGCTCCTTCCAGGAGCGGCTGGCCGGCAAGTGGAAAGGGGTCAAACGGCGCTGGGCCGACCGCAACACCTACCGCTACTACCGCTGCCCCAAGTGCCGCCAGATGCTGCGGGTGCCCAAGGGCCGGGGCCGGATCGAGATCTCCTGCCCCCGGTGCGGCACCCAGTTCATCAAAAAGAGCTGATATGTTCGGCTATATCATACCCGACCAGCAGACCATGACCCCGGAGGCCCGCTGGCGGTACCGCACCGCCTATTGCGGGCTGTGCCGCCGGGCATCGGCGCTGCACGGCATGGCCGGGCGGCTGACCCTCAGCTACGACCTGACCTTCCTGAACCTGCTGCTGTCCAGCCTGTACGAGGGCGAGACCCCCGCCGTCACCGGGCATGGGCGGTGCCCGGTGCACCCCATCCGCCCCATCGACTGGCGCTACAGCGGCCCCACCGACTACTGCGCCGACATCGGGCTGGCCCTGCACTACTACAGCGCCAGGGACAAATGGGAGGACGACCGCAGCCCGGTGGGCCTCGGCTATATGAAAATGCTGGACCAGCACCGCCGGGCGGTGGAGGCCCGCTGGCCCCGCCCGTGCCGGGCCATCACCGAGGGGCTGGCCCAGCTGGCGGAATACGAGGCCGCCGGCTGCGAGGACCTGGACCTGGTGGCGGGCAGCTTTGGGGGGCTGATGGCCGAGCTGTTCGACTACCGGCAGGACCGGTGGTCCGGCGAGCTGCGGACCATCGGGGCATCCATCGGCCAATACATCTACCTGCTGGACGCCTGGGACGACCTGGAGCGGGACAAGCGCCGGGGGGCCTACAACCCCCTGAAAAGCCTTGCCGCCGCCCCCGACTACGAGCAGCAGATGCGGGAGATCTTCGAGCTGCTGCTGGCCCGGGCGGCGGCGGCTTTCCGCCGTCTGCCCTGCGTGGAGGACGTCGATCTGCTGGAAAACATCCTCTATTCCGGCATATGGCTCAAATACAACGTAAAAAACCGAAAAAAACAACCCCAGACCCCCTGAACCGGGGGCCGGGGGCTTGCTTTTCGCGCTCCGATAGGCTAGAATAGTTTCGATTTGTGAGTGATCCGGGGCACGCCCCCGCCAGCATAGAGAGTTGTGAGGAAACGTTTGAATGAGAGATCCCTATGAGGTCCTGGGCATCCAGCGGGGTGCCAGCGAGGAAGAGATCAAAAAGGCCTACCGCGCCCAGTGCAAGCGCTGGCACCCTGACCTGAACCCCAACGACCCGACCGCCGAGGAGCACTTCAAAGAGGTGCAGGCGGCCTACGACGCCATCGTCAAGGGGGACACCGGCCCCCAGCCCGGCGCAGGGGGCGGCTACAGCCAGCAGGGTTACGGCGGCTACAGCCAGCAGAGCTACCAGCAGGGCGGCGGCTACGGTCAGGGCGGCTACGACGGGGGTTTTTATGGCTTCGACCCCTTCGGGTTTGGAGGCTTCGGCGGTTTTGGGGGCTTTGAGTACGGCGGCTACAGCCAGCAGGGCCCCAGCGCCTCCGGCGCCGACTCCGTCGAGATGCAGGCGGCCCGCAATTATATCGTCAACCGGCGCTACGCCGAGGCCCGCCGCGTCCTGGACGCCCAGCGGGAGCGCAGCGCCCGCTGGTACTACCTGTCCAGCCTGGCCAACGAGGGCCTGGGCCGGGCCATCGACGCCCTGCAGGACGCCCGCCGGGCCGTCCAGCTGGACCCCAACAACACCGAGTACCGCGCCCACCTGAACCGGATGCAGGACCCCGGCCAGAGCTACCGCGCCCAGACCACCTACTCCTCCGGGGGCGGCGGCATCATGCGGTGGTGCTGGTCCATGATCCTGCTCAACCTGCTGTGCAACTGCTGCTGCGGCAACCGCTGGTTCTTCTACCGGCCGTTCTGACACGCCGGCACATCCACACCGACACATCCCCCGTCCGCCGGACGGGGGATTTTTTGTGCCCCGGACCGCAGCAGACTGCCTGTCTATAGACCTTTCCCCCAAAGTGTGCTAGAATACAGACAGCTTCCGGGCTGCGGCCCGGCGCGTTTTTGAGAGAAAGGATGCTTGCATGTGAAGATCATACTTGTGGGCGGCGGCAAGGTGGGCACAGCCCTGGCCCGCCAGCTCAGCGAAGAGGGCCACAGCGTCACCGTCATCGACACCAACAAGGCCCGGGTGGAGCAGATCGTCCAGGCCTACGACGTGTTGGGGGTGGTGGGCAACGGCTCGTCCATCGCCACCCTGTCCGAGGCGGGCATCGAGGACAACGACGTCTTTATCGCCATCACCGGCTCGGACGAGCTGAACCTGCTGTGCTGCATGTTTGCCAAAAAGGCGGGCAGCCGCCACACCATCGCCCGGGTGCGCAACCCGTCTTACAGCCACGAGCTGGACTTTATCCGCCAGCAGACCGGCATCTCGGCCATCATCAACCCCGAGATGAGCGCCGCGATGGAGATCTCGCGGCTGCTGCGCTTCCCCGGGGCGTCCAAGATCGACACCTTTGCGGGGGGGCGGGTCCAGCTGATCAAGTTTGCCCTGACCCAGGCCCACGGTCTGGACGGGATGCCCATCCGCGACATCCCCGCCCGGATGGGGTGCGACATCCTGGTCTGCGCGGTGGAGCGGGGCAAGACCGTCACCATCCCGGACGGCAGCTTTGTGCTGCGCAGCGGGGACCTTGTCACCTTTTTGGCCACGCCGGACAAGGCCCAGCAGTTCTTTACCCGGCTGGGCATCCCGGTGGCCCCGGTCAAAAACGCCATGATCGTGGGCGGCGGGGCCATCGCCTTCTATCTGAGCCAGTACCTGCTGGAGAACAGGATCAAGGTGCGGATCATCGAGCGGGACCTGGCCCGCTGCGACTATCTGGCCGAGGAGCTGCCCGCCGCCCAGATCCTGTGCGAGGACGGCTCCAACCGCAGTTTCCTGCTCAGCGAGGGGCTGGCCTCGGCCGAGGCCTTTGTGGCCCTGACCAACATGGACGAGGAGAACATCCTGCTGTCCCTGTTTGCCAGCAACCACTCGGACGCCAAGCGGGTGACCAAGATCAACCGGCTGGAGTTCGACGAGATCCTGAACAGCTTTGACCTGGGCAGCGTCATCTACCCCAAGTACATGACCTGCGACTTTATCGTCCAGTATGTCCGCGCCCTGCAAAACGAGGCCGGCAGCAACATCAAGACCCTGTACCGCATCCTGGACGACCGGGTGGAGGCGCTGGAGTTCACCGTCCACGAGGTCAGCCCGGCCACCGGCGTGCCCCTGAGCGAGCTGCACCTGAAGCCCAACCTGCTGCTGTGCTGCATCACCCGCGGGGACCAGATCATCATCCCCCGCGGCGGCGACACCATCCAGCTGGGGGATACCGTCATCGTCGTCACCCTCCAGCACGGCCTGCATGACCTGCGGGACATCGTGGCCGGGCAGGGGGGCGCGCGCAGATGAATTACGCCATCGTATTCCGGCTGCTGGGCTACATCCTGCTGTGCGAGGGCGCCCTGATGGGCCTGCCCGCCCTGGTCAGCGCGCTCTACGGGGAGTGGGACGTGCTGCAGGTGTTCCTGTTCACCATCGTGCTGTGCGGCCTGACCGGCGGCGCGCTGACCCGCATCAAGCCCCGCCGCAAGATCTTTTATATGCGGGAGGGCTGCGTCACCGCCGCCCTGACCTGGGTGCTCATCAGTGTGATGGGGGCGGTGCCCTTCGTGCTGTCGGGCGCCATCCCCGACCCCATCGAGGCGCTGTTCGAGACGGTGTCCGGCTTCACCACCACCGGCGCGTCGGTGCTGGCCGATGTCGAAAGCCTGCCCATGGGCATCCTGTTCTGGCGCAGCTTCACCCACTGGATCGGGGGCATGGGCATCCTGGTCTTTCTGCTGGCGGTGCTGCCCCTGACCGGCGGCAGCCATGTCAACCTGATGAAAGCCGAAAGCCCCGGCCCCCAGGTGGAAAAAATGGTGCCCTCCGTCCGCCAGACCGCCGCCATCCTCTACACCATCTACCTGGGCATGACCGTCATCCAGATCGTCTTTATGCTGGCGGGGGGCTGCCCCCTGATGGACAGCCTGCTGATCACCTTCGGCTCGGCAGGCACCGGCGGCTTTGGCATCAAAAACGACAGCATGGCCAGCTACTCCCCCTACATCCAGGTGGTCACCACCATCTCGATGATCCTGTTCGGCGTCAACTTCAGCGCCTACTTCTACCTCATCCGGGGCAAGTTCCGCAAGGTGCTGATCGAGGAGGTGCGCTGGTATTTCGGGGTCATCCTGGCGGCCATCGCCCTCATCAGCTGGAACATCCGGGGCCTGTTCCCCGATCTGCTGACGGCCATCCAGCAGGCGGCCTTCCAGGTGGGGTCCATCATCACCACCACCGGTTTTTCCACCTGCGATTTTGACCAGTGGCCCTCCTTTGCCAAGAGCATCCTGGTGCTGCTGATGTTCATCGGCGCCTGTGCCGGCAGCACCGGCGGCGGCATGAAGATCAGCCGCCTGGTCATCCTGGCCAAGAGCATCCGCAAGGAGATCGCCCAGACCCTCCACCCCAGCGTGGTCACCCCCGTCCGGGTGGACGGCAAGCCGGTGGACCAGGAGACCATCCGCTCCACCAACGTCTTTGTGGCGGCCTACGTGATCCTTTTTGCGGTGTCGGTGCTGCTGGTCAGCCTGGACGGCGAAAGCCTGGTGACCAACTTCACGGCGGTGGCGGCCACCTTCAACAACATCGGCCCCGGCCTGGAAGGGGTGGGCCCCATGACCAACTTTGGGCTGTACTCCGGCTTTTCCAAGCTGGTGCTGACCTTCGATATGCTGGCCGGCCGGCTGGAGCTGTTCCCGCTCCTGCTGCTGTTCGTGCCCGAGACCTGGAAAAAGTTCTGACCGGAAAGTCCCCCTTTTCAACAACAGACAGCCCCCTGCCCATCTTCACGGATGAGCCGGGGGCTTCTTATTGTTTTTGATTGTTTTTGAGCAAGAAGGTCACGGCTGGCCGGCGGCGAAGCAATACCGGCCCTTGCCCTGCCGCTTGGCCTCGTACAGGGCTTTGTCGGCAGCGGCATACAGGGCGTCGTAGGCGCCGCCGCCGGGGCAGGCCGCAATGCCGATGCTGCAGGCGGCGGGCAGGGGCTTGCCCTCCCACTCGATCCTGCGCACGGCTTCGATCAGCCGGGCGGCGTAGTTTTCGGCGGTGGTGCGGGTGCAGGGCGGGTCGAAAATGGCGGCGAATTCGTCGCCGCCCAGACGTCCCACCCGGCAGCGGGCGGGCGCCAGGGCGTTCATCAGGCTGGCCAGCTGGACCAGCACGTGGTCCCCCGCCTGGTGGCCGTAGGTGTCGTTGATGGTCTTGAAGTCGTCCATGTCCAGGATCAGCAGGGTCAGCTGCTGCCGCGGCCCCAGCTGGGCCAGGCGGCGGGTGCCGTAGCTTTCCAGGGCGGTCTTGTTCAGGGTCCTGGTAAAGGCATCCATGGACAGTTCCTTTTCCAGCTCCAGGATGCGGTCCTTCTGGTCCATGATGTTAAACAGCAGGCCCACGCCCACCACCGGCTGGCCGTCCCTGCCGTGCTGGAAGGCTATGTGCACCTCGAACCAGCGCTCTTTGCCCCCTTTGACCGGCAGCAGCACCTCCTGCTTCTGGTAAGCGGCGGTGGCGTAAGCCTCGGTCAGGCAGTGCAGCAGGGTCTTTTTCTGCTGGTCATTCAGCCGCCGGCCGGTCTCGACCTTGTCCCGGATGTGGTCGATCTGCTGGGGCAGGTCGAACACGTCTTTCCACGCGGGGCTGAAGCGGATCACATCCTCTTTGATGTCCCACCGGAAGGCGATCAGGTTGCCCTGCCGGAGCAGCAGGTCGTACTGCTCGCTGCTCAGGCGGAACTGCTCCTCCGTCTCCTCCAGGGCGCGGTTGATGTCCTCGATCCGGCCGGCCTGGGTCAGCTCGGTGCAGATGCCGTGGTAGCGGGCAAAGTAGATCACCAGGGTCATCATGCCCATGATGACGTAGTTGAGCACCGCGCCCGGGTCGTTCAGGGTGGCCAGGTAGGCCAGCATGATCAGGTACCCCGCCGTGATGTTCACCACCGCATAGAGGGGCTCCATCAGAAAGAGGGCGGCAAAGGCCACCATGGTCGCCACGCCGCTGATCTTGCCCACCGAGAGGGAGGTGCTGAGGTCGAACGCCGCAAACAGGGCCTGCCACAGCACAAAGAAACTGCCGGCAAACTGCAGGATGCCATAGCGGACCTTGAGGCTCAAGTTCCGGCCGCCCAGGGCGTCGGCGCACAAAAAGACGGCCGCCGCCAAAAACAGGCTGGCGTAAAAGGCAAAATAGGTCCAGTTGTTGGGGGTCGTGAGCCCGGACGGCGAATAAAAGATGACCCGTATGATATTGAACAGTTCTACCCCGACTGCAAACACCGAGATGACCTTTATCAGCGCCCAGTTGCTGCGGACCGCCTGCTCCACAAAAGCCGGACGGATCTGGGGCTGGATGTGACGCGGCATACAAAATCTCTCCTTTGCTCTAAAACGCTGTCCGTTCCTTATTATACCGTCCGGCGGCCGGTTTGTCGAGAGTGAAACCGCTCCGGGGAGGCGCAGCGCCGACCCACACTTTGTACAAAGTTTAACGATGATTTTTGTGCAAGACTGCAAGTGAAAAAACTGTGAAAGTTCCGGGGCACATCCTTGACAATACCATGAAAAATCTGTAATCTATTGTTCGTACCCGAACTATAAACAGGGGGTTCCCTGGACGCAAGGGGGTGGGATACATTGGAAAAGGACTGCGGCGCACAGATCAACCTGCTGTCCCGTATGCTCAAACGGCGGCTGAACGTCACATTGCAGGGGCTGGGCATCACAGCCATCCAAAGCAGGGTGATGTTCTACATCATGGACCACTGCCTCGAGGGGCCGGTGTTCCAGCGGGATGTGGAGCAGGTGTTCAGCCTCAGCCGCTCGACGGCCACCGGCATCCTGCAGCAGCTGGAAGAGAAAGACCTGCTGCGGCGGGAGAGCGTGCCCAGCGACGCCCGGCTGAAAAACCTGGTGCCCACCCCGCGGGCCGCCGAGCTGGACGCCGAGGTGCGGGCCTGCCTGCGCCAGACCGAGGTGCTGCTGACCCGGGGGCTGTCGGAGGGGCAGGTCCAGCTGTTCAAAGAGACGCTGGCCGCCATGATCCGGAACCTGGACGCGGCCGGCGCCCAGAGCCCCGGCCCTGATTAGTTCGCAGCCGAAATGTTCGCGCAAGAACAAATGCAAGTATGTAAGGAGGAGTACACGAGGCATGAATTCGATCGTTAAGACCTTGTCCCGCAGCATCCGCGAGTACAAGAAGACCTCGATCCTGACGCCCCTGCTGGTGACAGTGGAGGTCGTCCTGGAGTGCGCGATCCCCTTTGTGATCGCCAACCTGGTCAACCAGATGCAGGCGGGCTGCTCGATGGACGTCATCGTCCGCTACGGCGCGGTGCTGCTGGTGATGGCCGTCATTTCCCTGATCTTCGGCGGCGCGGCCGGCGCCACCTGCGCCAACGCTTCCGCCGGCTTTGCCCGCAACCTGCGCAAGGATATGTTCTACAAGATCCAGGACTATTCCTTTGAGAACATCGACAAGTTCTCGGTGTCCAGCCTGGTCACCCGCCTGACCACCGACATCAGCAACGTCCAGCTGGCCTACATGATGATCATCCGGGTGGCGGTGCGCTGCCCCCTGATGCTGGTCTTTTCCTTTGCCATGGGCTTTATCATGGGCGGGCGGCTGGCCATGATCTTCCTGTTCACCATTCCCCTGCTGCTGATCGGGCTGCTGCTGGTCATCCGCGCAGCCACCCCGCTGTTCCGCCGGGTGTTCCGCAAATACGACGCCCTGAACGACTCGGTGCAGGAGAACGTCCAGGCCATGCGCGTGGTCAAGAGCTACGTCCGTGAGGACTACGAGAAAAAGAAGTTTGCCGCCGCGGCCGAGAACGTCCAGCGCGACTTCACCAAGGCCGAGCGGATCATGGCCCTGAACGGCCCCATGATGCAGTTCTGCGTCTATGCGGGCATGGTCTTTGTCATGTCCTACGGCTCCTACACCGTCATCACCACCATGGGCCTGGACCTGAACGTGGGCCAGATGTCCTCCATGCTGACCTACAGCTTCCAGATCCTGATGAGCCTGATGATGCTGTCCATGGTCTTTACCATGATCACCATGTCGCAGGAGTCGGCCGAGCGTATCGTGGAAGTGCTGAGCGAGGAGAGCACCCTCACCAGCCCCGCCGGCGCCCTGACCGAGGTCCGGGACGGCAGCGTGGATTTCGACCACGTCAGCTTCAAATACTCCAAAAAGGCGGAGCGCAACGCCCTGTCCGACATCGACCTGCACATCAAGTCGGGCGAGGTCATCGGCATCCTGGGCGGCACCGGCTCGTCCAAGTCCAGCCTGATCCAGCTGATCCCCCGCCTGTACGACGTCACCGAAGGCAGCGTGAAGGTGGGCGGCGTGGACGTGCGCAAGTACGACCTGGAGACCCTGCGCAACCAGGTGGCCGTGGTGCTGCAGAAGAACGTGCTGTTCTCGGGCACCATCAAGGACAACCTGCGCTGGGGCAACCCCAACGCCACCGACGCCGAGATGGAGGAGGCCTGCCGCCTGGCCCAGGCCGACGAGTTCATCCAGCAGTTCCCCCAGAAATACGACACCTGGATCGAGCAGGGCGGCTCCAACGTTTCGGGCGGCCAGAAACAGCGCCTGTGCATTGCCCGCGCCCTGCTGAAGAAACCCAAGATCCTGATCCTGGACGACTCCACCAGTGCGGTGGACACCCGCACCGACGCCCTGATCCGCCAGGGTTTCCGGGAGTTCATCCCCGAGACCACCAAGATCATCATCGCCCAGCGGGTGGCCAGCGTCCAGGACGCCGACCGCATCGTCATGATGGAGGGCGGCCGCATCGCCGCCATCGGCACCCACGACCAGCTGATGCAGTCCAACGACGTCTACCGCGAGCTGTACCTCACCCAGAACCGCAAGTCCAATAATCCTCAGGCAGGAGGTGACAAGGATGCCGAATAATGCAACCACCGAGCGGGGCAAGCGGGCCCCCAAGGGGGTCATGCCCCGTCTGATCCGCACCGTATTTTCCTTTTACCCGGTCCTGCTGCCGGTGACCATCGGCTGCATCCTGGTCAACGCCATCGTCAGCTCGATGCCCTCTGTTTTCATGCAGAATGCCATCGCCGTGGTGGAGTCCACCTATAAGACCGGCGACTGGGCCGCCGCATCCGGCACCATCTTCCGGCTGGTGACCATCCTGATCACCCTGTACGTCATCAGCCTGGCGGCCGGCGCGGCCTTCAACCAGCTGATGGCCATCATCACCCAGGGCACCCTGGCCAAGCTGCGCGAGAAGATGTTCGACCACATGCAGGACCTGCCCATCCGCTACTTCGACACCCACAGCCACGGCGATATCATGAGCTTTTACACCAACGATATCGACACCCTGCGCCAGCTCATCAGCCAGAGCCTGCCCCAGCTGATGATCTCGGCCATCACCCTGCTGAGCGTGTTCTGCATCATGATCTACTACAGCATCTGGCTGGCCCTGGTGGTGCTGTGCGGCGTGGTGGTGATGTTCTTCACCGCCCGTTACGTCAGCGGCCACTCGTCCAAATACTTCCTCCAGCAGCAGATCACCATCGCCAAGACCGAAGGCTTTATGGAAGAGATGATGAGCGGCCAGAAGGTCATCAAGGTGTTCTGCCACGAGGAGGGCGCCAAGGCCGACTTTGACAAGGTCAACGACGAGCTGTTTGAAAACAGCGAAAAAGCCAACCGCTACGCCAACATCCTGATGCCCCTGCTGGGCAACATGGGCAACGTGACCTACGTGGTGGTGGCCCTGGCGGGCGGCGCTCTGCTGCTGAACGGCGCGCCCAACCTGAGCCTGTCGGGCATGGCCCTGAACATCAGCATCGTGGTGCCCTTCCTGAACATGACCAAGCAGTTTGCCGGCGCCATCGGCCAGGTGTCCAACCAGGTCAACATGGTGGTCATGGGCCTGGCGGGCGCCCACCGCATCTTCGCCCTGCTGGACGAAGAGCCCGAGACCGACGACGGCTACGTCACCCTGGTCAACGCCCGGGAGAACGCCGACGGCACCCTCGAGGAATACCCCGAGCGGACCAACGTCTGGGCCTGGAAGCACCCCCACCACGACGGCACCATCACCTACACCCGCCTGCGGGGCGACGTCCGCTTCTACGACGTGGACTTCGGCTACACCCCCGAAAAGACGGTGCTGCACGATATTTCGCTGTACGCCAAGCCCGGCCAGAAGGTGGCCTTCGTAGGCTCCACCGGCGCGGGCAAGACCACCATCACCAACCTCATCAACCGCTTCTACGACATCGCCGACGGCAAGATCCGCTACGACGGCATCAACATTAACAAGATCAAGAAAACAGATCTTCGTCATTCTCTGGGGATCGTACTGCAGGATACACACCTGTTCACCGGAACCATCAAAGAGAACATCCGCTACGGTAAGCTGGATGCCACCGACGGTGAAGTATATGCAGCCGCCAGACTGGCCCATGCCGATCAGTTCATCCAGATGCTTCCCAACGGATATGACACTATGCTCACCAGTGACGGTGAAGAGCTCTCCCAGGGACAGCGTCAGCTGCTGGCCATCGCCCGGGCCGCCATCGCGGACCCGCCGGTACTGATCCTGGATGAGGCGACCAGTTCCATCGACACCAGAACCGAGCGGATCGTTCAGGACGGTATGGATAAACTGATGAGCGGAAGAACAAGCTTCGTCATCGCTCATCGTCTGTCCACCGTAAGAAACGCAGACTGTATCATGGTTCTGGAACAGGGTCGCATCATTGAACGAGGCACCCACGATCAGCTGATCGAGCAGAAAGGCCGATATTACCAGCTCTACACCGGCAATCTGGCCGAATAAACCACACAAAACGTTTTCCCGCTCCTCTGCGGAGCGGGATTTTTTTTATCAGTTTTGTTTTCGATATTTGCAAGCGAATACCTTTTTTCCTACATTTGTATCAGTCATCCATTAAAACGCCTTATTCTATGAAAACATTCTTAGCAAAACCGTTGCTTCTGATCTTTGCGTCTCTTTTCGTGTCGGCCTGCGATAAAGACGATAACCCTGCACCTATGTCGGTGTCTACGCCCGAACCTGCCGAAACGCATCCGGTGGAGGCCGCATTGGATGGAACATATTGGAGGCAAGATAAAGTCTGTTTCGTTTATACGAAAAAATGGGCACAAGGAGAGCTGGAATTTTCCGATGATATTATAAATGAGTCCGTCCAATGGTCGGGCGGAAAATTTTATTATCCGCGTTTAGAGATCTTTTCCGTAGAGCCG
>OEQY01000305.1_pt1 | contig 12266 bp, 11 predicted proteins | sample 1539871 | NCBI WGS metagenome assembly OEQY01 (sample SAMEA3891877, study PRJEB23780) | metagenome | biome: terrestrial biome; feature: animal house; material: Caecal content | place: Italy | collected 2015-05-05 | reverse complement strand
TTTTTATTGTTTCTCGATGTTAATAACCCGTTGTGTCCAATCTCGATAAAAGGCTTCTTCATGCGATACAAGCAGTACCGTTCCCGCAAAAGTCGAAAGGGCTGTTTTCAAAGCCTCTTTTGCCTGTACGTCTAAATGGTTTGTAGGTTCATCCATAATTAAGAAGTTGCAGGGAGTCAGAGTAAGCAGACACATTTTTACCTTTGCCTGCTCTCCACCGCTTAATGTTCCTATGGCCTGCATAGCGTGTTTACTGGAAATCCCACATCGCGCCAAATGTTTGCGGACATCTTTTGTCACCATATTGGGATAAGCATTGGCAACAATTTGAATGGGCGTCAATTCAGGTTCTTGCCACTCTAAATCCTGTTCAAAATATCCGATAGTAACCTGATCGGAAAATTTGAAATGGCCCTGCATAGATGGAATTTCCCCAATCAGGGTTTTTAACAGTGTCGATTTTCCAATCCCATTAAATCCAGTAATAACAACTTTTTGTCCTCCCTTAATGCTAAATTCAACGTTTGATAAAACGGGGTAATGGTAGCCAACTGCCAGATGTTTCACCAACAAGTGTTCTGTATTGGTTAATGGAAGTACGGGAAAATGGAAGTACGGAATAATTTCCTTTTGGTCTAAGGCTTCCATTTTATCCATTCGGTCAAGCTGCTTTTGCCGTCCCCTCGCCATTTTTGCTTTTCTGCCAGCTATATTCTTGCGTATAAATTCCTCTGTCTTTTTAATTTCCTTTTGCTGGGCCGCATATTGTCTTACATAATCTTCCCGCAGCAAAGTTTTCTTTCGCAAAAATTCGGAATATGTGCCATAGTATTTCGTGATAGTATCGTTATCAATATCACAAATGCGGTTCGCTATCTTGTCCAGAAAATTGATACGGATGACGAGGAATTGAATGCCTTTTTGTTTTCTCTTGGGTGCTATGCAGGAGAGCCGATCACCGTGGTTTCTCACTTGAAAGGCGGTTGCGTCGTTTCCATTAAAGACGGTCGCTACAATATCGATAATCAGCTGGCTGAGGCAATTCTAATTTGATTTTGCCTCGCCTTGCAAAGATAAAGGTTTACTGCACACATCGGTTAGCGTAAGGCAACCGCGGTGTGTTGTAATAAAACAGCGAAAACAGAATAGAGGAGGAACTTACCATGCGTATTGCCTTGACCGGCAACCCGAACTCTGGCAAGACCACCATGTACAACGCTCTGACTGGGCGAAATGAAAAGGTGGGCAACTGGGCTGGTGTTACGGTAGAAAAGAAGGAACATCCCATCAAGAAAGCGTATTTCAGCGGTACCGAAGAACTGATTGCGGTGGATCTGCCCGGTGCCTACTCCATGTCGCCCTTTACTTCTGAAGAGAGTATTACCAGTTCTTATGTGCGGAACGAGCATCCGGATGTTATTATCAATATTGTGGATGCCACGAACTTGAGCCGCAGCCTGTTTTTCACGACTCAGCTGCTGGAATTGGGCATCCCCGTGGTGGTCGCCCTGAACAAGAGCGATATCAATGCAAAAAAGCAGACCGTCATTGATGTAGCGTCTCTCTCCGCCAAACTGGGCTGTCCCGTGGTAGAGACCGTCTCCACCGCCGCGGAAGGGCTGAAGGCCGTAGTGGACGCCGCTGTTGCACAAAGCGGTAAAATCCAAAGAGCTCCTTATGTCCAGGGCGACATTGATCTGACTGACAAGAAGGTTGTGGAGGAAGCCGACCGTAAGCGTTTCGCGTTTGTCAATTCCCTGGTCTCCCAGGTGGAGAAGCGGAAGGTCCTCACCAAGGACAAGGGCACGGGGGACGCCATTGACGCCGTGCTGACCAACAAGTTCCTGGGCATTCCCATCTTTGCCGTGGTCATGTTCCTGGTGTTTCAGATCTCTCAGGTCTGGGTGGGGCCGTTTATTGCAGACACCCTGGTGGCCTGGATCGAAACCTTCCAGGGCTATGTGGCAGACAGCCTGGCCGATGCCAACCCGCTGCTGACTGCTCTTTTAGCTGACGGTATCATCGGCGGCGTGGGCGCTGTGGTGGGCTTCCTTCCCTTGGTGATGATCATGTACTTTCTCATCGCCCTGCTGGAGGACTGCGGCTACATGTCCCGTGTCTCCGTGGTACTTGACCCCATCTTCAAGAAGGTGGGCCTGTCCGGTAAGTCTGTGATTCCTTTCGTCATTGGCACCGGCTGTGCTATTCCCGGTGTCATGGCCAGCCGTACTATCCGCAACGAGCGGGAGCGTCGGGCCACCGCCATGCTGACCCCCTTCATGCCCTGCGGCGCCAAGATCCCCGTCATCGCTCTGTTTGCCGGTGCCTTCTTTGATGACGCAGGCTGGGTAAGCTTCACCATGTACTTTACCGGTATCGTCCTGATCTTCCTGGGCGCTCTGCTGGTCAACAAGATTGCCGGCTACAAGAACCGGAAGTCCTTCTTTATCATCGAGCTGCCGGAGTATAAGGTACCCTCTCTCTGGTTCGCCTTCAAGGCCATGTGCGCCCGGGGCTGGGCTTACATCGTGAAGGCCGCCACCATTATTCTGCTGTGCAACACCGCCGTGCAGATCATGCAGACCTTCAACTGGAGCTTTGCCGTGGCGGAGACCGCCGACAGCTCCATCCTGGCCTCCATCGCCCACCCCTTTGCCTATCTGCTGGTGCCCATCGTGGGTGTTCTCAGCTGGCAGCTGGCCGCCGCCGCTGTCACCGGCTTCATCGCCAAGGAAAACGTGGTGGGTACTCTGGCTGTCTGCTTTGTGGGTCTTGAGAACCTCATTGACACCGATGCCCTGGAGATGATGGAGGGCGCCGGCGCCGAGGTGGCGGGTGTCATTGCCATCACCAAGGTGGCGGCTTTGGCCTACTTAATGTTCAACCTGTACACACCTCCCTGCTTTGCCGCCATCGGCGCCATGAACTCCGAGATGAAGAGCGCCAAGTGGCTGTGGGGCGGTATCGGCCTCCAGCTGGGTATCGGCTACACAGTGGGCTTCCTGGTCTACCAGATCGGCACCCTGATCACCACCGGTTCCATTGGTGCCGGCTTTGTCCCCGGTCTTATCGCTGTAATTGTGTTCGCCGCAGTTCTGGTGTGGCTGTGCCTGAAGGCGGATAAGGATCTGAAGCAGGAGTATGCGCTGAATGGAGCGAAAGCTTGATGATCGACTATATCGTAATTGGCATTCTTGTGGTAATCATTGCAGCCGCCGCGTTCTATGTCTATAAGGCAAAAAAGAGCGGCAAGAAGTGTATCGGCTGCCCGGATGGATGCTCTTGCAGTTCCAAAAAGGCAGACCAGCATCACTGCTGCTGCAGTACCCATGAGAAATAGAAAAGATGCGGGGGCCTTCCGTTTGGATGGCCCCCGCTAATCATTTGATGCATCCATGAACTTTCCTATTGACAAACACGATGTGGTATATTAAAATCAGGATATGGGTTAGCCATCGCTAACCTCTGGGAAAAATCCCGATTCTTTTTTGGATGTAGGTTAGCGATTGCTAACCATCTGCTTTGGGAGTGACTCACTATACAAGGAGGCGTGTTATGTCAGAGGATCTGCTGATTCGTCACTGTTCTCCCACCCTGGCCGGGATCAAGACGGGAAATCTCTTTTCCTGCGCCTGCCCCAGCCGGAAGGATCTGACGCGAGACTTGTGCCGGCTGAACAAGAAACTGGTGCCCAAGGGCATCCGCGTCCTTCCGCTTCGGGTTCGCAAAGGCCGCGCTTTGATCTACGCCTACCGGCCCAATGCGCTGGAGAGCGATCTGACCGATCACCGCGCCAGAGCCTTGCTTCTGAAATACGGCTATGTGCCGGAAAACCCCAATGGCTGTGTGGTTCACCTGATCCACCGGCTCCGGAGCGAGGGGGAATTCCCCCATGAGATCGGCCTGTTTTTGAGCTATCCCCCTGAGGATGTGCTGGGCTTTATTTGCAACCGGGCGTGCAATCACAAATGCGTGGGCTGCTGGAAGGTCTACGGCGACGAGCAGGCCGCCAGAAACCTCTTTGAGAAATACGAGATGTGCAGCAAAATCTACTCCCGGCAGTGGCAGCAAGGGAAATCCATCGAGCAGCTCACCGTGGCTGGTTGATGTTTCTACCATAACAAATCCAGAAAGAAAGGTCGCTAAAGTCTTATGAGTAAAGTTGCAGTTGTGTATTGGAGCGGCACGGGAAACACCGAGGCCATGGCCATGGCGGTGGCCGAAGGAGCCAAGGGCAAGGGTGCCGAGGTATCTGTGATCACCGCCGCAGAGTTCTCCCCGGAGCAGGTCAGCGAGTATTCCGCCATCGCTTTCGGCTGCCCCTCCATGGGGTCGGAGCAGCTGGAGGAGAGCGAGTTCGAGCCTATGTTCACCGCCTGTGAGGGCAGGCTGAGCGGGAAGAATATCGCCCTGTTCGGCTCCTACGGCTGGGGCGATGGCGAATGGATGCGCAGCTGGGAGTCCCGCTGCAACGACGACGGCGCCAATCTGGCCTGTGACAGCGTGATCTGCAACGAGGCTCCGGACGATGACGCTCTGGCGGCTTGCCGCGAGCTGGGCGCGTCGCTGGCCTGACAAAAACACCGCAGAAGGCAGGAGGCGCTCGTCTCCTGCCTTCTGCCTGTATCCCCAGTCAGCATAGGCAAAACCATTTCCGAACCCAGAGAAACAGGTCGTGAGAAATCATGCTGAAAGAATATTTATCGAGCCAGGGCTCCGCCACAGGCCGTTGGAGCAGCAGTATGCCAGGGGTGCAGATCTGCCGGTTTTCCCTGCCGGAGCCGGAGCAGGAACCTCTGCGGTCTGTCCCGGTGTGCGGCGCACCGCTCCAGTTTGAGGTGCTGTTCTGCCTGACCGGCCGCCTTACTGTCCGAACGTTACAAGGTACCTCCTGCACGGTGGAGGCGCCGGGGATTTTCCTGCTCTCCGACAGCTCCGCTCTCCGCTCGTGTCGGTACAGCGGAAACCTGAGCGGTGTTTTGATTGCCGTAGACGCCAAAGCCGCAAAGGAAAGCCTTGTGACGGTCTGCTCCACTTTGGGGATGAAGCTGGACACCAGGATCGTCAAGAAAAAGATGACAGCAAGAAACGGCTGCACGGCCCTGCACGGCACACCTTGGACACAGGCTTTTTTTGAAACCGTTCGTCGTCTGTCAGAGCAGGAGCAGGAACGCTACTGTGTTTTCAAGTCGGTGGAACTGCTGTATCTGCTCTGCACCGAGGTATCTGAATCGGATGAATCTCTCTCCGGCTCAGGCTGTCCAGTATCCCACAGTCTGTTGGAAGTCAAGGCATACATCCAGACGCATCTGTCTGATAAGCTTACCATTGCGTTCCTCTGCAAACAGTTTTCGCTTTCCCCGACCTTCTTGAAAGAAGGGTTCCGCCGCACCTATGGCATGCCAATTCACAGCTTTTTGGTTCAACAGCGCCTCCGACGGGCACAAGAGCTGATCTGCACCACCCGGATGCCCATTCAGCAAATTGCGCAGGCTGTGGGGTATGAGGGTATGAGCCAGTTCAACGCAGCGTTCAAGCGGGAGTATGGCATGACTCCCGGCCAGTACAGAAAAATGTCGGAAACCGCAACTCTGCGTCCGTTTTGACAGCGACAAACACCCACCTTTTCTGCTACAATAATCAGACATTCCAAAGCATTCAGAAGGAGTGACAGCGATGAAACAGCATCGTTTTTGGGCGTGGGGCGCTGTGATCTGCATGATTATGGTCATGGTCACCGGCTACAAACGGAAATAAGGGAAAGGAAGGATCACAATGAGCGTTTATACGAAACTTGCCTGCTTTGCGGGTGGTGCGTTGTTTGGTTCTTTTGGCATCAAGCTGCTGTCCAGCAAGGACGCCAAGAAAGCCTATGTCCATGTCACGGCCGCCGGCCTGCGGATGAAGGACTCGGTTATGGGGACCGTGACCACGGTGCAGGAGAACGCCGCGGACATTCTGGCCTCCGCCAAGGAGCTGAATGAGGACCGGGCTGCGAAGGAAGCGGAGGAAGCCGCCGCTGCCAATCTGGAGAGCGAAGAAGCCTGATTGACCCAGAGGGAGCCGCCAGCGGCTCCCTCTTTTCGTGAAGGAGGAACCTATGAACGCAACCATATTGCACGAAAGCCGGGGGCGCATCCGGTTCCGGCTGCGGCAAAAACAAATGACACTCGCTCAGGCGGATCTGCTGGAGGCATGGATTCAGGGAAAGTCCTGGTGCCGGCAGGTCACCGTCCATGAGCGAACCTGCTGCGTCATCCTGTACTACGATGGGACTCGCCAAGCCGTGCTGAACGAAATTCGGCATTTTTCCTGGCAGGAGGCGGAGCGGACCACCGCGCTGCCCGCCCACAGCAGCCGGGCGCTGAACCGGGAATTTGAGGAGAAGCTGGTGGCAAAGGTGGTGTGCAAGGCCGCCTGCACCCTGTTTCTCCCACCTCCATTGCGGATTGCCCGCATACTCTGGCACATGATCCCCTTTGTACGGCGGGGACTGCGCTGCCTGCTGCGCCGCCGCATCAAGGTGGAACTGCTGGATGCCCTGTCTATTTCCATTTCCGCCTGCAGAAGGGACTTTGGAACCGCCGGAATGGTCATGTTCCTGCTGGAGGTGGGCGAGCTGCTGGAGGAGTGGACAAGGAAGAAATCTGTGGCGGATCTGGCCCGGTGCATGTCGCTGAATGTGGACCGGGTCTGGCTGCGCACAGCCCAGGGCGAAGTGCTGGTTCCTGTGTCCCAGATCCAGCCGGGGGATGCGGTAGTCGTCCGCGCCGGCGGCATCATCCCCGTGGATGGTCTGGTGCTGGAGGGGGAGGTCACTGTCAACCAGGCGTCCCTCACCGGAGAATCCATCCCGGTACCCAAGCGCCCCGGCGGCGCGGTCTATGCCGGCACCGTGGTGGAGGAGGGCGAGTGTGTGCTGGAGGTGAAGCAGGCCTCCGGTCAGAGCCGCTATGACCAAATCGTTCACATGATCGAGCAGTCGGAGCAGATGAAGTCGGAGGCTGAGAGCAAGGCTGCCAATCTGGCGGACAAGCTGGTGCCCTATACCTTTGTAGGGAGTCTGCTGAGCTTCGTCCTCACCCGGAATGTGGCACGGGCTTTGTCGGTGCTGATGGTGGACTTCTCCTGCGCACTGAAACTGGCTATGCCTCTGGCCGTCCTCTCCGCCATGCGGGAGGCGGGACGGGCCCATATCACCGTCAAGGGCGGCAAGTTCCTGGAGGCGGTGGCTGCCGCCGACACCATCGTTTTCGACAAGACCGGCACCCTGACCCACGCCTGCCCCCGGGTGGCTCAGGTGGTGTCCTTCGGCGGCAAAGAGGAAGCCGAAATGCTGCGGCTGGCCGCCTGTCTGGAGGAGCACTTCCCCCATTCCATGGCCAACGCCGTGGTGGAGGAGGCCAAACGCCGGGGCCTGCGCCACGAGGAGTACCACTCCAAGGTGGAGTATCTGGTGGCCCACGGCATCGCCAGCACCGTCGATGGGGAGCGGGTCCTCATCGGCAGCGCCCACTTCGTCTTTGAGGATGAGGGCTGCGTCATTCCAGAGGGCGAACAGGAACGCTTTGATGCCCTGCCGCCGGAGTATTCCCACCTGTATCTGGCAGTAGGGGGGCAGCTGGCCGCCGTGATTTGCATCTCCGACCCGCTGCGGGAGGAGGCGAAGGAAGTTCTGTCCACCCTCCGTGCTCTGGGGGTCACCAATACCGTCATGCTCACCGGCGACAGTTACCGCACCGCCGCAGCCATTGCCGCCCAGGTGGGAGTGGATGACTTCCGCGCCGGAGTCCTTCCGGCGGACAAGGCGGAGTATGTGGCACGGCTCCGCCGGGAGGGGCATACTGTCCTGATGGTGGGCGACGGCATCAATGACTCACCGGCCTTATCCGAGGCGGATGCGGGCATTGCCATCAGCGACGGCGCCGCCATTGCCCGGGAGATTGCGGACATCACCATTGCCGCTGACAGCCTCTGGGAGCTTGTAGAGCTGCGTCGGATCGCCATGGCGCTGATGGCGCGCATCCACTCCAACTATCGCTTTGTCATTGGCTTCAACGGCGCCCTGATCGCTCTCGGTGTGGCCGGAGTCCTGCCACCAGCCACCTCCGCCACGCTGCACAATCTCTCCACCCTGGGCGTCAGCCTGCGGAGCATGAGCCGGCTGACTACTCAGACGCAGTCCACTCGGGGCAACAATTTGCAGAATGGATAAAAAAAGATTTCTTTCCGCTTGGTAGCTTGTGCTTTTTGCGCGGTTGCACATGACTAACTCCGTGTGCTATAATAAGCCCACGATGCGCAGTGCGTGATGCATGGTAAGTCCAATCGCCGCTGCGCATTGCTTATGGGATGCGGTTAGCTATCGCTAACCGCCAAAAAGAAGGGAGAGGATTTTATCAGACCGTATCGATCTACCATTGTTCTTTCTGTTCTGCTGCTTATATTGTCCGGCTGTTCACTGTTTGTGGGCGTGATTGACCTGACGCCGGGCGAGCTTCTGGCGGGCAATTTTGAGCAGCTGGAGATTTTCATCATCTCCCGGCTGCCGCGCTTGCTGGCCATCCTGTGTACCGGAATCGGCATGAGCGTAGCAGGGCTCATCATGCAGCAGCTGTGCAGCAACAAATTTGTGTCCCCAACCACCGGGGCCACCATCTCCTCGGCCCAGTTCGGCATCCTGCTGGCGCTCCTGTTTATGCCGGCCTCCACCCTGTGGAGCCGTGCCATCTTCGCCTTTGCCACAGCAATTCTGGGCACCTGGATCTTCGTCTGGTTCATTCAGCGCATCCAGTTCAAGGATGTGGTGATGGTCCCTCTGGTGGGCATCATGTTCGGCAATGTCATCGGCGGCATTACCAACTATCTGGCTTACAAATATGAGATGACCCAAGCTCTGTCCTCCTGGCTGGTGGGCCACTTTTCCCTGGTGCTGAAGGGCCGGTATGAGATCGTCTGGCTGACGGTGCCGCTGGTGGTGCTGGCCTTCCTCTTCGCCAACCATTTCAACATTGTGGGACTGGGCAAGGATTTTTCCAAGAACCTGGGTGTCCCGTATAACCTGGTCCTCTTTTCCGGGCTCACCATCGCTGCCATGATCACCGCCAGCATTGTAGTGGTGGTTGGTTCCATCTCCTACATCGGACTGATCGTGCCCAATGTGGTGGCCATGTACAAGGGAGACAAGATCCGGGGCACGCTGGTGGATACCGCCCTGTTCGGCGCCATCTTCGTGCTGGTGTGCGACATGATCGGCCGGGTGGTGATTGCCCCCTACGAGCTGCCCATCGAACTGATCGTGGGCATCCTGGGAAGCCTCATTTTCATCGCCCTGCTGTTTTACCGGCTCAAGCATGGCCGCAAGGCCATCCGTCTGGGCGGCGCCGGAACAAGCTGCTGCTCCACCATGCCCAACCTGAAGGGAGGTGCAGACCAGTGAACACGGTTGCCATACGCGCCAACCGGCGCAAACTCCTGATTTTGGCCTTTCTGGTTTTGCTCTGCGCGGCGGGCTATATGCTGGTTGAAGTGAATTTCTCTAATCCCAAGCTGCTGGCCTACGCCATGAAGATCCGAACTCCCAAGCTCATCGTCATGCTGATCACGGCCTTTGCCATTGGCGGAGCCTCCATCGTGTTCCAGTCCATCATCAACAACACCATCGTGACCCCCTGCCTGCTGGGGATGAATTCCCTCTATACCCTCATCCACACGGCGGTGGTGTTCTTTCTTGGATCTGCCAGCGTGGTGGCCTCCAATGCCAACCTGTCCTTCGCGGTGGATGTGGTGCTCATGGGCATTACCGCTACCATTATCTACAGCTGGATCTTCAAAAAGACCAAGCACAATGTGCTGTATGTGCTGTTGGTGGGCACAGTACTAACTTCGTTTTTCAGCAGCATTCAGACTACTCTTACACGGGTCATGGACCCCAATGAGTACGACAGCCTGCTGAATACTCTGGTGGCAAGCTTCAGCAACATCAATTCCGAGATCATCGTCTTTTCCCTGATCCTCTTGGCGGGCGTCATCTTCGCACTGCGAAAGGAGCTGGCCCTGCTGGATGTGCTGACATTGGGCAAGGAGCAGGCCATCAACCTCGGCGTGGACTACGACCGCTGCATCCGCCGCCTGCTGCTGGGCGTGACCCTCTGCATCGCCGTGGCCACCGCCATGGTGGGGCCCATCTCCTTTTTGGGGCTCATCATCGCAAACCTGTCCCGTCAGCTGCTGAAAACCTTCCGGCACACCCAGCTGGTGCTGGGCTCGGCCCTGTTCGGCATGATCGTGCTGGTGGGCGGACAGCTCATTGTGGAGCATGTGTATTCCTACTCCGTGCCGGTGAGCGTATTCATCACTGTGGGCGGCGGCCTTTACTTCCTCTATCTCCTCCTGACAAGAAAGAAGGTGTGACCATGCGTGTACAGGAATTGACAAAACAGTATGACGGGAAAACCGTGGTGGACGGCGTGAGCTTCGCCATTCCCAAGGGCAAGGTGATTTCCCTGATCGGTCCCAACGGTGCGGGCAAATCCACCGTTATGGGCATGATCTCCCGACTGATCGCCCACGACAGTGGACTGGTAGACTTTGAGGGCAAGGACATCGGCAAATGGAAAAGCAAGGAGCTCTCCAAGCGTCTTGCCATCCTGACCCAGTCCAATAACATCCAGATGAAGCTGACTGTGCGGGAGCTGGTGACCTTCGGGCGCTTTCCCTATTCAGGCAACCGGGTCACCCCAGAGGATCAAAAGATCATCGACCGTGCCATCGCCTATATGGAGCTGGAAGACTTCCAGGACCGGTTCATCGATGAACTGTCGGGCGGCCAGCGGCAGCGGGCCCTGATCGCCATGGTCATCGCCCAGGACACCGAATACGTCCTGCTGGACGAACCCACCAACAATCTGGATATCTACCACGCCACCAACATGATGAAGACCGTCCGCCGCCTGTGCGACGAGCTGGGCAAGACGGTAATTCTGGTGCTGCATGAAATCAACTATGCGGCATTCTATTCCGATTATATCTGTGCCTTCAAGGACGGAAAAATTGCCCGGTTCGGCACAGTGGAGGAGGTGATGACCAAGGAAAATCTGTCCCAGATCTACGGGGTGGACTTTGAGATCCTGACCATTGCAGGCAAACCTCTGTCCATCTACTATTGACCCTAATTTTCAGTACTTTTTAGAAAAGGAGAAACATGATGAAGAAAAAGATCGTTACCCTTGCCCTTGCTGGTGCAGTGGCCTTCAGCCTGATGGCCTGCTCCGGACAGACAGCCACTTCGGCCGGCAGCACAGTCAGCGCCAGCAGCCAGACTGCATCCAGTGAAACGCCGGAATCCATCACCATCTCCAGCTACAACGGCAGCAAGGAGCTGGTGGAGCTGGAAGTCCCCTATGATCCCCAGCGGATTGCCATTCTGGATATGGCATCCCTGGACATTCTGGATGCTCTGGGCGTGGGTGACCGTGTTGTGGGCACCGCCGATACCAGCCTGGAATACCTTCAGGATTACATCACCGATGACATTGCCAATCTGGGCACCATCAAGGAGGCTGATCTGGAGGCGGTCATGGCCTGCGAGCCGGATGTGATTTTCATCGGCGGCCGGCTGGCTTCCAGTTACGATGCCCTCAGTGAAATCGCCCCTGTAGTCTATCTGGCCACCGATACCGAACTTGGCGTTGTGGAGAGCGTGCGTCAGAATGCCGCTACCATCGCCTCCCTGTTCGGCCTGGAGGAGAAGGTTGACGAACTGATGGCCGGCTTTGATGCCCGCATCACCGCCCTGCAGGAGGTCTCGGCGGGGCAGACCGCCATTGTGGGCATGTGCACCAGCGGCAGCTTCAACGTACTGGGCAACGATGGCCGCTGCTCCATCATCGGCCGTGAGATCGGCTTTGAAAATGTCGGCGTGGATGCCAGCATCGACACCTCCACCCACGGCAATGAGGCTTCCTTCGAGTTTATCGTTGACAAAAACCCTGACTACATCTTTGTGATGGACCGCGATGCTGCCATTGGCACCGACGGCGCCCAGCTGGCGCAGGACATCATGGAAAATGAGCTGGTTATGGGCACTGACGCCTACAAGAACGGCCATCTGATCTATCTGGCCCACCCTGCTGTCTGGTATACCGCCGAGGGCGGCATCACCGCACTGGACATCATGCTGCAGGATCTGGAAAGTGAGCTGCTGCGTTAACGTTGTTTTAGATCGAGTATTACGGCCTTTCTCCAAAGAACTCATCTATCGTTTT
>OEQY01000303.1_pt1 | contig 12276 bp, 7 predicted proteins | sample 1539871 | NCBI WGS metagenome assembly OEQY01 (sample SAMEA3891877, study PRJEB23780) | metagenome | biome: terrestrial biome; feature: animal house; material: Caecal content | place: Italy | collected 2015-05-05 | reverse complement strand
GATCCATTGCATTAAAAAAGAAGATAGTTACTTAAGAGAAGCCGCAAAGTTGGGAAGAGGAATTCGGATTTTGCGTCAGGATTTATGGGAGACGATTATAACATTTATTGTTTCACAGCAAAATAATATTCCAAGAATTCGGAAATGTATTCAGCTTATTTGTGAGCGATATGGACAGGAGAAGCAGACGGATGAGGGAAAACAATATTATGATTTTCCAACCCCAGAGGCGCTTGCGAATGCGACAGAAGAGGAATTAAAGGCATGTAATTTAGGATATCGAAGCCGTTATATAAAGAAAACTGCGTGGAGTGTGATGCATAATGAAATTTGCCTGTCAGAACTTTATACAATGAATCATACTGATGCAAAAAAAGAATTATTAAAGCTCTATGGAGTCGGAAATAAGGTGGCAGATTGTATTTGTCTATTTGCGTTACATCATATAGAAGCATTTCCAATTGACACTCATATTCAACAAGTATTAAATAGGGAATATCCGAATGGTTTTGATTTGGAATATTATAGAGAATATGCAGGGATTTTACAGCAATATATGTTTCATTATGAAATTAATAAAAAGAAATAAAACTATAATTTTGTAGATAAAATAGCTTTTTGGAAGAATAGAACAATAAAAAGGACTGTCGATTAATCTTATAGTCAATAATTTATCAAAGACTAAGATTGATAAGAATGAAAAATTGTAGAAATAATACAGAAAATATATTCGATAAATTGATATATCAAGGTTATGAATGTAAAAAATACACAAAAAACTATGATTTTTACAGTGATTCTATTATAATTCCACTATCAAACAGCAGAAGGTTTGTGATAAACTAAAAACATGAAATACACAAGGCCTTAAAAGTTTTAAAACAAGTGCCTTGCAAGAAAGAAAGGATGAGAAGAAGTATGAAAGGAAAAAATGCAAGAAAAAGAAGAGCATTGCTTGCTGTATTTATGGCGTTCACTATGACTGCTAGTATTGGCGCCTATGCACAGCCGGCAATTTCTTCTACTGTACAGGTCGCTGCACAGAATTCAGGGGAATATGCAGTAACTCCAGAGGCAGGCGTAGATATGAAGATGGACAACCATCCAGAAGCTTCTTACTGGTTCCCAGAAGACTTATTAAATTGGAATGCAGCAGAAGATCCAGATCTAAAATACAATGTATCTACGGTTCCTCTCGCAAAACGTGTGGATAACTCAAAGTTAAAAACAGTAAATGAAACACAGAACAATGATACGAAGATGCTTGCAATTTCCATTATGAATGGAAGTACAAGTGGTAACTTGCCACATGGAATCAATAATACATTTGGCGCACATACCTTTAGTTATTGGCAGTATGTAGATACATTGGTATACTGGGGCGGTTCTTCTGGTGAAGGTTTAATCGTTACACCATCTCCAGATGTAACAGATGCAGCTCATACAAATGGTGTTCCAGTTTTAGGTACAGTATTCTTCCCTCAGATGGAACATGGCGGAAAGGTTGAATGGCTGGATACATTCTTGCAAAAAGATGAAAATGGCAACTTCCCAATCGTAGATAAATTAGTGGAAGTAGCACATACATATGGATTTGATGGATGGTTCATTAATCAGGAAACACAGGGAGATAGTGATGGTAATGAACTGAAAAAAGAACATGCAGATCTGATGCAGGAATTGATTAAACAATTAAAAGAAAAAGCTCCTGATTTAGAGATTTTCTGGTATGATTCCATGACCAAGGATGGAGAAATGGCATGGCAGGGAGCTTTAAATGAGAATAACTCAGTCTTTATGATTGATGAAGAAGGAAATCGTCTTGCGGATGAAATGTTCCTGGATTTCAGATGGGGATTTAGTTATAATGCGAATAATGATCTTTTAAGAGTTTCCAGAGAAAATGCAGAAAAACTTGGAATTGATCCTTATGATATTTATGCAGGTATTGATGTTCAGGCAAATGGATATAATACAGATGCTCGTTGGGGATTATTAGAGAGAGAAGATGGAAGTACAAATGTTTCTCTTGGTCTGTATTGCCCAAGCTGGACTTACTTTAGCGCTCAGACAAAAGAAGATTATGAAGAGAATGAAAGTATACTCTGGGTTAATGAAGCAGCAGACCCATCACAGAGTATTAAACCAGAAAACAGTGGAGTAAATAACGAAGTACAAGCTTGGAGAGGTGTTTCTACTTATGTTGTAGAAAGAACAGCTGTTACTACCCTTCCTTTAATTACAAACTTTAATATTGGTAATGGTGAGAACTTCTTTAAGAATGGTCAGAAGATTTCCGAACTGGATTGGAACAACCGTAGTGTACAGGATATTATGCCAACTTATCGCTGGTTAATTACAAATGAAGGTTCTAATACATTAACTGGTAATATTGATTACGATGATGCTTATTATGGCGGTAACTCCATTAAGTTTACTGGATCATTAGAAGCTGGTAAGAAATCTGAAATTAAGTTATATAGTTCCGAATTAGCATTAGAAGAAGGTTTGACTTGTACAACAACTGCAAAGACTTCTAATGGCAATGCTAATTTAAATCTTGTACTGGAATTTTCTGATGGTACAAAACAAGTCGTTGCAGCAGATAAGGCAATTGGTGCAGACTGGACAACGGTTTCCTATGATATTTCTGGTTTAGCAGGAAAGACCGTAACATCCATCGGATATGAATTATCTTCTCCAGCAGCGGCAGCCGATGTAAAGGTAAATATCGGAAACTTAACAATGGCAAATACAGATTCTGTTGCAAAAGCAACAACTGCGAAAGATATTGTAATCGAAGACAGCAAATATGATGAAGATGAAATGTGTGCTGGTATTCGTATGAGCTGGACTGGTGATGAAAATGCAGAGTATTATGAAGTATATCGTGTAAATGAAGATGGAACAAAGATGTTCTATGGAATCACAAATGTACCGAATATTTTCTTAAATGCATTTGAACGTCGTAACAGTGAAGCATCGGTTGATTTTGAAGTAATTCCATATGATGCATTGGGCAATGCAGGAACTTCTGCAACAACGACAATGCAGTGGCCAAAATTAACAAGACCAGAAGCTAGCTTTACTGCATCTAAAACATTGATTAGTGTTGGAGAGTCCGTAACATTTACAAGTACATCTTCTAAGAATACAGAATCTGTAGAATGGAAGCTTCCAGGTGCAAGTATTGAAACAAGTACAGACAATACAGTTACTGTAACTTATGATAAGCCAGGTGTTTACAGTGCTTCCTTAAGTGCAATCAACGATATTGGTGGAACAATTGCAATGCAGACAGGTATGATCATCGTTACAGATAAGGTAAGTGAAGGATTGACAAATCTGTCCTTAAATAAAGCTACAGAAGCGGATGCCTATGTAAGTGATGCAGAAGCACCACAGTTTGCGGTAGATGGAGATAAGAGCAAGAAGTGGTGTGCAACAGGAAAAGCACCTCACTGGATTACGATTGATTTAGGAGAAACAAAAACAGTTAGTGAAGTTAGCATTACTCACGCAGAGGGCGGCGGAGAAGGTGCTGACATGAATACAATGGAATACATCATTTCTGTAAGTAATGATGGAGAAAACTTTACAGATTTGACTCATGTGACAAAGAATAGAGCTGGAGAAACAACTGATGCATTTAAGCCAGTAGAGGCAAGATATGTAAAACTTACAGTTGTGAAACCAACCCAAGGCTCTGATACTGCTGCCAGAATTTATGAAATCACTGTAAATGGTTATGATGGACCAAAGAGTGACTTAACAGCACCAGTAGAAGAACCATTAGCAGTTACCTATCGTACACATGTACAAAATGATGGATGGCAAGACTTTGTATCCAATGGAGAATTGTCAGGAACAAGTGGCAGAGGTTTACGATTAGAAGGTATTGAAATCTATTTGGACAACAATACAATGGATGGCGGAGTTGAATACCGTACGCATGTACAGAATGAAGGCTGGCAAGATTATGTAGCAAACGGTGTAATGTCTGGAACAAAGGGTAAGGGTCTGAGACTGGAAGCAATCCAAGTTCGTCTGACAGGAGAAGTTGCAGAGAAATATGATATCTATTATCGTACCCATATCCAAGATAAGGGATGGCTTGGATGGGCAGTAAATGATGGTAAATCAGGAAGTGCTGGATTATCCAAGAGATTAGAAGCAATTGAAATCCGTTTGGTAGAAAAAGGTGGCGCAGCTCCAGGAAGTACCGATAATGCTTATTTGACCAATCAAAAAGAAGCAAATCCAACGATTAGCTATCGTACTCACGTACAGAACGATGGTTGGCAAGACTATGTAGCAGGCGGAGAAATGTCTGGAACAAAGAACAGAAGCCTGAGATTAGAAGCAATCCAGATCAAAGTAAATGGAGATGGATTGGACGGTGGCGTAGAATATGCTACTCATGTACAGAATGAAGGCTGGCAGGATTATGTATCCGATGATGCAATGTCTGGAACAAAGGGCAAGAGCCTGAGATTGGAAGCAATCAAGATTCGCCTGACAGGAGAATTAGCTCAGAAATACAGCGTAGAATATCGTACGCATGTACAAAACGAAGGCTGGAAGAATTGGGTAAAAGACGATGCAGTATCTGGTACAACAGGTAAGAACCTGAGACTGGAAGCAATCGAGATTCGTTTAATTAAAAAATAAAACATAATGGGCAGGGGATGTAATATCCCCTGCTTTGTTTCTTTTTACATAAAGTGATTGACTTTTGGGAATATTGATGTTATGGTTAAATTAATTATACGACTGACGGAAGTGGAAGAGACCACAGGGAGTATAAGGTGTTGGAGGCCGACCGTCTGGGCATAGAAGTGCTTAGATTGCGTGGGCTTTTTGTATATTTTAATGCAAAACGATTCAAATGAGAGGAGAATGATGTATGGAGATGTTATCATTAGAAAAGGAATTACAGAGTAATGCATATCCTGGAAGAGGAATTGTGATTGGAAAGTCTGAAGATGGAAAAAAAGCAGTAACAGCATATTTTATTATGGGAAGAAGTGAAAACAGCCGTAACCGTGTATTTGTAGAAGATGGAAAAGGAATCCGCACACAGGCATTTGATCCGTCCAAGTTAACAGACCCAAGTTTAATTATCTATGCACCAGTTCGTGTACTTGGCAATAAGACAATCGTAACTAATGGAGATCAAACCGATACAATTTATGAAGGCATGGACAAGCAAATGACATTTGAACAGTCGTTACGCAGTCGAGAATTTGAACCAGATGCTCCAAACTATACTCCTAGAATTTCTGGTATTATGCATATTGAGAATGGTACTTATAACTATGCAATGTCTATTTTGAAGAGTGCAAACGGTAATCCAGAAGCTTGCAATCGTTATACTTTTGCATATGAAAACTGTTTGGCAGGAGAAGGACGTTTTATTCATACGTATCAAGGAGATGGAAATCCACTTCCAAGTTTTGAAGGGGAACCAAAATTAGTAAGTATTTCTGGAGATATTGATACATTTACAAATAAGATATGGAATAGCTTAAACGAAGACAATAAAGTATCATTATTTGTTCGCTTTATTGATATTGAAACGGGAGAATACGAGACAAGAATTGTGAATAAGAATCAATAAAAAACAGGAGGATAAATTCAATGAAGGAACTGGAATTAAAGTATGGATGTAACCCAAACCAAAAGCCATCTAAAATTTATATGCAGGATGGAAGTGAATTGCCAATTCAGGTTCTTTGCGGAAAACCAGGTTATATTAATTTTTTAGATGCATTTAATGGATGGCAGTTAGTAAAAGAGTTGAAAGAAGCAACTGGACTTCCAGCAGCTACTTCTTTTAAGCATGTTTCTCCAGCAGGCGCGGCAGTAGGACTTCCATTAACAGAAACGCTGGCAAAAATCTATTGGGTGGATGATATGGGCGAATTATCTCCACTTGCATGTGCCTATGCAAGAGCAAGAGGCGCAGATCGTATGTCTTCATTTGGAGATTTTATTTCTTTATCCGATGTATGTGATACGGATACGGCACGATTAATTAAAAGAGAAGTATCGGACGGAGTAATTGCTCCAGGATATACAGAAGAAGCTTTGGAGATTTTAAAGTCCAAGAAAAATGGAAATTATAATGTATTACAGATTGATCCAGAATATCGTCCAGATCCAATTGAGCATAAACAAGTATTTGGTATTACATTTGAACAGGGCAGAAATGAACTGGCAATCAATCGGGAGTTATTAGCAAATGTAGTTACAGATAATAAAGAAATTCCAGATGAAGCAAAGATTGATTTAATTATTTCTTTGATTACATTAAAATATACACAATCCAATTCGGTTTGTTATGCAAAGGGAGGACAGGCAATTGGAATCGGTGCAGGTCAGCAGTCCAGAGTTCATTGTACACGTTTGGCTGGTCAAAAGGCAGACAATTGGTTCCTTCGCCAAAGCCCAAAGGTTTTGAATTTACAATTTGTAGATAAGATTAAACGTGCGGATCGTGACAATGCAATTGATGTTTATATTGGCGAGGAATATATGGATGTATTGGCGGACGGTGCATGGGAAAAAATATTTAAAGTAAAACCAGAAGTATTTACAAAAGAGGAAAAGAGAGCATGGCTGGATCAGATGCAGGATGTTGCACTTGGATCCGATGCATTCTTCCCATTTGGAGATAATATTGAACGTGCTCATAAGAGTGGTGTAAAATATGTTGCACAGCCAGGTGGTTCCGTTCGTGACGATCAAGTAATCGAAACGTGTAATAAGTATGGAATGGCAATGGCGTTTACAGGAATCCGTTTATTCCATCATTAAAGAACAAACGAAAGTTTCAGCAGAGATTTTTCCTGCTATCATAATAAGAAAAACCGTTAATTGGGAAAGAAATTCTTCTCAATTGGCGGTTTTTCTATTATAATTAAAGAAAAGTTTGTTTTGTGAAAAAATGAAAACGGAAAAAGAAAAACTAAGAAAGAAGTGATTCCTTGAAAATTCAACATATGAGAATCGAAAATTTTAAGTCAATACGGCAGCTGGAATTGAATGAAATCGATAATGCAATGATTCTAGTTGGAAAAAATAATACGGGTAAGACATCTATTTTAGATGCCATTTTATCTGTATCTGGGCAATATACCATTTCTTCTAATGATTTTTATGACTTAAATCGCAATATTGAAATTGAAATTACAATGGAGATTACCGAGGAGGATTTGCTATTATTGCATCAGCAGGGAGTAATTAGTAAATATAAACGATTGGAAGTTTGGAAAAAAGATTTTTGCAGCCGACTTCCATCCTATCAAAATGGACGGTTAACTTTTACATATATTGTAAATAAAAATGGAACGAAACGCTATTTCGATGGATTCAAGAAAAATAATAATCATATTCCTCTTATTGTTCCTAAAATTCACTTTATTGACCATGAAAGAAATCCAGAGGAAATTCAAGAAGATATTTTAATGGCTCAAAGGAGAGAGTCCTTAGTTGGTCTGCAAGAAAACCGCTGTATTTTTGATAAGGCGAAGAACTGCAATACCTGCTTTCAGTGTATTGGGTTAATTGAGCAAAAGACTCCAAAAGAGTTGACGATTATGGAAGCGGCAAGACTTTTGGAATATAAATTATATCAGTTAAATTTGAATGCATTTGCAGAAAAAGTAAATCAATGTTTTCATAAAAACAGTGTTCCATCGTTGGATGTTCAGTTTGCAGTACGTTTTGCGGCACAAGAAATTTTTCGAATTGAGACAGTTATTATTAATAAGGAACGAGAGAGAGAAGATCTTCTCGATACGATGAGTGCTGGAATGAAGAGTATTTATATTCTTTCTTTGCTGGAAGCCTATATCAAAGAGAGTAATCGGATGCCGTGTATTATTATGATGGAAGATCCAGAGATTTACCTTCATCCTCAGCTTCAGAAAGTGGCAAGTGAGGTCTTGTATCGGCTTTCCAAAAAGAATCAGGTTATTTTCTCTACACATTCGCCCAATATGATTTTTAATTTTACGTCTAAGCAAATTCGCCAAGTTGTATTGGATCATGAGTATTCTACAACGGTGAATCAACAGGCGAATATTTCAAAAATTTTAAATGATATGGGGTATACGGCCAATGATCTGATGGGAGTTAGTTTTGTATTTATTGTAGAAGGAAAACAGGATCGAAATCGGCTGCCGCTTTTATTGAATCACTACTACTCTGAGGTTATGGATCAAAATGGAAAATTGCTCCGAATTGCAATTATCGCAACAAATAGCTGTACAAATATTAAAACTTATGCAAATCTAAAGTATATGAATCAAGTTTATATTCGGGATCAATTTCTTATGATACGGGATGGGGATGGAAAAGATGCAGCCGAATTAAAGGCTCAGTTATGCGGATATTATAAACAACGTGCAAAAGAGGATATTGGAAATTTGCCAAGAGTGAGTGAGCGAAACGTACTAATTTTAAAGTATTATTCGTTTGAAAATTATTTTTTGAATCCAGAAGTTATGACTAAAATTGGAGTGATTCCATCGGAGGAAAGTTTTTATGATATTTTATGGGAAAAATATCAACTTTATCTTAAAAAACTTACGAGTGTAAAGCATATGCTGGAAAAAACGAAAATTTCCATACAATGCAAAGAAGATATAAAAAAATATATGGAATTCTTTCGGATTTATGTAAGGGGGCATAATCTATTTGATATTTTTTATGGACGCTATAAGAAAGAAGGAGAGACGGAAATATTGAAAACTTATATTCAAAATGCTCCAAGAAGTTGTTTTCAGGATATTTTAGATGCAATTGACTCATTTATTTATTTCAATGGAAGGAAACGCTGAACAGTTTATCAGGAGAGCTTACGATAACGTCAATGGACGGACAGCCAGGGCAGTTATACCCTGTGCTGATTGGTCATTCATCGGCTTTTATATTATGGTGGCAAGCATGAAAGTTTAGGAAATAAGCATCTCCTGATAAGTTTTTATCCCATTGCAAATACAGTCGGCAAGTTCCATAACAAGTCCAAGGCGAATATTTTGGAGTCGAGAAGATACATCAAAACAGTCTTCACTTACAATACCCGTGATGGAAATTTGTCCGATTTGGGGCAAACGTTTGGATACGCCAGTTCCAGGACGAATGGAACGGTTGCTTAATGTGATGCAGCCAACGGATTCTTTTTTTCCAATAGAAGCGTCAATTGCAATGGTAAGTGGAGCACGGTGAAGAGTGGAAAGACGAAGTAAAGTTGGACAGAGATTGATTGCGTGAACTGGCCGAGAAAGTGTTCCAAATACTTGAAATGGATGTAATAGCATTTTCTCTAGTTTATATCCAATAATTGGTCCAAGGCTGTCTCCAAGTACACGATCGCTGCCAATGCAAAGAAAGAAAATAGGAATATCTGGTTTTGAGGAAAAATACTGTTCGGTTAGTTGCATAAGTTGGCTGGCAAATAAAGTAGACGAGAATGCACTGCCAGCTCGATGATAGTAAACTTTTTTAGATTGCATTGTTACCTCCTCGTGCTGCATCTTTAAAACGATACCATTTTTAGTTTCCCCTGTTTTTTCGTCCTTATTCTTTTTTAGAGTTTTTGTAATGAAACTACAGCAGTTTTGTTTTATCCTATGAGGGGGATGGAGAAAAAATACATATTTCTTTTGCAGAATTATAAAATAGAAAACAACGAAAAAGAATCAAGTCTACTGTCGAAATTTTTTTTGTATTCGACATCTCAAATCAACAAATTTTGTACCGCAATTGTGGTAGGATAAAAGAAAAAAGATGGTGAGGTGTCGTTATGGAAAGAACAAGACTTCCCAAAAATATCCGGCAAATTGGAGATAAGGATTATTTATACCGGATTTATATTGAAGATTATGTATACACATTTATAAAGAAATTAATAAACAATAAAGATCTTACGGCAAAGGCAGGTATCCTGCTTGGAACTTATGCAAAAGTGGAAGATTCTCATTGCTATTTTATTAATGGAGCAATGGTAGTCAATGGACTCTGGTCGGAGTTGGGGGAATTGCAGTTTTCTGATACAATATGGGAAGAAGTAGAGGAATGCCAGCAAAAATATTTTTCTGGCACAGAAATTTGCGGATGGTTTCTGAGAGGAAGTGAGGAATATTCTCCAGATTTAATTTTATTAAAACAGATGCATCGTAAATTATTTCATAAAGAAAGTTTACTGTATGTAAGCAAGGGAGAGGAATCGGGGATATTCGTTGGAGGAATGGAACCTCCTACAGAAGTAAAAGGATATTATATTTATTATGAGAAAAATCCTCAGATGCAGGAATATATGAGCAGTCAAAATCCAGAGAAGAAGGTGGAAAAGGATGTAAAAGATGAAGCGGCGCATAACTTTCGACAGGTTATGCAGGAAAAAAAGGTATATATGGAAAAACAGCAGCAAACATTTTGGCGGCGTGCAATATTGGCAGCGGCAGTTATTTTATTTATTATTGGAATGAGGATTTGGATTTCCAATAATTCTCGTCCAAATCAAAACAATGCAATTGAAGCGGGTGTAGATGCTACAGAAGCGGAAAGTACGGCGGAAGCGGGGGCTGTTAATGTTCCTAGTACAGTTCCATCCACTTCAGAAACTGCAAATACGACCGCATTATTACAAACTCCAGGAGGGGATGAGGCTGTTGGGACTCCAGCAGCAGTAAGTGCTTCATCCAATCAAAAATATGTGATTAAACCTGGAGATACATTAATTAGTATTTGTGTCAGTAAATATGGGACAACCCAGATGCTGCCTAAACTATGTGAGTTAAACCATATTTCAAATGCAAATGAGATTTTTGTTGGACAGGAAATTGATTTGCCATAAGTTTTGTGTTATATTATGCAAAGAGAGCAGCGAATCAGAACCGAACCGCTGTTGAGAATGAAATACTGGAGGAGAGAATGGACGCAAGAAATGACGCAAGAGAAAGACAGAAGCAAGCACTTCGAAGAAATATTGTAACTGGTGGAAAGGCTCCAGTACAGCCTGTTAAAAAGAATACCCCTCCATTGGATTGGAAAAAGGTAATTATTGCAATTGTTATTATGGCAGTGATTGGTTTTTCTATTTTCTTATTTTTTACATTACGTACATATAAAAGCTTCCGTGAAATATGGAAAGTGGATATTTCAGCAGGAGATATGGCTGATTTTGATTTGTTTCAACATGGAGTTATTTATGCAGCAAGAGATGGAGCAGTTTATTATGATGAAAATGGACAGACCGTATGGGAAATTTCTTATGAAATGAATCATCCCAATATTGTCGCAAATGAAAATTATATGTTAATTTACGACTTAAAAGGAAGGAATTTTGTAATCTGCAATGTCGGAGGGCAAGAGGGCAATGGATCGACAGAAATGCCGATTTCCAAAGGAGATATCTCAGAACAGGGAGTGGCGGTCATGGTATTAGAGGATCAAATTGCTTCTTATATCTCTTATTACCAGAAAACGGGAGAAAAACTGGATGTGGATATTCGAGCTCCACTTTCTACTTATGGTTATCCATGTGATATAGCGATTTCTCCAGATGGGCAGCAGCTAATGGTTCCGTTTTATTATATTTTGGATGAAAATGGAAAAAATGATGCAGAAAATATTGGAATTGGAAAAACAAAAGTAGTATTTTTTGACTTTGAAACAGGAAAAGAACTGCCAGATCGTGTAATTGGAGCATTTGGAGATTTTGCGGATACGAATACAATGGTGCCAGAAGTGAAATACATTGCTTCTGATCGTGCAATTGCGATTGGAGATAATCGAATTAGTATTTTTAATACAAAAGATTCCAAAACTAGAATTTCCAGGATCAGTGATTTAAACTTTGAAAATGGAATTATAAGTGTGTTTTATAATAATTCCAATCTTGGAGTTATTACAAAAGAGGAAGATGTCAACTGGTTAACGGTTTATACAATGACGGGAAAAGAAGTTTGTAAAAGAGAAGTAGATTTTGAATACGAAGATGCGTTTTTCCAGAAGAAAAATATTATCTTCTATAACGAAACAGAATCTGTAGTACAGACATACAGAGGCAGAACGTTATTCCAAGGAAGTTTTCAGGGAAGGACGGAAAAAATTCTTCCTACGGATATCGATAAAACATACTATATCATATCCATGGATAAGATTCGTAAAATTTGTTTGAAGTAATAAAAAAGAGAATTTTGAAGGTCACCGCAAATTGTTGATACAATTTTTGCTGTGACCTAATTTTTTAGTTATAAAATGGAA
>OEQY01000290.1_pt1 | contig 12586 bp, 11 predicted proteins | sample 1539871 | NCBI WGS metagenome assembly OEQY01 (sample SAMEA3891877, study PRJEB23780) | metagenome | biome: terrestrial biome; feature: animal house; material: Caecal content | place: Italy | collected 2015-05-05 | reverse complement strand
CAAAAAGAATTTTTACAATGCGGTTGCTTTTTTGACGTTATTTTCTTGCTTGTATAATTTATTTTTGATATAATTTTGTAAATTATTGTTTAATAAAATTTTATCAAGTATCAATCTGGCAACGGACGGAGATCTCTGTTAAAACACAAACGGGGGTAAACGCAATGTCTTTACGTGACGATTTGGTAAATCAGCAAAAGGAACAAAGTCAAAAGAACCGAGAAAAGGCAAAAGAGGAGAAAGCCCTTTCTTTGCAACGGGAACAAAACTACAAACAGCAAAAGGCGCAACTGCAAAAGCAAAAGGAAGACGCCTTCGACGCTTTTGCCCGTCAGGTCAAAGAGGGACACGTTCCCGACGAATGGGTGAAACTGTACGACGGTTACGTGGAAAAAATAAAGGAGCACATTCTGAAAGGAAATCTCTCTTTCCACTTCAAAGACGCCGTTTCGGCAGATTATTACCAAGAAAAGGCTTCCGTCAACAAGGGCAAAAACAGCGTCGTTACTCTCATGAACGACTACCTTACAACATCTCAAACAGGACGGTTTTTCCTCAGCAAAATTCCGCCTTGTGGACGAAATTACCTACTACGCCACGGATCAGGACTACGCCGACCAACAGGCAAGGCAGGAAATAAACGACGCCAAGGCGCAGGCAGATTACGATAGTGCCTGGAACAACTGGTACAACTACGACACCGGGGGAAGAGCGCCTTCGCAATCGGACTTCAAGCCCAAGCAAGCGAAACTCGTTAAAACGGGGGAAAAGCACAACTACTACTTTGTGGTGAGCGGAAGTCTGTACCGCAAAAGCAGCGGCAAAGAGGTGAATACCGACACCGACCTGAAAATTCACGGCATTTTCGCCGCCGTTTTCGGAGTGCTTTTCGGTATTTTCGGATTTGCCTTTCCCTTCATTTTCCCGCCGGAAAAAACTTTGCCCGTCATCGGGTTCGGATTCGGCAATCCCATTGCTTCCTTTTTCATATTTTTGATTGCGGGGGAAATTTTTGCCGCCTTTGCGGCGTTTATCGTAGGCTGTTTTCGCCACATGAGGGACGCCGTCAACAAAAAACTGCGTGCTCTTTCCGTCGTGGTGGTGTCGCTGTTTTTGGTGTGCGTAATCGCAGGCGGAACGGCCTTTGCAACGCTGTTTCCCTTCAGCAAATTGACCGTTGACGGCGTTACTTATCAGGTAACGGAAAACTGGAAGGAATACGAAGTAACAGCCATCGACGAAAACCTCACCGAAGTTACCGTCAGCACAACATTGAGAGGACTTCCCGTGCGACAGGTAGAGTGGAAAAACTTTGAACAGGTCCAAACCTTGTACATAAAGGGAACGGACATCAAAAGATTTGTAAGTTACGATCACATGCCTTCCAAAATCGTTCTTGAGGAAGGTCTTACGGAAATTCCTGACAGCACTTTCAGCGAGTCCGACATTGTAGAAGTCGTGTTGCCTTCGACAATTACAATAATCGAAGACGGAGCCTTTTACAACTGTACCAACCTGAAAAGGATAAACTTGGGCGACAACCTTAACTTTGTGGACGAATCGGCGTTTAAAGGTTGCGTTTCCCTTGAAGAATTGTACTTGGGACACAGTTTCCAAACATCCTACGCGTCCTCTTTTTCAGGATTGAGCGGTTTGAAAAAAGTAATATTAAACTGCAACAACGTGCCCGATAACTATTGGTACCTTTTAGACACAAAAACCGCCAACGGACTGGAATTTGTGATAGGAAAAGACGTGGAAGTCGCTCCCTATTTCAATTTGTTTGAACACCATGGCTCCGTCAACGAATTTAACACCGTTTCCACCGTAACATTTGAGGACGGATGCAAAGTCAGGGAACTTGACGGAACTTTCCGTGGTTTTTACAATCTGACATCTGTCGTGTTGCCCGAATCCGTCAAAAAAGTCGGGAAAAGCACTTTCGAGCAGTGTCAATCGCTTGAATCAATCGACCTGTCCGGCGTTACGGAATTGGACACGGAAAATCTTTTTACAAATTGCTACAGTTTGAAATCCGTTGTACTTCCCGATAATCTTACGGAAATAGGACCGTACATGTTTTCAAACTGTAAATCGCTAGTTTCATTAACAATTCCGCAAAGCGTAACCGTCATAGGGGAAAAAGCCTTTTCCCAATGTGCCATTGAAACTATTGTTCTGCCTCAAAATCTTACAGAGATTGGAACTAAGGCTTTCTACATTACCGACTTAAAAGAAATATTCATTCCAAAAAGCGTAACGTACATCGGAGAAGCGGCTTTCGTTGCTTTTACTTTCAATCAGTTAAATGTGTATTGCGAAGTAGATTCAAAGCCCGAAGGCTGGCATGACGATTGGGCTCAAGATAACTACCATATAGACATTCTGTGGGGATGTGATAATCCGTTATAAACCATCAAACAAATTTGTCAATGTAAACTTACTGTTGCAAATTTTTGCATACGGTACATGTTTTATTTGCATTTTTCAAAAACCGTCTGTTTCAGAACTTTTACAATTGCGTTAAAAAAGCAAGGGTGTTTGCCCTTGCTTTTTATCTGTTGTAAATCTTGTCCCTAATGTCCTTGACCTGCGACGCCAAAAAATCGTTGTTTTTCACGTCCTCGCTGATTTTGTCCCTTGCGTGCATGACGGTGGTGTGATCCCTTCCGCCAAAGTACTCGCCTATGGAAACAAGGGGCACGCTTTGCCCCAGAATGTCGCAAATGAGGTAGATGCAGATCTGACGGGGAACGACAATTTCTTTGTTTTTCTTTTTGCCCACAAGTTCTTCCTTTTTGACGTGGAAGTATTCGCAGGTAGCGTTTACTATGTGGTCGATGGTGATTATGTCGCTTGTCGCTTCGGCGTAATCTCTCAAAGCGTCGTTGACGATGTTCATGTCGTTGGGGTCGCCTCCGACAAGTGTGGAGTAACTGATTATGCGGTTTAACATTCCTTCCATTTCACGGATGTTGTTGGTTATTTTTTCCGCAATGAGGCTAAGCACCCTTATGTTGACGTTGTATCCCTTTTGACTGCACTTTTTTTGCAAAATGGCAATTCTCGTTTCCAGGTTGGGGGGTTGAATGTCGGCAATAACGCCCATGGCAAAACGGGTGCGCAACCGTTCTTCAATCTTTATTTCCTTTGGGGGACGGTCGCTGCTGAGAATAATCTGCTTGTCCGAAAGGTACAACTCGTTGAAAGTGTGGAAAATTTCCTCCTGCGTGCCTTCCTTGTTTGCCAAAAACTGCACGTCGTCCATCATCAGCACGTCAAGTTTGCGGTACTTGTCCCTGAACACCTTTTTGGCGTTGGGGTTGGATGTGTCGTGAAGCGACTCGATAAATTCGTTCATAAATTGGTCGCAGGTAACGTACATTATCTTTTTTTCGGGGTAGTTGCGTTGCAGACGGTTTCCTATTGCGTGCATCAGGTGGGTTTTTCCAAGACCCACTCCTCCCCACAAAAACACGGGATTGTACTTGGTACCGGGATTGTCCGCCACCGCCCTTGCCACCGCTTCGGCGTACTCGTTGCTTTTGCCCACAACAAAGTTTTCAAAGGTGTACTGCGAAATGAAGTTGGTTTTTTCTTCCACTACGGAAATGTAGTTGGCGCTGACGGGAATGTCCACTTCCTTTTCCACGTTGCCTACGTTGGGAAGATCCTTTTCCGTGATAATTTCTATGTCCACAATGGAAGGGAAAACGACGTTGGTGCAACTGCGCAAAATGTCCTTGTAATTGTTGTCCACAATGTTTTTCACTGCCCTTGTTTCGGCAAGCAAAATAAGCCTGTCGTGGTACAGCCCGACAGGTTGAAGTGTGTTGATGTACAAATCGTAAACAAGCGTTTGTACCTTTGCTTCCGCTTCCAGCAGAATGTTGTTCCAAATTTGATTCAGTTTCAGCATAGTACTTTTATTATACACTTTGTCGGCAAGTTTTGCAATGATAAAACTCTTTTTTGCCGTCAAAATACTTTTGGCAAGGCGAATCTATTGCCGTTCACCTTTCGTGCTTTCCTTTTGCCTGTTTTTCAGTAATTTTCCGTTGCAGAAACGTTACATTTTACGCAAAAGGGCAGGCGTTCGGTGGAAAATTTTTGTTGGCGTTCATGTTTTTGCAAATTTCGCAAGAAAAATTATTCAAACACCGTTTCGGCGATGCCATTTGCAAACGCCAACACATTTTGCCTTTTTACCGATTGCAAAGTTTTTTACTTTTCAAAATGCATTTCGTTTGCTTGCAAAGGAGGTTTTTCCTTTGCGGTGTTTCAAAACTCAACGCAACGTGTAAACTGCCACCAACTCGGGGTTTTCCTTGCTTTCTTTTACCGTTTCACGACAAAATTCTATTGACTTTTCTTCCAAAACGGTTTCCAGAAACACCAGGAAAATGCCCATGTCTATTTTGTTGAAGTGTGCCGCAAGCACCCTCGAAAGAGGATTCAACGTGCTTTTTAGGCGAAACACTTTAATGACGTTGTCCGTTTGTTCCACCCGCCACGGCTGACTGTTGCAGGCGCTGGGTGCCAGAAATGCGTCGGAAAGTTCCTCGCCGTGCAGACCTTTGTACATTTTTTCTACACCGTTTCTCAAAAACTCGTCCTTTTTCGTGCGGAAGTCTTCCTTTCGGCATTTTCCGAAACACATCATTATTACAAACTTCATGCCTTCCTTTTCCTGCGGACACTTGCCCCAGCCGTACCAGCAGCACCCGATATCCAGCGACGCCAAAAACAAATCCAACTGTTCCAGCATGTAGCCGGCGTTTTCCCTCCAACAGGGTTTTTCCTCGCTGTAACACAACACGCAGTACTGTGCGTTCCACTTGCAATTTGTGTTTTTCCTTTCGGTAATTTCAATTTCCACCTTTATGCCGTCGCACAGGCTTTTCAACAGGGGGATTTGTTTCTGAATTTTTCTCATTTCTTCGGCGGAAACGCTGAGGCTTTCGTCGTATTTGCGCACTGACTTCCGACGTGCAAGTTGTTTTGCGTATTCTTTCATTTTTCACCTTTTTGTATAGAATATCACAGCAAAAATGCCCTTGTCAACAATCGTTACCGACTGTAACTTTGCAAAAAATTTTTCCCTTTGCCGTTTGTTTTTTCTCTTTTGGGAAACACTTTCACAAAACACATTGAAAGACACCTTGTCTTGAAGGAGCAAACAATGAATCTTTTGAAAAGTCAAACATTTGTCAATCTTGCAAAGGCCTTTGCGGGGGAAACGCAGGCTCGCACACGCTACGAATTTATGGAATACGGAATGAGAAACGAAGGCTACAAAGCCATGGCGGAAATTGTGGACACCGTTGCCTATCAGGAATTCAACCACGCACGCATGTTTTACACCTTTTTGCAAAAGGCGGACAACGCCCCCATTAAAAACGTAGAAATATGCACAGGCTACCCCTTCAAGCAAAAATGGGTAATTTTGGACAACCTCAAATTTGCCGCCGAAGACGAAAAGGAAGAAGCGACGGTAATCTACCCATCTTTTGCCCTCACTGCCAAAGAGGAAGGTTTCACGGAAATTGCCGCTTTGTTCGATATGACGGCAAAGGTGGAAGAAGCGCACGAAAAACTGTTCAGAGAACTGTACACGCAACTTAAAGAGGGTACTTTGTACAAAAAACAAAAGCCCGTGGAATGGGTGTGCGCCGATTGCGGCTACCGTCACACGGGAAACGAGCCGTGGCAGATTTGTCCCGTTTGCAAGGCAAAGCAAGGCTCTGTAATGCTTCATTTGTAATTTGCGGTAAACATTCTTAAACGGACACTGCCCCAAACTTTTTACAGACAAATCGGGGCAGGGCAGTTTATATTAAAACAACTTTTTTGTGCGGCTTTTTCCACCGAAAAAGTTGTTTTTTTTCGCTTTTCACAACTTTTTTTGCAAAAGTACAATGGAAATTTTTTCTGCCTGTATTGCAGGAGGTAACGGCAGAGTAAAAGTCGGTGTTTTGCTGCAATCGCCTGTTGAGGCGGTTACTTTGTCAGAAGACATGTTTTTACTGCCGTTTTGTTGTTTTTTGTCGGAAATTGTTTGTTTTTCGTAATTTTTACGCACCTTTACACACAATTTTTCTTTTTTGTCGTTTTTTGTCGTGTTTTTCAAAAGCTTTTTCCTCAGTATTGTTTTTGTATTTGTTTATGAATAATTCCCTTTTGCTATTTTTTCGTGTTTTACAAAATGTTTTTGCATGCATTTTTTCTTGTTGCAACTTTGTTTTTATAATTGTAATATCTGCGTTACTTTTCCCCTTTGTTACAGAAAGATTTTTGGCTGATTTTTCAACCGCATTTTCACCGAAAACTGCTTACTTTTTGCCTTTTTGCGGCATTTCGCTAGCCGTGCATTTACATTGCAAGAAAATTCCTCTTGTAGTTCTTGGCAATTGCCGTTTTATTTTACAAATTTTTTTTGTAACAGTTGTTCTATTTTTTACAAGTTATTATCAAAAATAAAAAATTTTCACATTAAAAATGCCGTAACAACTGTTTTTTTCACGGTCATCACGGCAATTTTATAAGTTTTTATGTTTTTCTTTACACAATTTGTTTTACTGGAAGAATGAAGTACAACACTTCGTCGCTGTTGTTTATCGTTATCACGCAACTGTTGTGTTGGGCAAACTGCATTTTTATGGCTTCGGCGTTTATCACTTTAAGGCAGTCGTTGAGGTACTTTGCATTGTAGGCGCAACGCACGTCCTTGCCCGTCAGAGAAATGGCAATGTTTTCCTTTGCCGTGCCGTATTGGCTGGTGGAAGAAATGTTCATGTTGTATTCCTCTATGTCCAGCACGACAAGGTTGTTTTTGTCACCACGGGACATGATGGAAGCGGTGTTCAGCGAACGCTCGAAGTTTTCTTTGTTTACAAGCAGCGTGGACACAAATTCCTTGGGAATTATGTTGTCGTAACGGATGTACTGTCCGCTGACAAGCAAGCGTGTTTGCAGGCGAGTGTTGGCAAGCACTACCGAAAGATAGTTCTTTTCCACAAACACTCGCAAAAGGTTTTCGCTGTCTTCCAACAGTTTGGACAGTTCCGAAAGACTTCTTGCGGGAATGGTGGCGGAAATGTTTTCCGCCTTTTCTTCCAAAGCCTTTTTGCTCATTGCAAAACGGTAGCCGTCGGTGGCAACCGCAGTCAGAGTGTATCCGTCAGCCTCGAAAAACACGCCTTTAAGCATGGGACGGCTGTCGTCGGTGGCTACGGAAAAAATAACGTTGTTTATTATCTCTTTCAGGTTTATTTCCTGAATAGTAAAGTAACTTTCGTTGCTTATCTCTTCAATTTCGGGGTAATCTTCCACGTTCATCGTGGTGATGTTACATTCGCTTCCCGAAGTGGAAATGGTAAGTCTGTTGTCTTCCGTTTCCAACGAAACTTCCGTGTCGGTGCCGGCAATGTTGCGGATGTAATCGCCAAACACTCTTCCCGGAACAAGCATCGCACCTCCGACAATAACGTTGGCGTCCACGGTTTTTTCTATTGCAAGGTCTTTATCGGTGGCAAAAAAGGTAAGTTTGTCGTTTTCCGCAGTAACTTTGATGCATTCCAACACGGGAGCGACATCTCTTGCAGGCAATGCTTTGGATACCTTGGAAATTGCGTCGTTCAAATCCAGACTGTTTACAATAATTTTCATATACCTCTCCTTTGGTTCAGTGCGTCCTTGTTCAATGATACTTTTCTTCTGGTAGTAGCAGTATCAGGGGGTGTGAAAATGTGTACAACCCTTGTTTTTCCTTCGTCCGTTACAACATTTTGAAAAATTCAGGCAGGCTTGTCCCATATCTAGTGGTATGTCTAAAATAATTTGTGTGGAAAACCTTGCCTGTTTTTCCGTGTACGGTGTAGAAACAATGTGGATATCCACATTCCGCCGTGTAAAAAGTCCCCGACGTTGAAGAAAACTTCTTCGGACACCTTTTTAGTACTTAATAATTATACTATAAATACAGCCAAAAAGCAAGACAAATTGCAAAATCGGAAAAAAGTGGAAAACATTTTTTTGCGGAAATCAACCTGTTGAAGAGGGAAAAATCCCGTAAAGAAAATGACACGAAAACAACAAAACCGAAAGGTAAAAGAAAAGCAAAACGGTGCATAAAAAAGCGGTAAGACAAAAAATATTGCAAAAATCTTGAACGATGGCACAAAATATGGTAAAATAACTAACAATACAAAACAAAAGGAGAATAGTATGAGCGTACTTTTAATTGACGCAGACGGCGAATTGTGGTACACACGTCAGGAACAACTTGGCGTAGACTACATCAAAATGCCCTATGCCTACAACGATGAAACCTACTACTACGACCTGGGCAAAAACACCGATTTCCGCAAGTTTTACGACGCAGTGAGAAGCGGTGTGATACCTACTACGATGGCACTCAACCCGCAGGAATACGTAGAAATATTGGAACCCTACTTCCAAAAGGGCGAAGACGTGCTGTACGTCAGTTTTTCCCACGCAATGAGCGGCACCTTCGGACACCTCGAAACGGCATTGAAACAGTTGAAGGAAAAGTATCCCGAAAGAAAATGCACCGTATTTGACACCAAAGGAATTTCTTTGGGTGCGGGAATTCAAATGGAATACGCCGCCGAACTTAAAAACAGAGGCGCAACAGACGAGGAGATTGTTGATGCGCTGAAAGACTTCACCGACAGGGTGGCGGTGTACTTTGTAGTGGATGACCTCATGCATCTGAAACGTGGCGGACGTCTTTCCGGTTTTGCCGCATTTGCAGGCACCATGTTGCAACTGAAACCCATTCTCACCTTTGACAAGAAGGGCAGCCTCACTGTATTGCAAAAGGTTTCCGGCAAAAAGCAGGCGTTGAAAGTAATTGCCGACAAGGTAATAAAGGATCTCACTGGCACGGCGTACAACGTTTACGTTGTGGATGCCGACGTTCCCAAAGAGGGCGACATGGTTGCCGATATGATAAAGGAAAAAAGGCCGGATGCCAAAGTCGTGCGTCAGACGGTAGGTCCCGTCATCGGAGCACACTGCGGCCCCGGTACAATAGGCGTTATTTTCATTGCCGACAAACGCCCCATTCCGTTGGAGAAAGAGGAAAATGAGTAACATCATCGTTAAGGAAATCTCTTCCAAAAAGGACAAGCACAAATTTTTCAAATTTCTGATTGACCTGTACAGCGACAATCCGCACGCTTCACCCAATTTGTACATGGACGAGTTTGCGGAGTTTGACCCTCAAACAAACGACGCCTTCCGTTTTTGCGAGTGCAAAATGTTTCTGGCGTACCGCAACAACAAAATTGTGGGCAGAATTGCCGGCATCTGGCACAAGGGCGTCAACCAAAAAAACAACGTCAAGCAGTTGCGTTTCACCCGTTTCGACGTGGTGGACGACTTTGAAGTAACCAAGGCGCTGTTTTCCAAGTTGGTGGAGTGGGCAAAAGAAATAGGCATGGAAGAAATAATCGGTCCCATGAGTTTTTCCGACCTCAACGAAGAGGGTATGTTGATAGAAGGTTTCGACAAGGACAGTACCTACATCGAAATTTACAATCACCCCTACTACGTAACGCACATGGAAAAACTTCACGCCTACAAGGTGGTGGATTGGAACTGCTACGTCATCAAAGTGCCGCAACAGTACGACGAAAGGCTTACACGAATTGCAACGCATGTTGCAAAACGCAACGGCTACGAAATAGCCGACGTCAAACAAATGGCGAAGGAACGTGGACAAAAGCGTCTGAAAGACATCATGATGCAGTGTCTGACAGTGCTGGACGAAGCGTTTGCCGATTTGTACGGCACAAGCCCGTTAAACGAAAAGCAAAAGCAGCGTGAAATGGAAACGCTGTTGCAGGTATTTGTGCCGGAACTTGCCTGCGCCGTAATGAAGGACGGCAAAGTGGTGTGCTACGGATTTTGTATGCCGTCCATGCTCAAAGTACTGCAAAAAGGGCGTGGACGTATTTTCCCCTGCGGAATAATTCCCTACATTCAGACTATGACGCATCCCAAGGTTGCCGACATGATGTCGGTGGGAGTAACTGCCGAACACAAAAAGTTGGGTGCCGTTTCCATAGTAATGGATGAAATTTTGCGTGGATGCATCAAGTTGGGGGTGGAGTACCTTGAAACGGGTCCCGAGTTGGAAGACAACCTCAACGTTCAGAACCTCTGGAAAAACTACGACAGAAAGTTGGTAAAACGCCACCGCTGTTGGGGAATGAAAGTGGAAGATCTGGACAAATTGCTGAAAGAGTAAAAATTGGAAAAAACAGAAAATAACCCCGCACGAAACACAGTGCGGGGTATTTTTTTACAAAACAAATGTTGAATGTTTCTGCTGAAACATGTTTGAATGAAAAGGTTTTCAGGGGCAACGGTTGAAAAGAACGTTTTTGCGTAACAGAAAATTATCTGCAAAACACAACGGAAAATTGTTAAAAGGTGAGATTATTTGCAAAAAGTTTCAGAAAGTGGCACCGTTTTATGCGTAAAAAGGGAAGAAATTTTGCGGCAAAAAAACAAAAGGTCTGTCTGTTTTCAAAAGATAAAATAATGTTTAGGAGTATTAGCAAAACCAAAATGCTTTAATAAGGTTCAACACCAATGCCCTTTTCCGTGCAGATTATTCTTTTTCAACTACCGATTTTGAAAGAAAAATCAGGTATCGACAAATGGTCAAAAAATGACCTTTTAGTTTGCGAAAGATAAAATAATACCTATCGGAAAAACACAAGACATTTGCTTTAATAAGGTTCAACAACAATGCCATTTTCCGTGCAAATTATTCTTTTTCAATAAACGAGTGGAAAAGCAAAAGCAGGTATCGACAAATGGTCAAAAAACGACCTTTTCGTTTGCAAAAGATAAAATAAAATTTATTAGAAAAATATAAGACATTTGTTTGAATAAGGTTCAACAACATCGTTCTTTTGCTTTCAGTTTGTTTTTTTTTGCAACAACCGATTTTGAAAGAAGCAGGCTTTGGCAAAATTCAAAAACAAAAATTTGTCTGCAAAAAACTCGCACAAAAAACCAACTATCAGGCAAAAGATAAAAAACAATAAAAAACGCCGTGAACATATTACAACTGCGGCAACATTAAACATTTGTTAAATGTTTGACAAAGCCTTTTCTTTGGTGTAAACTGAGGCAAAAGCCCCGTGAGGGCAACTCGGAGAAACAAATGAATAAGAAAGAATGGTTTCGGGCGTTGAAATTTACTCTGTTTTCCGTATCCGCAGGAATAATACAAATTTTGGTGGACACGTTGCTGTTGGAAGTGTTCGGCTTTGGCGAAAAAGGATTGGCATGGCTTGCCTATCTTGTAGCGTTGGTGGCGTCGGTGGTGTGGAATTTCACCTTCAACCGCAAGTTTACCTTCAAATCGGCAAACAACGTGCCTGTTGCCATGCTGAAAGTTGCAGGCTACTACCTCGTGTTCACGCCTCTTTCCACGTGGTGGACGGATTACTTCGTGGAAACGCTTTACGTAAACGAATACATTGTGCTTGCAGTAACAATGGTAATAAACTTCGTAACGGAATTTTTGTATGACAAATTTGTCGTTTTCCGTGGAAGCGAGGACACCAACGATTTGGCAAAAAAGCAGGCTGAACAACAAAATCAACAAAGCACGGCGGTAGCGGCGACGGTGAAAAACCAAGTTGCATGCACCACGGCGCAAAGTAGTGAAAACACTTTGAAAGAACCAGCAACGAAAGTTGAAAGCAGCGAAAAAGACGACTAGCGCAATAAAAACGGTCAAAAAGCAAAAACGAATCTTTCGCCGATAATTTTGTGCAAAAAAGATAATTTTTGAAATTCACCGTTGAAAGTGTACCCCACTAGTAATGCAACAGACCTGTTTAAAGAAAAGCATGTTGTAAAACACAAAGTTTTCCCATGTAACAAATTTTTCACTACGGTTGCAAAAATTCAAGACAAACACGGCAAAATATCGTATGAAAAATGGTGTTTTTTCGTGTGGTTAAAGTAAACGGTTGCAAAAAAGAAGTTTCATTGGTAAAAGGTCAGTTAACGGTTGCGAGAATTCAAAACATCGGCTTTTTGACGCTCATTTACCCAAAATGTACTACCGCAAAGAGTAAACTTGCGGTAAAAGCAACGGCACTTGTTAAAAACGAAATATAAAAACGCCGTAAAAACTGTCCGAAAAGCGTACAAACAAATCGATACGCAAGGAACAAGTAAAAGGCGTAAGGGCCTTCATTCAGTTTCAACAACAGGCAAAAAGGCTACACTAAAAAGCAAAAGAGTACCAAGAAAAAAGCGTGAGCAGTCAAAGTGTTTGACAATACGTTTTGCAGTTGATATAATAAAACCGCTCAACACGGAGGCATATCGAAGCGGTCACAACGAGGCGGTCTTGAAAACCGTTTGGGTGAAAGCCCACGGGGGTTCGAATCCCTCTGCCTCCGCCAAGCGGTACCCAACTGAACCCGTAAAAAGGTTTAGTTGGGTGCTTTTTTATACTTTTAACTTGATTTTGACGCGATATTCTTTCGGTTTCGATTTGAAAACGTGAGTATCAACGATATAACTCTTT
>OEQY01000288.1_pt1 | contig 12611 bp, 10 predicted proteins | sample 1539871 | NCBI WGS metagenome assembly OEQY01 (sample SAMEA3891877, study PRJEB23780) | metagenome | biome: terrestrial biome; feature: animal house; material: Caecal content | place: Italy | collected 2015-05-05 | reverse complement strand
GCCTGCTGATCGTCGACGGCGCGCTGGAACAGGTGTCCTTCCAGCGCGCGGAGGGGCAGCCGTGAAGGCGGCCGGCAGCGTGCGCGTACGCGTACAGGGCCTCTCGCTGGAAAAGCTGCTCGCCCGAGCCTTGGAGGACGGCATCGCCCTGCGCAATGTCGAGCGCGAGTCGCCGCGTGCGATGCTGCTGAATGTCAGGGCGCGCGACTATCCGGCCCTGCAGGCGCTGTGCGAGCGCGTCGGCTGGCGCATGGATCCGGTCGCCGAAAGCGCCTCCTGCCGTGCCTGGCGCACGCTGCGGCGCCGTGCGATGCTCTCGGCCGCGCTGGCCGTGTTTTTGCTGGGCGTCTGGGCGGTCAACCTGTGGGTGTGGCGCGTAGATGTGCGCGCGGACCGGACGATGGCCGCTGTGGTGCGGACGCTGTTGGAAGCGCAGTCCATCGGCGTGGGCACGCGCAAGACGGACGTATCGATCGAAACCCTGCGCGAAGAGCTGGCCCGCACGCTGACGGAGGCCGTCTGGGTGGATGTGCGGGTGCAGGGTGTGTCGCTGGTCGTCGAGTGCGCGCCCGCGCGCCTGCCGGTCCCCGGCGAGTACGGCGGCGCGGCGCAGGACATCGTCGCCGCGCGCGACGGCGTCGTCGCGCAGCTGCTCGTCTATGCGGGCACGCCGAAGGTGCGCATTGGCGAGGCGGTCCGCCGGGGACAGGTGCTCGTCGCAGGTGAGGAGCGCACGTCGGGCGGCGAGGTCAAGCCCGTCGCGGCGCATGCGCAGGTCATGGCGCGGGTCTGGTATGAGGGACGGGCAGTGCTGCCCGCGTACGAGGAGCGCAGCGAGCCGACGGGGCGGGAGACCCTCGTGTGCACGCTGCAGACGCCCTGGGGCGGCGTCTCCTGGCCGGAACGGCCCGCGTATGCGGTCTTTGACCGCGAGGTGACGCGCCAGCCCGTCGTGGGGGCGTTCCTGCCCGTGACGCTGACGCAGGAGCGCTATGTCGAGGTGCGGGTGACGCGCACGGCGCGCGATGCGGCGGCACTGCGGGCGGAAGCCGGTGCGGCGGCGGAGCAAATTGCGCTGGAAAACGCGCCATTTGACGCGCAGATTGTTGACAAATGGGTAGATTATAGTATGATAGAGGATGAGAAGATTTGCGCTGCGGCGGTGCTGGAGGCCGTTGAGTCCATCGGCGTGGCGCAGGGGGCGGACGTTGCGGCCGCTCCGGAAATGGAGGATTCCCCGATTGGCCGATAAGAACCTGACGCTGTCCGTGCAGGGCTCGGAGCACTGCATGACGCTGCTGGGCGCGAGCGATGCGAATCTGCGCACGCTGGCGCGCCAGACGAATACCGCCGTCTCCCTGCGGGGGACGGACCTGATGATCTCCGGCGAAGAACAGGACGTCGACTGTGCAGAGGCGGTCGTGCGCCAGCTGCTGACGCTGATGCGCCGCGGAGAGGCGGTCGACGCCTCGACGATCCAATACGCGGTGTCGCTGTGCCGTGCGGGCGAGCTGGACCGCATCGACGAGCTGATGAGCGACGTCGTCGCGGTGAACCACCGGGGCCGGCCGGTCAAGTGCAAGACCCTCGGACAGCGCGAGTACGTCGCGGCGATCCGAAAGCACGCGCTCACGTTTGGCGTGGGCCCCGCGGGTACCGGCAAGACCTATCTGGCCATGGCGGCCGCGACTGTGGCGCTAAAAAACAAGGAGGTCGAGCGCATCGTCCTCACGCGCCCGGCGGTGGAGGCCGGCGAAAAGCTCGGCTTCCTGCCCGGAGATCTGACGCAGAAGGTCGATCCGTACCTGCGTCCGCTCTACGACGCGCTCTTTGATCTGATGGGCGCGGAGAGCTATCAGCGCCTGGCTGACCGCGGTGTCATCGAAGTCGCGCCGCTGGCCTACATGCGCGGGCGCACGCTGTCGGATGCGTTCATCATCTTGGACGAGGCGCAGAATACCACCTCGGAACAGATGAAGATGTTTCTTACGCGCATGGGCTTTCGCTCGCGCATGGTGGTCACCGGCGATCTGACGCAGGTCGACCTGCCGCGCGGCCGGCGTTCCGGGCTGGACGAGGCGCTCGAAGTGCTTGCGGACGTGCCGGACGTCGCGGTTGCGCGCCTGACGCACCGGGACGTCGTGCGTCATGAGCTGGTACAGTCCATCGTGCTCGCATATGAGCGCCATGCCCGGCGCGAAAAGGAGGATTACGATGACACAGAAGGAAAAGAAATCCGCCAGAAGAATGCGCCAGATCATCCGTAACCGGCGCGCGGCGTCGGTCCTGCTCTTTGCGATCGCCTATGCGGCGGTGCTGGCGATGAGCATGGCGAGCATCGCGCCGGAGCGCTACTCGCTCAATGTCGGCGATGTGGCCAAGCAGACGATCACCGCCAGCAAGGACGTCGTGGACGAGGTGACGACCGAGCAGCGCCGTCAGGCTGCCGCCGAGCAGGCCCAGCCCGTCTATTACAAGGACGAGGGCGTCTCGGAGATCGTGCTGGCCGACTTTGAAAAGGCGTTTGAGGAATTCTATGCCGTGCAGGCGCTGGGCGAATCGCTGATGGCGGAGCGCGGACAGACGGCTGACAACGCGGAGTTCACACAGGCGGACTATGATGAGGCGCGCACGCTGCTGACCATGGTCGAGCTGAGCGACTATCAGATCAACACGCTGATGACCGCGGCCGCGGAGGATCTGAAAAACCTCCACCAGAGCCTGAGCTCGGCCACGCGTACGACGCTCATTGGCACCATCCCCGAGGGGTTTGAGAGCGACGCGATCAACAACATCCAGCAGCTGATCGCCTACAACACCAGCTCCGCCCTGTGGTGGAACGTCGCCAAGCCGCTGCTGAGCACGGTGCTGCAGCCCAACATGAAGATCGACCAGGAGGCCACCGAGCAGAACCGGCAGAAGGCCATCGACGAGGTCGAGCCGGTCGTGTACAAGCAGGGCGAGAACATCGTGCGCCAGGGCGAGCGCGTGACCAGCGCGCAGCTGGCGCTGCTGTCCTCGCTGGGCCTGCTGGAGGGGACGAGCTTCGACGCCAAGCTCTATGCGGGCGTGGGGATTTTGCTGCTGCTGCTGCTGCTCGTCATGGCGGGCGCGCTGCGCATGTTCGCATCCGATCTGCTGGGGGATACCAAGCAGCAGCTGCTGCTACTCATCATCGGCGTCCTGACGCTGGGCCTGTCCATCCTGGGCATCCGGCTACACCTGTACGTCATCCTCGTGCCGCTGGGCGCGCTGATGGCGGCCAGCCTCATCGGAGCCGCCCCGGCGTATATCCTGAATCTGACGATCACGGCCATCGTGTCCATGCTGGCGCTGCGCCTGAGCAGCAGCGCGCCGACGCAGGCGATCGCCGTGGCGCTGGCGGGCGTCGTGGGCGGCACGGCGGGCATCTATGCGCTGCGCAGGCGCGCCACGCGCGTGGGCCTGCTCATCTCCGGCCTGCTGGTGGGCGTGTGCGATCTGGGCGTTGTGCTGTGCGTGGGCGTCCTGACGAACAACGACATCCAGCCCGTGCTCAATGGCGCGCTCTTCTCCGCGCTGGGCGGCTTTGTGTCCGCCGTCATCTGCGTGGGCATTCAGCCGCTGCTGGAGACCGCGTTCAACCTGGTGACGCCCTCCAAGCTGCTGGAGCTGTCCAACCCCAACCAGCCGCTGCTGCGCCGGCTGATGATCGAGACGCCGGGCACCTATCACCACTCGGTCATCGTCGCCAACATCGCCGAGGCCGCCGCAGAGGCCATCGGCGCGAACGCGCTGCTCGTGCGCGTGGGCGCATACTACCACGACATCGGCAAGCTCAAGCGGCCCAACTACTTCAAGGAGAACCAGATGGGCGAGAACCCGCACGACTACACCGAGCCGAAGGTGTCGGCGGAGATCCTCATCTCGCACGTGCGCGACGGCGTGGCGCTGGGGCAGAAAAACCGCCTGCCCGCCCCGATCATCGACCTGATCCGCCAGCACCACGGCGACACGCCGGTGCTCTACTTCTACCACAAGGCGCTCAAGGCCGGCGGCGAGGAGCCGAACATCGAGGACTTCCGCTACGACGGGCCCAAGCCGCAGACGCGCGAGGCTGCCGTGCTGATGATGGCCGATACCGTCGAGGCAGCCGTGCGCTCCATGCCCGATCCCACGCCCGACAGCATTGCGCAGATGATCCGCAAGCTCGTGCGCGGCAAGGTCGAGGACGGCCAGCTGGACGAGTCGCCCATCACGTTCCGCGATGTGGAGCGCGTGTGTCAGGCCTTTGCGCAGGTGCTCAACGGCGTGTTCCATGAACGCATCGAGTACCCGGATGTCGACCTGCATCCCGAGAACAAGCAGGTACCGCCGGCGATCGCGGCCTACGTGGAGACGAGCGCGGACGAGCGCGCGCTGCGCGAGGCGGATGCGAAGAAGGAACAGGAGAGGGCACAGGCGGCGGACGCCGGTGCAGCCGACGCACCACAGGACGCGGAGGAGGCCGGCGAGCCCGAGGGAAAGGCGGAGGAAGATGAGGCTGGAAATTGACGGCGCCTGTCCTGACGTCGACGAGGCGCTGCTGTACCGTGTGGCCGACGCCTGCGAGCGCGTGGAGGGGCTTTCGGGCCGGTATCAGGCGCTGGTGATGTTCGTGACGGATGCGCGCATCCGCGAGATCAACCGCGAGATGCGCCAAAAGGACGCTGCGACTGACGTCCTGTCCTTCCCGACCTGCACGTATCCGCATGGCGGCACGGCGGGGGCATGCGAGCGGCTGCTGCGGCGCGAGCTCGACCCGGATACGGGCTGCGCGCACCTGGGCGACATCGTGATCTCGCTGGAGCATGCGCGCGCGCAGGCGGCGCAGTACGGGCACAGCGTGGCGCGCGAGATCGGCTATCTGCTCGCGCACGGGCTGATGCACGTGATGGGGTACGACCACATGGAGGAAGGGGAGAAGCAGATCATGCGCGAAAGAGAAGAGGCGGCGCTCAAGGCGGCGGGCCTGTCGCGCGACGGCGACGGCGAGCTGCTGGCGGCGGCGCGCGAGATGACGGCGCTGTCCTATGCGCCCTATTCGCACTACCCGGTGGGCGCCGCGCTGCTGGCGGCGGACGGACGCGTCTTCACGGGCTGCAACGTCGAGTGCGCGGCCTACGGCGTGACGATGTGCGCCGAGCGCACCGCGCTTTGCAAGGCGGTCAGCGAGGGCGTCCGCTCGTTTGAGGCGATCGCGATCGCGGCGAACGGCTCCGCGCCCTATCCCTGCGGCGCGTGCCGTCAGATGCTCTACGAGTTTGCGCCCGACCTGCGCGTGCTGGTGACCTGGGGGGACGAGGTGCGCGAGACGACGCTGCGCGCGCTGCTGCCCGAGGGCTTTGGGCCCGACTCGCTGGCAGACGTGCAGAAGAAATAGAGGAGATACCATGCCGGACAAGAAGAAACCGTTTCATTCGGGCTTTGTGGCCATCCTGGGCCGCCCGAACGTGGGCAAATCCACGCTGATGAACAGGATGATCGGCGAGAAGGTCGCCATCGTCTCCAACCGCCCGCAGACGACGCGCAACCGCATCATGGGTGTCGTCTCGCATGACGACTGGCAGATCGTCTTTCTGGATACGCCCGGCCTGCACAGGCCGCGTACGCGCCTGGGCGAGTACATGGTCAAGGCCGCGCAGGATGCGACGGATGGCATCGACGCGCTGATCGTCATGGTCGACTGCACGGAGGTCGGTCCGCAGGACCGCGAGATCGTCGCGACGATGCGCAAGGAGCGCGTGCCCAAGGTGCTGGTCGTCAACAAGATCGACGCGGCGCCGGAGGAGAAGCTCATGGCCGTGCTCGCCTCGTTCAACGACTGTGGGTATGACGCGGTCGTGCCGGTCAGCGCGCAGAATGGCAAGGGCGTGGAGGAGTTGACGCGCGTGCTGCGCGGCTTCCTGCCCGAGGGCCCGCGCTATTTCCCCAGCGACATGGTCACAGACCAGCCCGAGCGCGTGCTGTGCGCGGAGATCATCCGCGAGAAGGCGCTGCGCAACCTGCGCGACGAGGTGCCGCACGGCATCGGCGTGGAGATGATGGCCATGACGCGCCTGTCGGATACGCTGACCGAGATCCAGGCGACGATCTACTGCGAGCGCGCGTCGCACAAGGGCATCATCATCGGCAAGCAGGGCGCGATGCTGCGCACGATCGGCACACAGGCGCGCCAGGACATCGAGCGCCTGCTGGATACGAAGGTGTCGCTCAAGCTCTGGGTCAAGGTGCGCGAGGACTGGCGCAACCGCATGGACGACCTGCGGACGCTGGGCTACGAATGAGCACGATCAAGACGCACGCGATCGTGGTGCGCCATGCGGACTACCGCGAGAACGACCGCATGGTCACGCTCTTTTCGCCGAACCTGGGCCGCGTGGAGGCGATCTGCCGCGGGTGCAGGCGGCAAAAGAGCCCGCTGCTCGCGGCGTCGGAGCTGCTGTGCGCGGGCGAGTTCGTGCTCTTTGAGAAGGGCGAGCGCCGCACCGTCGTCTCCTGCGCGGTGCAGGACAGCTTCTATCCGCTGCGCGCCGACTATGAGCGCCTGACCCACGGCCTGTACCTGACCGAGCTGTGCGAGGCGGCCATTCAGCCGGGGCAGGAGGCGGAGCGGCTGTTCCTGCTGCTGCTGCGCTCGCTGGCGCATCTGACCTATGGGGATGCGCCGGCCGGTCGCGTGACGGCCGTCTTTCTGTGCGGATACGCGTCGCTGCTGGGCTACCGGCCGCGCCTGGGGCGCTGCGTGCGCTGCGGGGCGGCGGTCGAGCCGGAGGCGGGCCGCGCCGCGCACTTCGACCTGGCTGCCGGCGGCGTGCTCTGCGCGCCGTGCGCGCTGCATGCGCTGACGGAGGCGGGGGCGCCCATGCGCATCCAGGCGGAGACGCTGCGCTTTCTGCGGGCGATCATGAAGCAGGGCCTGGACCTGATCGGCGAGGACCTGCCCATGCCGGACGAGGCGCTCGTCCTGCTGCGCCGGTACGTCGAGCTGCGCACGGAGCGCACCATTCGGTCGGCCAGGCTGCTGTCATGACCGGGAAAACCATACAAAGGGGTGCTCGAGGCGCCCATTAAACGACGACGGGGCAGCGCCGCATCAGCGGCGGCGCCCCTTTGCCATGCCGTCCAGAAAAGGCCGGCCCAAACAGAATGGAGAGTGCATGTGGCAGATGCGAGAAGGCCCCACTTCTTTGGAGAAGGTCATGCGGCGGTATGACGGAAGCGAGAAATTCTATTCGGATTTCTACATGAACTATTGGAAGAGGCACTGCTTCCCCTGATCGTCCGCACGATACAGGGCCAGATCGCGCTGGGCATCGATACCTCCTTATGTTATTGCATCGGCAGTGGGGAAAACTGCCGGTTTTTATCCCGGCTCAATGCCGACTACCGCTTCTTTGGGGCCGTCATTGCGCTGGCATACCCGCACTTCATCACGCAGTGCCATGCAACGCAGAGAGACGTGTTCGTTGAAAAATACCTGACGGCTCTGTGCAGGCCGTAAGGGCAGTGACTGCTTAAAGCGCTGCGCATGGTTGTATAGGGGGGAAGCTTACTCATGCCGGCTCACCACCATTTCCTCGCGTAGCTGCCGCAAGGCAAGCAGCATTTCTTCCCGTATCTGCTCCAGCAAAACAGAGAGTGCATCGGCAAGGAATGCGTTGCTCAATGGCTATTTTATGGGGTATCTGCTATCCGCTTGGTTCTATGACAGCTGGTTTTTCGGCGGCGTTTTGATAAGAAAGAGGGCATAGGCAAGGATAATGGCCAATTCAATCAAGGTGGAAATCATGCGCTTCTCAACGCTCAGGCTTGCTTGATTTGCAAAAGCACTAAGTATATTTATCATAGAATGAGTAACGATACAGGGAAGCAGACTTCTACCGCGGTAAAACAGAATTACAAACAGGAAACCAAAAGAAATCGCCCCCACAATTTGAAACAGATTTGCTACAAGTGCCATACCGCTACCGTTTACTAAATTCACTAAATGTCCAATACCAAATGTAACGCTCGAAATGATGATCGCTGTTTTCACATTGTCCTTACCAATCGCCTTAAAAAGGAAACCTCGAAAAATCACTTCTTCTATAAATCCAACGCATAGCATTAAAATAATATGACAGACCATTTCCAACCAAGAGTAATTTACCATAATCCCATTCCAAAGATTACTTGTAGCCAAAATAATCAACGGAACGTAGTAGAGGAACTGGCGAGGTGATACAGATGATTTACAAAGCCCATACTTGTCAAGCAACCTGTTTTTTTGCATAAAAGAAAACAAAACGATGGCCTGCACAGCACAAAAAACAGCACTTACAGCGTTTTCAATCCCTATTATTTCATTGAGTGGATTGGCTAAGGATTGCAAAACGCAGTAAACTCCAATCCAGACAAGAGCAAATGTTAACTCGTTTTTCTCGTATAGCTTTTTCATTATATGTCCTCCTGTGCGGCTAAAACTGCGCCTTTATATGTTTGCTCCAAATGAGAAGCAATAAGTTCTTCGTCATACTCTAATGAGTTGTTGGCAATAATACTTGCATATCCGTGGGCAAATAAGGCAATCGTTAGAAATACTTTTTTTGTCTGTTCTATGCTCATTTCCATTGCTTCCTGCATAACAGAAAGGATGGGAATAAGTTCCTCTGAGTCGATCATTTCAAGTAGACTGTTCTGGGGGGTAAAGCCCGACTGGAAAATTAAACGGAACAGCTTAGGTTCTTCAATCGCAAAACGGATATAGTTTAATCCGATTCCAAGCATGATTCCTGCTTGCGGCTCTTTTATATTCATTAAATATTCCGTATGAAATCTATCCGCTTTGGCATAAGTGGCTTTTTTCAATTCTTCAATCGTTTCAAAATGATACATAACTGGCTGCGTGGAACAGTTCAGCTTTTTTGCAACTGTCCTAGCGTTGATATTTTCCACACCCGATTCACGAGCAATCTCAAATGCGGCATCAATAATCATATCCTTTGTGATTCTAACTTTAGGGGGCACTATATTTACCTCCGAATTATTATTTGCGTTATATAACGTAAATTATATATCGAATTTCCCTGCTTGTCAATCATTTGCCTGTGCAGCAAAAAGAACCGCTGTCCTGCAAACATTCACACGGTCATCAGCGGCTCTGTTGTAGGGAATAGCAGGTGGCTGTCTATTAGATTCTTGTGTGTTACTTTATGACCCATGAGCATTCAAATGCGGAGTATCCTGAAGAGCGCCTTTCTTCGGGATACTCCGCATGTGCATTGAATCCAAACTGGGTCAGCCGGGCTTGGCATGGTACGGCGAATGCCATTCACCGCCTGCAATATGTATTGAGTAGATATTCGATGTAGCCGCCCTCGCTGAATAGCCGCAGACTGGTGGGAACGCCCTGCGACAAATCTCAGATCGTCGTCCGTCAGATGACCGTTGGGCGCATGCCCGACCCAGCAGTGCTTGCAGCGATTCGGACAGCCGGCCATATCCAAACATACGATGATGTGCGTAAACCGTTCGTTCATGCCGGATATCTCCCTGAAATGCATCGTTGACCTGGAATGCACAGAGGGGAGAGAAAAAACAAATCCACCGACGTAAACGTCGGTGGACTGCATCACCATAGCGGTGATAAGGTGGAGGCGCCATCCAGACTCGAACTGGAGAATAAAGCTTTTGCAGAGCTTTGCCTTACCACTTGGCTATGGCGCCGTTTGGAGCGGTAGACGAGATTCGAACTCGCGACATCCACCTTGGCAAGGTGGCACTCTACCACTGAGCTACTACCGCATGTGGTGCCTTGGGGCGGAATCGAACCACCGACACGTAGATTTTCAGTCTACTGCTCTACCGACTGAGCTACCAAGGCAAATGGCGACGCGGAAGGGGCTCGAACCCTCGACCTCCAGCGTGACAGGCTGGCATTCTAACCGACTGAACTACCGCGCCATAGAGTGGTGGGCCTTCGGGGACTTGAACCCAGGACCAACCGGTTATGAGCCGGCCGCTCTGACCAACTGAGCTAAAGGCCCACATGGCACACCGAACAGAATATGGTGACCCCGAGGGGACTCGAACCCCTGTTACCGCCGTGAAAGGGCGGTGTCTTGACCGCTTGACCACGGGGCCAGACGCCTCTTGAGTGAGATGGTCGGGGTGAAGGGATTCGAACCCCCGGCCCCATGCTCCCAAAGCACGTGCGCTACCAGACTGCGCTACACCCCGTCGAGCAATGGCTCAAGCAACGTAGATTATTATACACGTTGATTGCCCACTTGTCAATCCCTTTTTTTGATTTTTTGTCCGCTCAGCAGCGTTCGTCCAGCAGCAGCGCCTGCAGCGCCAGCAGATAGCTCTTCCAGCCAAAGCCGCAGATCACACCCTGGCACACGGGCGCCAGATACGAGTGGTGGCGGAACTCCTCGCGCGCATGCACGTTGCTCAGGTGCACCTCGATCACCCGCAGCCTGGTGGCGGTGATCGCATCGCGCAGCGCGACGCTGGTGTGCGTATACGCGCCCGCGTTCAGGATCACGCCGTCCACGCGCCCCATGTGCGCATGCAGGCAGTCCACCAGGTCACCCTCGTGGTTGGACTGGTAAAACTCCACCTGCGCATCCAGCGCCTGCGTCTCGCGCTCCAGGCGCATCCGGATCGCCTCCAGCGATACGTCGCCGTAGATGCCCGGTTCGCGCACGCCCAGCAGGTTCAAGTTGGGTCCGTTCATGACCAGGATATGCCGCATGCAAAGCGCCCCTTTCGCCCGTCTAAAATGGAAAAGAGCCTTCCCGCGGCAATGGCCACGGGAAGGCCCGGTTTGGCTCGCTTATTCGGCCTCCGGCTCCTGCGCGGCGACAACGGCGTCGATGTCGACGGGCTGCGCCTCTTCAAAGCCCAGGTCGGTGCCGGGGATCTCGTCGGAGTAGTTGAAGGCCTCCTCCTCGAGCGCCTCGCGGATGGACAGGCTGATGCGCTTGGCCTCGCTGTCCACGTTGAGCACCTTCACGCGCACGATCTGGCCGACCTGCACGGCGTCCTCCACCTTCGCAATGCGCGTGAGCGCGCACTGGGAGATGTGCACCAGGCCGTCCAGGCCGGGCTCCAGCTCGACGAACGCGCCGAACGTGGTGATGCGCACGACCTTGCCCTCGACGATGGAGCCGACCGGGTACTTCTCGCCGGCGACATCCCACGGACGGGGCTGCAGCTGCTTGTAGCCCAGCTGGATGCGCTCGCGCTCAGGATCGAGCGAGAGGATGACCACGTCGATCTCCTGGTTGGGGGTCACGACGTCGGACGGATGCTTCACGCGGCCCCAGCTCAGGTCGGTCACATGGACCAGGCCGTCCACGCCGCCGATGTCGACGAACGCGCCGAAGTCGGTCAGGCGGCGGACGATGCCCTTGACGACGTCGCCCTCATGGAGCTTCTCCCAGACTTCCTTCTTCTTGCGGGCGGCCTCCTCGACCAGCACCGCCTTGCGGGAGGCGACGATGCGCTTCTTCTGCTTGTCCACCTCGATGATCTTGAGCTGCATGGTCTTGCCCACGAACTCTTCGATCTTCTCGACGTAGCGCTGCGACAGCTGCGAAGCGGGGATGAACGCACGAACGCCCGTGACGGTGGCGATCAGGCCGCCCTTGACGGCCTCCTTGCCCACGCCCTCCACGTATTCGCCGGCGTCGTACTTCTCCATCAGCGCATCCCAGTTCTTGCGGTTGACGATGTTGCGCTGAGAGAGCACTACATTGCCTTCTCCATCGTTGACCTTGACGACCTCGACCTCGATCTCGTCGCCGATGCTGCACGCGTCGGGATTGATCATGTCGGTCTTCTTCATCAATCCATCGGACTTGTAGCCGATGTTGACGCAGACCTCGTCGTCCGTGATCTGCACGATGGTGCCGGTGACCGTCTGGCCGGTGCGGATCTTGACCAGTGTCTTCTCGACATCAGCCATGAAATCGCTATCGGCCTGCTCGAGAACCTGATCCTTTTCCATGTCGTTCATGCGGGTTACTACCTCCTTAAGTGACCATTCCGGCGTTGACGCGCCGGCGGTTATCCCGATATGATCTCGCGGGCCGAAAAAGCCCGGCGGGATGTCGTCCTTGCTCTCCACGAGCAGCGAGCGCGCGCAGTGCTGGCGGCATGTCTCGTAGAGTTTGCGGGTGTTGGAGCTGTTCTTGCCGCCCACGACGAGCATTGCGTCCACCCGCGCGGAGAGTTCTGCGGCCTCCTGTTGGCGCAACGCCGTCGCCCGGCAGATCGTGTCCTGGACCGTCAGGTCCTCCACGCGCTGCCCAAGCGCCTGCGTGATCTCGGCAAAGCGGTCGGCGCGAATCGTCGTCTGGGCGACGGCCAGCGCCCGCGAAAGGCGCGGCACGCGCTCCACGTCCTGAACGCCCGGCACGACGTACACGTCCCCGTGCGCCCAGCCCGCGATGCCCACCACCTCCGGGTGGTCCTCCTCGCCGATCACGATGACGGGGCTGCCGTCCTCGCTGTAGCGGTCGACCAGCTGATGCACGCGCTCCACGTGCGGGCATGTGGCGTCGACCATGTTCAGCCCGCGCCTGCGGCACTCGGCGTACACC
>OEQY01000287.1_pt1 | contig 12715 bp, 15 predicted proteins | sample 1539871 | NCBI WGS metagenome assembly OEQY01 (sample SAMEA3891877, study PRJEB23780) | metagenome | biome: terrestrial biome; feature: animal house; material: Caecal content | place: Italy | collected 2015-05-05 | reverse complement strand
TAACAGAGGCTTATAGCCTCAGAGCAAACCACCCGTTAGACGGGTGGTGTTGATTATGCTGGAGATTTTGATCCAGAAGGACTTTTAATCGCACAGAGTTTGAAACAAAGGTATGGTGCAAGCGTTATCTTCTGGAACTATTTAGAGGCTTACTATATGGAAAATTTATCTCAGGTAAACTTAAGTGAAAAACGATTAAAAAAATTAGAAAAAATTTCTATAAAAGAATTGCAGCCAATAAAAAAACTTATGGAAAAAGAAAAAAAAGCAGTCTATCAAGAAAAAATCTTTGATGCTCATCCAGAAATTTTTATTTAATAACCAAGAAAAAAAGAGCTATACTGGAAAGACAATGCAGGAGTAGCTCTTTTTTATCCATTGAATAATTGTATTAACGTTTCTGTTTACATACAATTATTAAGATGAATCCAATAATAATAATTGCAATGCCAGCGATTAATACTCCAATGTTGATTGAAGATAAATCGAAACTGGCCATTTTCGTTTTGGAAGTTGCTGTTTCAGTGATGAAACTTGTTTTGGAATGTGATTTTTCTATTATTTGTTCTTCTGTCGTTCGTTTTTTAGTAGTTTTTTCTTCGGTTGTCTGTTCTGTTGTTGCTTGAGCAGCAGGAGTTGTTTCTTGCTGATCGTACGGAACAAGATTTTCCATAAAATCTCCACCGATTACATCTGGTCCAACTAAACTACGGAATAACCCAAACTCTGCACAGCTATATTCATAAGAATCGGAGACATAAAACCAACACCATTGCTGAGACTCATGTGTAAGATATCCTGCCTGCGCCATTTGCAGAGCAGTCTGACCTCCAAAACGCTCCAGTGGAATATTCCAATTCATATGAATACGATTTTCAGGATAGAGATGGAGATAGGTTTTTGGAACATCCCATAAACCATACTGTTCTACAGTCTTTGGATCATAGTCAGGCTGATTAGAGAGCTGCACGGCGTCTGTTAATGCTTTAGCAGTGAGACGATGAGCTCCATGTCCATATTCTCCATTGAGATCTTGACCAAGCACGACTAATGGTTGAAAGCGTCTCAACTGAGTTACGATAAATTGAACTGCTTCGTCATAGTTATACTGTGTTAATGCAGTCTCCAAATCCATCGAATATTCATCAGGAAAGGTTCCTGTGATGGGATAATTTTTTACCCCTTCCAGCCACATCCCATTGAGTTTTTCATGTTCTCGATATGGTTCATTGGCGGTATGACTGCAAAAATATATTAATTGAACACCCAGTCCTTTTTCTCCTGCGTAATAAGGCATTGTTCCGCCAAAGAATAGATGTTCGTCATCGGCATGAGTCGATAGAAGCAAAAGATCTGCTTTTTCCAAAGGCGGTTCCCAAATTTGAATATTGGACGGCGGTGTTCCAGGGGATAAAACAGTAATATCACAAAGAACAGCTCCACTTTCTGGAATTTGCATTGTGATAGATTCAAATGGACGGTCTAATACCACATATTCATGTAAAAATCCATTTTTTCCATGTGTACTTGTTTTACCATCTGCTTGTAATGTCCATCCAGGAACTGGAATATCCCAGATCAGGTAAATAGAACCGATTTTAGAAGAAGATTCAATGGTAATTTGAGTACCAGGGGTAAGCGTTAATTTAGAGGATACATATTGATCTTTCAAAACAGAGGCATCCTGTCCATCGCTAATTGTAATCTGTGTCTCCAAAGTTTGAGCTGGTTCTTCTGCATAAACAGAGAATTTTAAAGATAAGAAAAATGTAATTAGTATAAAAAAAGAAAAGCAATACAAGGGAAATTTTAATCTATCATTCATAATAAACTTCCTCCAGACCCACTTTGCGGGCACCTCTATAATATTTAAGAAATAAATAGTTATACATATTGTAGCATTTTGTCGCATATATCTCAATGGAAAAAAATGAGAAAAGCATCGAAAAATAAGGAAAAATGTCTTGTACTTATGTAATTGATCGATTATAATATGAGTTACCCAATAAAGGGATGTTTCACCTGAAGGTATTTAGGAAAAAATAGCGATTATAAGAAAGATAAAACTTATACTATTTGTGGAGATTTTATCTTTGAAAGGAGTACAGATGGAAGGTAATGTATCAGTTATTATACCTTCGTTAAATCCAGATCAAAAGTTGATTCAAGTAGTAGAAGGGTTAATACAGGTTGGATTCAACGATATTATATTAGTAAATGATGGAAGCGATCAAGCTCATATGCAGCCATTTCAGACAGTTGCTCGGTATTCTCAATGTACGATTTTAACGCATGAACAAAATAAGGGAAAGGGAAGAGCCTTAAAAACGGCATTTTCTTATATTTTAAAAAATCGTCCAAACTGTTTGGGAGTTGTGACCGTTGATGGAGACAATCAGCATAGGGCAAAAGATATCGCTGCTTGTACAGAAGCTATGTTAAAAACAAAAAATCAAGTAATTTTAGGATGCAGAGACTTTTCAGGAGATCATGTACCTCCTAGAAGTAAGTTTGGCAACAATATGACTAGCTGGGTGTTTCGTTATATATGTGGATTAAAGATAAGCGATACACAAACGGGGCTTCGGGCGATTCCAAGACAGTATTTAGCCGATTTTATTGAGTTAAGAGGAGAGCGGTTTGAATATGAAACGAATATGTTGCTGTGTTTAAAAGAGAAAAAAATTCCATTTCGGGAAGTTACGATTGAAACGGTTTATATAGAAGAAAATGCTTCCTCTCATTTTAATCCAATTGTAGACTCATTTAAGATTTATAAATTAATTTTTGCCTATTTCTTTAAATTTGTGTTTAGCTCTGCTGCATCGTGTTTATTGGATTTAGGACTTTATACTGTGATAGGAATGCTAATTCAGTCATTCTTCTCACTCAAACAATCCATCTTTGTGGCAACTATATTGGCAAGAGTGGGGTCTTCGTTATTTAATTTTACATTGAATCAGACCGTTGTATTTCATTCTAAAGAACCAGCCAAACAGACAATTGTAAAGTATTATATTCTCTGTATTTGCCAGATGTTGTTGTCTTATGGCGGTGTATGGGGAATTGTTTCTATTTTACAATTAGAGCGTTATGGGGCAAGTGTGATCGTAAAAATAATTGTAGATTGTATTTTGTTTTTATTTAGTTATCAGATTCAAAAGAAGTGGATATTTAAAAAGTAAACAAAAGTGTTTAAAGTTACAAGAAAAAGGAGAAAAATGGAGTTATGAAGAAACTTATATTGCGGATTTTATCCGTTATTTTCGTAACGTTACTGCTGCTTGTTATTGGTTTGTATGGCGTTATGTGGATACTCGTGAAAGGCCCTTCTTCTGCGGCAAAACAACAATTTGTCTGTGCAGTTCAAGAGTCTAGTGCGATGGGATGGGTAGCAAATCTATATTTATCTCAGGCAGAGATTGACGAAATATTAGAAAAAAATCGAATGCAAGAAGTTGCACAAGGCACAGTATCGGATACGGATCTAATTCATATTGCAGAACAAGAAGAGAATACAGAGGATCCAAATGCAGAAGTGAATGGAACACCGCAGGAAGAACCAGAGATTCAGATCGAAGATGTGATGGGAACAACATATCGTGGGAAAATGATGATTGTTAAAGATCCATCTCGTATTTTTGTTGGTACAGTGGAAGAGTTTAAAGAAGGAACGGGACAAGTTGTTGCAGATATTGCAAAACGCTATGGTGCAGTAGGGGGAATTAACGGCGGTGAGTTTGTTGATATGGGAAGCTATGCTTATTCCGCGATGCCAGTTGGCTGTGTGATCTCTCAAGGAAATGTGCTGGCAGGAAGTATGGATGAAGTCTATAATATTACTGGGTTTAATAAAGATAATATTCTTGTAGTTGGAAAAATGACATTACGCCAGGCAATTGAAATGGGAATTCGAGATTGTGTACATACATTACATGAAACAGGACCGTTTTTAATTATTAATGGAGAACCGCTTTCGGTTCCAGATACATCTGTCTATGGAGGGGGTAAAAATCCAAGAACTGCAATTGGACAGCGAGCAGATGGTTCCGTATTGCTATTAACTGTGGATGGAAGACAGGCAAATAGTATTGGCGCAACGTTTAAAGAACTGGTTTATATTATGCAGGATTATGGAGCAGTCAATGCAGCAGCGATGGATGGAGGAACTTCTACACAGATGGTTTACAATGGAGAGGTTGTTAATAGTCCATATTCTCCAACAGGACCAAGAACCTGTCCAACTGCCTATCTTGTAGCACCGTAAATTACTATAAAAGTGTCGTCAATGACCAAACAGGCAGGGGATTTCTCTCCCGTACTGGGTGGACATTCGACTTTCATTAATAGTAGTGATTCGACCGCTGGGCGAATTATATCCGTTTGGGAGGAAAACAATGAAAAAAGAAAAAAAACAATCGAAGTTTAAAAAGGGACTTCTTATTTATACGGCAGTGATGTTGGCAGCGTTGGCAGTTGGTTTAACGGTATTCTGGTTTTTTATTCAAGATTATGAGAATGGTATGCCAGTACATGGAATGGAACGCACAATGGAATCTTTTAATGAAGAGAAGATTTCAGATTTAATCAGCAATCAAACCTTTGGCAATGCTGGTGCATTGGAAGATTCTTCGGTCTGGGTAAGCTGGTATCAAGAGCTGATTAGGGGAAAGCATCTTACATTTGAAGAAGCAAGAGAAAATACCGCTACAACTCCTACCTATTTGGTAAAAGCAGACGATCAGCCAGTCGGAAAAGTGACTCTAAAAGTAACAGGAAAAAATGCATTCAAATTCAATTTATGGGGATTTGATCGATTGGATGTATCGGAATATCTACCTGAAACTGCAACTTATACGGTAACCGTACCAAAGGGAACTACTGTTACTGTGAATGGACATGTATTAGGAGAAGAATATATTACCGAAAATGATGTCGTATATCCAGAGTTATCCAATATTCAGACTTATTTATCCGAAGTGCCACTTAGTACTACTTATAAAATATCGGGACTATTAAATGAACCAGAAATTGCAGCAACGACTGGAAATGGAAGAGAACTGACATTGGAAAAAGATGACCATAACTATGCGTTTTCCTATGCAATGTCGGATGCAGAAATTGCTCCTCTTAAAACAATGGCAGAAGGAGTTGTAAATAGTTATGCAATGAATTTTATTGATGTCAGTAAGCAAATTTATAACTATATTATGCCAGGATCCGAACTAGAAGAAAATATTAAATTAACCGTAACTGGATTTTATCCAACGAAATATATTGCTAGTTATGGATTTGACTCTATGAATGTATCGAACTTTAATTACTATTCTGACAGTTGTTTTAGCTGTGATGTACAGTATAATTTCCATGTGAAATTCCAAAACTTTACAGTAGAGCAAGAATCTCTTCCTGGAAATATGAGATGGTATTTTGTGAATAAAGATGGTAAATGGTATTTAACGGATTTAGGATACTTAAATGAAGAATCATAAGGAAGGATAAATAGAAAAAACTTGGTGAACCATATGGAAAAGAAAGAATTCGCATTAGAAGTTATCGAGCGTTTAAAAAAAGAATATCCAGAAGTAGGATGTACACTGGATTATAATGAGGCATGGAAATTATTAGTGAGCGTACGATTGGCAGCCCAATGTACGGACGCCAGAGTCAACGTAGTAGTGCAAGATCTCTATGCTAAATATCCAGATGTCAATGCATTGGCTGAGGCAGAGGTACAGGATATTGAAGAAATTGTAAGACCATGTGGACTGGGACGCAGTAAGGCACGAGATATTAGTGCATGTATGAAAGTGCTGAGGGATCAGTATCAAGGAGCAGTTCCTGACGATTTTAATACATTATTAAAACTACCAGGAGTAGGGAGAAAAAGCGCAAACTTAATTATGGGAGATGTGTTCAAGAAGCCTGCAATCGTAACCGATACCCATTGTATTCGTCTTGTAAATCGTATTGGATTAGTAGATGGAATCAAAGAACCAAAGAAAGTAGAGATGGAACTTTGGAAAATCATTCCTCCAGAAGAAGGAAGCGACTTTTGCCATAGGCTTGTATTTCATGGAAGGGACATCTGCACTGCAAGGACAAAACCCCATTGTGAGAAATGCTGTTTGGAAGATATTTGTCAGAAAAACATAGGTTGATGAATGTGGCTCTAGTTGTGTGAAGCCTCATAAAATGATGAAACAAATGCTGTATAGAAGAAAATAGTAATATCTCCTTCTATACAGCAATTTTTTGGGATAAATATGTAAAAATTTATGATTAACAGTTGAAATACTTTGGAAAAAATAGTATACTATATATAAAAGAAACCGTGGATTTTTAGATTTGCTTTGTGAATATCATTATGATACAAAAGCTATATGTGATGGGGAGGGGAGAACAATAGTTCGATTTGCTGTTTGCGATAAGAATAAAACTGTGATTAGAATGATTGAGCAATATAAAAGCGTAACGAAATTAGATATATTGCTATGTCCATTTCAAGATGGGATTTCCATAGAAAAAAAGATACAATTGGGAATGTTCTTTGATGTTATTTTTTTAGATATGGAAATGGAAGGAAAAACGGGCATCGAAGTAGGAAAATGGCTCCGTGAAATAAGGAAAAATGAAAAAACAGAGATTATTTATATGGCGGAAGATGAAAGACATGTGGTTGAATTGTTTCAAAACCGACCATTTGACTTTCTCTTAAAACCATTGACAGAGAAAAAAATTTTTCAAGTATTGGATAAACTATTTCGTGTACGAATAATAGGGGAACGAAAATTTCGATATACGATATATGGGGTTAGTTATGAGGAACAAATAAAAAATATCCTATATTTTCAAAGTGATCTCAGAACAATCGAGATGGTTACAATGGAGAAAACAGAGAAATTTGTAGGAAAATTAAGTCAATTGGAAGAACAGGTAGTATTGCAGTCCTTTATTCGGACGCATCAGTCGTATCTTGTAAATCCAGAATACATCGTGAAAATCGAAAAAAAATCCATCCAATTGATGAATGGAAAATTTATTCCAATCTCTAAAAAATATAGTTCTGAAATAAAAACTAAATTACAAAAATGGCAAGAAGGAAAGAGAAGATAAAAGAAAAATAATAGGATAAAATGATTGTAAAATAATAATATAAGAATTTAATACCAATTATTACGAATTAAGTTCCAATTATTACGAATTAATTGAAAAATATAAGAGAATGTGATAGATTAATAATACAAAAGTAACGGGAAAGGGGAAGAAATAACGATGCAGACGGGAAACCTCTTTTTTCTGTCTATGAATCTATTAGGAGTATTGTATTAGAGATTAATGTAAATGCGATGAATTTTTGGATTGATCGAATTGCAATTGTTCTATTTCCTTATATTCTTGTTCTTTTTGGAAGGAGCAGGAAAGTGTCTTGATAAGTGGTTTGTGAGGTTGCGAATAAAAGGAATCTTTATTTCAGTGTTCTTTTGCATATCACAATAATAGTGTGAATAGGGGCAAATCAACAGTTAAAAAGATCGATATAATAGAATGGAGGTTAATATGAGAAAAACTAGTATTATTATTGTTTTTCTTATCATAATGTTGACTGGTTGCAGAAAAGAAGAAGATGTAGTTGAGACAGAAAAATTAATAGGATATCAGATAGAATACCAGGTAATAGATAGGGAAAACAAGCATATTTATGCGGTTGGAGGAAAAGAATACAGTTATTTACAAACATTACAAGGAAGAAGTCAAAATGCGGCATATGAGTGCTATTACATAGTAGTGACAAACCAAGAAAATATTACATTTGAAGATGTTGATAGAAAATTTTTTGGAAGCGACTATTCGTTACTAAATGATTTTTGTATTGTAGAATATGGTTTAATAATGGAGTAATGGTAATTTATGTAGAAATATAACAATGAATGTAAAAGGAGAGAAGAAATTGAAAAAATTCATTTGTGGAATAATCTTATGTGTGATAGGTTTCATGTTTTCATTTGTTTGTTTTATTCGTACACTCTACAACCCATTTTATTATAATGGAAGAGAAGGATTACTAGCATCCTTTCTTGGGAATAATACGTTACTTCCTTTTATAATTTTTATGTTGGTGTTGATAGCAGGTGTCAGTATATGTATTTATGAGGCATACAAATGATATATTAATTTAGACGGATCCTCTGTTTGCTACTTTTTCAAACACTTTTTATCACTAACAGTTAAAATACAAAAGTAACAGAGAAAAGGGGAAAACAATGTCCCTATCTAGAAAAATAGATATAATTATTATGTTCATTTTATGCATTTTTCAAGTAGTTTTTAACATACAAATTTTCATATTTGATAAGGAGAAAACGATGTTTTTAGGTGAAAAAATTGATGCAGTTCTTATGGTGATTGTAAGTATAGTGCAAATAATTGTGGCTATACAAAGAAGAGATACTTTGAGTATTGTACTAGCTATATTGCTAACGATTTCTTGTTCGGTATCGGTTATAAAATCTTATAAAAAAGGAAAAGAAAGAGAAGAGCGATATCGAAGAGAATTCGATGAAAAATATCGAAACGGAGAAAATTATTTGGATCGAGATTAAGTTAAATTAAGTAACACAGAAAATACGAGCTGTCTTTTAGGATGGTTCGTATTTTTTATCTGAATTAATTAGAGCTTTCTATATAAAAAAGATACAAAGAAGTCGAATGGAGGAATCTTAAGAAATTTGTAAGAAAATTATTGGGAAAATAGAAAGAATTTGTTGTTATACTACGGATATAAATGCTGGTTTATACAGGCTAGCCCATCTAATATCCATAAATTATCCCATGTAAAATACAGTCTGTTTCATGGATGCTGTTGGGAACTTTTATATTAAATAATAAATGAAGGTTGAGGAAGCTTATGAAAAGTAAGGTAATAACTATTTTGATAGGTTTGATGTGTTGTTTATGTGGATGTAGTATGACTATGACTCCAGAAGAAAGAGTAGCGTTACTTTATGGAGGACAAAATCAAGAAGAGAGTATAGAGTTAGAAGGTGTGATTCATGAGCCCGAAAATAATCAGGCAACTCGTCTTGTAGTGCAGATGGAGGCTTATGATATGGAAATTTTGGGGAATGTGTTATTAAATTTGACTCCTGATCAGGTGCAGGAGAAGAAATATAGTGATACAACATTGTACACTTACTATGATGAAAGAATGGTAAACCCAATGGATAGTTGTGGAATTCGTTCTAATTTGAGTCGATTAATATTTAATTCAATTCCAGATGTTGACTGTTATACAAATGCTATAGGCTTAGCTGGCAGAAGCTTTGGAGATGAATTTTCATTCGATGAAGTATCTTATAATTCGTCTTACAGTGATATAATATTAAAAACTGTATTTCCCAATGAAGAATTGAATGGGGTGTCCATTAGTCAAACCCAGACAATTTGTGAAGATATATTAAAAAAGATTGGATTTGAAGTAAGTGATATAGATGGATATGTAATGGATGCAGATTCTCTTAATAAAATACAGATGGATCAGTGGAACCGATATCAATTTGCAATTCCATCCCCAGGATATGCTAGAGATGAGAAGGGAAAATTAATTGGAGAATTGCCACAATGGGATAAAGACGATGAGGCATTCTTAATACTCTGTACCGTTTCTTATAATGGAATTCCGATTGAAGGAATTGATGCACAATCTCGAATCGAAATGTATTATAGTGAAGAAAAAGGAGTCTTTTTTTTAGAATCTGTTATCCCTCATTTGACGAATATAATACAAGAAGAAAGTATTCCGATGTTGTCTGGTCATGAAATTGTAACAATGGCAATTCCAATTTTAAGCAATATAGGTATTGATGCACAGCAAATTACAGATGTTTCGGTTGTATATTATTATTCTGCTTTTAATGTGGATACACAGAACAATTGTATGACTTTACAACCAAGTTGGAAAGTAACTTATTGTAAAGAAATAAATGGAAAAAAATTAAGTGATTATATTCTTTTAGATGGGACAACGGGAAGCCTTTTGACAAATGAGACATAAAACAAGTTATAGCTTTAAAATAATATCTTAGAGATATAGGAACTTTAATGTAAAATAAACAAAAAATTCAAGATAAGAAACGTGTAGAATAGGTTTATTTTTCACGTTTCTTATTATAAATAAAGGTGGGAGAAATGTACCATGAAAAAGATAATACAACTTGGTTCTTTGTTAGAAGTAGATTTTAAACGTAGTATATATTCCTGGAAATTTTTATTTATTGTAATAGGTATTTGTGCTGTATGTTTAAGTAGTATGACAGATTCTATTTCTTCAATCATAAGATTTGATCTGCCAAGAGAAAATTTTAGCAGTGTAAGAGAATTAATGATTATGTTAAATTTTGATCGGTTCAAAACGGTTATTATTGTACTATTAGCAGGAATTTATAGTGCTAGTTATTGTGAAGATTGGAACCATCGATATTTTCGATTAATTTTATGTCGTTCTGGACTTAAAATTTATACATTGTCTCGGATTATTGCAATTATAGTGAGTGTAGTATTGGCGACAATATTAGGATTTTTCTTATGTATTCTTGTGTTAAGTCCTATTATGGGAATTGATATGCAAGAGCAGGATGTTAGTTGGTATAATGCATATCAATCACTAGCACTGAGATTTCCATTAGGATTTGCATTAATTCTTGGATGGAACTTTGGACTATGTGCAGCATTTTTAGCGTTATTTGGTCTTTGGATGTCTGTGAAACAGCCGAATGGTTTTGTTGCAATTGGAGCTCCATTTTTATTATTTTATTTCCTATACGCAATCTCAATGTTGTTTCCTAGCTTTTTATCTTTTAATGCAATTACATCAAATCCTAGTATTGCATTTATTGGAAATCCAATTTTATCATTCTTATATAATACAGGGGTTTTAGGTTTACTTATTATATTGACGAGCTTGGGATTCTATTGTTCGCTTAGAAAGAGGTGGAAAAATGGATTGTTTTAAACGAGCATTTATTATGGCAAAGGGAAATATGATTCGTTGGAAAAAGGATGTGAGAATCTACATGATTGTAGCGATAGAATCAGTTCTAATCATCCGATATTTTGCTACTGCTACTGTGTATGGTGTTCAAAATGGGTTAAAAATAACTCCATGTATCTTACCTCTCCTATTTGTATCAGATGCAAAATCAATAGCAAAAATATTGGTATATCTAGGTGCAGTCCTATTATTTTGTAATGCTCCGTTTATGGAAGAAGATACACCATACTTTATTGTAAGAAGTAAAAGAAAAGCTTGGTGGACAGGAGAATGCATGTATATTTGGATGGCATCGTTTGTCTATCTCGTGTTCATCATGATATTCCCGTTGCTTGTTTTATTGCCAGTAGTATCATTTGACCAATTATGGGGATCTCTTCTTGTAGATTTTATAAATAATGGAAATAAAATTGATTTGATTAGTCTACCAGAAAATTTAATAAAAATCATTTATCCTTCTGTAGCACAGGGGCTAACCTTTCTGGCGGCATGGATTTCTTTTGTATTTTTAGGTCATATTATTTATACGATAAATTTAATTTGCAACCGAAATATTCCTGGGATTATAGTGGCAGTGTTTTTCGTTGTTCTAGACGCAGTTGTAAATTGGATTGGATTTGGAAGTGCAAATGAATGGATATATTGGTTTTCTCCAGTCAATTGGTCTACTATGAGTATTTGGAATATTCCAGATGGCTTGCAGATTATACCAATGTGGTATGCGTTTGTAATGCCAACGGTTTTGATTTTGATTTTAACAATTATAATCGGAATGGTTAGCAGAAAAAAACAAATTGATGTGCTGTCCATGCAGTAGAGAAAGGGGTGAGTGAATGATTCGGATTGAGAATATACGAAAACAATTTGGCGATACTGTTGTTTTAGATGATATTAACATGGAGCTAAAAGAGGGAAATATTTACGGATTCGTTGGAAGAAATGGATCAGGAAAGACGATGCTAATGAAATGCATCTGTGGTTTTGTATTGCCAACATCAGGTACAATTTTTGTAAATAATAAAATAGTAGGAAAAGAAATTGATATCCCAGATGATATAGGAATTATTATCGAGAATCCAGGATTCCTACCAAATTATTCAGGATTTAAAAATCTACAGTTGCTGGCGATGATTCAAAATAAAATAGGAAAAAAAGAAATAAAACAGGCAATTCAAATGGTGGGATTAGATCCAGATAGTAAAAAACATGTAGGAAAGTATTCGCTTGGGATGCGTCAACGGCTGGGATTAGCACAGGCATTAATGGAAAATCCAAAAATTTTATTATTAGATGAACCGATGAATGGACTGGATAATGAAGGAGTCGAAGAAATTCGATCTTTATTATTAAAGTTAAAGAAAGAAGGAAAACTGATTATTATTGCCAGTCATACAAAAGAAGATATTCGTTTGCTATGTGATCAGGTATTCTATATGGATCATGGAAAGATAATTCAGATTGAAAGGAAATCAGCATAAATCAATGGATAATATGGAGCGAGTGGGATTGTTTAGAACCACTCGCTTTATTGCTTTTGAAATATAAAAATAGTTTGGATAAAAACAGAAAAAAATTTCATTCAATTAAGCAAAGGAGAATCTATTCCAATTTCTAAAAAATATAGTTCTGAAATAAAAACTAAATTACAAAAATGGCAAGAAGGAA
>OEQY01000285.1_pt1 | contig 12900 bp, 14 predicted proteins | sample 1539871 | NCBI WGS metagenome assembly OEQY01 (sample SAMEA3891877, study PRJEB23780) | metagenome | biome: terrestrial biome; feature: animal house; material: Caecal content | place: Italy | collected 2015-05-05 | reverse complement strand
CACCCGTTAGACGGGTGGTGTTGATTTTTATATAAAAGTCTAAACAGAGTAAAAATACTTATCATAGGATATAAAAAGGAGTAAAATCATGAAATTAATAAATAAAATTTTACCTTCCTATGCAATTCTTCCATTAATTAGCGCTTTTGTTTATAATTGCATTATATATTGGGGGAGTAATGCATTATGTAAAAATCTTTTTCATTATGACTTTACAACGGAACTGGATCGAAATATACCATTTATTCCAGAAACAATACTATTCTATTTTTTAGCCTATTTGTTTTGGGTTATAAATTATATTTTAATTAGTAGAGGGGAAAAAGAGCAATTTTATCGATTTATTACTGCGGATATATTATCCCGAACGGTATGTTTTCTCTTTTTTGTCTTTTTGCCGACAACAAATGTAAGACCAGAATTACATGGAAATTCAATCTGGATTGGGATGGTAAAATGGCTTTATAGAGTAGATGAACCAGCCAATTTATTTCCATCGATTCACTGTCTTGTCAGTTGGTTTTGTGTAATTGGAATTAAAAATAGGATGGATATTCCAAACTGGTATAAAGGCATTTCATTTGTTTTTGCATTATTAATTTGCATTTCAACACAGACATTAAAACAACATTATATGATTGATTGGATTGGAGGCATTTTATTAGCAGAAATAACATTTTGGATTGCAAATCATTGTGAGTTATATCGTTACATACAACAATTGTTTGAGACAATTTATGTTGAGATGAGAAATATAAAAATGCAGCGGAGGAAGATGTGTGAAGAAGAATAAAAAAAATATAGGAAATATCTTATTTCTATTAATCCTATGTGGATTAACCTTTTGGCTTTTATTGAAAGATCAAGATTTGCCTCAAATTATGCAATGTATTGTGGAAGCGAATAAGGGTTATTTGCTTATCGGAATTCTTTTTGTAATTGTCTTTGTTTGTTCTGAATCGGTTATTATTCATTATATGATGCACGCTTTAAACAAGAAAACAAAACTTTATCAATGTATCAAATACTCCTTTATTGGTTTCTTTTTTAGTTGTATTACTCCTTCTGCAACGGGAGGACAGCCAGCTCAGATTTATTACATGAATAAAGATGGATTGGACATCCCAGTATCAACATTGGTACTTATGATTGTTACGATTGGATATAAGTTTGTACTTGTATTGATTGGAGTTTTTCTCGTTATTTTTGACCAAAATTTGATACAAACATATTTGGAAGAACGAAGAATTTTATTGTATATAGGGCTTCTTTTAAACGTTGGATGCATCATACTAATGTTACTGTTAGTATTTTGGCCTAATTTAGCGAAGCGTATTATTATGTGGGGAATGGCTCTATTGGAGAAACTACATATTTTAAAAGAGAATTCTTTGCGCAAACAAAAATTAATTAACTCTATGGATCAATACCATAGGGCAGCAGCATTTTTTTTGGAGCATAAATTAGTAATATTTAATGTTGCAATCATCTCTATTTTCCAAAGGGTAGTATTGTTTTTTGTTACATATCTTGTATATCGGGCATTTGGTTTCAGTCAAGCAAATCCGTGGCTTATAACAATGCTTCAAGCGACCATATCCATTAGTGTAGATATGCTTCCTCTTCCAGGAGGAATGGGAATTAGTGAAAGTTTATTTTTAGCTGATTTTCGTCCAATCTTTACAAATCAATATTTATTATCTGGTCTGCTTTTGAGCAGAGGAATTAGTTACTATTCACTGCTTTTCCTCAGTGCAGTAGTTACAGTAGGAGCACATTTCATACTTACAATACGAGAAAGAAGGAAAAACAGCACAGAAAGGATATCGTTATGATAGGTTTTTATAATTATACAGTAATACTAACATATATAGGTTTAATGTTTTCTGTTTTAGGAATCATGGAAACGCTGCATGGACATTGGAAATTAGCGATCTTATTTTTGGTATTTAGTGGGGCTTGTGATATGTTTGATGGAAAAATTGCACGTTCCAAAAAAGATCGAACGGAAGAAGAAAAACGGTTTGGAATTCAAATTGATTCCCTTTGTGATCTTGTATGTTTTGGAGTATTTCCAGCTCTGATTGGATATAGCCTTGGACTTCATCAGTTATGGGAACGTATGATTCTAGTGCTCTACGTGATGGCGGCAGTGATCCGATTAGGATATTTTAATGTAATGGAAGAAAAACGGCAAACAGAAACATCCGAATGCAGAAAGTTTTATCAAGGACTTCCAGTTACGTCCTCTGCAATCATATTTCCAGTTGTGTTTTTATGTAAGGGATGGATTGGACCAGAATATTTCCGATTTGTCTATTTGTGTGTGCTAGCAATTGTAGGTATTTTATTTATTGGGGACTTCAAAGTAGTAAAGCCAGGAAATAAAGCAATTTTAGCATTTGTTGTTGTAGGAACCATTATTATTTTAAAAATTTTGAGGGTATTTTAATGAAATATAGAGATCAAAAAGGAAATTATTACGAAGAAGAATCAAGTCAAGATCGGTTATTGAAATGGATGTATTCTCATACGATAGGGCGTTTTTTATTAAAAGGACTGGTTAATCCCGTTGTATCAAAACTGGGAGGAGTACTGCTTAACACAAAACTTTCAACAGGATTGATTTCTCCATTTGTAAAGAAAAATCATATTTGTATGAGCCAATATGAAAAAAAGAGATATCACTCTTATAATGATTTTTTTGTACGTAAAATTCGTCCTGAAATGAGACCAATCTGTCTGGAAAAAAATTGTTTTATTAGTCCATCGGACGGAAAATTATCTGTTTATAAAATCTCCGATAATTTGACATTTCAAGTAAAGTATACATGGTATAATTTGCGCTCATTAGTCAGAAATTCTGAATTAGCAGCTTTTTATGCAGGCGGTACTTGTGTTATCATTCGGCTTACTGTAGACGATTATCATAGGTATTGTTATGTGGATCATGGATGGAAGGGAAAAAATCATAAGATTCCTGGCGTTTTACATACGGTTAATCCAGTGGCAAATGATTTCATGCCGATTTTTAAGGAAAATGCAAGAGAATATACAACAATATCGACAGAAAATTTTGGAAAAGTAACCCAAATAGAAATAGGAGCGCTGCTTGTTGGAAAAATTAGAAACTATCATGAGAATAAATTGGTAAAAAAAGGACAGGAAAAGGGATATTTTGAATTTGGTGGTTCTACAATTATATTACTGCTTGAAAAAGAAAAAGTAGAAATTTTTCCAGAGCTCTTTCAATGGACGAAGGAAGGGTGTGAAACGATTGTCCATATGGGAGAAACAATTGGAAAAGCCAAATAGTAAGAGGATATTTAGATATATAGAAAAAACTGCAAAGTATTGTATTTTTTTGAAAAATAAGGGGAAAATTTATAATATCTTTATAAAAAATCTTTGATAAATATTTGACAAGTAGTGCAGGATGAGGTATAATGGCGATAGGTGAGCAATTGTCTAACCTAGATACATAGAGACGTTTTAATGAAAGGCTATTTACCTTATGAAAAAGGCGGTTTATCCGGGAACTTTTGATCCCATAACATTCGGACATTTGGATATTATTGAGCGAGCTGCTAAAGTAGTAGATGAATTGATCATTGGAATTTTAGCAAACAGTAAGAAGAAAATCCCATTATTTACAATTGAAGAGAGATTGCATATGCTTCAGGAAAGTACAAAGCAGTTTTCTAATATTTCAATTCAAGTTTTTGACGGTATGACTGTGGATCTGGCGAGAAAAAACGGGGCAAGTCTAATTATTCGTGGACTTAGAGCTGTAACTGATTTTGAAAGCGAATTGCAGATTTCACAGGCAAATCAACAATTGGATTCTAGTATCGATACCATGTTTTTTACAACGAGTCTGGAATATGCATTCTTGAGTTCCACAATCGTAAAAGAGATGGCTTCTTATGGTACCGATATTTCTCTTTTCGTGCCAAAGCCAGTAATCACGATGTTCTCTCAAAAATTCCCAGATTTAGTATCTTAAGGGAAGACAGACCAGAAATTGTTTATTATTTATTCTTTAAAATTAGGAGGAAATTAATATGTCAAAGAAGGTAGTATTAGCAGGTGCATGCCGTACAGCAATTGGCAGCATGGGAGGCTCTTTAAGCACAACTCCAGCAGCTGACTTAGGCGCAATTGTAATCAAAGAAGCTTTAAACAGAGCAAACGTAAAGCCAACAGACGTAGATCATGTATATATGGGTTGTGTTATTCAGGCTGGTTTAGGACAAAACGTTGCACGTCAGTCCTCTATTAAAGCTGGTTTACCAGTTGAAACTCCTGCTGTAACAGTGAATGTTGTTTGTGGTTCTGGATTGAACTGTGTTAACATGGCTGCTCAAATGATTATTGCTGGTGATGCAGATGTTGTTGTTGCTGGTGGTATGGAAAACATGTCCATGGCTCCATATGCATTAAAGAATGCACGTTATGGTTATCGTATGGGCAATGCTCCAATGATTGATACTATGGTTAACGACGCATTATGGGATGCATTCAATGACTACCACATGGGTATCACAGCTGAAAACGTAGCAGATCAGTGGGGATTAACTCGTGAAGATTTAGATGCTTTCGCAGCAGCAAGCCAGCAGAAGGCAGTTGCAGCACAGGAAGCTGGAAAGTTTGATGATGAAATTGTTCCTGTAGAAGTAAAGAAGAAAAAAGAAACAATTATCTTTAATAAAGATGAAGGCCCACGTCCAGGCACAACAGCAGAAGGTATTGCAAGATTAAGACCTGCATTTAAGAAAGATGGTAAAGTAACAGCAGGTAATGCATCCAGTATTAATGATGGTGCTGCTGCAATCGTAGTAATGAGTGAAGAAAAAGCAAAAGAATTAGGTGTTACACCAATGGCAACATGGGTAGCTGGTGCATTAGGTGGTGTAGATCCATCCATCATGGGTGTTGGACCTGTTGCAGCAACCAAGAAAGTTATGGCTAAAACTGGATTAACCGTTGCAGATATGGATTTAATTGAAGCAAATGAAGCATTCGCTTCTCAGTCTTTGGCAGTTGGTAAAGAATTAGGATTTGATCCAGAGAAGTTAAATGTAAATGGTGGAGCAATTGCTCTTGGACATCCAGTAGGAGCTTCTGGATGCCGTATCTTAGTTACTCTGTTATATGAAATGCAAAAGAGAGATGCTAAGAAGGGTCTTGCTACGTTATGTATCGGCGGCGGAATGGGTTGTGCAACAATTGTAGAACGCGACTAATTTCAACAAATGATCGGCGGTCTGAGTAATCTCAGACTGTCGATTGTAATATTTTTGCTAAGACCAAGAGGGAAGAGAAAAAGGAGAGGATACCAATGGAATTTATTACTTATGAAGTAGAAAATCAGATTGGCATTATTACAATTAATCGTCCAAAGGCATTGAATGCATTAAACAGTACCGTTTTGGATGAATTGGATGCAACATTGGATCAGGTAGATCTAGAAGAAGTACGTGTGCTTATCTTAACAGGTGCAGGAGAAAAATCATTTGTAGCTGGCGCAGATATTGGAGAAATGAGTTCTCTTACAAAAGCAGAAGGAGAAGCTTTTGGTAAGAAAGGAAATGATGTATTCCGTAAATTGGAAACATTCCCAATTCCAGTCATCGCAGCAATTAATGGATTTGCATTGGGCGGCGGCTGTGAGATTTCCATGAGCTGTGATATTCGTATCTGTTCCGATAATGCAGTATTTGGACAGCCAGAAGTTGGTCTTGGAATTACACCAGGTTTTGGCGGAACACAGAGACTGGCTCGTATTGTAGGCGTTGGAAAAGCAAAAGAAATGATCTATGGTGCAAGAAATATCAAAGCAGACGAAGCTTATCGTATTGGTTTAGTAAATAATGTGTATCCACAGGAAGAGTTAATGCCAGCAGCAAAGAAACTTGCAGCTACAATTGCAAAGAATGCTCCAATCGCAGTTCGTAATTGTAAAAAGGCAATTAACGAAGGTCTCCAAGTAGATATGGATCAGGCAATTGTAATTGAAGAAAAATTATTTGGCGATTGCTTTGAAACGGAAGATCAAAAGGCAGGAATGGGTAACTTCTTAGAAAAAGATAAAGCAAAGAAGTTAAAAGTTGTTCCGTTTAAGAATAGATAAAAATAGAAATTCATCATACGAGTTTCTTGGTATTTTAATATTAAGAGATTTACCAGGAATGGTTCTGGCATTTTGCTGAAATCCCCAGCCAGACCATTCTCTATGGTTAATTTTATATAATTTAGGAGGTAATCAAATGAAAGTAGGTATTATTGGCGCTGGAACGATGGGTTCTGGTATTGCTCAGGCATTTGCTCAGACAGAAGGTTATGAAGTTTGCTTATGTGATATTAATGAAGAATTCGCTGCAAATGGTAAGAAGAAAATTGCAAAGGGATTTGAAAAGAGAATTGCAAAAGGTAAAATGACTCAGGAAAAGGCAGATGCTATTTTAGCTAAGATCACGACAGGTGTAAAGGATATTTGTACAGATTGTGACTTAGTTGTAGAAGCTGCACTGGAAAACATGGCAGTAAAGCAGCAGACATTCAAGGAATTACAGTCCATTTGTAAGCCAGAATGTATTTTTGCAACCAATACATCTTCTCTTTCTATTACTGAAATCGGCGCAGGACTTGACAGACCAGTCATTGGTATGCATTTCTTTAATCCTGCAGCTGTTATGAAACTGGTAGAAGTAATCGCTGGTTTAAATACACCAGAAGAAACTGTTGAAAAGATCAAAGCTATCGCTACAGAAATTGGAAAAGTTCCTGTACAGGTAGAAGAAGCAGCAGGTTTTGTTGTAAATAGAATCTTAATCCCAATGATCAACGAAGCAATCGGCATCTATGCAGATGGTGTTGCATCAGTAGAAGGCATTGATAATGCGATGAAGTTGGGTGCAAATCATCCAATGGGACCTTTAGCATTAGGTGATTTAGTAGGTCTTGACATTGTATTGGCTATCATGGAAGTTCTCCAGGCAGAAACAGGAGATCCTAAGTATCGTCCTCATCCATTGTTAAGAAAGATGGTACGTGGCGGTCAGTTAGGAATGAAGACTGGAAAAGGTTTCTACGACTATACTAAATAAAAGTAGAAATGAAAAAAATAAAATGGAGGAATGGACATGGATTTTACATTAAGTAAAGAGCATGAAATGGCGAGAAAGTTATTTAGAGATTTTGCTCAAAATGAAGTAAAACCTCTGGCACAAGAGGTAGATGAGACAGAAGTATTCCCAAGAGAAACAGTGGAAAAAATGCAGAAGCTTGGTTTCCTTGGAATTCCAGTTCCAAAGCAGTACGGCGGACAGGGATGTGATCCATTAACTTATGTAATGTGTGTGGAAGAATTATCAAAAGTTTGCGGTACTACAGGAGTTATCGTATCTGCTCATACATCTTTATGTGTTGACCCAATTTTAACTTATGGTACAGAAGAACAAAAACAAAAATACTTACCAGATTTAGCAGGTGGTAAGAAGTTAGGTGCATTTGGATTAACAGAGCCAGGTGCTGGTACAGATGCTCAAGGACAGCAGACAAAAGCTGTTTTAGACGGCGACGAATGGGTATTAAATGGTTCTAAGTGCTTTATTACAAATGGTAAGGAAGCAGATGTTTATATTGTAATTGCAGTTACAGGTATTGTAGAAAAACGTGGCAGAAAGATGAAAGAAATTTCTGCATTTATCGTAGAAAAAGGTACTCCAGGCTTTACCTTTGGTACAAAGGAAAAGAAAATGGGTATCCGTGGTTCTTCTACATACGAACTTATCTTCACAGATTGTCGTATTCCAAAAGAAAACTTACTTGGACCAAAAGGTAAGGGCTTCAATATTGCAATGCATACATTGGATGGTGGACGTATTGGTATTGCCGCTCAGGCTCTTGGTCTTGCAGAGGGCGCTTTGGAACGTACGATCGACTATGTAAAGGAAAGAAAGCAGTTTGGTCGTTCCATCGCTCAATTCCAGAATACACAGTTCCAGTTAGCTGATATGGCTACTAAGGTAGAGGCAGCTAAGATGTTAGTTTATAAGGCTGCTATGGCAAAAGCAACACAGAAGGTTTACAGTGTAGAAGCAGCTATGGCAAAATTATATGCAGCAGAAGTTGCTATGGAAGTTACTACAAAGGCTGTTCAGTTACACGGTGGATATGGATACATCAGAGAATATGATGTAGAACGTATGATGCGTGATGCTAAGATCACAGAAATCTACGAAGGAACTTCTGAAGTTCAGCGTATGGTTATTTCTGGAAACATTTTGAAATAAGGGAGGTACTTATCGTGAAGATAGTTGTTTGTATAAAGCAAGTACCTGATACAAAGGGTGGAGTAAAATTCAACCCAGATGGTACATTGGATAGAGGTGCAATGCTTGCAATCATGAATCCAGATGACAAAGCTGGTTTGGAAGCAGCATTGAGATTAAAAGATCAATATGGCGCAGAAGTTACAGTTGTTACTATGGGTCTGCCAAAGGCAGAAGAAGTGCTTCGTGAAGCATTGGCAATGGGCGCAGACAAAGGTATTCTTGTAACCGACCGAGTTCTGGGTGGAGCAGATACATGGGCTACATCTACAACGATTGCAGGAGCAATCAGAAATCTGGAATATGACTTGATTATTACAGGACGTCAGGCAATTGATGGTGATACTGCTCAAGTTGGTCCTCAGATTTCAGAACACTTAAACATTCCTGTAATTTCTTATGCACAGGATATTAAGATTGATGGGGATAGTGTTATCGTTCAGCGTCAATATGAAGATAGATATCATGTAGTAAAAGCAAAAATGCCTTGTTTAATTACTGCTCTTTCTGAATTGAATGAGCCTCGTTATATGACACCGGGCGGAATCTTTGATGCATATGCAGCAGAAATCACAACATGGGGCAGAGCTGATCTGAAAGATGTTGATGATTCCAACCTTGGATTAAAGGGATCTCCTACACAGATTGCAAAGGCTTCTGACAAAGTTAGAAAAGGTGCTGGAGAAAAAGTTACTCTTGATCCAGAAGAATCCGTTGCTTATATCATGGGTAAATTAACTGAGAAACATATCATTTAATAAACAAGAAAGAAAAGTGGTGAATAGAATGGGTTTAGAAGAATATAAGGGTGTATATGTCTTTGCTCAGCAAGTAGACAATAAATTAAGTGGAATTGCTTTTGAATTACTTGGAAAGGCAAAGGATCTTGCAAAAGATTTAAATGCAGAAGTAGCTGCAGTATTAATCGGTTATCAAGTAAAGGATCTGGCAGATGAATTAGCTGCATATGGTGCAGATAAGGTTATTGTTGTAGATGATCCTGAATTAAAAGAATATAGAACAGAGCCATATGCACATGCATTGGCATCTGTAATTAATGAGTTCAAGCCAGAAATTATGTTAGTTGGTGCAACTGCAATCGGTAGAGATTTAGGTCCTCGTGTATCTGCAAGAGTTGCAACAGGTCTGACCGCTGACTGTACAAAGTTAGAGATTGGAGATTTCCCTCTCAATCCAATGCCAGGTCGCGAGCAGAAACATAATCAGTTATTAATGACTCGTCCAGCTTTTGGTGGTAATACAATCGCAACAATCGCTTGCCCAAATCATCGTCCTCAGATGGCAACGGTTCGTCCAGGTGTTATGCAGGCAATTGATAAGATTGAAGGAGCAAAAGCAACAGTTGTAGAATTCAATCCAGGATTTGTGCCAAATGATAAATATGTAGAAATCTTAGATATTGTAAAATCCGTATCTGATACAGTAGATATTATGGACGCAAAGATTTTAGTATCTGGTGGTCGTGGTGTAGGTTCTCCAGAAAACTTCAAGCTTTTGGAAGACTTAGCAGCAGCAATCGGCGGAGAAGTAAGCTGCTCTCGTGCCGTTGTGGATTCTGGCTGGAAGCCAAAAGATCTTCAGGTTGGACAGACAGGTAAGACCGTTCGTCCTAATGTATACTTCGCAATTGGTATTTCTGGAGCAATTCAGCACGTTGCAGGTATGGAAGAATCCGATTTGATTATTGCAATCAATAAAGATGATTCTGCACCAATCTTTGATGTAGCTGACTACGGTATTGTAGGTGATTTAAATAAGATTGTTCCAGCTTTAACAAAAGCAATTAACGAAGCAAAGGCTCAGAAACAATAATAAAAATTGGTATCGAATGATACAGAATTAATAAAAACTGCCGTAGCATAAAGAAACCATTTTTCTTATGCTGCGGCAGTTTTTGCTCATTTCAGAGGAGGTTTTTTGTTATAACTCAATAGGAGGAGGATATGGAAAAATATAGTATTAGTAATCAAATGATACGAAAAGAACTTCGCTTTTCTGGAAAAATAATTCGAACGATAATGCCCTTTTTTGAGACAAGTACTTTGGAAAAATGTAATAAAATAATGGATAAGTATGCGAAAGGAAAATGGCTTGGAAGACAAACGGTTATGGAAGAACATTGGATTAAGAGAGCAGACAAAAGTCAATTACGGCTCTGTATTTGTATTCCTAAGAAACGAAAAAAATCGGTTCCAGGCCTTCTTTGGATTCATGGAGGAGGTTATGCAATTGGATTGCCAGAACAAGACTTTCGATATATGGAAAAATTTTCTGTAAATTTTGGATGTATTTGTGTATCTCCAGATTATCGACGTTCCATTGAAGCTCCTTATCCAGCTGCTTTGGATGACTGTTATCTGGCTTTAGTTTGGTTAAAAGAACATGCAGCATATTATGATATAAATCCAAGTCAAATTTTTATAGGAGGTGATAGTGCTGGTGGAGGATTGGCGGCAGCAATGAGCTTATATGCGAGAGATAAAGGAGAAGTAGCAATTGCATATCAAATGCTGCTTTATCCAATGATTGATGATCGTATGAATACTGCTTCATCTATGAACAATGATGCGCCAGTATGGAATAGTAAATCGAATGAGGCAAGCTGGAAACTATACTTAGGTGATCGATATGGCACCTCGGATGTACCTGTTTATGCAGCTCCTGCCAGAGAACAAAATTATAAAAATCTGCCGCCCACTTGTGCCTTTGTAGGCACAATTGAACCATTCTATGATGAAACGGTTATATATATGAAAAATTTACGCAAAGCAGGAGTAAAACTATGTTTTCGGGAATACAAGGGATGTTTCCATGCATTTGATCAGATCTGTCCTAGAAGTAAAGCTGCAAAATCGGCAGATCGATTTTTAATGAGAGCATTTCAATATGCCGTAGAACATTTTTTTGCGGCACAGCCAAAAAAGAAATTTGTTTAACCGAATCAATTGACATGAAAGGATGAGAGTTATGAAATATAAAGAATTAAAATTAGAAGAAATAGAAAGAAACTTGTTTCTTCATTTTGAACGCCATCAGGTAGTGCAAAAATGTTGGCGCAAAGTGAATAATAAATGGACGATACAAGACGCACCATTTATTGATCAATGGAGCGAAGAAGATTATAATATTCTTATAAAATGTTTAAAAAATACAATTCAGACAGGCGGAATAGTATTTGGAGCTTTCTTAGAAGGACAGCTAAAAGGATTTGCCTCTGTAGAGTCCGCATTATTTGGAAAAAATCAAGAATATATGGATCTTTCCAGCATCCATGTATCAGAAGATATGAGAGGACATGGAATCGGAAAACAATTATTTCAATTAGCCGCTGCATGGGCAAAATCAAATGGTGCGGAAAAACTATATATTTCTGCACATTCTGCGGTAGAAAGTCAGGCTTTTTATCATGCAATGGGATGTGTAGAAGCAGTGGAATATAAAAAAGAACATGTAGAACAGGAACCGTATGATTGTCAGTTAGAGTATTGTTTATAGAGAAGAGAAATAACTAGGAATATCTCAGATAAATTATTGAAAATTTAAAAAGAAATACTATAATTTTTCTATAAAATATGGTATAGTTAGGAAAAATAAATGGCATTTTAGGGAAATATATGATATACTAGAAAAGTAGAAAATAGGATGTTTCTTTTGGAAAAGTAAAACTATATTAGATAGGAGATGACACATGTCAATTAATATGAGAAAAACAATCTTATATATTGGAATGAGTTTGGATGGATATATTGCGGATAAAAATGGAAAGGTAGATTGGTTGGTGGGGCAGGAAAAGAATTATGAGAGCGATTATGGGTACAAAGCATTTTCTCAGACTGTGGATACAGTCATTATGGGATATCGCAGTTATAACCAAATTGTAACAGAGCTTTCTCCAGAGGAATGGATTTATCCAGATATGAACTGCTATGTCATAACACATAAGAAGCTTCCAAATACAACCAATATTACATTTACCAATCAATCATTAAAAAATTTAATTACTACCTTAAAAAAACAGGATGGAAAACATATTTGGATCTGCGGAGGAGCAGACATTGCACAACAATGCATTGCAGAAAATATGATAGATGAATACCATCTTAGTATTATCCCAACGATTCTGGGAGATGGAATTCGTTTATTTGGAAAAAATGAAAAAGCAATTCCATTAGAATTAATCTCACTATCTCAAGAAAATGGAATCGTAGATGGTATCTATCGACCAACAACAAATAAACAGAAAAAATAATGAAAAAAGTATCTGTCATCTGTATTTTAACAGTAAAAATTAAAGATACAGATGGCAGAATACATGAACAGGAGAAATAAGGAAGATTTTGTCCAACCTATTGATTAACATTATAACTGCTAGGAAAACAGTTGGATAGCTTATTTATGTTTGTGTTATATATTGTTGCGAATTATGGTTGTATCAATGAAGAGGATTTAGTATAATAAAAAGAAGAATTTCTAACTAGAATTAGATAATATATTTAATATAACTAAATTATATAATTATACCATCCCAAAAACCCAGAAAAAA
>OEQY01000280.1_pt1 | contig 13065 bp, 18 predicted proteins | sample 1539871 | NCBI WGS metagenome assembly OEQY01 (sample SAMEA3891877, study PRJEB23780) | metagenome | biome: terrestrial biome; feature: animal house; material: Caecal content | place: Italy | collected 2015-05-05 | reverse complement strand
GTGGGTGAGAGTGGGAGATGATTGTGTATAATTGCGTATTGAATTATGGCATAGAGAGTGATAGAATGTGCTTGTAGTAAGGAAATAGCAATAAAGAAAGGGTTTATATATGCAATACACGCCTGAAAACTTAGAGGGTTTGCGCCAGCGAACCCTCAGAAGTTTATATAAAGAAATGAGAGACGAATATAAGACCCGGTTAAAGGAAATGAAAGAATCAGGCTATGACTGGACGCAAACATATGAGAATATGGCGGATGACATTGACATGTTTGAGGGAAACATTAATAGAATGACTAACAAACAGTTGCGCTATTATATTCCCGAACTGGAAAATTACTTATCCAGTCCTTACACGTCTGTAGATTGGCTGGAATATGACAAGGAACGGACTTTGTCAAGGCTTGCTAAAAGAGGTGTATATATCAGGGATTCCGATTATCCTAAATTAATGAAGTTTTTGTCAGAGCTGAACGATATGTATAAGGACGGTTTGTATGACAGTAAAGATGCTGTTGAATTTTTTGCGCGTAATGCAGATCTTGATTTAGACGAGTTACTGGTGAGATATGATGCAGGCCATTGAGGATCTGCCCGCTCTGTTGTCATCTTATGATATAATTACGGATAAACGGGGTAATAGAGCAGGTAGAAAAAAGGAGAACTATATAGACGTGGTATGCAGTTTTGACATTGAAACGTCATTACTGCATATTAACGACGATGAGTACGCAATAATGTATATATGGATGCTGGATATTGATGCCAGATATCAAATAATTGGTCGCACTTGGGAAGAGTACAAAAAAGTTACGGACGCTATAAATAAGTTTTGCGGGGATAGACTGAAACTTGTAGTCTATGTACACAACTTGTCATATGAATTTTCTTTTTTACAAGGTATTTATACGTTTAAAAGGGAAGATGTGTTTGCCGTGAAACCGCATAAGGTATTGAAAGCCACAGCGGGCTGTATAGAATATCGCTGTAATTACTTGCGGACAAATATGTCACTGGCTAAATGGCTTGACAAGTTGCCTGTGGAGCACAAAAAGAAAGTGGGGTATCTGGATTATAATATTGTACGTTATCCGTGGACGCCGCTTACTGGGCGCGAAATGGAATACTGCCTGAATGATGTTATAGGCATGACAGAGGGAATAAAAGTAGATATGGAAAACAATAATGACACATTGATAAGCATACCGTTAACCAGTACGGGGTACTTGCGCCGCTTGGTAAAAGTGGCAATGAGAAATTATCCTCATTATCGGTTGCAGGGGACTATACCCCCACTTGAGGTATATAGATTTTTGCGCCGTGCTTTTGAAGGCGGGGACACTCACGCCAATAGGCATTTTGCAGGAAGGATAATCGAGAATGTCGAAAATCATGATCGGTCATCATCTTATCCCGCTGTACAATGTAATGAGATGTTTCCGATTGGACGCTGGCGTAAAGCAAAATTACAGACAGTTGATACTATGCAGAATCTTAACCGGGCAGGTTATGCGTTTGTGGCGGATATAACAATTACTAATATTGTCATGAGTGATTATTACTATCCAGACCCTATCATATCTTTATCAAAATGCTGGGAGAATGAAGGTGTTGTGATTGATAATGGAAGAGTACTTAAGGCGAAGAAGGTATCCATCACCGTTACAGACGTAAAATATTTTGATATCTGCAATGTGTATAGTTGGGACAGTATCGAAGTAGGTGAAATCTATTATAGTAAATATGGATGGTTACCCCGGGAATACACTTCAATTATCAAAGAACAATATATGCTAAAAACACAATTAAAAGACGTTGAAGGGCAAGACTATTACTATAATAAAGCTAAAAATATAGTTAATAGTTGTTATGGGCTGTCGGCGCAAGATCCCGGTAAAATCACTTATGACTTTGTCGATGGGGAGTTTTTACCATCCCCGGACGGGTCAGATGAAAAATATCTGCATGCTCAAAAAGGTATGTTTTTGTCGTACGCTTGGGGAGTGTGGACAACTGCATGGGCGCGGCATCATTTGTTAGAGGGCATTAATGTAGTATATAATCAAGGCGGCTATGTATATTATTGGGACACTGACAGTGTAAAGCATAGTTCAGGCATTGATTTTACTGACTACAATAATAAGCGCGTGACAGAGTGTTTATGTAGCGGGGCATCTGCTACAGATAGCAACGGCAAAATTCATCACATGGGGGTTTATGAGAAGGAGAAGGACTATAAACGCTTTAAAACCTTAGGCGCTAAAAAGTATGCATATGAGGACGCAAACGGCGACTTACATATAACAATAGCGGGGGTCGTTAAATCAGCGGGTGCTGAAGAACTGGCCGAAAACGGCGGCCTGGAAGCGTTTAAGGAAGGTTTTTGTTTTGTCAAGGCTGGCGGCACAAAAGTCAAGTATCACTCTAATATCAATTTTTTGTATGATACAGGTGAGGGCATTGTCAGGATAACTGATAATGCGGCTGTCACTCCGACAACGTATAGAGTCGGAATTACTGCTGATTATCAACATTTATTGGATTTGTTAATATCTAATAAAAAAGGCAGGGAAATTTTGTGCAATATGTCAATAGACAGAACATAAGAATCATAGTAAAATATAATCACAGAAAACAAAGAACAGCTAACAGGAGGAACAGGAAATGAAAAAATTTTATCGAATCAGTGATGAGCAGATGGAAGCATTGGCGGTGTATATGGATCCCGATATCAGGGAAGCGGTGGCGGTGTATATGGTTCCCGATATCAGGTTTGTCCCATGCACAAATGAGGAGTTTGTAGCGCAGGTGTTTTTAAGGAATGGTATCACTAAAGAAATCATCGAAGAAGTTTTAAATATTGATTTTGGGGCGTTTGATGAAACGTTCGAAATGATTGATCTGATCAAAGGTTATATGCAGTGTAATAATATTATAAATTCCGCTAAAATCAAAAATACACATATAGACAATTCGGAATACTGTTTTTATTTGAATCAGTTCGTCACATATGTTGATAGGTTGAAGGAAGTAGTACCAGGGAAAGAACCAGGCTTGATGGATTTAAAAGAGGATTTTCCAGAAATCGGATACGATTTTATTGAAGGGTTTTTATTTTACACTTGGTCTGAGGCAATAATTTAATAATTATTTATATTGCTGTCCTATCGGCATGACGGGGAGAAATGGAGGAAGAAAAATGGCAAAAATTTCAAGGACAATCATGGTTTATGGCTATGAAACTGAAGAAGGTTACCGGGAAACATGGAACCGCCCGGCGACAAAAAAAGAAGTGCGGGAATGGAACGCAAAGCTTGTTTATCAGGCTGTACGTAAGTATCAGATGGAGTTGGAAGATTTTATCATGAACGCACAGGAGGTTAAAGATGAAAATTAAAGTCGAGACCTTCCCGTTTCGGGACGGGACAGCAGGAGGGATTGTAACAATCGTATTTGATGATTGTTTTAAGGTAAATTCTGTGCACCTTAAAAGATCGGTAAACGGATACCCGTATCTGTCTTTTCCGTCCCGGCTGGTGGAGAAGGACGAGGAAAACGGCGTGTTGCGTAAAGACTATGCACATCCGCTGACGGAGCAGTTCCGTGAAAAGCTGACAGGGCTTGCGATAAAGTCCTACAATGAAAAATTGGTGAAAGAAGGAAGGATTGATTTATTATGAGAATTGTCATCTTTAAAAAAATGATTAAGTACGAGAAGGGGGATTTCCCCGTGTACTCGACAAAACTGCCGGCAAAAGACGGAAGAGAGCTGTTTTGTAAAGTGAGATTCACGTCCAAAGCTGAAGATCCGAAAAAATGCAGCTTTCCGCTGGCGATCGAGGTAAAGAAAGCGGATGCCAATCTGAGCGTTTCGGCGGTGGACGTCACAGACCCGGAAACTGGCATCTCGCACGTGGTCGATGTTCGGACATTGTGGATAAATAAATGGGATAAATCGGTTATCCAGTTTGAAGACCACAGTCTCGATGAAATCGAGTGGGAGGACTAAATGAAAGAGGATAAATTCAGCGGGATTGATATCAATCCCGCACTTTATTATACAGACGGAAAAAGCAAGGGCTATTTAAATTTACCGAAAATAATAAGCAATGCTTATAAAAACGGATGCTATATTATTATCGGAGTAGGTGGCCGGGGTACAGGAAAAACTTACGGCATGCTCAAAATGACCCTTGATCATGATTGGACGGAAATTATTCCTGGCTCGCAGAAAAAATTTATATATTTGAGACGGAAACAGAAACACGTGGCAATGGCAAACCGTCCTATGCTGTGCCCTTATAAAAAGGTTAATAGTGATACGGGCAGTAGTGTTTACTGTTTTAAAATTCCCGAAACCGATCTGGCGGCAATTTATCACTGTGAACACGATGATGAGCGGCCGGATAAGATTTACCCTGTTGGGGATTACATCGGTATCATGGCCGCGTTGTCAACATTTTATGACACGCGCTCGATTGATTTTAGTGATGTTGGCATAATTTTTTATGACGAATTTATCCCTGAGAAAAGGGAACAGCGCATGGCAAATGAGGGATATACATTCAATAACGTTTTGGAGACTGTCAACCGTAACCGGGAAATAGAGGGTGCACCTCCCATTATGGCGGTCTGCCTTGCTAATTCAGAAAAGCTGGAAAACGCTCTTTTTATGTTTTATGGGCTTGTAAAAATCGCTATGAAAATGAGGGAAAAAGGTGAAGAGATTTTATATCTGAAAGATAAGGGCATCTGCCTTATCGATATGGTAAACAGTCCCATCTCTCAAATTAAAGCGGACGGATTTTTGTATAATAAAGTAAATAAAGGCAACCGCTTTGCTGAAATGTCAATATCTAATAAATACGATATTGACAGCGCAGTGAAAACGCAAGAGAAAGTTAACTATAAAGCATATAAGCCTATAGTATCAATCGGAGAGCTTTGTATATATGAACAAAAATCCGGGGATAAAAAATATTATGTATCATATCACAAGTCAGGGAACCCGGAACATTTTGAAATAACGTCACTCGATTGTGAAAGATTCCGAAAATATTATAGGTGGATTTATTTTTTGACAGTTGCAGGCGAAGTTGTTTTTGAGGACTATTCTGCATACGTTTTATTTATCGAATATATTAATTATAAATAATCAATACTAAAAGTAAATTGACAATATAATTAGTATATGCTAAGATAATCATAAGGGGGCGGGTCATACGCAAGCCGCCGAACGGCTGACCAGTGCAGGCGTGCACATTGCCCCCATCAAGAAAGGCGGTGATATTTATAGAAATCACTATTACAGCATTGTATTTTAATGCGCTGGATTTCGCGACAGGCTTAATAAAAGCATTTAAAAATAAAACCCTCGATAGCAAGTCTCTGAGGGACGGGCTGTTTAAAAAATGCGGGTTTATGCTCTGCTATGCTTTAGCTTGGCTTGTAGATACGCACGGCGCAAGCGTGGGAATTGATATTGGATCTGTATTACTTCCGGTTATTTGCGGATATGTAGTAATGACTGAAATTGTATCGATCATTGAAAACATTGCAGAAATTAATCCTGAAATCCTGCCAGAAAAATTGATGGAATTGTTTAAAATCAATAAAAAATAATGTTTCACGTGAAACATTAGAAAGGAAGTTTATATGAAAGTATATTTAAGTCCTTCTGATCAGCACGGGAATATCGTGGCTGATCATGAACATAGTGAAGCGGATCACTGCCTGCTGATTGCTAATGCATGCGGGGAATACCTCATTCGAAATGGAATTGATGTTGCGGTGGGAGATAACACAGTGCAGGGCACTTACAAAGACAGAGTAAATAGCAGTAACAGCTGGGGCGCGGATTTACATGTCTGCATTCACACAAACGCAGGTGGCGGGGAAGGAACACTCATGTTAGCATGGCCGTCAAGCGTCAATAATGCATATGTACAGGCTATTTATAACAATGTGGCAAAACTCACCCCGACACGGGATAGAGGTGTACAGGGCAGAAACGATCTTTATGAAATCAAACACAGCAAAGCGGTTTGCGCCTATCTGGAATGTGAATTTCATGACTCACCAGAGCTGGAAAACTGGATTGATGATAATGTGAACGCGATTGGAAGAGAAATTGCCCGGGCTATCGTAACAACCAGCGGCGGCAATTTTTATGAGGGTGACAAAGTTATGCAGGCGCGCGGTTTGTATCGTGTGCAGGTGGGGGCTTTTGCGGTATACAACAACGCAAAGCGTTTAGCGGAGGAGTTAGAGCGCAAAGGTTACGACACTTATATTAAAAGATCATGACATGGTATGCAAAACCGTCTGGCGCGTACTCTTTGGGAAGCGCGGAAGCTAATGCAAATATTGACGAGATACGCAATAATTGCAGGGCTTGGGGCTGGACAGATGAAGCGATAGCGGGTATGGTAGGAAACATGGTTGGAGAATCCGGCCTAAACCCTTGGCGATGGCAATCGGATAGCGTATCGCTCACGTCAAGGTATAAGGGCTATGGCCTGCCACAGTTTACACCCGCATACGGTTACATTAACGATTACGGAAGAGGAATAAATGGATACGCACCGAATCTATCGACAAGTGGCATCAGTAGCGGAGCAAATCCCTCAGACGGATATGCTCAGTTAGTTGTTATTAATGAGGACAGAGCAGGGAAATTTTTAAACCGTCAATCGTATTGTAAATATTGGGATATCAGTAGTTGCTATCCCATGTCAAGCTATAAACAGGTGACAGATTTATATACGGCAACAGTAGGCTGGCTGTTTAATTATGAGTTTCCGGCCGATCACTCAAAATCAGTCGCAGACGCGCGTTATAAGTGGGCGGAATATGTGTATCAATACATAACAGGCCATGACCCGTCTCCGCCAGAACCCCCGGGTCCGACACCTGGAAGCGGGGTGGCAATACCAGCAGGGATCGGGGTTAAAAGAAGAAGGATGATAAAAAGAAAGTGAGGTTATTATGACAAGCGAAGAATTATTAAGATTGATTAATGCAGGATTTACGAAATCAGATCTGGTCAATTTAGGATTTGATTTTACTTCTTTGGAGCCGAAACCGGAGCCGAAACCGGAGCCGAAGCCGGAGCCGAAGCCGGAGCCGAAGCCGGAGCCGGAGCCAGGTAACGGGAAAACGTGGGATGATATTTACAACGCCATTAAGGATCTTGCATCTACAATTCAGGCGGGGAACATTGTGAACGAAGGGGTTAAAGAACAACCGAAAAAAGACGAGTTTTGGGGTTTGGATAAAATCATTAACCCCATGAACGGACAGGAGGTATAAGAATGAACGATCTTAGTATTACACAGATCGCGAACATTGTAAACGAAGCAATCACGCAGGCCGGTGGCAGTAAAGATATTGCACTGGCAAACACAAAAGATTTTGTTAGCGTTGCGCAGACGGCACTGCTGACCGGGGATGATAATCTGGCGGTGGGGCTGTCGCAGGTGTTAGCAAGGACTATCTTTGCCGTGCGGCCGTATAACCGCACAATGGCAGGCATCCAGCGGACGGAATCAGAGTGGGGTAACCATGTCCGTAAAGTGAACTTTTTAGATGACGTTGCAGAGGATGATTTAGGATATCCGATCTCTGTTACCGATCCTACCCCGGGCACTATCGGAGTTAAGAACGGAAACAGTGTTGATCAGTATGTAATCAATCTGCCTAAAGTTTTGCAAACCAATTTTTACGGCTCAGCAACTTACGATTTCCACAGGACTTTTTCCCGGGAGCAGTTGCGGCGGGCTTTTCAGTCCCCGGGAGAATTTTCCGCATTTGTTGGTGGCGTAATGTTAAATGATACCAACCAGCGGGAGCAGAGAATTGACGCTTTATCACGTTTGGCTGTAGCTAACTTTATTGCCGCAAAGATCGAGGGTGACAGTGACAATGTAATTAATGTAGTTACAGCGTACAACGAAATCGCGGGAACGTCTTTAACTTCTGAGACGGTGCGCCAGCCGGAGAATTTCCCCAATTTCGCGAAATGGTTGTACGGCTATGTAAAAACTCTTGTGGAATTTATGGGACAGCGGTCATATAAGTATCACATGAATCTTACGGCCGGAAATATTGCACGGCAGAGCACGCCGAATTACTTGCACATGTATATGCTGGCAAGTTTTGAGAATGATGTCGATTCCCGGGTGCTGGCTGACATCTACCATGACGATAAACTTAAATTTATCGATCATGAGCGGATTCCGTTCTGGCAGGCTATCGAGTCCCCCGACAAAATTACAGTCAACTGCGCATACACGGGAGCGGATGGAACTGTTAAAAATTCGGCATCCGGCACGACAACAAAGGAAAACGTCATCGGGGTGATTTTTGACCGGGATGCAGTCGGGTACTCGCTCTTTGATGAGTCATCTAATACCACCCCATTCAATGCGCGCGGCCGCTACTACAATGTTTGGTATAACTGGCAGGGAAGATATTACAATGATATCACGGAAAACGGCATCGTCTTAGTGTTGGAGTAAGATATGCGGGTACAATTCTACAATTTTAAAAAAAGAAACAATTCGACAGCGCGGCCGGCAGGGACGGCGGCTTTAGTGTTAGACGGGTCAATCAAAAGCCCGTCTGACATTACTAATCCGGTTATACAGTTTAATATGCCTATCCAAAACTTTTTGGAATATGCTTATATACCTGATTTTGGACGGTATTATCATGTTGATAAATGGAGATATGTAAGCGGGCTGTGGGAGTGCGAGATGGTTTGCGATGTGCTGGCCAGCTTTAAGGATGATATCTTAGATAGCACCGCTTTTGTGTTATACTCATCAAACGTTTATAACACAGAACTAATTGACTCCCGTCTCAGCAATAGTGCTAATCCGAAAATTGCCAGCGCAGGGGGGAACATATTTACAGAGTTAAATATGTCGAACTATGGGTGTTATGCACTTAACGTGATATCAAGTGAGGGTGGCTTTGGCACTGCAACATATATCTTAGGCGCGTCACAGCTTAAAACACTAATAGAGTTACTTTGTATTGACAGTCCCGCCGAACTTAATACTCAAATGGACCAATTATTTGCAGGCGCATCTATCAACAGTATTATATCCTGTACATGGTTTCCATGGCTACACGAATCATCAGCAAACACGGTTGTGCTGGCGGGGTATGACACTGGAGTGCAAGCAGAAAAAATTGATTTTTGTGAAACTTATACGTCCACTACAATAAATATTCCATGGCCATACAACGACTGGAGACGTAGCCCCGCTTTTATAAGTGCAAGTTTATTTTTACCATTTTATGGCCTATTAACGATTCCCGTGGATAAAATACAGTACCAAGACACGTTAAAAGTCACATGCAGTATTGATTATTCAACTGGCGGTGGAACGTATGTTGTGACGGCCGGGGATTTAGGTTTTATAACATGTGCGTCTTTTAATATCGGTTGTAACGTGCCAGTATCCGGGCTGTCAGTCGATCCATACGGAGCGATAAAAAGCGGAGTACAGGGTGTAGGATCTGGATTTAGTCTTAATTTCGGGTCGACCGCTGAAGCGGCTTTTGAGACAATCGAGGCTTTAACGATGCCTCAAAGTAGTGTAAGCGGGGGGTATGGGCAATCGCGCAGTAATGGAAGCGTATACAATACTATCAATTTAGGGACTGTCGTACAATTGTATCTCATCTATAACGAGTTTTCCGATGACCCGGAAGATTTATCTGCTAATATTGGCAGACCATTAAAAAGTGTCGCTAATCTCTCAACTTTAAACGGATATTGTCAATGCGCTAACTATTCAGCAAATTGTGGCCTGGAAAGTGAAACTAACGAAATAAATAGACTTATGAACGGAGGTGTTTACATTGAATAATCCGCCTTTTTCATCGCAGTTTATAAATGTATATAATAGCCAGATATCCCCGTCAACATTACACACAAAAAACAATGCGCTGTTTAATATGTTTTATAGACACCTTCTGCGGATGGTCTATAATATTTATGATTTTACACTTCCTAAAAACTGGAATAGTAACTTTTTTAAGTGGGTGTTATTTGAAAGGGGCTTGCTGGCTGTATTAAAAACCCAAAAATTCGGTCTAATCCCCATGGACTGCACTGTGAGCGGATTTACAGTATTTTATCAGCCCCATCGCGCGATAATCAATAATCCGCTTTTTACAAAAAGTTACGATTTAATCATCGGGAAAGAATGTGAGCTTATCTATTTACAACCTGACTTCTGCGGAATGTCGGATATTATCGGGTTTTACGCTGACCAGATGTGCATAGCATCGGAGAGTGTTATGTTAAATACAGTCAATTCCCGCCTGTCTCATGTATTTGTATCTAACAGTAAAGGTGCTAAAGTTGGATATCAAACCATGATGGACGGTTTACTGTCAGGAAATGTTGCGGCGTTTATAAACCAAAACATGGTAGACAAAGCAACTGGAAAACTTAATTATGAGTTAATAAACAATCATGTCAAGGATAATTTCGTTGTCCTTGAATTGCAAGAGGTTATCCGCAATTGGGAATATGATTTTTGTAGAGTGGTAGGTATACCCTCACAAGGAATCAATAAAAAACAGCGGATGGTTGTGGATGAGGTAAACGCGTCCAACGTGGAGACAGCGGCCGATGCTGAAACCCGGTTGGAGTGTCTCCGGGAGAGTTTTGCAAGAGTGCGCAAGTTGTTTGGGTTTTCGGAAAGTGAGCTGAATGTCACATGGAAACACGATCCTTTGCAGAAACAAACTGTAGCCAATGTGGGAGGTGAGCAATAATGTTAGGTGCTACGATGTCGGTGATGGGCTTATATAACTATGATAATAGCATTTTCGACTACTCACATTATCCGGCCGGAATTAATCCTGATCAATTAAACAACTACTTAATGATGGAGACAGCGGAAATGGAATGCTTGTATCCAGATCCTACCAGCCTTAAATGGGCAATAGGGATCTGGTGCGACAAAAACAGCGTCAAGTGGGAGAGGATTTTCCAGACAGTCAGTTACGACTATAACCCGTTCGAAAATTATGACATGACAGAAGAGTACTCCCGCACGCCGAATTTAACGCGCAAGCTTACCCCATCAGGCACGGATACGGCTGATAGTTTTGTGCAAGGATTTAATCAGGGTCTTGTGCAAAATGCACAAAATAAATATTCCCCGGGAGTGAGCACTACGCAAAATGAGACGGGAGAAGATAAATATACAAAGCATACATACGGTGACGCTTCGGTGAGGGCTGTTCCGGAAGTGATCGAAAAAGAGCGGCAGGAAAAACAATTTGACTTTTGGGAATATATATTGCAGGATTTCATGGCTGAATTTTGCAATTTATGTTATCCTTTATAAGGAGGTAAATATGATAGGATTCCCGTATTCCAATTTTCATCAGCTGAACCTTGACTGGCTGTTAAACGAAATGAAGCGAGTGACAGACTGGATAGACAATACAGCATCTGAGGACATACAGAATATTATCAACCAAAAATTTAACGATTTAATGCTGGACGCTACGTACGTGGCGGAAACAGAAACTTTAGTTTTGGCACTCAAAGAAAAAGAAGAGGTGGAGTAAATGGCAGAAGTATCTAAATTACAGATTGGATCAGAAATATATAATCTTGCTGATAGCACTGCTCGAAGTACTGCTTCAGCGGCATCACAGGTGGCAAGTGCCGCGCAGGCGGCCGCCAATTCGGCTTCTCAAACCGCTTCAAGTGCATCGCAGGCCGCTACTGCGGCATCAAAAGCGGCGGCAGATGCGGCGAAAGCGGCCGAAACTGCACAAAACACTGCTACTACAGCAAAAAACACTGCTAATACAGCAAATAAAACCGCTAATAGTGCTAAAACGCTGGCTTTAAAAGGTTTTAAAGTGGCGTTTACGGCACCGGATACAATTACGTTTACGCAAATCACGGAGGGGTAATAAATGGCAGATATATCAAATATTTCTCTTTTCGGGGAAAGCTATCAAATTAAAGATACGACTGCGCGGAAAAACGATATCAATATTAATAACAATATCGCGACCATCAAAAGAAAACTAATAAAAAAATATATTATTTTTATGGATAGCTACGGGCAATATATAACTGCCGGGGATTTTTCGAATGCTGCAGTTTTCTGGCGGGCGGGTGCTAATTTTAATGCCAATGACAGTAACAGTTATAATAACTGGATTCCTACAAAATTGGCAACGTTAAATCTTGCCGAATATTCCGATATCATTATTTTAGGCGGATTCAATGATAGAGCCGCAAGCCAGGAATCAATTGCCGCAGGCATGCAAAATACCATCTCAGCAATTAAAACTGCCCTTGGGGATCAAAAAGAATTCTACAAAATTTATCTTGGACACATTGGATGGTCATCCACCTTAGAGAGTAGCGTGCGGGATTTACTTGTAACTAATAGCATTCCAATATATAGGCAGGCAGTCAGATATGGATTTGACGGATACATGACAAATTCGGAATACACAATGCACAACTATCGTAATTTCAATTCGGACAATGTTCATCCAAATATAAGCGGTACGGCGGAAATTATTTACCAGATAAAAAATTTTATGGCCACCGGAACTTGTGATGTCCATTATCCTTATTTAGTGATTACCGTTGGCACGTATCAGGTGGCATTCAGACTTGATAATGATATAGTAACTGTATATCTTCCTTATAATACTATCCAGCGCACAATAAACTTAGATGCTAATACTGAGATTCAGTTTCTTCAGATTACCAATGCGAGCGGAAGCAACGCGGGATACGCAATTGGCTATCAGGATAATGTTGTCAATGTCACCTACTATATACCGCTAAACGGTTATATAACTACAAACGGAACGCCGCAATTTATCGGGCTTGAGGGATTTAGATTCTACTTGCGGGGAGGATTCCTGTATGCTCAAAATAACACCATAAACAGCGCGGGCAGTGGATTTCAAACCGGCACTATGACAGCAGTACAGATACGCGGCGGAGTTTTCACCATACCAACATTATATTGCTAACAAAAATACGGGGCTTATGCCCCG
>OEQY01000277.1_pt1 | contig 13189 bp, 13 predicted proteins | sample 1539871 | NCBI WGS metagenome assembly OEQY01 (sample SAMEA3891877, study PRJEB23780) | metagenome | biome: terrestrial biome; feature: animal house; material: Caecal content | place: Italy | collected 2015-05-05 | reverse complement strand
AACAGAGGCTTATAGCCTCAGAGCAAACCACCCGTTAGACGGGTGGTGTTGATTTGCTATTGTATGTGGTTGACTAAGGAATATTGTTTAAGCGTGAGTTTGTGATATTGGGTGTGGTATCTTTAACTATGGGAAACTCCTTGTTCCCATTTAGATACCGCTTGCCTGCTTACTTTTAATAATTCTGCTAATTCTTCTTGTGATAAATTTTTATCTTTTCTGATTCGTTTAAGATTATCCGCAAAACTCATACATATACCTCCTTGTCTTTGATATATTAATTGTAATATAAGTTTAGACGTATTTCTACCAACAAGAAGTTGCTTTTCTGCAACTTAAAGTAGCATACGATATAATCTATCAAATTTAACAGAGAGAACAGGGGAATAAAATGGTGTTTCATGTATCCATAAAAAATATAGAAAAATAAATTTTGAAAGTATTTGCATTATGGTAATCTTCTAATCTGTTGGAAAAATATTTAAAGTTTTATAAATTTTTGCATTGTAGCTTTCCGTGTTTTTCCATCTATGATATAATATAAAAAAATATTTTAATGGTTTCCTTAGATGTAGATAAAATGTTTTGTGAGTTAAAACAAGAAGTGGAAGAAAATGGGGTTTTAGTTAAAGAAATAATTTATTTTTTTATTATTTATTTAGGATATTAGGAGGAAATAAGATGGAGGAATTTTTAAAGAAAGAAATTTATTGGATTCGCAAACCTAAAAAAGTAGAAATAAAAGATGGAAAAGTAGAAGTATATACAGAACCAGGGACTGATTTATGGCAGCGTACTTATTATGGTTTTCAAAATGATAATGCTCCAGTATTGCAGGTGAAGACAGCAGAGAAGTATTTTTCTTTTGTTGTAAGAACGCAGTTTGAAAGTAAGCATCGTTTTGACCAGTGTGGGATCGTTATTTATTTGGACAGTGAAAACTGGTTGAAAGCGTCCATTGAGTATGAAAATGAAAGTTATCAGCGATTGGGCAGTGTTGTGACGAATCATGGATATTCGGATTGGGCGACGACCGATATTCCAGCTACAATAAAGGAAATGTGGTATCGATTAAGCAGACGGGAAAGTGATTATTGTATTGAGTGCAGTACTGATGGAGTCCACTTCAAACAAATGAGAATTTGTCATCTATGTGAGGGAAAGGAAGAAATATCATTTGGAATCTATGCATGCAGTCCAGAAAACTCTTCTTTTAAAGCAAGTTTTTCAGATTTGGAAATCACAGAATGTAAGTGGGAAGCACATAAATAAAAGGAAACGACTCGTAATATAATTGCTTGATACAGTGAATCTCAAAACGATTCACTGTTTTTCCATTTATGATTTGTATCATTATGAATGGTATAAGGGTTTCGATTTAAGAATTGTCAAGGAAAAGAGGTTATGAGAATGAGGACAGAGCAAGAAATGTATGATTTCATTATTCGTACGGCGAAGGAAGATGAACGTATTTGTGCGGTATATATGAATGGTTCTCGTACGAATCCGAATGCACCAAGGGATATTTTTATGGATTATGATATTGTTTATGTTGTGCATGAGACGGAATCATTTATTGAGGATAAGAAATGGATTGATCGATTTGGAGAGCGATTATTTATGCAGTATCCAGATGAAAATACGGAAGAGCCAAGTGATAAACATAATTTTTATGGTTGGTTGATTCAGTTTGCGGATGGAAACCGTTTGGATTTGCATGTGGAGACAATTGCTCATGCAAGAGAAAATATTGTTCTTGATTCGTTATGTATTGTATTATTAGATAAAGAAAATGTCCTTCCTGTTGTGCCAGAATCTACTGATAAAATGTATTGGGTAAAGAAGCCGTCTAAAATACAGTATTCGGGCTGTTGTAATGAGTTTTGGTGGTGTTTGGATAATGTAGCAAAGGGGCTTTGGAGAAAAGAAATTCCGTATGTACAGGATATGCTAAACTTCTATGTAAGAAAAGAATTGGAACGAATGTTATCGTGGAAAATAGGAGTGAAAACAAAGTTTTCCGTCAGTATAGGAAAATCAGGTAAATATATGTATCGTTGGCTATCCGAAACGGAATGGAACGATTATCTTGCTACGTATTCTTCTGCTGATATTGAGGAATGTTGGAATGCAGTGATGAAAATCTGTGATTTGTTTAAGGATACGGCAATTTATGTCGGAGAAAGTTTGGGATATGAATACAATCAGATAGAAGGAAAAAATGCCAGAAGCTATTTGGAACATGTCAGAGGTTTGCCAGAAGACGCAGTAAATATTTATTAATAATAAAAAAGGTCTTTTTTAATAGTTTTGTACGATCTTTCGATCGGAATATCATTTTTGGATAAGAAAAGGAAACTAGGGAAACTTATTAATAAGGAATCAGTTTTCAATTTTCTATATAGGTTAAAAAAGAGGAGCTTGGTATGTGTACTTGTATTACTTATCAAAATTCTGAATTTTATTTCGGGAGAAATATGGATCTGGCGTATTCGTTTCAAGAAAAGATTGTAATAACGCCTAGAAATTATACTTTTCCTTTCAAGAGACAGGGAAAGATACAGAAACACTATGCTATGATTGGAATGGCAACTGTGATGGAAGATTATCCGCTCTATGCAGAAGCAGTAAATGAAAAGGGATTATGTATGGCAGGATTGAATTTTCCCGATAATGCAGTCTATCAAAAGGAAGAAGATGGTTTTTATAATATTACTCCATTTGAATTAATTCCCTGGATTCTTTCTCAATGTGCTTCGGTATCCGATGCAGAACAGTTATTAGTGAAAACCAATATTGTAGCGATTCCATTCCAGAAAGATATTCCATTGGCACCGCTGCATTGGATGTTGGCAGATGAAGAAAAAAGTATTGTTTTAGAGCCAATGGAGGATGGATTAAAGATTTATGAGAATCCTTATGGGGTTTTGACAAATAATCCAGTGTTTGGGTATCATAAGATGAATCTAATGAATTATTTAAATCTTACCTCTGCATATCCAGACAATCGTTTCTCAAAAGAAATCGACTTAAAACCATATGCACAGGGAATGGGGGCAATTGGACTTCCTGGAGATGCTTCGTCAGCCTCTCGTTTTATCAGAGCGGTATTTTTAAAGTTTCATTCTGATTGTAAAAAGGACGAGTTATCTTGTATAACGCAAGTTTTTCATATGCTGGAGGGAGTTAGTATGATGCAGGGAAGTGTTGTGACAGAAGAAGGGGAATACGATCGTACGACTTATTCTTGTTGTGTAAATGCGAAAAAAGGGATTTATTATTATAGGACTTATGAGAATAGTCAAATTTGTGCAGTTCAGTTATTGGAAGAACATCTGGATATTGAAACTCTAATTTGTTATCCGCTTGTAATGGAACAGCAGATTCATTATATAAATAGAAAGTAATTTAGAAACACTTGAAAAGGAAGCTCTGGTAAAGCTTCCTTTTGTTGTATCCTATGTAAATCCATTCTCTAAAAAGAAGGAGTTCTATTTCCTGCTTTGCTTACTCCTATCCCAATGAGAAATAGAATAGGGAAGATAATTGCAGATAAAATACCAATATTTAAACTATCTCCAAAATGACTGGAGACCATTCCGACAAGGGTAGGACCGCTGGAACAGCCTAAATCACCAGCCAATGCCATAAGTGCAAACATTGCAGTTCCGCCGCCTCGAATGGAAGCGGAAGCTTTACTAAAAGATCCTGGCCATAAAATACCTACAGATAGTCCACATAATGCACAGCCAATTAATCCAAAGATTGGGGATGGAACAAGGGCAATACAGAGATAAGAAATCACACATAGAATACCACTGTAAATCATGAAGAGATCTAAGTTGATTCGTTCCCCATATTTTCCGTAAAACGCCCGGGCTGTTCCCATTAGGATAGCAAATGCCATTGGTCCAGCCAAATCTCCAATTGTTTTGCTTACTCCAAGTCCTTTCTCTGCGAAGGTGGATGCCCATTGGCTTACCGATTGTTCACTGGCTCCCGCACATACCATAATTAGTAGGAAAAGCCAAAAAATTTTCTTGGAAAAAAGCTGAGGAATGGTAAGTCCTGTTTCTCCCTCCTCAATAAGAGAAGCCATTGGAACCTTTGTAAAGAGAATCGTATTTATGATTGGAATGATGGCCCATAATACTGCTAGTATCTTCCAATTTTCAATTCCAAATAATTTAAAAAATAAAGTAGAAAACAAAACGACTCCTACATGTCCCCAACAGTAAAAAGAATGTAATAAACTCATTGCCTTTTCCTTATTATCCGTAGGACAAGCTTCCATAACAGGACTTACTAATACTTCCAAAAGTCCTCCGCCTATAGCATAGATTGTAACAGCAATCAGTAATCCAATAAAGGGATCAGAAAAAACTTCAGGTAAAATGGTTAATAATAGAAAGCCAAGAGCTGCACAAATATGTGCCAGTAGCATGGAGGCACGATAACCAATTCGATCTACGAAAGACACAGATAGTAAATCAATTAGTAATTGCAATCCAAAATTAATTGTTACAAGCATAGTGATTTTGGATAGAGGGATGTTATAAGTTGCCTGAAAGGTTAAAAATAATAATGGAACAAAATTGTTCACGATGGCTTGCACGATATAGCCAATAAAACAGGCGTACATAGTATGATTATAATTTGCCGTTTTTGCATATGCGTGATTCATAAGTAGTCGGTAAAATACTCCTTTCTTATTGCTTCTTTTCAAATTCGCTTGAAGTATAGCATAGCCAGAAAAAAACTGCTACTATTATTTGGCAGAAAAGTAGGAGAATTTTTCACTTTATGAGTCGGTCTTTTTTGTTGCAACTGACAATGCACGGAGCATACATTTTAATAAGAGGAATGTATACTCCGTGCATATTATAGTTTGTTTTCAATAAGTTTTATTCTACTTTTGGAAGTCCTGCAAATCCTTTTTCCAAATCTTCATCGGTTGGGATATAGTCTGTCATAGTTCCGTCATTATATCTTTGGTAAGCAGTCAAATCGAAATATCCCGTACCAGTTAAACCAAATAAAATGGTCTTTTCTTCTCCAGTTTCTTTGCATTTTAATGCTTCGTCAATTGCAACACGAATGGCATGACTGCTTTCTGGAGCAGGCAGAATACCTTCAATTCTTGCAAATTGAACGGCTGCTTCAAATACAGCGGTTTGCTCTACGGAAACAGCTTCCATTAACTTGTCATCATATAACTGAGAAAGAATGGAGCTCATGCCGTGGTAGCGAAGTCCGCCTGCGTGACTGGCAGAAGGGATAAAGCCGCTTCCAAGTGTGTACATTTTTGCAAGTGGGCATACCATACCTGTGTCACAGAAGTCATAGGCGTATTTTCCACGAGTGAAGCTTGGGCAGCTGGCTGGTTCTACGGCAATAAAGCGATAATCGTTTTCGCCTCTTAATTTTTCGCCCATAAATGGAGAGATAAGTCCTCCTAAATTGGAACCGCCGCCAGCGCATCCAATAATGATGTCTGGATGAACATCGTACTTATCCAACGCCGTTTTTGTTTCTAATCCAATAATGGACTGATGAAGCATTACCTGAGATAAGACAGAACCTAATACATAACGATAGCCTTCTTTTGTAGTAGCAGCTTCTACTGCCTCTGAGATTGCACATCCAAGGCTGCCAGAGGTACCAGGGAATTCTTCTAATATTTTTCTTCCTACATTCGTTGTATTGGAAGGGGATGGAGTAACGGTGGCTCCATAAGTTCTCATAACTTCACGGCGGAATGGTTTTTGTTCATAAGAACATTTTACCATGTAAACGTTGCAATCCAGACCGAAGTAAGAACAAGCCATGGATAATGCAGTTCCCCACTGTCCGGCTCCAGTTTCGGTTGTAACACCTTTTAAACCTTGTTTCTTTGCATAATATGCCTGTGCAATTGCAGAGTTTAGCTTATGACTTCCAGATGTATTATTTCCTTCAAACTTATAGTAAATTTTGGCTGGAGTATCCAATTGTTTTTCTAAGCAGTAGGCACGTACAAGAGGAGATGGACGATACATTTTATAGAAGTTTTGGATTTCCTCTGGAATATCAAAGTAAGCAGTTGTATCATCCAATTCCTGACGAACTAATTCGTCACAAAACACTGGACGTAAATCTTCAAAAGTCATTGGTTTTAATGTTGCTGGATTTAAAAGAGGAGCTGGTTTATTTTTCATATCAGCACGCACATTGTACCACTGTTTTGGAAGTTCACTTTCTTCTAAATAAATTTTATAAGGGATCTCTTTGTTTGGCATAATTATCTTCCTTTCCATAATAAAAAATTTCTACAGGAGCCTTTGGATGATTGCTCTGCTGTTATTTTAATGCAGAATAATATTTCCTATGAAATAAAAAACTCCTGTCCTATATAAATAGGACAAGAGATTACTCCTGCGGTGCCACCTAAATTCATTCGATTACGAATACACTCGGTTATGTACAATAATACATATTCCAACTATAACGGATGGATGCCGTCGCCCCTACGCCGTCAGAAACGGAATCAGTTTGCCCTCACAAGTCCATTCTCCATAACGGATAATACATGCTCTCACCAATGCAATGCTCTCTGGAAATACACAATTATGGGTACTACTCTTGCTCACAGGTTTGTCAATTTATTATAGTTTATTGTAATCGGAATAAGAGATAATGTCAAGAAAAAATTCGGTGATATTCATCTGGAACTTTAAATTTTCCCTCTGCTGCATCGATACGTTTATTAACAGACTTATGTCAGTTTGAGATTTTAGGTTGCTATATTAGCTAAGTTGACTAATTATGTTATATCGGATATTGGTATTAATATTTAGTCATATAAAATTATATTAGAAAAAAGCAAAGTAAAAATCTAAGATTGTAGTAACTGATTTACATATCGATAACAAAGTTTTAAAAGAATTTAACCAATATTTAAAAAATTCCTGCTTTTGGAAAAAAAAGTTAACGTTTAAAATGGGGAAGAAGATAAAACAAGGAGGAAGGAAAAGTGGCAAATATCGAGCTTTGCAATGTCTGTAAAGTATATGAGAATAATAATTGCGTAGTAAAAGATTTTAATTTAAGTATTAAGGATAAAGAATTTATTATTTTTGTTGGACCGTCTGGCTGTGGGAAGTCCACGACGTTGAGAATGATTGCTGGCTTAGAAGAAATTAGTGACGGAGAATTATGGATTGATGGAAAGTTATGCAATTATACAGAGCCAGGAGACAGGGGATTGTCCATGGTATTTCAAAACTATGCGCTTTATCCTAATATGAATGTGTTCGATAATATGGCATTTTCTTTGAAGATTCGAAAGATACCAAAGAAGGAAATAAAAGAAAAGGTGGAAGAAGTTGCAAAAATATTGGAAATTGATCATTTATTAAAAAGACGTCCAAAAGAGTTGTCAGGAGGACAAAGACAGCGTGTTGCGATTGGAAGCGCCATTGTAAGAAATCCAAAGGCATTTTTAATGGATGAGCCACTGTCAAATCTGGATGCAAAGTTGAGGGGACAAATGCGAATTGAATTAGCAAAACTTCATAAGGAGCTTGGAACAACGATTATTTATGTAACACATGATCAGACCGAAGCGATGACACTTGGAACGAGAATTGTAGTGATGAAAAAAGGAGAAATCCAGCAGGTCGATACACCAACGAATCTCTATCACAATCCAGCGAATTTGTTTGTAGCAGGATTTATCGGTTCACCAGCTATGAATTTTTTCACAGCATATGTTGGTCAAATATCAGGAAGGGCATTGATTCATTTAGATAATAGTGTAAATGGAACGATCTTAACTCCAGTGAAACGAATGGAGCGAGAATTAAAAAATCGACATATTGGAAGAAAAGTAATTGTTGGAATTCGTCCAGAAGATATTTATGAATTAGAGGAAGCAAAAGAGATGGGATTTGATGTCTCCAAAAATATCGTGGAAGCAAGAGTGGAAGCGAGAGAAATGCTTGGAGCAGAGGTTGTACTGTATTTTGAACATGAAAATGGAGGATTTTCTGCCAGAGTAGGAGCAGATAATCAAAGTCAGCCTGGAGACATGGTAAAACTATATTTTGATGTGGAAAACCTACATATTTTTGATAAAGAAACAGAAAAAAATATCTTTTTTGAGGAGGGAAAACTTTGAATCCGAAGAAAGTAAAACGAGGCAGGATTGAACCATATTTATATATTGTACCAAGTTTTATTCTGTTCGCAGTATTTTTATTTTATCCATTTTTTAAAACGATTTATTTAAGTCTTTATAAGACAAACAAGATGGGAGAGGCAAAACTATTTGTTGGTTTAGAAAACTATATAGACTTGTTCCAATCTTCTTCCTTTTACAATAGTTTAGCAGTTACGTTAATCTTTGTAGTAATTGTAGTAACAGTAAGTATGCTGTTAGGATTAGTAACAGCAGTCCTTTGTAATCGAACCTTTCCAGGGATTCGAGCTTTTAGTACGGCATATGCACTTCCAATGGCAATTGCATCTAGTTCCGCAGCGATGATTTTCCAAATTATGCTGCATCCAACGATTGGTATTGTAAATAAGTTATTTGGAACGGATATTAACTGGTTAAATGATCCAAATACTGCATTAATCTGTGTGGCTATTTTAACTGCATGGTTGAATAGTGGAATTAACTTTCTATATTTTTCAGCAGGACTTAGCAGCATTGATGAAACGATTTATGAGCGTGCATCGGTAGATGGAGCAAATGGAGTGCAAAAGTTTTTCAATTTAACACTTCCAGGTTTAAGCCCAATTATGTTTTATACATTAGTTGTCAATATTATTCAGGCGTTCCAAGCATTTGGGCAAGTTAAGATTCTAACTGAAGGTGGTCCAAATGATACAACCAATTTGATTGTATATTCGATTTATCGAGATGCATTCTTTAATTATCGGTTTGGAAGCGCAGCGGCTCAGTCCGTGATTTTATTCTTGATTGTTATGGTAATTACATTAATTATGTTCCGTTTAGAAAAGAGAGGAGTAAAATATTAATGAATTCAACAGCAGTAGCAGAAAATGCAAATCGAATGTCCAAAGAGGAACTTTTGGAATTAAAAGAAGCAATGAATCAAAAAGCATTGACGAAAAAAAGAATCAAAACGGCAACAACAATTGCTGCAAATATAATGGTAGCATTGGTTGTTTTGCTTCCGCTTCTCTATGCGGTCAGCATTGCTTTCATGCCGTCAGGAGAGTTATTTACAACGGATTGGAATTTGCTTCCAAAAAGTCCAACACTTCAAAATTTTAAAGATGCGCTAACGAAAGTTCCATTGCTGCGATTTATTGGAAACTCTTTCTTAGTTGCAGGATGTATTACAATTGGACAGATTATTTCCTGTTCATTGGCAGCATTTTCTTTTTCATTCTTAGAGTTTAAAGGAAAAGGGATTTTATTTATGCTTGTAATGGCAACGATGATGGTTCCAGGAGAAGCAACGATTATTTCCAATTATTTAACCGTTGGACAGATGGGAATTTTGGATACATATCCAGTTTTAATTTTACCATATTTAACATCGGCGATGGGAATCTTTTTATTCCGTCAGTTTTATATGTCCTTCCCAGCTTCCCTATATGAGTCAGCAAAATTGGACGGATGTACGAATTTACGATTCATATGGAAAATTTTAATTCCACTTACAAAATCAGCCATCGGAGCAATGGCAGTTTATACATTTATCAATGCCTGGAATATGTATATGTGGCCGTTACTTGTAACAGGTTCCGATTCTCTCAGAACGGTACAGATTGGAATTAGTATGTTAAACAGTGTGGACTCTCAATCGATCACAACAATGATTGCGGGAGTTGTAATGGTAATTATTCCATCGATCTCTATTTTTATCATAGGGCAAAAACAATTAATTCGAGGAATGTTCTCAGGAGCAGTAAAGGGATAATACGAAAAACAAAAAATAAATGGAAAGGTATGGATATTGAGATTATGAGAAAGAAATTAGTGTCATTAACAATGGCGGCAAGTATGTTAATTATGGCATTGGCTGGATGTGGAAATGGAACACAGAGTATATCACAGCAGACTGGAAATGCAGGTTCTAGTTCAGAAGGAGAAAGTGATTCGGAATCAGGTGCAATGGAAATGGCAGATGCTTCCGAAGTAAGCGGAACTACGATTTCCTTTTGGCATTCCATGGGCGGTGTCAACGGAGAGGCGATTAATACCTTGGTAGAAAAATTTAATTCTGAAAACGAATATGGAATTACTGTGGATGCACAATATCAGGGTGAATACGATGATGCAATTAATAAATTAAAAAGTGCCCAAATTGGAAATATGGGAGCCGATTTAGTTCAGATTTATGAAATTGGAACTCGTTTTATGATGGAGTCTGGATGGATTGTTCCGATGCAGGAATGTGTGGATCAAGATGAATACGATGTATCACAGATTGAGCCAAATTTAGCTGCTTATTATACTATTGATGATACTCTATATTCTATGCCATTTAATTCCTCTACTCCATTGATGTACTATAATAAGGATATGTTTGAAAAAGTTGGTATTACAGAAATTCCAGATAGCTTAGAAGAAATTGCAAAAATTGGACAGGATTTACTAGATAAAGGTGGTGCTGGAGAAGTAATTTCTTTAGGCGTTTATGGATGGTTTTTTGAACAATTTATTGGAAAACAAGGATTAAATTACGCTAATAATGGAAATGGAAGAGAAGATTTGGCAACAGCCGTAGAATTTGATACAAATGGAGCTGCAAAGAACTTATTAGAACAGTGGAAGAATTTATCGGACTTAGGTTTTGCTCCAAATGTTGGACGAGGCGGGGATGCTGGTTTAGCTGACTTTTCTTCTGGAAAGTCTGCAATTACACTTGGTTCCACCGCTTCTTTAAAACAGATTTTGCAGGATGTAAATGGAAAGTTTGAAGTAGGCACTGCATACTTCCCGAAAGTAAAAGAAAGTGACCAGGGAGGTGTTTCCATCGGAGGAGCTTCTCTATGGGCACTGAATAACAATGATCCAAAGAAACTTCGTGCAACATGGGAATTCGTAAAGTTCTTGATCTCTCCTGAGTCACAGGCTTATTGGAATGCAGAAACAGGCTACTTCCCAGTAACTGTAAAAGCACATGAAGAAGAAGTGTTTAAGCAGAATATTGAACAGTATCCACAATTCCAGACAGCAATTGACCAGTTACATGATTCTTCTCCAGAATATGTCGGAGCATTATTAAGCGTATTCCCAGAAGCAAGAGCGACGGTAGAATCTGAGATTGAAAACATGTTAAATGGAAAGAAATCGGTGGATGAAGCGGTAACAGACATGGCAGAAACGATTAATGAATCCATTGAAGAATATAATTTACTGAATATGGAGTAATCAATACAATGAAAAAAACAAAAATTTTTGGACATAGAGGTGCAAGTGCCGAGGCACCCGAAAATACATTGGAGGCATTTGCGTTAGCAATGCAGCAGGGAGCGGATGGCATAGAATTGGATGTGCAGATGACAAAAGATGGGCAGCTAGTTGTTGCCCATGATGAAACGATTGATCGTGTCAGCAATGGAACGGGGGCGATTCGTAATTATACATTGGAGCAATTGAAACAATTTTCTTTTCATCGAACCCATCCAGAGTATAAAGATGTAAAAATCCCTACTTTGGAAGAAGTATTACAATTAATCAAGCCATCCGACTTACTTGTCAATATTGAGTTAAAAACAGGAGTTTACTGGTATGCTGGAATTGAGAAAGCAGTGGCTGATCTCGTTCAAAAAATGGAATTAGAAAATCGAGTGATTTACTCTTCGTTTAATCATTATAGTGTACAGAAAATAAAGCAGCTCTGTCCAAAGGCAGAAACCGCATATTTATACAGCGATATCATTTTAAATGTAGACAAATATGCTAAAGATACGGGGGTGGATGGGTTACATCCAGCTCTGTATCATGTAAAAATGGCAGATTTCTTGGAACAATACAAAAAAAGTGGACTCTATGTGCGGGTATGGACGGTAAATGAAGAAGAGGATATTCGCTTTTTGATTGAACAAAATGTGGATGCAATTATTACAAATGAACCGAAAAAGGCAATTCAAATTCGAGGGGAAAAGAATGTCGATTTACCTTAAAGAAGAAATGGATGGTGAAGATTTGTGTTAAATGAGAAAAAATTATTCCTATTGGACATTGATGGAACTGTGTGCAAAGGAACGCAGTTGTTAGATGGAGTAAAGGGATTTTTAGAAGATACAAAAAATAATGGCGGAAAATGCCTGTTTATTACAAATAATGCGACAAAGAGTGTAAGCGACTATCAAAAACTTTTTGAACAAATGGGACTTAAAGTAGAGGAAGAAGACTTTGTAACAACCGCAATTGTAACAGCGGAATATTTACATAAGCATCACGAAGATGAGACGGTTTTTGTAGTTGGAACGGATTCGTTTATTCGGGAATTAGAAGAAAAGGGAATTATTGTGACACAAGATCCAGATGATCCTTCTATCACTTGTGTGGTAGTTTCTTATGATAACCAGTTAACTTATAAAAAGTTAGAAAATGCTTGTAAAGTTTTAACAACGAGAGATGTTGATTATATTGCAACCAATCCAGATTTGGTTTGTCCAAATGAATTTGGATATATACCAGATTGTGGTTCTATTTGTGAAATGATTGAACATGCAGTGCAAAAAAAACCAAGGTATATGGGAAAACCAGATACGGCAATTGTGAAATTTGCAATGAAAAAATCAGGTATGATGAAGGCACAGGCGTTGTTAGTAGGAGATCGGCTTTATACCGATATTGCCTGTGGAAATAAAGCAGGAATTGATACAGCACTTGTTTTAACGGGAGAGGCTACGAAAGAAGATGTGGAGCATTCCAGTTATCGTCCAACTTATTTAATGGATTCCATAGAGACATTACATAAGGAATGGAAAATCTCTTAAATAGAATTAGGAAAGCTTTATATAAAGTATAAAAAAATACTCCGATTATAATGTAAAAATGTGGAAACTTGAGAAATTTCAAAAAAATATTGACTTTTTGAAAAGGATAGGGTACGCTTTAGTTAAGCACAAAGACGTTCTGCTAATGTAGCAGAGCGTCTTTTCATTGTGTGCCCGGCGGGCACACGTTCTAAAGGGTGAAAGTCCCTGACCCGCCCGG
>OEQY01000276.1_pt1 | contig 13192 bp, 13 predicted proteins | sample 1539871 | NCBI WGS metagenome assembly OEQY01 (sample SAMEA3891877, study PRJEB23780) | metagenome | biome: terrestrial biome; feature: animal house; material: Caecal content | place: Italy | collected 2015-05-05 | reverse complement strand
GCCTTGGGCGTCCGCGACCCGTTCTCATATTGGGCAAGGCGGACGTCAGCGGACTTTTCCGGGAAGCCAAGCGCCATCCCAAGATATTTCTGCGTCATGCCCCGCAGGGTGCGGAAAAAGTGAATGCGTTCTCCAATCGCCATAACGGCCAACTCCTATCTGGATTCTTGATAGATTTAGCATAGCAGATATGTTTAGGATAGTCAAGAGAAATCTAAACAAATTTATTTAATATTTTTCCGCAAACCGCTTGACTTTAACTGTTATGCTTAGTATAATGAAGATGATATAAGCAAATAAGTTTAAGCCACAAAAATTTTACAAATTGGATACCCCCAAAACGGCGAAAAAATGTCCGTTGTAAAGTGAGAGGGGGAATTTCAGACGCAGCAAAACTGAATGACCGTCCGACAGATACTTTCTCCGGGGAAGCAGGCGACGATATGAGCGTGCCAGGGAGAAAAGCAAACGGCACAGCGCCGGGAAGGGTTGCCTGCCAGAGTCTGAAGGGTGAAACGGCAAACGAAAAACAATTACGGCAAGGAAAGGAAGGTATTTTTGTGTATGGCAGAAAAACAGTCGTTTATGCGGGTCGATGAAGTGGCGCAGGAATTGGGCGTTTCCAAGTCCTATGCTTACAAAATCGTACAGAAACTCAACGCAGAGCTGAAAAGCCTCGGTTACTTGACCATATCCGGCAGGGTCAACCGAAAGTTCTTCTATGAGAAGCTGTGCTACGGCGAAAAGGAAGGGAGGGGTATCTGATGGCGGTCTATAAAGAAGAAAAGACCAACACCTGGCGGGCGGTCTACCGCTATACTGACTGGAACGGCGAGCGCAAGCAGACCCAGAAACGGGGATTCAAGACCAAACGGGAGGCACAAGCCTGGGAGCGGGAACAGCTCAACAAGATCAGCGCTGACCTGGATATGACATTCAGGAGCTTCGTGGACCTCTACACGGCGGATATGAAAACCCGGCTTAAGGAAAACACCTGGGCCACCAAGGATCACATCATCCGCACCAAGCTGCTGCCCTACTTCGGCAGGCTGAAAATGTGTAACATTACTGCCCAGCAGATTATCACCTGGCAGAATGAGATGCTGAACCACAGGGACGAGAATGGCAAACCATACTCGCCAGTGTATTTAAAGACACTACACAATCAGCTTAGCGCTATCTTTAACCATGCAGTTCGATACTATAATCTCCGCGAAAATCCTTGCAAAAAGGCTGGTGGTATGGGAAAAAACAAAAATCGCGAGATGATGTTTTGGACCAAGGAGCAGTATCTGAAATTTGCCGAAGTAATGATGGACAAGCCGCTGTCCTTCTACGCCTTCGAGATGCTCTACTGGTGTGGTATCCGAGAGGGGGAGCTGCTGGCCCTGACCCCAGCGGACTTTGACTTTGAGAAGCGCACCGTTACCATCAATAAATCCTATCAGCGGCTGAACGGTCAGGATCTGATTACCACCCCCAAAACGGAAAAGAGCAATCGGGTCATCACCATGCCACAGTTTCTGGCCGAGGAAATCCAGGATTACATCAAGATGCTCTACGGGATCGGGCCGGATGACCGGATGTTCACCGTCACCAAGAGCTATCTCCACCGGGAGATGGACCGGGGAGCCAAAGAAGCCGGGGTACCGCGCATCAGAATCCACGATATTCGTCACAGTGCGGTTTCACTTCTGATCGACATGGGATTCTCCGCCACGGCCATCGCAGACCGAGTAGGCCACGAGAGCATCGATATTACTTACAACTACGCGCACCTGTTTCCGTCAAAGCAGGCGGAAATGGCGGATAAATTGAACATGGAAAGGGGCAATTAAAATGTCAGCAAAGAATTTGGACAAGCACAACCGTTGGAGGAACAAGACCGTGGCTTTCCGGGTCTCCCCGGAGGAGGACGCCCAGATCGAAACGGCGGTGAAGCTCACCGGCCTGACCAAGCAGGACTACATCATCCGGCGGCTGCTGGAACGGGATGTGGTGGTCCAGGGCAACCCCAGGGTCTACAAGGCCCTGCGGGACCAGCTGGCCGCTGTGCTGGACGAGCTGCGCCGGATCGAGGCCGGGCAGGGCGTGAACGACGAGCTGCTGGACACCATCCAGATGATCGCAACCATTATGAACGGGATGCAGGAGGACTTTGCCTATGACCGATGAGAAAAAGAAAATGACCGCCCATAGTTCATCTGTTGGCGCAGATGATGGGCAGTCAATCTCTCAAAATTCCAAGACCACTATACCAGACCCAGACGAAAAAAGCAATTCCCCCGAAAGAGATTTGGAGGAACTTTACCGGAAAATGCGCCGCATGAGTGACCCGGCCTACCTCCATACTGTAACCCTGGACGAGCTGATGGACAATGTGTTCGAGGGCAAGTCTGCGGTAATTGAAAACCTGCTCTATACAGGAGCGTACATCCTTGCCGGAGCGCCGAAAATCGGCAAGTCCTTCCTGGTGGCGCAGATCGCTCACCATGTTAGTACCGGGCAGGACTTGTGGGGCTACAAGGTCCATCAGGGGACTGTCCTTTATCTTGCTTTGGAAGATGACGAGAGCCGTTTGCAGCGCCGGATGTTCCGAATGTTCGGAGTGGAGGGGACAAGCTCCCTCCACTTTGCCACCAATGCTAAGATGATTGGTGGTGGTCTGGATGAACAGCTGGAAAAGTTCGTCCGGGAACACAGTGATACCAAACTGATTATTGTGGATACCCTGCAAAAAGTCCGGGAGGCGGTGAGCGACAGTTACAGCTACTCCAGTGACTATGAGGTAATCGGCAAGCTGAAACAATTTGCTGACCGATATGGCGTCTGCGTCCTGATCGTTCACCACACCAGAAAACAGCCTGCGGGAGACAGCTTTGAGATGATTTCCGGAACAACCGGCTTGCTGGGCTGTGCGGATGGGGCGCTCCTGATGCAGAAGGGGAAGCGGACAGATAGCAAGGCAACTCTGGAGGTGGTGGGCAGAGATCAACCGGATCAGCGGCTGTATCTGAGCAAGGACCAGGAGAACCTGGTTTGGAGCCTTGACCATGCAGAGAATGAGCTTTGGAAGCAGCCTCCAGACCCGGTACTGGACGCCGTAGCAAAGATCGTATCTGCTGACAACCGGGAATGGGAAGGCAGCCCCACCGAGCTGGCCCAAGCGATTCAAACGGATATGGCGGTAAATCGGCTCACCAAACATCTGAATGTGAATGCCAGCCGCCTGTTGGAAGAACATCAGGTAAAGTATGAGAACAAAACCAAGCACGCCGGGCGGCGTATCCGGCTGACCTACATGGTGGTGGAAGCACCTGCGTTTGAAGTAATCGAGTAAAGCGCGACGCTCGCAACGGTCGCGACGGTGTTTTGAGGGGTACTCCCAGCACCGTTGCGACCGTCGCCACCGTCGCGGAAAGAAAAAGATGGGGTGGTATTTTGCCACCCCATCTTCAAGGAGGATGCCCCATTTTAGGGCACCCTAAAAGTATCAGAGGATGTCGCGATTCACGACACCCTATGCCCCGAAACAGGGCACCGGGTACAGGGGCAAAAAGCGTTCGGAGAACGCGTAGCCACAGAATGAAATTCTGTGTTCAGAAGGGGCTTGGGGGCACTGCCCTCAACAAGCAGACGGCATGGAATGTGAGTGTGTATTAACACTCGCATTGCTTGCCAGTCTTGTGTGTGGCTATCCACACGCATTGCTTGCCTGTATCTAAAACAACCGAAACGGCCCTTGTGCCGCTGCGAAAAATCAACTGAAATTCAAGTATTGGGAGGTAACAAGTATGAGAAAGATTTTGTCCTGTGAGTTCAACCCGGACACTGCCTGCGTGGAGCTGTGCATGGAAGATGGAACCCTGTTGTCCATCGACTGCACCGCCGTGGAGAACGAGGTAGCGAACAGTATGTACCAGCGGTCAGAACTGGACTGGCTGATCTATAATGATCCGCTGTCCTATGCCGAACTGATTTTGAATGGGGACTCTGAATTGTATCTAAAAGCAGTAACAAAGAAAACTCCGTTAGATTGATGGCAAAGAAAATCCGCCAGAAGCAACACTCTAAAGGGTGCGCCTCTGACGGATTTATTACATCTTATCAATCAAAGCAAATACAACAGCTTGCTGTTCTTCGCTCAATCTTGACCAGCGTTCTAGAAGCTTTTTCTGCGCCTCAGTCAAGGAAACAGGTGCATCTTCTTCGGCAAATAGTTGAGATAGCGTAATGCCAAAGGCTGTGCAGATTTTCTCCAGGGATGGAATGGTCGGAACCATGTTCTTGCGATACCATGAGGAGATCGTGGATTGCGGCAAACCGGAGCGTTCTGCAAGCTGATACTCTGTCCAGCCCCGCTCCTCTCGATACGCGGTTATAACCGAGAGAATATCCTTCACCTGCATCACTCCTTTGCTTGTGTTCTTCGTAAATTATACTTTGATAAATCGTTGTGATTTAATCATTTATATCGTATAATTTTAACGATAAACGCAACTACAAAGGAGGGAGAAATTTGGGCGGAAAAAGCTGTTTCTTTATCGGACACCGAGAGACATCAGAAGAGATTTATCCGGCATTGTATGCGGCTGTGGAGCAGCACATTTTGGAATATGGCGTTACAGAATTTATCGTTGGCCACTACGGCGGATTTGACCGTCTTGCAGCGTCAGCAGTCAAAGAAGCAAAGCGTTTCTACCCAGAAGTGAAGCTCATTTTGCTGTTGCCGTACCATCCAGCAGAGCGGCCCATCTCAACGCCAGGTGGATTTGACGGAACATTCTATCCACCAGGGATGGAAAGCGTTCCGCGCAAGATCGCAATCGTGAGAGCAAACCGCTATGTTGTGGATCATGTAGACTACCTCATCGCCTATGCGTGGCACCCTGCCAGTAATGCACGGGAGCTGGTGGAGTATGCAAAAAGGCGAGTAAAGAAAGGCTCTCTTTTCATAACAGTGATAAAGCATAATGATTCGACATGAAGTTGAGTTTTTCACGAAAGTGTGATAAAATAAATCCAAGCATTTCTTGCTTTGGAGGGACTAAAATGGCGATTTGTTATGACCGCTTATTTCATCTGATGATTGATAAAAAGATAAGCAATGCACAGCTAAAAGAGAAGACCGGTTTTAGTGCCAATATTATCACCCGCTTAAAGCGCAATGAGTATGTTTCTATCGAAAGCATCGAGAAGATTTGCCGCGTGATGGAGTGCGGCGTGGACGATATTCTGGAGTTTGTTCCGGAAGAAAAATAAGCAAGAATTTTGACAAAGTGGCTTGATTTTTGAAGGTAACTTTCAGGATACAAGATTCTCGTAGACTGAAAAGCTGTGAAAGATCGGATAGGAGTGTGGCTGTGATGGCGGCAGCAAACAAAACAGTTTGGGGAATCCATACGATGGACGATCCTCTTTTTTTGAATCAGAACCTAATTGCAATCGGCTGGGAAGAGATGGGCGACTTGTCGGCTATAGGTACGTCCCGTGATGCCTACAAAGAAAAATATATCGCGGCCTATCCGGACGCTAAAAAAGGTTCGATTGCCACAAGTGCTGGAATGCTGTACCGATTTGTCCACGAGGTACAGGAAGGGGACTATGTGGTGTTCCCGTCCAAAATTGACCGTAAGATTAACATTGGGGTCGTGGAGAGTGCCTATTTCTATGAGTCTGCCGCAGCACAGTATCCCAATCGCCGAAAAGTAAAGTGGCTCAAACATCTGCCGCGTACAGCCTTTTCCCAGGGCGCTCTGCATGAAGTTGGCTCGGCGCTGAGCTTTTTCCAGGTGAAAAACTACGCGGATGAGTATTTTAAGGCTCTGGATAAAGATTTCAAAGGCAATATTCTGGAGCCGGATACCGATGAGACAGTGGCACAAACAGCGGATGAAATCATCGAGACTACCCGCGACTTTATCTTGAAAGAGCTGAGCAAGAATCTGAAAGGTTATGATCTGGAGTCGTTTGTCGCAAATCTTTTGCAGGCCATGGGCTACCGCACGATTCTGTCTCCGCATGGTGGGGACAGCGGTATCGACATTACCGCCTATAAAGATGAGCTGCCGCCCCGCATTGTTGTCCAAGTCAAAAGCCAGGATGGAGACATCAAAGAGGCTACCATCCAGTCTCTGAAAGGCGCTATGCGCGAAGGAGATTATGGCCTGTTTGTGACACTGTCCAATTATACCAAAAATGCTCAGAAATACCTGGATAACACCCCGATTATTCGCGGCATTAACGGCACAGAACTCGTGGATCTGGTCTTGAAATATTACGACCAGCTCAGTGTCAAATACCGTAAAATGATTCCCCTGAAAATGGTGTACATCCCCGTTCCGCCAGAGGAGTAAATGGGAACCTGACAGGAAATTAAAAAGAGAACGGAGAAGTACCAATGGCCATCAAGAAAAGTGAAATTTACAGTCAGATATGGGCTGCGTGTGATAAACTGCGAGGCGGTGTGGAACCGGCCCGTTATAAGGATTATATTCTGACACTGCTGTTTGTGAAGTATGTGTCCGACCGCTTCAAGAGCAGTGATAACTGGGACATTGAAGTGCCAGAAGGCGGCAGCTTTGACGATGTTATTGCCTTGAAATATAAGAAAAACATTGGTGAAGGCATCAATATCATCATTGGCAAGCTGGCAGAAGCCAACGACTTGAAAGGCATTATCGACATTGCCGACTTCAACAGCGAGGAACTGGGCACCGACAAGGAAGCGGTAGATAAGCTCTCTGGTCTCGTGGAAATTTTCCAGAAACCGGAGTTGGACTTCACCAACAACCGCGCTGGCGGTGATGACATTTTGGGCGACGCCTACGAATTTTTGATGCGGAAATTTGCCCAGGATTCCGGCAAGAGCAAGGGCCAGTTCTATACACCGGGCGAAGTCTCTCGGATTATGGCAAAGGTGATTGGTATTGATAAAGCCACCGATCCCAGCATGACAGTCTACGATCCTGCTTGCGGTTCCGGTTCGCTGTTGATTCGTGCAGCGGATGAGGCACCCTGTGAGATCTCTATCTATGGACAGGAAAAGGACAACTCCACCGCCGGTCTTGCACGCATGAATCTGGTCCTGCACAACAAGGGCGCTGGCGTCATTGTCGGCAATAAAAGCACCTTGTCTGCACCCCAGTATAAAGATGAGAACAACCCTGAACTGCTGAAAACCTTCAACTACATCGTAGTCAATCCACCTTTCTCGGATAAATCCTGGATGGATGGCATTACGATCCCTGATTCTTATGGGAGATACAGCGAGACTGTGTTGGGCGTGCCGCCGGAGAAAAACGGTGACTATGCTTGGCTGCTGCATGTCCTGAAATCCTTGAAATCCAACGGCAAGGCGGCGATCATTTTGCCCCATGGCGTGCTATTCCGTGGCAATGCCGAGGCTGACATTCGCAAAAAGATCATTGACCGGGGTTATATCAAAGGCATTATTGGCCTGCCTGCTAACTTGTTTTATGGCACGGGAATTCCTGCCTGTATCCTGGTGCTGGACAAAGAGGATGCTGCTGATCGTACCGGCATTTTCATGATTGACGCCAGCAAAGGCTATGTGAAGGATGGCAACAAGAATCGCCTGCGGGAACAGGATATTCACAAGATCGTGACCACTTTCCTTACAATGGATGAATCGGACCCCAAGTATGCCCGGTTTGTTCCGAACGAGGAGATCAAAGTCACCAACGAGTACAACCTGAATATCCCGCGCTATATTGATAGCAGCGAGCCGGAAGATTTACAGGACATCAATGCTCACCTGAACGGCGGCATTCCGGAAACCGATGTGGACAGCATGGCGGAATATTGGGCGGTATATCCATCTTTGAAGGAAATCCTGTTCCAGTCGCTGCGTCCGGGGTATCTGCGTCCGGCGGTGGACAAGGAAGAAGTGGTTTCCACGATTACCTCCCACCCGGAGTTTATCCGCCATGCGGACCGGGTGGATGATGCCTATGCCCAATGGAAGGAGACGGTTACCCGCGATTTGATGGAACTCAGCCGGGATATTCACCCAAAAGAGCTGATTGCCAAAATTTCCGAGCAGCTTCTGGATGATTTTTCCCAGGTGGCTCTTCTCGACAAATATGATGTCTATGAAGTGCTGATGGAGTACTGGGCGGAGACCATGCAGGACGATGTGTATGCGGTCTGCTATGACGGCTACGAGGCTGGGCGGGAAATTGCCTATGAGTATGTGACCAAGAAGAAAAAAGAAAACGGCCAGACCATCGAGGTCAAGACCGATAAGATCAAGGGCTTTGAGGGCAAGTTGCTCCCCAAGGCTTTGATTGCCGCACACTTTTTTGAGGAGGATGTCAAGGCACTGGATACCCTTCGGGGCCAACTGGATGAGGTGTCCACCAAGCTGGAAGAACTGGCCGAAGAAAATGGCGGTGAGGATGGACTGTTTGCTCAGCTGGATGATCTGAAAAAGGTCACTGTTAGCGCCCGGATTAAGGCAATCAAGAAAGACCCCGCCGCCAAGGAAGAATTGGCTGCATTAAAGGAGTATATGTCCCTGTTGGATGCCGAAAGCAATTACAAGAAAGCAATTAAGCAGACCGAGGCAGACCTGGACACCAAACTGGAGAAAAAATACCCCCAGCTTACGCTGGAGGAGATTCGCCATCTGCTGGTGGAGGAAAAGTGGTTTGCTGCCATTTACAGCGGAATTGATGCCATTCACGAGGCAGTGTCCCATCATCTTTCGGCCCGTGTGACCCAACTGGTAGAGCGGTATGAGTATACCCTGAAGGAATGCGAGGATGAAGTAGACCAGTACGAGGCCAAGGTCAAATCTCATCTGGAAAGGATGGGGTTTGTATGGTGAACGGATGGAAAACAAAAAAGCTGGGTGAAGTTGCAGAAGTTTGCATGTGTAAACGTATTTTTGCGCATCAGACCAGTAAAATTGGAAATATTCCATTTTACAAAATAGGCACGTTTGGAAAAGAAGCTGATGCCTATATATCGAGCCAATTATACGAAGAATATAAGGCTAAATATTCATACCCGGAAAAAGGGGATGTGCTCATTTCGGCAGCAGGAACATTGGGCAGAACCGTTGTATTTGACGGGCGTCCCGCTTATTTTCAAGATTCGAATATTGTTTGGCTTAAAATTGATAAGAGCCAGCTTTGTAACGATTATCTGGCCCATTATTACAAAGTTATAAAGTGGGCTTCATCTGAAGGAAGTACGATTTCAAGATTGTATAATGGAATTATCTGTGATACGGAAATATTACTTCCACCATTAGAAGAACAAGCCGCTATTGCGGAAGCCCTTTCCGATGTAGATAGCCTGATTTCCTCCCTGCAAAAGCTGATTGAGAAAAAGAAAGCCATCAAGCAGGGGGCTATGCAGGAACTGCTCACCGGCAAAAAACGACTGCCGGGGTTTTCTGGGGAGTGGTCAAAACAGCAGTTAGGTGATATTTGCAATATTGTCAATGGAGGAACACCGTCAACTTCAATAGCAGAATTTTGGAATGGAAAGATTTTGTGGTGTACGCCGACAGATATTACAAGCTGCTCAACAAAGTATATTTACACTACCGAGAGCAAAATCACAGAAAGCGGATTGAAAGCTAGTTCAGCAACACTCCTGCCAAAAGGTGCATTGTTACTTTGCAGTCGAGCTACGATTGGCGAAGTGCGAATTGCAGGTAATACGATTTGCACTAATCAAGGCTTTAAGTCATTGGTTGTTCATCAGAACATTAGCAATGAGTGGCTATACTATATGGTGCATGTTTTGAAGTTCAATATGCTGGAAAAAGCCATTGGCTCTACTTTTTTGGAAATCTCGAAAAAAGATTTGGCTGAACTCGATATAATTGTTCCAGAGTTCACCGAACAGAAAGCAATCGCTCAAGTCCTTGTATTATAGAGTAGTAGTTATTAAAGCCCCTCTCCAAGGGCTATATGCTACACTGTAAGGGATGCTGTGGATTGGTGTTCAAGTCCTACCACGAGATGGTTTCAGAAAGGTTCCAACCACAGCCCCTTACAATTTTGTTAATTAGTTAAATACCGCCAGACGGTTTATGTGGAACAAGGCTACAAAAGTAAGGTGCACTGTGGATGCAGCATCACATATTTATCGTTGGAGGTATCTGTTATGGTGGTTTCTGTTGGCATCGATGTTTCGAAAGATAAGCACGATTGCTTTATCGTCAGCTCCGATGGTGAAGTCCTGGCAGATGTGTTCACAATTTCCAATACGTTGGATGGATTCCACTACCTATTGCAGCGAATCCAGGATTGTACCACACCGAAGGACAAAATAAAAGTAGGGCTCGAGGCTACCGGTCATTACAGCTACAATCTGCTCGGGTTTCTCCTTGACAATGGTCTGACCACCTATGTCCTGAACCCCTTGCGCACAAATCTTTACCGAAAGAGCTTCAGCCTGCGAAAAACCAAGACTGACCGGGTGGATGCGCGCACGATTGCTTCTATGCTGTTGTCCGATGTAGGCCTCAAACCCTACACAGATACAGCATACCACAACGAGGAGTTAAAGTCACTGACCAGATACCGTTTTGACAAGGTGAAAGAGCGTGCCAAACTGAAAAGTTCCATTGCCCGGCTGGTCTGTATCCTGTTCCCGGAACTGGAAAAGCTTGTTCCTTCTCTGCATATTGCTTCTGTCTACGCCCTGCTGGAGGAGTTTCCCGGTGCTAAACAGATTGCCGCAGCCCATTTGACGAGGTTGAAAGCACTTCTTGAAACGGTATCCAAAGGCCGCTACAAACGGGATGTGACTCTTGAAATCCGTAATGCCGCCAGAAACTCTATTGGCTCCTGGATGCCCGCCAAGTCCCTTGAATTACAGCACACCATCCGGCTCATCCGTGAACTGGATGTCGAGATTGCTGAGATTGAGGAACAAATCCAGTCCATTATGGGTGAGCTTCATTCTCCCATTACCACCATCCCTGGTATTGGCTGCCATATGGGCGCTATGATCCTGGCCGAGGTCGGGGATCTTTCTTGTTTTGATTCTCCCGACAAGCTCCTGGCCTATGCGGGAATGTCGCCTTCTACTTACCAATCCGGTCAGCTCAAAAACTGTTATCCGCATATGGAGAAACGTGGCTCCCGTTACCTGCGCTACGCCCTCTTTAATGCCACCAAGTATGTCTGCCTCTGGGATCCGATCTTTGCTTCTTATCTAGCAAAAAAGCGAGCAGAAGGAAAACACTATTACGTTGCCATTTCTCACGCTGCCAAGAAACTGGTTCGGCTGATTTTTGCCTTGGAGCGTTCCCGACAACCTTACTGTCCCGCTACTTGACAAAGATACTTTTTCAATCTCTAATATGGGGTCTTAACCGACCTCTGCTTTGCTATGCCCTTTTGAACCGTCTGTCCGTTACCTCCTCCGCTCATCTTTGGAGCTTGACTTTTAATAGTTAATCTTTCATTTGTGTAGATTGATAGGCTTTGAGGATTGAGAAGGTGGTGCTCAATTTGATATGCTCCCTATAACAGAGACACTGAAATAGGGAAAGGATTAAAATGAGCAAACGAAAAGAGATTGATCCAGAGTTTAGAATCTGGCTCATTGAGGAATGTCTTGCAGGACGAATGCGAGGACGGGAGGCTGCCAGACGAGCAGGTGTTTCTTCCACTGCAATGCGAAAGTGGATCAGCTTGTACAAAATGGATGGGCCTGCAGCATTTGCATCTTCAAATGCCAAGAGGACTTATAGCGAGGAAATCAAGAAAAAAGTCGTAAAGGATTATCTGAATGGGAAAGGCAGCCTCCAAACGCTCTGCGAAAAATACCATCTTCGTAGTCCTGACTTGGTCAATCGATGGGTAAAGTCGTATAATGGTCATAAAGATTCCAAGAAAGACTCAGGAGGTTTCTTTATGACAAAACGAAAATCTACCATCGATGAGCGTCTTTCTGCCGTAAAAGAATATACAGAAGCCGGAAAGCCTTACGAACAAATTGCAAGGGAAAGAGGATTCTCTTATCGGCAGGTCTATGAGTGGGTACGAAAATACCGTAAATTGGGGATAGCAGGTCTGGAAGACCGGCGTGGAGAGCGGAAGATCTCTCAAACGCCTCGTTCCAAGGAAGAAGAACTTGAAAAGCGTATCGCAGAACTGGAACATGAAAACCATCTGCTGAAACTGGAATGTGAACTGCGAAAAAAAGTGGAAGAACTGGAAAGGGGGAATCGCTGAGACAATTTCATCAGGAACGGCAGTACGAAGCTATTCGCATCTGCACGGCAGACAATCTTGGTTCCGTTCGGGAAGCCTGCCGCTGCTTGTCGGTGTCTCCTTCTGCCTATTATAAATGGAAGTCGGGGAGTTCCAGCCAGAGATTTCAGGAAAACAAGCATATTGCTTCGCTGATCGAAAAAATTCACATAGACAGCCCGGATAAAGGGTATCGCCGGATCCACGATGATCTGGAACGCTTTCACAATGTCCACAGCAACGACAAACGCATTCTGCGGATCTGCCGCAGTCTTGGAATCCAGTCAACCGTTAAGTTTCATCCGGTAGGCTGCACCAGACATGCGAGGACACCACAGCATTACTCTGAAAACATTTTGAACCGGGAATTTCATGCAGAAAAGCCAAACGAAAAGTGGCTGACAGATGTGACGGAATTCAAGTATTACGAAGGTCCCAGAGTTAAGAAAGTTTATCTGAGCGCTATCCTTGACTTATATGACAGACGTATTGTTGCCTTTGCGATTCGGGATACAAACGACAACAAACTTGTGTTCGACACTTTTGCAAAGGCAGTCCAGAGAAATCCTGATGCGCATCCTATCTTCCACAGTGACCGTGGATTTCAGTATACCAACCGATACTTCTACCAGCGGTTGGTCAATGCTGGCATGACACAAAGTATGTCTCGTGTTGGCCGCTGCATTGACAATGGCCCTATGGAAGGATTTTGGGGCATCTTGAAGCGAGAGCGTTATTATGGAAAGCGTTTCACGAATCGTACTGAACTGGTGAAAATGATTCGCAGTTATATCCATTACTACAACACGAAACGTCTCCAGCGTAACCTTGGCGTTTTGACACCGATGGAAAAGCATGATCGTTATTTGAAGGCAGATTGAGATATTTGAGACTATCCCATAATTTGTGTAAACCTGCTGAGAGGTGTAGAATAGAAGCAGCAGACAGGA
>OEQY01000275.1_pt1 | contig 13243 bp, 11 predicted proteins | sample 1539871 | NCBI WGS metagenome assembly OEQY01 (sample SAMEA3891877, study PRJEB23780) | metagenome | biome: terrestrial biome; feature: animal house; material: Caecal content | place: Italy | collected 2015-05-05 | reverse complement strand
GTTAGAAAAAGCTTAAAAAATCAATGATTTTAGGCTTGACATTATAGGAAGGAGAATAAAATATTGGAAGAAAAAACGAGGGAACAAAAAAAACATATAATTGTAGAATTAATGAATCATCCAAACTATGTTCCTATGAAACAAAAAGAACTTGCAATTATTATGCAAGTACCAAAATCTTCTCGGCAGGAGTTCAAACAAATGTTGGATGAATTAGTAGAAGAAGGGAAAATTAGTATATCCCCTAGAAAAAAATATACGAAATCAAAATTCCCTGTTATAATTGGAACATTTCAGGCAAATATAAAAGGATTTGGATTTGTTTCATTGGAAGATACGAAGGAAGATGTATTTATTGCTTCTGAATATGTGGAAGATGCGTTAGATGGAGATCGAGTTCAAATTGCATTGCTTTCTGACAATGATGATTCTGGAAGGGGAAATAAACGGGAAGGAAAAATAATTCGAGTATTAGAACGAAGATTCACAGAAGTAGTTGGTACATTTCAGCGAAACAAAAATTTTGGCTTTGTAATTCCAGATAATCCAAGAATTACAAAAGATATTTTTATTGCACTGGAAAATATTAATGGTGCAGTCAATGGGCATAAGGTTGTTGCAGAAATTCTCAATTATGGAAGTCAAAAAAAGAAACCAGAGGGAAGAATCAAAGAAATCTTGGGACATAGAAATGATCCGGGAATGGATATTTTATCGATTGCGAAAGCTTATGGGATGGAGACAGAATTTCCACAGGAGGTAGTGCGCCAACTCGTCAATATACCAGAAGTGATAAATGGAAAAGAAATTGCAGGCAGATTGGATTTAAGGGAATGGCAGACGGTTACGATTGATGGAGAAGATGCGAAAGACTTGGATGATGCAATCACACTAAAAAAAGAGGGATCTCATTATTATTTAGGTGTGCATATTGCAGATGTCAGTCATTATGTAACAGAGAGAAGCCCGTTAGATCGAGAGGCGTTAAAAAGAGGGACAAGTGTGTACTTGATTGATCGAGTCATTCCGATGCTGCCGCCAAAGCTTTCCAATGGTATTTGTTCTTTAAATGAAGGATGTGACCGATTGGCATTGAGCTGTTTGATGGAAATTGATGAAAGAGGAGTAGTCGTTGGACATCGAATTGCAGAAACCGTGATTTGTGTCGACCGTAGAATGACCTATACGGCAGTGAAGAAAATTTTGACAGATCAAGACGAACAGCAAATCCAGCAATATCAATCGTTTGTTCCTATGTTTCAGCTAATGGAAGAGCTTTCAAAATTGCTGAGAAAGCGAAGATTTGCACGTGGAGCGATTGATTTTGATTTCCCAGAAGCAAAAATTTTACTAGATGAGAAGGGAATTCCAGTAAAAATTATTCCATATGAACGAAATGTTGCTACAAAGATTATTGAAGATTTTATGTTGCTTGCAAACGAGACGATTGCAGAATCTTATTTTTGGCAGGAGATTCCGTTTGTATATCGAGTTCATGAAAATCCAGATGAAGAGAAAATGAATAAATTTGGTACGTTTATTAATAACTTTGGATATTCGCTTCATTTTTCCAATGGAGTGATTCATCCAAAAGAATTGCAAAAACTTTTGGATAAAATTGAGGGAACGGCATCGGAAGCGTTGATTAGTCGTTTGATGCTTCGTTCCATGAAACAGGCAAAGTATTCTACCGAAAGCTCTGGACATTTTGGACTCTCTGCACCGTATTATTGTCATTTTACTTCTCCAATTCGCCGTTATCCAGATTTACAGATTCATCGTATTATAAAAGAGAATATAAGAAAAGGAATTAGTCCAAGGCGAATGAAACATTATGAGGAAATTCTTCCAGAAGTGGCAGCACAGTCAAGTCATATGGAACGAAGAGCAGCAGATGCCGAACGAGAAGTAGAAAAGCTGAAAAAGGCACAGTATATGTCCAAACATTTGGGAGAAGTATTCGATGGAGTAATTTCTGGAGTGACAAAATATGGAATTTATGTAGAACTGGAAAATACAGTAGAAGGTCTGATTCATGTAACCGACTTAATAGATGATTATTATATATTCGATGAGAACTCCTATAGTTTGATTGGAGAAACGACAAAAAAGGTATATAAACTAGGACAAAAAATTCGTGTAGAAGTTGAAACCGTCGATCCAGTTTTAAAAACAATTCAATTTGTTTTAGAAGGAGAGAGTAGTCATTCTGAAATAAAAGAGCTGGAAGAAATATGAAGGTCGGGTGATGTTTCAAAATTGGAAAAACTATGATAGTTGATCTAGACAAATATTACCCGTCTAGATTGAAGTTGAGGAGGAGTATTATGGGAAAATCAAGCGTAAAATTGGTTTCAAATAATAAAAAGGCATATCATGATTATTTTATTGAAGAAAAATATGAAGCGGGAATTTCTCTTGCAGGGACAGAAGTAAAGTCATTACGAATGGGAAAGTGCAGTTTAAAAGAATCATTTATTCGAGTGGAGAATGGAGAATTATTTATTTATGGGATGCATATTAGTCCATATGAAAAGGGAAATATTTTTAATAAAGATCCATTACGCGTGAGAAAGTTATTATTACATCGCCATGAAATTAATCGAATCGCAGGGCAAATGACACAGAAAGGATATACGATTGTGCCATTACAAGTCTATTTTAAAGGCAGTCTTGTGAAAGTAGAAATTGCACTTGCAAGAGGAAAGAAACTTTACGACAAGAGACAGGATATTGCGAAAAAAGATATGAGAAGAGAAGCCGAAAAAGATTTCAAGGTAAAAAATTTGTATTAATCAGTAGAACGAGTGGTTTTTATAAAAAAAATAAATTGACGTGTAACAATATATTATAAAACACGCCACCCACCACTCCCCAAAAACAAACAACAAAAAATACCCACACATATCCACACCAAACTGTGAATTTTCTGTGTCTTCGTTCATAATTTGTAAGAATTGATTCATCTTAAAAATATTGACTTTTTACCTATATTTTATTATGCTGGTAGCAGAGCAATTTTTAATCTAATTTGTCGAGAAAACTTGTGATAAATGCCACGAAATAAAGGAGGAAATAGAATGGCAAACACTATCATAAATTCAATTTTTAATCGTTCCAATGGGAAATTTCCATATGATTATATAGACTTTGAAGGCAATGTTTTACGTACTGCTGAAGATATCGCAGTAACAAATAATTTGAGATTAAAAGATATGGAAAAAGAGGAAGGATTTGCTGGATGGAATTCTCCTTTTGCAAAAGAAAGAATTTTTCAATATTGTGTAAAAACGGATGGATTAACTCCGATTAAAGGAGGAATTGCCTATAAGGACCCAGAAACAGGGGAAATTTTTGATTTGCGTGTCAGTCGTTTTTCAGGACAAATCTTACCAGTTCATGCAATGTTCGTTCCTCAAACAATTATTCAATATTTTGGTGAGCACGGGGTAGGAAAGACTCTTTTGATGACGCAGTGGATCTGTGAGTCACGGATGTTTGCTGGAAGAAAACAAGGAGGAAAGTTTCTTCTGATGAGAGATGATCCTGTAGATAATCCAATGGATTATCCAAAGGAACGAGAAATTAAAGAATATTTCCAAGGATTATTACCAGATATTACACAAATTACTGAAAAGGGATATCCCTATTCCTTTTTAGCTTCTTATACAAAAGATGACAGACATAAGAGAGGGTTGATTGAATTTCGAGATATCGCTGGAGAAAAATGCAAAGAACAAGGATATGATTCTCCTGTATATACAGCCGATTATATTCTGTTATTGATTAGTGCCAGAGATTTATTTGACCCATCTGCTGATTTACAGTTGGAACATTTACTAAATGTAATTCGCCAAAAGGGAATGGAATTTAATCAATTTTCAGGAAAAATTTTAGTTGCACTGACAATGAGTGACCGTTTCCGAGAAAGAGGCGTATTACCAGAATTATTGTCTTATAATACATTGGAGAGAGAAAATGGACGCTTGAAAATGCAGACACATAAGGATGGATTTTGTTTGAGTACGCAGCGAACTTATAGTGATGCAATTGCACATTATTTAGAAAATGAATTTCCGAATATTTATCTTTCTCTAGAATCAATGGGACAGGCAATTGAATATTTTATTGTAGGTTCCATTGATGCAATGCCAGAAGAAGGCAATCGTTTTCCAAATGATTTTGTACCATACCGAATTGATGAGATGTTAACTTATATTTTAGCTCAGAAGGGGCTTTATCCTTACCAGAATGAAGCACAAGTACAGGAACAATGGAAGAATGAAAGCGTAAACTATCAAAAGAAGCTGCATGAATCTATGAAAGAAGTGGAAGCAGAGGACTTATATGATCCAGAGGATGACCTTTATGGAGATGATTTTTATGACGATGAAGAGGATGATATAATAGGAAAAAAACAAAAAGACTTCTTCAAGAAACTTCTGGAAAGGATGAAAATTAAATGATGGACTATATTGCCTATGGCAGAGGCAGCGGACAGGGCCTTGTTTGTTGTCAAATGACAAATGGAATTCAAAATTTTGTAAGAACACATGAAAAAGAATTAATGGAGCTTGCAGAAACAAGATTAAATGGAAAAGAATTGCTTGCTTCCATATATTTGGATAAAAAGATAATTGTATTATTTTCTCGTGTGATTCAACCAGATCCAAATAGTGCAAGAAAAGAATCCAGACCATATACATTTACACAAATGTACTGTATGGATACAGAAACTTATTGGAAATCAATTGCTGGAAGAATGGCAGCAATTGATTTTAGCAGCTATTTTTATCAAGGAACGGATTTTCCTATGGAAATCCGTGAAGAAGAGTTATCAGGAGAGAATTTACTAAAAGCACCAAATAGAGGACTGGAATGTATTGGAAATCTAACTCCAGAAGAGCGATTGGCGTATGCTTATATGGGAATGGAGATGCTGAAGGGAAAACAACGAAAGGGACGCTATTCACAGCGATTTACATTTCGGGAGATGGTATCTGTTATGACTCTTCTACTTCCAATTGAATCTGTTTCACGTCTTACTTATGTAGAGGGAGGTAAAATTAATCTTCCTTGTAATTTATTTCCTTCTCAAAAGGAAGGCTGTTGTATTGAAATGCTTTGGGGACAAAAACGTCAAGAAGCAGAAGAGTTTTTTAAAACGCATTCCTTTTTACGATTAGCTGTAATGGAATCCCACGAAGAAAGAGTGGAACTTTATCAATGGCTTGCACAATTATCGAAAGAAAAAGGAAAACTTTATCCAACATGGGAATGGTATGAAGCACAGTATTGGAACGCCAAACAATCCGCTAACCAAAAATTATATCAAGGGGAAGAAAATAACCTTCCTCAAAATGCAGAAGAATCATTTGAGGAGGAAACATCGAATATGAACTATGATACTGTAAACGAAAGCAGTTATTCTGACCCAGAACTAGAAGAAAAAATAGCAACATTAATCGAAGAAAATACTCCAAAAAGTATTTATCAGCTACGTGCACTGAGCCGTGAGCTTTACCGTGAAAATCCAATGGCAGCTTCTCATTGCCAGGCTTTAATTCGTACGATGCTCGTGGAAATTGGATGGCAGAGAAAAAGAAAACATCAAATTGCAGAATTATTATTGCTTTCTTGTGAGATGCTTCCAGATGACTATGAAAATACCTGGAAGAGAGAGCGTTTTAAAAATCTTCCTACTCCAATTGATTTTGCCCTTTTTGAACAAACAATTGATGAAATTTGTGAACATAAAATTCGAAGAAAACGGGTGATTATCAATTGTATTGAGCAAACTATGCATGAACGTTGGTTCCAGAAATATTTTGAGTAAAATATAGTACAAAAAAATGGAAAAATTTCTTGCTAAATTTTAGAAAATATTGTAAACTAAAATAGGATTTACAGAGAATGGTACAGAGGAGTGCGTTTTCGCACTCCTCTATACATTTGATCACTTGTAATTAAAATAGAAAAGGAGGACTATGTTGTGGTACAGACAATTGTAAATGCAATTGAACAATTGGACAAAATGGTATGGGGCTGGGGAATGATTCTTCTTCTTTTAGGAACCCATATTTTTATGACAGTTCGAACTGGTTTTATTCAAAGAAAACTTGGAACTGCAATTAAGTTATCGGTAACAAAAGATACAGATGCAGAAGGAGAAGTAAGTCAATTTGGAGCTTTGACAACTGCTTTGGCGTCTACGATAGGAACAGGAAATATTATTGGGGTTGGGACTGCAATTGCACTGGGAGGACCAGGAGCCGTATTATGGTGCTGGCTGACTGGTGTATTTGGTATTGCAACGAAGTATGCAGAGTCGCTAATTGCTGTAAAATATCGTGTGAAAACTAAGGATGGACGTATGCAAGGAGGAGCCATGTATGCTTTGGAGCGTGGATTAAACATGAAGTGGCTTGCCATTCTATTTGCTTTCTTTGGAGGATTCGCATCATTTGGAATTGGATGTGCAACACAAGTAAATGCAATTGCAACCGTATGCAAAGAAAACTTAAATATTCCACAATGGATTATTGGTGTTATCGTAGCGGTATTAACTGCGCTTGTTATATTTGGAGGAATCAAATCCATCGCCAATGTCTGTGAAAAATTAGTTCCATTCATGGCTATTTTTTATGTTATTGGCTGTTTAATTATTTTAGCATTTAATTATGATTTTATTATTCCGGCTTTAAAAACAATTGGTACATTGGCTTTCCGTCCAGGTGCAGTAGAAGGCGGACTTGTTGGCCGAGGTATTATGATCGCAATGCAGTATGGTGTTGCAAGAGGACTTTTTTCCAATGAATCTGGTATGGGTTCTGCACCAATTGCAGCAGCGGCAGCACAAACACGAAATCCAGTTCGTCAGGCTTTAGTTTCTTCTACAGGAACCTTTTGGGATACGGTTGTAGTATGTGCGATGACAGGTTTGGTTTTGGTGACAAGTATTATGAAAAATCCAGCCATTGATGTATCACAAATTGACAATGGTGGAATATTAACAACACTGGCTTTTGATCAAATTCCGTATTTAGGTCCAATTATTCTTGTTATAGGTATTATTTCCTTTGCTTATTCTACTGTGTTGGGATGGGCTTATTATGGAGAACGATGTGTGGAATATTGTATGGGAAAGAAAGCTTTAATTCCATATCGAGTGTTGTATATTGTAATAGCCGCAATTGCACCAATTGCAGCTTTGGATTTAGTATGGACAATTGCAGATATATTAAACGCTTTTATGGCAATTCCAAACTTAATTGCAGTATTATTACTTTCTCCAGTTATCGTAAAGGAGACGAAAAAATATTTAGGACATTTAGATCAATATCATGACGAAGATATTCCTGTCGTAGATAAATAAAATTTTATTTATCATATTCTCACCTCCGATTTATGGGAACAATACAAAAAAGAATCCATTGGTTTGTCTTTTTATGAAGATTTTGCGGAATAATGATTCAATTATCCCATAAATTATGCTGCATTTACTGTGGTATTAGGAGGTAAATATGAGAAAAAAGAAGAAACTGGGATTGACAACGACTATTTTTATTGCATTACTTTTGGGAGTAATCACTGGGATTGCACTGCATTCGTTTCTGCCTACAGGATATATACGAGATACGATTATTATTAATGGTGTTTTGGATCTTATTGGAAGCGGTTTTATTCGAGGAATGCAAATGCTAGTTGTTCCTCTTGTATTTTGTTCCTTAGTATGTGGAAGCATGGCGATCGGAGATACTAAAAAACTCGGAAAAGTAGGTATTTATACGATTCTGTTTTATCTTGTTACGACTGCAATTGCAATTACAGTTTCTTTATTAATTGCGAACTTTTTACATCCAGGAAGAAACTTGGATATGTCATCCGTTGCAATTACAGAAGTGGAAGTGTCAGAGACAACTAGCGTGAAAGATACGATTTTAAGTATTATTCCAACGAATCCATTTAGAGCTTTGGCAGATGGAACTATGCTGGCAATTATTTTCTTTGCATTATTCGTTGGCATTTTATTGGCAGGAATGGGAAAAAAATCAGAAACGTTAGCAAATGTTTTTAGTCAGGGAAATGATTTAATGATGAATATGACAATGGCAATCATGAAGGCAGCACCGATCGGTGTATTTTGCTTGATTGCAAAAACATTCGGAAGTCTTGGATATGAAGCAATTGCACCAATGCTAAAATATATAATTGTGGTATTCATTGCATTAATAATCCAATGTTTTGGCGTTTATCAAGTTTTTTTATTTGTTTTTACTCGCTTAAATCCATTACGTTTCATTCAAAAGTTTTTTCCAGTTATGGCATTTGCTTTTTCTACAGCAACTTCTAATGCAACGATTCCTTTATCGATTGAAACGTTAGAGGAAAAGTTAGGAGTATCCCGCCAGATTTCTTCTTTTACAATTCCACTTGGAGCAACCATCAATATGGATGGCACGGCTATTATGCAGGGGGTTGCCGTTGTATTTGTAGCAGAAGCGTTTGGAATTCCGTTAGAAGCAATGGATTATTTGACGGTAATTCTAACTGCGACACTTGCATCCATTGGTACCGCAGGAGTTCCTGGTGTGGGTTTGATTACTTTATCTATGGTATTTCATTCTGTTGGATTACCAGTGGAAGGAATTGGGCTAATTATGGGAATTGATCGTATTGTAGATATGGCTAGAACTGCGGTAAATATTACAGGAGATGCTGTTTGTACCACTATTGTAGCAAATAAAAATGGACGATTGGATCGAACGATATTTGGTCAAAATAAATAAAATGGATTTCGTAAATTTAAGTAATCGTTAAATAATAATGAAAATATAAAGCAGTCGAGTGGTGCTATCAAGTTGTCTTTGCAATTGATACACTACTCATTTTCTGTTATAATGAAAACACTTTTGATAGAAAGGTAACATACTTAAAATGGAAAAACAAACGAAGATTTCACAATTTCTAAGGAGAAAAAACATTATTTTTTCTATAAAACGATATGGAATTGATGCACTTGGTGCCATGGCACAGGGACTATTTGCGTCTTTGTTGATTGGAACAATTATCAGTACATTAGGAGAGCAGTTGAATGTCGCAATTCTAATTGAAATTGGAACTTATGCCAAAAATGCAACAGGTCCAGCTATGGCAGTATCCATCGGGTATGCATTGCAATCACCTCCACTTGTTCTGTTTTCGCTTGTAGCAGTTGGAGGTGCCGCCAATCAACTCGGTGGAGCAGGAGGTCCGCTTGCCGTATTTTTTGCATCGGTTTTGGCAGCAGAGGTTGGAAAAGTAGTTTCCAAAGAAACCAAAATTGATATTATTGTAACACCGTTTGTAACGATTGCAATTGGAGTTTTATTTTCGATCGGATGTGCCCCAGCAATTGGAGCAGCTGCAAGTTCCATTGGAGCTGCGATTATGTGGGCAACGGAACTTCAGCCATTCTTTATGGGAATTGTTGTTTCTGTATTAGTAGGAATTGCATTGACATTGCCGATCAGCAGTGCAGCCATCTGTGCAGCATTAAACTTAACTGGTCTGGCTGGAGGAGCAGCCGTTGCGGGATGCTGTGCACAAATGGTAGGATTTGCAGTTATGAGTTTTCGAGAAAATAAATGGGGAGGATTGGCAGCACAGGGACTTGGAACTTCTATGCTGCAGATGGGGAATATTGTAAGAAATCCTCGGATTTGGATTCCTCCAACTATTGCAGCAGCTATTTGTGGACCAATCGCAACTTGTATCTTTCAACTTCAAATGAACGGTGCAGCAATTGCTTCAGGTATGGGAACCTGTGGATTAGTAGGACAAATTGGGGTTTATACTGGATGGATTATAGATATTAATAATGGAGTAAAAACAGCAATTACTGTATGGGATTGGACTGGATTAATCTTAATCTCATTTATTCTTCCAGCAGTAATTACATATTTACTTTCTTTGTACTTCCGTAAGAAAAAATGGATTCATCCCAATGACTTAAAATTGGATTTATAAAACATATATGGGGTGAAGTCTTATGGAGAAAAAACAAACAATGCAAAGAACGGCGGGGCTTTTTACATTTTTTCTTAGTGGTATTTGTGCAATCAGCAGCGGGGTGATTGTTAGTATTTTACAGGAATCTTATGGGCTTGCTTATAGCATGACGGGAACCTTATTATCCTTTATGAATATTGGTAACCTTTTAGCAGGATTTGCAGCAGGAATTCTTCCAAGCAAACTTGGTATGAAAAAAACAGTAATACTATTGACCTTTGGGTATGGATGTGGCTATTGGTTAATGGGCTTATCGGGATGGGTTGGAATTCTTATGCTCGCCTTTTTTCTAGTTGGAGTTGCCAAAGGAAGTACCATCAATACATGTACCATTTTAGTAGGAAATAATTCCAAAGATAGAACAAAAAGCATGAATTTCATGCACAGCTGTTATGCCTTTGGTGCTTTGCTTTGTCCATTTCTTATCGCTGTGGCATTAAATGGAAGCAGAGCATTACCAATGTTTGTACTGGCTGCTTGTGGTATATTGTTATGGATCGTTTTTATCGTAACTCCTATGGATACCGAGGAAAAGCAGAAAGTAAAGACAACCGATTGGAGTTTTCTTAAAGATAAAAAATTTGGGCTCATTACAGGGCTTTTATTCTCTCAAAATGCAGCAGAAACAAGTGTTACTGGGTGGTTAGTTACTTATTTTAAAGGAAGCGGCATGATTTCTGGAGAACTCAGCCCTTATACTGTAACAATTATGTGGAGTGCAACGTTAATTGCCAGAATGTTGATTGCTTTTGTAATTCCAATTAAAAATGCATCTTCTGCTATGATTAAAATGGGAATTGGATGTATTATTTTCTATGTTGGTTTGATGATGGCAAACACACAGATGGCAGCTATTTTATTACTATTTGCCTTTGCATTTTCTATGGCAGGAATGAATCCTACCGCAGTTGCCAGTGCAGGACGTATGACTAGCGTAACTAGTATGGGAGTTATGCTTCCAGTAGCCAGCAGTGGAGCAATTATTATGCCTTGGATTATTGGAATCGTAGCGGAATACGCAGGAATTGAACTTGGTATGGCTTCCAATGTAATTCCATGCGTAACAATGCTATTGTTTGCAATTGCAATAAAACGGTTATCAATAGAATAGGATAACTCCTACTCCATATGCGATTTCGACCGTTTGTGAATGACTACAAAGTCAATTTGTTTGAAATTGCTTTCCTATCGAGAGGGCAGGTGAATTTATTTCAGAGTGATTTCCGAATTGTTGCAGATTACTTTGTGCAAAAGCGGGAAAAAGGGGATTATATTCCAGAACCACAGGAATTTGTACATGTGCAAGAAACGTTGCAGCTATTAAGTGTAATGACAGGAGATCATCGGTTTGAAGATGCATGGAAGTATGGAAAGAAAGGAGGTCCTTGTAATATGTGCGATGTATTAGATCGAATTGAGAATAGAGGAATCCAACAAGGAATTCAGCAGGGAATCCAACAAGGAATCCAGCAAGGAGAAAATTTGCTTGCGCAATTGATTCAAAAATTGTTTGCTCTTGGAAGAATAGAAGATGTGAAGCGTGTGGCAGAGGATAAGGAGTATCGACAGATGCTCTTGAAGGAATTTTCGGAACAGGAGAAGGAAAACTAGGTGAATGAAACTTTCCTCTGTCAAGTAGACAAAGGAAAAGGAACTTGCATTTTTTTCTTACATAGGCGTTAGTCAAACGTCAAAAAAGCATTCCTTTTTGGAATGCTTTTGGTTTCTTTTTATCTTTTGTTGTAAATTAAGGATTTTTTGATTAAGCTCCCAGCCGGACTTGAACCGGCGACCCCTTCATTACGAGTGAAGTGCTCTACCGACTGAGCTATGGAAGCAGGTGTTTTTAAAACTCACGCTATATATCATACAGGAGAAAAAGAATTTTGTCAACTATTTTATGATTTAATTTTTCAAAATAATAAAAAAGAAACTTAAAGCGGTTTGTCAAGAAAAATGAATTAGAAGGGATGGAAAAAACTATGAGAAAAGGAAAAATGACAAAAATCGGAATGATGTTATTTATATTTATGCTATCAACAAGTTGTGGAAATGTTCCAGAGCAGTTACAAACAGAACAGGAAACTGTTTTGAGTACAGAAGCTTCTTTAGATGAAAAAGAAATTTCAAAAATAAAAGAATGGGGAAAAATTTTATACGAATACTCATCAAAAGAAGACTCTGCAATTTATTCCAAAGGAAATTCTGCGGTTGTAACAGTGAATCAATGGGAACAATATGTAAAACTCTATCTGTTGGAGGGGGAAACAGAGGAAAATGCAAAAAATCTCGCTACAAAAGAAGCAGAAGAGTATGAAGCATTATATAGTAATGCAATTGCAAATGGATATACTGTATCAGAAGAAGAGATAAACCGTTACTTGGAAAATTTAACACAAACCATTCAAGAAGCGAAAAACAAAGAAATAGTGACAGCAATTATAGAGGCATTTCCTTCTGAGCAAGAATATTGGAATTACCAACGTACGATTTCTCAAAAAGATATTCTGATTCAAAAATACGTAGAAGCAGAACGTGAGACTTATGAACAGACACAGAACACAGATTGGAATAGCTATTTTGAAACGTGGAAAGAGAAATTGAGACAAGACCAAAATTTTCAAAAAGAGTAAATAAAGTCTTATATCTACAAAAACAGAAGGGAGAATTTACCATGAGGGAACGACAAGAAGTATTGAATTATGGAATGACATTCCCAGACACCTATATGGATGCACCATTTCATGATGCTAACTGGGTATTACTTCGATATAAAAAAAATAAGCGGGCGTTTGCCTGGACTTATGAACGAAATGGCTATATTTGGGTAAATGTCAAGGTTGATCCAGAATGGAGAGATTTTTGGAGAGACGCCTACCCTTCTGTTTTGCCAGGATATCATCAGAATAAAGAGCATTGGAATGCAATCCGATTAGATGGCAGTATTCCAGATGAAGAGATAAAACGGATGATTGCAGAAAGTTATGATTTAATTATAAAGAAAAAATGAAACAAAAAATATAATTGTATTAATTTATGTAAAAAATAAGTTGTTTTTTTGTGATATATTGGTAAAATGTTCTAAAATATATTGAAAAAATGTAAAAAATAATATACTATATAAAATAGCAAAGGATATAAAGCCAGAGGAAAAGGAAAAAGTAATTGATGCTACTAATAAAATAGTTATGCC
>OEQY01000273.1_pt1 | contig 13271 bp, 13 predicted proteins | sample 1539871 | NCBI WGS metagenome assembly OEQY01 (sample SAMEA3891877, study PRJEB23780) | metagenome | biome: terrestrial biome; feature: animal house; material: Caecal content | place: Italy | collected 2015-05-05 | reverse complement strand
TACCGTCTTGTAGGGGTAATACTGGTAGAACAGGTGGTACTTGCCCTGGTAATAAGAGAAGCCGTTGGGGTCGTTCATCCAGCCGACGTAGGGGGTCAGGTGGTAGGCGGGGCGTTCGGCGGCGGGGATGGCCGCGCCGTGCTGCGCCTCATAGGCGCGGGCTTTTTGTAAGGTCGTGCTGTCCATAGCAGTCTCCTGTGAAAAGATTCCGCCGGGCCGGGATGCAGCCCGGCGGTTCGGTCATGCGTGGTGTGTCAAAAGCGCGGGGAAATTCAGGCGTAGTAGGCGTCCAGATACTTCTGCATGATGGCCAGGTAGTCGGACAGGCGGTACTCCTCCAGCATACCCAGATATTCCTCCCAGGCGCCGCCGGCCATGCCGTTCATGATCCAGTCAGCCTTGCAGGTGTTCATGTAGGTGGACAGGTCGGTCTCGAGCTCGGAGATGGTATCGGTGTCCTCGCTGCTCATAAAGACGTTGGGGAAAACATAATCGTTGTGCATCTCAGGGGTGTAGATCTGCTCGATCCAGTCCAGACGGTACTGGGCGTCGTCGGGGCAGGTGACATAGACGTCGTAGTAGTCGTTCAGGACGGCCAGAGGACCGTTGACGCTCTCGGCCTCGCGGACCTCGACAGGGGAAGCATCGCCCAGGGGCGCGTGCTTGAGCATCGGCTCGCCGTCGGCGTTGGTGGACATTTCAAAAATGTCAAAGCCGTCGTCCTCGCCATAGGTGCCCCAGTTGTTCTGAGCCGACTGGATGGGGATGTACATCTGGTCCAGCCAGGCACAGACCAGGGCGGGATTGGCTGCCTTGGCAGTGACCACACAGCGGCCGCGGTTGAAGCCACTGGTGAAGGAACCGTTCTGCGGGGTGATATTGGTGGTGTCGGCGGCCAGCGGGGGCAGGGGCTCCCAGTCGGTGAGGTTGTCGATGTTGGCCACGTCCCAGCTGAAACAGACGCCGTACCGGCCGGCTTTGCCCTTGGAGACATAGGTGGACCATTCCTGCGTGAAGCACTCGGGGTCGATCAGGTTTTCGGTGTACAGTTTGTGCAGCCACTGGATGCCGTCCCGGTAGCCCTCCTGCGCGGCGGCGCAGATCACTTTACGGTCATTGGTGACAGCAATGTGGCGGCCCTTGTCCATGTCGCCGTAGCCCTCGCCGAAGCCGTTGATGAGGACGGCGGGGTCCTGGTCGCCGTCGTTGACGATGCAGGACATGGGGATGATGCTGCCCTCGATACCGAATTCGCTCTGAATGGAGGCGGCATTGTCCCGGAAGGCGGTCAGCACCTGCTCGAACTCGTCAACGGTGTGGGGCATCTCAAGGCCCAGGAAGTTGAGCCACTTGGTGTTGATGAAAGGCATATTGCCGATGGTCTGGATCGCGGTCTTGTCCACGCCCAGCTGCTCGATCCAGGGCAGGGCCCAGATGTGGCCCTCGGTGTCGGTGCACATGGTGCGGTACTCGGGGTACTTTTCAAAGACGGCCTGCAGGTTGGGCATACAGGTGTCGATATACTCCTCCAGGGCGATGACCACACCCTGCTTGGCGTAGCGGAGCAGGTTGCTGTCCGAGAAATCGGCGGTAAAAACAAAGTCGGTCAGGGTGTTGGGGTTGGACATATTCAGGCTGATCTTGTCGCCCCACTGGTCGGACTGGATGGCGGTCCACTCGATGTGGACGTTAGTGGATTCTTCCAGCCGCTTGAAAATGGTGCGGTTGTTAGGTTCCGATTCGCTGCCTGCGGGATAGCTGGTGGTACCGGTCAGGGTGACGGTCTCAGCAAGGGGGAATTCGACCGGTCCGTCTACCACGATGGCCGCAGCCGCTTCGTCGCCGGCAGAGCCCTTGCCGCCGCAGGCGGTCAGAGCCATGGCGGAGCCGGCCAGAGCGGCGGCCTTGAGGAAGTTGCGGCGGGAAATCATCTTTTTCATAGCTTTTTCTCCTTTTCTTCTCGGTTTCTGTTCTTGCGGGATGCGGGGCGATCAGCCCTTGATGGAGCCGGCCATGATACCAGCGTCGAAATACTTCTGGAAGAAGGGATACATGACGATCAAAGGCAGGCTGGAAATGATGATGGTGGCATATTTGAGCAGCTCGGCCAGCTGGGCGCGCTCAGCGGTGCTCTGGATGTCGGCGATCATGCCGGACTCGGGCTGGCTCTGGATCAGGATGGAGCGCAGCACCAGCTGCAGGGGCTGCTTGGCGGTGTCGTTCAGGTAGATCATGGCGTCAAAGTAGCTGTTCCACATGGCGACGAACTGCCACAGGGCCAGCACCGCCACCAGAGGCATACAGATGGGCACCAGGATCTGGAAGAAGAAAGTCATCTCGCTGGCGCCGTCCACATCGGAGGCCTCCCGCAGCTCGCGGGGAACGCCCTGGTAGTAGGTGCGCGCAATGATCATGTTCCAGACGCTGAACGCGCCGGGCAGGATGACGGCCCACATCGAATCCAGAAGGCCCAGGTTGTTGATGAGCAGGTAGGTGGGGATCAGGCCGCCGCCGAAGAACATGGTGATGACAAAGAGGGTGTTGAAGATCTTTTTGCCGCGGAAATCGGGCAGGGACATGGGGTAGGCCGCCAGCATGGTGACCACCACCGAGATGACGGTAAAGAGCACCGAGTAGAGGACGGCGTTTTTGAAGCCGGTCCAGATCTGGGCGTCGGTGCCCACGCGCTCGTAGGCGGTCAGGGTCCATTTGCTGAAATCAAAGGTGATGCCCTGGTTTTGAAGGGTGACGGGGTCCATAAACGATGCAATGACGATGTACACCACCGGGACCACGATAGCGACCACGAACAGGGCCAGCAGGACATAGCCGATGAACAGGATCGCTTTATCCTGCCGGGTATAGATCGCGAGCCGGCCGCTCTTTTTAGCTTTCGCTGCCATGACTGTGCCTCCTTACAATCCCTTGCCGTCGTTCATCTTGGCGACGATCTTGTTCACGGCTATCAGCAGAATGACGTTGACCACCGTGTTGAACAGGCCGACTGCCGTCGAGAAACTGTAGTCGCCGTCGATCAGGCCGCGCTTGTACACATAGGTGGCGATGATCTCGGAGGTCTGCATATTCAGGTCGGTCTGGAGGGCGTAGGCTTTTTCAAAGCCGATGCTCATGATGTTGCCGGCCTGGAGGATGAACTGGATGACCACCATATCTTTGATGGCGGGCCACTCGACCGTCATGATCTGCTGCAGCAGGTTTGCGCCGTCGATCATGGCCGCTTCCTTCAGGTCCTTGCTGGCATTGGAGAGGGAGGCCGTGTACATGATGGAGGACCAGCCTGCGCCCTGCCAGATGCCGCTGATGATGTAGATGGGGCGGAAGGCCTCGGGGATGGTCATAAAGTTGATGCTGGTGTGCAGCAGCCCGTTCAGCGGGCCGGTGACCGACAGCAGGACACGGACCATACCGCAGAGGACGATGACCGAGATGAAGTTGGGCATATACAGCACCAGCTGGATCTTCTGTTTGATCTTTTTGCTCTCGATGCGGTTGAGCAGGAAAGCCAGAATGATGGGGATGGGGAAGCCCCACAGCAAGCCGTAGACGCTCAGCTTGAGGGTGTTGACAAGGTAGCGCTGGAAATCCGGCGAGGACATGAAGCGCTGGAAGTGTTCGAGACCGACCCACTCGCTGCCCAGGATGCCCTGGAAGGGGTTATAATCCTGGAAAGCGATCAGGATGCCGCCCATCGGCATGTACTTGAAAATCAGGGTCAGCGCCACCGCCGGCAGGATGAAGATCAAATACAGCTGCCAGTGCCGCGCCATATAGACGCCCGTATTGTGCACACGCTGGCTGGCCGAGACTGCTACCGTCCCGGATCGGGATGCTTTCATGTAGATTCCTCCTTTTTCTATACAATGTCACTTTCGATTTTACATTTGCACTATCACCGGAGATTAAATCCCTTAAGACTGGTTCAAATGTAAAATCCTTACGCTCTTTTTATACCATGCCGTGTGGCAAAAGTCAACATTATTTTGCCGGAAATAGAGGATGTTTCAGCGACTTTGTATGATTGCACAAAATACTGTGTGTGCAAATGTGCAAATCGATGTTTTCGCATTTTGCATTTGACTAATTTGTGCATTTGCACTATACTATAAACAAAGGAGGGATTCCGATGGCAACCAGAGTTACCATCCAAGACATCGCCAATGAGCTGCAGCTCTCACGCAACACAGTATCGAAGGCTATCAACAACACCGGCGTTCTGGCTGACGCCACCCGCGAAAAGATCCTGCGCAAGGCGGCCGAAATGGGCTACAAGCAGTTCGCCTACCTGCCCCTGTTCCAGCCGGAAAGCGCAGCGGCCCCGGCGGACGCCCCAACAAATGCGCCGGCCGAGGCGGAAGCCCAGCCTGGCGGCAAGCGGGAGATCGCCATGATGACCACTTGTTTTTTGAGCAACTCCCACTTTTCTTCCATGATGCTGGACCGCTTCCAGTCCGAGATCCACCACCTGCACTACTGCATGACCATCTACCGCATCTCCCCGGAGGAGCTGCGCCAGCGCCGCCTGCCCTCTGCCTTTGACCCCGAGCGCACCGCCGGCATCATCTGCTTTGAGGTGTTCGATTATGAATACGCCCAGATGCTCTGCGAGCAGGGGATCCCCATCCTGTTTGCCGATTCGCCGGTGACCGAGCTGAAGGCGCCCTTGAAGGCGGACCTTTTATATATGGATAACCATGTTGAGATCCAGCACTTCGTCCAAATTATGCATCAACGCGGCAAGGATCGGATCGGCTTTATCGGCGAAATCAGGCACTGCCAGTCTTTTTTTCAGCGGTACGCCGCCTATGCCAGTGCCATGACCCAGCTGGGCCTGGCCGGCAGCTTGCAATACTGCGCGCTGGAGGGCCTTTCTCCTGCATATTTTGAAGATGCGCTGCGAGCCATGCTGAAAACCCACGGGTTACCGGATGTTTTTATCTGTGCCAATGACTTTGTAGCCATCGATGCCATCCGTACCCTGCACAATCTGGGCGTTTCGGTACCAGAAGACGTCTGGATTTGTGGCTTTGACGACAGCCAGGAGGCTTCGGTCATGACGCCGCGGCTGACTTCCATCCATATCCACGGGCAAATCATGGGCTTTACTGCCGCCGACCTGCTGATGACCCGCATCAAGGAACCCTCGCTGAATTACCGGACCGTCTACACTGAGACCAACCTGATCCTGCGGGAATCCACGGGAGACCATGAGGCAAAAGTATGAGCAACCTGATCGATCCTGACCGCCCGCTGCTGGCCTTTATCACCAAAATGGCCTACAGCGCCTACCTGAACATTTTATGGCTGATCTGCTGCCTGCCCATTGTCACCATTGGCGCGTCTACCACCGCCCTGTTCTACGTCACCTTGAAGATGGCAGAGGACCGGGACGACGGCTTGACTGGGATGTTTTTCCGGGCTTTCCGGCAAAACTTCCTGCCAGCCACCAAACTCTGGCTGGTTTTGTTGGGCGCAGGGGCGTTTCTGGCAATGGACGGCTATATCGTCTGGCATATCTGGAGCCAGAGCATATTCTGGACGCTCGTCGCCGCTTTGCTCATCGTGGCGGCCATTGTCTACGCGGTGGTTTTGCTGTATGCGTTCCCGTTGCTGGCGCGGTTCGAGAACACAACCTTCGGCATTCTCAAAACTGCCCTGCTGGTGGGGCTGCGCTACCTTGTCTGCACGCTGCTGATGGCCGGCATCTATTTTTTGATGGGCTGGGTGGTGGTCAACCTCTTTACCCCCGCCTTCCTGCTGGGGTTTGGCTGCTGCGCAATGCTCTGTTCTTTCCTGCTGGTCAACATCATCCACGCCATTGGCGGCGACCCGGACGCTGCGCTTGCAGCCCAAGACGCTGAGAGCAAAGAGGATGGAGAAAACCAACATGCCGCGGATGAATGAGCGGGCCCGGCAGGACTGGGCCACCCTGCGCAGCCTCCATGGCAAAAAGAGGCTGGAGCATATCTGGAGCTACTATAAGCTGCCCATCATCATTGTGCTGATCCTGTTTTACATGGCAGGTTATGCCGTCTACCGGCAGGCCACCAAAAAGGAGGACGTGCTTTATCTGGCGCTGGTCAACATCGCGCCGGGCGACACCCTGACCGAACAGCTGACCGCCGGTTTTGCCAGGGACCAGGGCCTGACCGGCAAACAACAGGTGTATCTCTACAGCGGCCTGCTGCTCTCGGAGAGCGAGGGCGCGGACGAAGAATATGTTTATGCCTCCGAAATGCGGATCGTGTCGGCCGTCACCGCCCAGCGGCTGGACGTTGTCCTGATGGACGCCGAAGCGCGGGACGCCTTTGCCGCCCAGGGCTATCTTGCGGACCTGAGCAGCCTGATACCCGGCCTTGCGTGCCAATGGCTGGACGTCTCCCAAACGCCGCTGATCCGTCAGGCCGGCTTCCCCGAGGCAGTCTATCTGGGGGTGCTGGCCAACGCGCCCCACCCCGAGCGCGCCGCCGCTTATATCGACTATCTGCTTACATAAGAAAGGAAGGACCGTCCATGGATATTTTGGCAATCGGTGAAATTTTGATCGACCTGACCCAGACCGGTACCGGCGAAAACGGGATCCCCCAGTTTGCGGCCAACCCCGGCGGCGCCCCCGCAAATCTGGCGGTGGCAGCCGCCAGGCTGGGCGCACAGACCGCCTTTATCGGCAAGGTAGGTGCCGACGGCTTTGGCAGTTACCTAACCAGCGTGCTGAAGCAGAACGGGGTGGACGCTTCCCACGTGGCAGTTGACCCCGAGGACCCCACTACCATAGCGGTGGTTTCGGTGGACGCCTCCGGCGAGCGGAGCTTTAGCTTTTACCGCAAAGCGAACGCCGACGTCAAGCTCACTGCCGGCGATATCCCCGACAGCGCCCTGCAGCGCGCCAGGTTTGTCCATTTCGGCTCGGTCAGCCTGACCGCCGACCCGTCCCGCAGCGCCACTCTGGACGCGGTGCGCCGTGCCAGGGCAATGGGCAAGGTCATCACCTATGATCCCAATTATCGCGCCAACCTCTGGCCGGATGCGGCTGCCGCCGTCGCACAGATGAAAGCCCCACTGAAACTTGTGGACATCCTCAAAGTCTCGGATGAGGAGCTGCCTTTGCTGACGGGCACCACCGACTATGAGGCCGGCACCACCCTTTTAGCCGAACAGGGCATCCGGCTGGTCTTTGTCACCCTTGGCCCAGATGGCGTATTTTACCGCATGGGCGGCCAGACCGGACGTGTTTCTGGCGTCCCCTGCACCGTCGGGGATACCAACGGCGCGGGCGATACTTTCTTCGGCGCAGCCCTCTCCAAGCTCTGCAAAGAGGATCTTGATGCGCTGACCTCTGAAAAGCTGGAAACCATCCTGACCTTTGCCAACAAAGCCGCCAGCCTCACCACCAGCCGGCATGGAGCAATCCCCGCCATGCCCACCCTGGCGGAAGTTGAAGGCTGAAATTCAGGTACATAACTTGCCCGCAGGAAAGCCGCACGGACTTGCCGCGGGCAGTTTGTACTTTCTGGGGTGTTACGCTGTACAGCCTATAAGGAAGCAGGGTTTGGGGAAGGCACTCCCCAACAAGTACGACCGGTCAGTGCGCCGCAATTTCAATTTTTGAAATTGTGGCCACAGGTCGATACTTGCTTATCGCTTTTTTCAAAACTTTTCCCTCTCTGGCTTTCAAAAAGCGCCGCGGCTTTTTCTGATATACCAACTATTTGCGGCAAAACGCTTGCCTTGTCTCGCAAAATATGGTATACACGTTATACGAAAGTTTGACGCTTCACGTTCAACCGAAGGGAGGCCCCGCCATGACCGCCGTCATCTACGCCCGCTACTCCTCGGACAGCCAGCGCGAGGCCTCCATTGAAGGCCAGCTGCGGGACTGCAAAGACTATGCCGAGCGCAACGGCATCGCCATCGTGGGCACTTACATCGACCGGGCCTACTCTGCCAAGACCGACGACCGTCCCGAGTTCCAGCGGATGGTCCAGGACAGTGCCAGGAAAATCTTTGACGCAGTCCTGGTCTGGAAGCTGGACCGCTTTGCCCGCAACCGTTACGATGCAGTCTTTTACAAGCGGCAACTAGAAAAGAACAGCGTCCATCTCGTCTCGGTCATGGAGTCGATCTCGGACGGCCCTGAGGGCATCATGATCGAGAGCTTGCTCATTGGCATGGCCGAATATTATTCGGTGGAGCTGGCCATCAAGGTGGCCCGCGGCGAACGAGAGAACGCCCTCAAATGCAAGTACAACGGCGGCGTGGTGCCGCTGGGCTACGTCATTGGAAAAGAGGATCGGCTCTATCACATCGCCCCCGAGACGGCCCCCATCGTGCAGGAGATTTTCACCCGCTATGCCGACGGCGAACCCGCCGAAAAGATAGCGGCCTCCCTGAACGAACGGGGCCTGCGCACCCGCACCGGGAAACCCTTCGTCAAAAACAGCTTCTTTCAGATCTTCAAGAATCGCCGCTACATTGGGGAGTACAGCTACAAGGACATTGTGATCCCCGGTGGCGTGCCCGCCATTGTGGACCAGGCGCTGTTCGACCGGGTGCAGGAACGCTTCGCCAAAAACAAGATCACCCATGGCCGCCCGGCCAAAGAGGCGATCAACTATCTTCTGACCACCAAACTGTCTTGCGGGAAATGCGGCACCCTGATGGGCGGCGAGAGCGGCACCAGCCACATGGGCACCACCTATCACTACTATAAGTGCGGCCAGGCCAAGCGCAAGGGACAGGCACATTGCAGCCTTAAAGCGATCCGCAAGGAACCTTTGGAGCGCTTTGTGGTGGATACGGCGGTCAAACTGGTTTTGAACGATCCGGTCATCGAACACCTGACCGATTTGATTTTGGAAGCCCAGGGCCGGGAGAGCACCCGCCTACCAGTGCTGAAGGAGCAGCTCCGGGACACAGAAAAGCGGCTGTCCAATCTGCTGGAGGCCATCGAGCAGGGCATCCTGACGCCCACCACCAAGCAGCGCCTGGACGAGCTGGAAACCCGCCGGGACGCCCTCAAGGCCAGCATCCTGGAAGAAGAACTGCAGAGGCCGACTCTGAGCCGGGAACAGATCCTGTTCTGGTTTGAGCGGTTCCGGCAGGGAGATGCAAACAGCCCTATGTACCAGCGGCAGATCATCGACAACTTCGTCAACTCGGTCTATGTCTTTGAGGACCGGGTGGTGCTGAACTTCAACTTCAAAGAGAATGCCAAGACCGTCCCCCTTCGTGAGGTTTTGGGTTCGAGCGCTGATGGGAATGGCCCACCAAAACAAAAACCCGAGGCCACATGAACAGGTCCGTAAAAAGTAGACAATAGACAAAAAACCTCCCCGTGTAGGATAATAGAACTACACGAGGAGGTTTTGCTATGCCCAGAAAATACACGAAAATAAATCAATATGAGAAAGAAATTCTGCAATGGAAAAGCGAGGGTATTACCAACCGCGAAATCGCCCGGAGACTAGGCATGGAATACTCGCAGGTTCATAATTGGGTATCACGGTATAATGAACGACAGCGCAAACTCAAGGCGGGAATTGTTCCGCGGAAAAAAGGCAGGCCACGCAAAGACTCTGAGCCGAGAGATATTGTAGCAGAACAGACATATATCATCCAGCGACTGAGAATGGAGAATGAGCTGCTGCGGGATTTTATGCGATCCATGGGGAGGAGGTGAAGCCAGGATTTAAATATGCTGTTATCCACCGCCATCGTATGAAGTATCCAATAGTACAGATGTGCAGGATGCTAAAGGTTTCCCGAAGCGGTTATTACAAGTATGTCAAACAGATGCAGCACCCTGCAAAAGATCTGGAACTTGCAGAAAAGATTCGGGCGAAGCAGGAATCCAGCAGAAGAACATATGGATACCGAAGGATAAAACTCTGGCTGGACAGCGAAGGAATCGTCAAAAACCCCAAGACAATTTTAAGAATTATGCACAAATACGATCTTTTAAGTGAGATACGCCGCAGAAGAAAATGGGTCCAGATGGGCTGGCAGGTCCACAAATACCAAAACCTTCTGAATCGTGAATTCAATGCTACACATCCAAATCAAAAGTGGGTCACAGACATTTCTTACATTCATACCAAGGAAGGCGTTCTCTATCTGTCCATGATCCGTGATTTGTATGACAGAAGCATTATCGCTTACAAGACCGGTACCAGCCAGACAGTCAATCTTGTATTGGATACCATCCATCTTGCGATGAAGTCTGTAAAAACAGAAAGTCGCCGGGAGTTGCAGCTCCACAGCGACCAAGGGTTCCAATACACCTCGCAAGCATATTTCGACCTGACTAAAGAATACGGCATTACACCCTCTATGTCAAGGCGTGGAAATTGCTATGACAATGCGTTGGCTGAAAATTTCTTTGGCATCCTGAAAACAGAATGTATCTACAGACACAAGCCAGAGACTTTCGAACAGGCCAATAAAATGATTGACGATTACATCTACTTCTACAACCATGAGCGCATTCAACTGAAAACAGGACTGGCTCCGCTTACGCTTCGCCAGTCCTGTTAAGCTCCCCACTACACGAGGGTCTTTTTATTCATGTCTACTAATTCTGGGGCAGTTCACATAAGCCCGGCAGGGCTGTCGCTGTATATTGAGGCTGCCGCCCTGCGGCAAAGCACTTCGAAACCGTTTTTTCAGTGCGAGTTCACGTCCTGCTGTAAAGCATGCACATACTAGCTCCATATATGCTGATGCCAGCGCCCTTGCGGGAGCTTTCCAGGCTGGGGCCCCAACCAGGCGCAGGATAGAAACCGTAGCTGCTATAAAGCGCGCAGCTCTTGCCGGTCTGGCGCTCGAGTTCATCCAGAACGGTGTCACTGTCCTCGCCCATGGCGATCCGCAAAGCGGCCCGGGCAAGGTCGGTGTCCCATGTCAGCGGAGCGACGCCTTCCGCTGCACGGGCCTCATTCACGGCTGCAAAGTAGCTGCCGCCCTGACCAAAGGAATAAGCGGGTCCCGCATCACCACCGGCCATGATGCTGTCCTGCACCACATCGTCGGCATAGCGGATGTACTTGTCCGGCACTTCCTCGTAGGTTTTGCAGAAACGCAGATGCCGGATGGCGCCGCCCGCGGCAATGTTGTCCTCCACCTGGGGGTCAAATACATAATCCACCCCGTGGATGTTGATGACGCACCAGGCGTGGCCGGTATAGCCACCGGCTGCGCGGTGGGTCTGACCGTTTTGCAGCCTTGCGTCAAAGCCGAGCATCCGGGCCATCACCGCAAAGGCAGCTGAGTAGTTGTCGCACACTCCCACGCGGCCAGCCAAAATGGAATAAGCGTCCTCCGCGATGCGGCCGCCCTCGCCCATCCGCACGGTGTCATGACCATAGGAGCAGTTTTGGATCAGCCAGTCGTAGCAGCCCAGCAAGGTCTCGTATGGGGTGGAACCGCCCACCTGGGCCAGCACCTGATCTGCCAGAGTCAGCAGAGGCTCCGGCCAGTTGCGGTCGGGCGTGAGCGTAGCGTTGCCCAGCCGGGCCTGGGCACTGGTGAGCTTCAGCTGGTTCTGGTAGGCCTGCTGGGCGTTCGCTTCCAGCACAAAGGGCTGGCCTGTCCGCAGCGAATAGGCCACCCGCCCCTCGGCTGCACCATAGTTCAGATAGTGCAGGTACAGCTCGTCCTGGCAAAGGTCTGGCCCATAGGCCCGCAGAATGTCCGGGTTGTCGCTGGCATACCGCGCAAAGTCAAAGTCGCGCATGGGGTCCGCCGCACTCGCCCCCACGGCCAGCAGCGTGCAGCTTGCCAGCAGCAGCGTCAGGCAGAGCAGCATGTGGTAAAAGCGTTTTTTCATGGTTTTACATCCTCCTCACTGTACAGCCGGGTAAAGTGGCTGGTTCTTGATATAAGGATAGCAGAAATGGTACGGGGAGTAAAGGGCCTGTGAAAAAAGGGGACGCATCCAATCGAGCAGTTGGAACAATCAGAATATGAATCCTGAAAATACATACTTTTCAAAAATTTTTTGCTGCTTTAGGAAAGCGTCAGGAATTGTCTACGCTGTTTGCTATAATATAGGCACTTCCCGGGAAAAACTTAAACCGCATCGACGTTCACACTAAAATTGAGAAAGGAGACGCATCATGTTCTGTTCCAACTGCGGCAAAGAGATCCCGCCAGGAGCTGCGTTTTGCCCCAACTGCGGTGCCAAAGCACTCTCTGCACCAGAGCCTTCCAACCCCACCTCCACGCCGCCGGCTAATTCTGCCGGCGATGCTCAAGCGGTATTTTCTGCTCAGCTACATTCTGCTTTTTGCTGCGGCTTTGGTAGCGGCGGTCTCCTCTGGGTGCTGGTTCAGCGCAACCGGGAGGAAATAACGGACAAGTTCGGCAGATGCTTCCCGGATGTGAGCTACTATCAAATCGACTTCCTGCAAGAAACGATTCGAGCATCTCACTGCAAAAGAAAAACAAAGATGCTATGTATAAAACAGTAGAGCTTCTAAAAACTGTCCAGTCTGTGGACAAAGCCATGGAGAAGCTGGAAGCCCCAAAATATGATCCATCCGGTCTCTTGCAGAAGTTTGAGAAACTGGGAATCAGTCCTGTGCCTCTACGGAAGGACTTCTGTGCAGAACGCCTGCCTGGTCTGGTGGAACTGCTGAACACAGTCGGAGGCAATGACAGCATTAAGATGTCCTACATCGTTCAACAAGGGACAGCTCGATCCAGAGCTGACCTAGTGCTGAATCAGTTCAGGATCAGGCTCTTAGAAAGTTGCGAACCGCTCAGCGAAAGAAACGGAAGGTTATTGACTCTGATAGCTACCACCGGCACCAGAAAGAAGCTGGCGTTGCTGCATCTTGCCCAGCATACGGAAAAGCGCAGGATCTTTGTAGTACTGTCCTTTTTCAGTCTCATTGAACGAAGGGTCCAGGTATACCGAAAGATTTTTCCTCAGGTGATGAAGAATTTTTTGTCATCTATTAACTTGAAATTACAACTATTATAGTTATAATAGTAAGTGTAAAGATTATATTATGGGGCTTATCCAGTGGAAAGTGGAAATCAATGTCCGTGTTGCGGCCATTAGGCACACGTTTAGTTTGACAACATACAAAAGGAAGGGGTCATGTCATGTTCTGTCATCAATGTGGCGCAAAATTAGAGAATGGTATGCGCTTTTGTCCTTCTTGCGGCGCAAAGATTTTTGTGGAAGGCTTGTCGACAGACCAAAATATCGCAGAATTAGACAAGCCTAGTAAAAATTTAGATTTCACGCT
>OEQY01000271.1_pt1 | contig 13357 bp, 7 predicted proteins | sample 1539871 | NCBI WGS metagenome assembly OEQY01 (sample SAMEA3891877, study PRJEB23780) | metagenome | biome: terrestrial biome; feature: animal house; material: Caecal content | place: Italy | collected 2015-05-05 | reverse complement strand
GGCCGAAGTGGGTCAGCATGTACTTTTGGTAGATTTTGATCCTCAGGGCAATGCTACCAGCGGCCTTGGGTTGGAGAGAGAGGATATTGAAAATACGGTATATGATATGCTGACAGAAGAATGTACTTTTGATCAATGCTGTGTTTATGAAATACAGAAGAATCTGGATGTTCTTCCCTCAGATATGAATCTGGCAGGAGCCGAGATTGAATTTCAGGAAGTTGACGATAAGGAAAAGCTGCTTAGAGGATATTTGGATGAGGTGAGAGATGACTATGATTTTATTATTATCGACTGTCCTCCATCTTTAAACATTTTAACAATCAATGCCCTTACGGCGGCAGATACGGTAATCGTACCAATCCAGTGCGAGTATTATGCTTTGGAAGGATTAAGCCAACTCATGCAGACGATTGAATTAGTGAAGAAGCGTTTAAATCCAACATTAGAAATGGAAGGCATTGTATTTACAATGTATGATGCTCGTACGAACCTTTCCCTCCAAGTGGTAGAAAATGTGAAAGATTTTCTGAAGGAAAAAGTATATAAAACAATTATTCCAAGGAATGTTCGATTAGCGGAAGCACCAAGTCATGGGCTGCCAATTAATCTTTATGATCCGAAATGTTCAGGAGCAGAGGCTTATCGGCTTTTAGCAGATGAAGTGATACATAGAGGGGAGGATGACTGATGGCAAGACGAAATGGGCTGGGAAAAGGGCTGGATTCTTTAATTGGAGGAAGTTTGACAGTTCCGAATAAAGAAGAACAGAATGAAACGCAGCAAAAATCCAATGAAATGATGAAAATAAGACTGATTGAGCCAAATCGTAATCAGCCAAGAAAACAGTTTGATGAGGATAGTTTAATGGAATTGGCTGAGTCAATTAAACTTTACGGAGTAATTCAACCAATTATTGTATGCAAAAAAGATTCTCATTATGAAATTATTGCAGGAGAACGCCGTTGGCGTGCTGCTAAAATGGCTGGATTAAAGGAAGTTCCTGTTATTATAAAAGATTATACAGAAAAGGAAATTGCGGAGATTTCTCTAGTAGAAAATTTGCAAAGAGATGATTTAAATCCAATTGAAGAAGCAAAGGCGTATGAACGCTTAATTAAGGAATATCAGTTAAAACAAGAAGAAGTGGCAGAAAGGGTGGCAAAAAGCAGAACTGTTATTACAAATTCTTTAAGACTGTTGAAATTGAGTGATAAAGTTCAGACGATGTTAATGGAAGGACTTATTACAGTGGGACATGCAAAAGTGCTTTTAGGAATTTCATCGAAAGAACAGCAGGAGGAAATCGCAGAGCATATTATAGATGAAAAACTAAGTGTAAGAGAATTGGAAAATTATGTAAAGGCAATGTCAAAGCCAAAGAAAAATTCAGCTCCATCTCAGAAACAGTTAGGGAATAAAGAGCTTTATCATACATTGGAAGAAAAGATGAAAGAATGTATTGGAACAAAAGTTCATATTAACAGAAAAGAAGAAAATAAGGGAAGGATAGAAATTGATTATTATTCTGCTGATGATTTAGAACGGATTATTGAGATATTAGGAGTCTATCAGGATAAGAAATAACTATAATTTCAAAAAACTTTGTCAAAAAGTTGAGGAATTTGCTTAATGACAGAAATGGAAAAATTATGTAAAATAAGATAAAATGATAATAGTTTTTGCAAGGAGGAAAAAATGGAAAATTCTTTTTTAAATGATTTAAGTTTTGATCCTGGTTATATTATTATGGGAATGATTGCATTAGTTGTAGTTCTAATTGCATTAGTAATTTTCTTATTAGTAAAGTATGATAGTCTGCAAAAGTCCTATGATAATTTTATGAAGGGACGTAATGGAAATAGTCTGGAAGAAGTTTTAATTCGAGTAGTAGATGATAATAAAAAGGTAAAACAACAGTGTAAGAACAATATTGATGCGATTTTGGATATGAAAAAAGAAATTAAGCATTGTTACAAAAAAATGGGAATTGTACGTTATGATACATTCAACGAGAATTCAGGAAAACTGAGTTTTGTATTAGCATTGCTGGATGAGAATGATAATGGAATTTTACTGAATAGTATTCATTCTTCTAACGGTTCTTATCAGTATTTAAAGACAATTTCCAACGGGGTATGTGAACTTACTTTATCAGAAGAAGAAGATGCCGCTTTAGAAAAAGCGATTGAATGGAAAGAAACAATATAATGATGTTCCACGTGGAACATCAGAAAATAAGGTTATAGTAAGCCTTATTTTAAGTGGTACATGGGAGAGTCCTATGTACCACTTTTTTATAGGAATTATACCCAGCTAGTACGATTGGTTGTTTTGCTTCGCTCGGCATTATTGAAATGAATTAATTCGCCCATTCCGTCTTCTCTAAATTTGCTTATGGACAGACGTGTTTCTTCTAATTCTGGGATATTTGGAATGATTCCGTTGATGTAACTGCTTAAAATTGTATGAGTCGTTTTAAGGCGTTGAATTAATCCTCCAATCCGATAATCAAGTACTTCAAACCCAAAACTCTTATTTGTAATATACCATTCTTTACGGCGCATTTCATTCATAAGTTCTAATCGTGGTATTAATGGAAGAAGCTGATTTGTAATGATGGATTGTAATTGTACAGTATCTTTTTGTTGGTAGGCCTTATAAATGTTTTGTCCGAGATTCCATTTAAGTGCCATAACCAATCCAAATGCTCCGTAAAAGTTTAATGCAGCTCGTAACGCTATGGAAGAACAGTCACGAGATTTTGAATAAAAGTAATCGGAGAGAGTTTGGTAATGCGTTGTTAAATCTTCCTGAATGGATTCCGCCTGTGCTAAGAAAAGATTACAAAGGGGGTCTTCATAAAAGAAATATTTGGATGGTGTAACTGTCACAGCACGATTAGAAAAAGAAGGGAAAATATCAAATTCTTCCTGTTTCATAAATGTTTCGTAATCTAATCCAGTAATAAATTTGAGTCGCTGTCCAAAGGAATCGATGTCAATCGTTTCATTATATTGGTGCTCTGCAAATAATACAGCTCCAAATAGACATGCGGAGATTGGACATTCACAGCCATCGTCTGCCCAGGAAGTTACCATAATTTGGCGGATTCCCTGGCGTTTACATACGGCTAATGCAGCATTGGCAGATGCGAATGTTTTGCTGTGGTGGGGTGCGTATCCAGTCCATTTCCAAGCTCCTCCTGCAAACATGAGATGAGAAGAAAGGGAAGTACGCATTTGTAAGTTCTTTTCGTAATGTTCTTCTGTATTATTGTAATAATCCCAATACATAAGATCAATACCTTCTGGAATAGGACGCTGCCCAGTGTCAAAACGGGTCTGGTAATGTACAAACATATCATCCCATACGATAGGGCGGAGTCCATATTCGCTGCAAACAGAAAGCATAAAGTCCATATGTTCTGCCATGATATCATGTTTAGAACGAAGTCCATTTTTGTCAGCATAGCGTCCTCTGCCAAGATGATAGGCTTCGTCCATTCCAATATGGATGCGGCGAGAACGAAAACAGGAAGAAAGGCTGTGAATCATTCTGCGTAATAAATCTTGAACAGCGGGAGAACTCACATCCAAAATATTGTCAATATCGATATACTCCTCACGCACAGTATCCATGGATAAAAACTGATCAAAATGAGCAAGTGTTTGAATACAAGGAATGAGTTCAATTCCAAATTGGAATGCATAGTCATCCAGCATTTTTAATTCTTCTTTGGAGTAACGGCCTCTCATATATCCAAAATAAGGTTCTTCGTCAACTTCATAGACATCTTCCATATAAAGCATTAGCATAGTATGTCCCATAACTGCTAATTGTTCAATTAATTCTTTTATATATGGAATAGATGCAACTCCATTTCTGGAACAGTCAATCATTAATCCATTAAAATCAAACCAACAATCCTCATGTAAATGAAAATTTAGGATTCCATTCTGTTCTTGTTCTATTAAAATACCAATTCCTCGAAAAAAACCTGATAAATGATTGGACATAATTGTTACTGTGTCTTCCTCGGCTGTTATATCAATGAATGGATCGCTAATAGAAACAAAGGAAACTGTGCGTCCCTGTTCAGAGATGGAAAATCCATATCGCTTTGATAAAATAGTAAGTGGTTCCTTTAAATAATCAGGTAAATTGGAAATATTGTACATGAAAAACTCCTTTCTAAATATGTAAAAATATTATTCCAAATAATTTTTATGTTCTAATTAGGAAGATGATACAGTTCCTTCCTTCCCAAATAGGAAATGAAAATTACTGGATTCTCTGTCTCTATCATATATGAAATTTACAAAAAAATAAAGAACAAATATAGTAATATTGGTAAAAATACTGGACGTAAAGGCTGATTTGAGTTATGATCTTGTTATCATAGTATAAAAAAGGAGTTTTACTGGGGATACTAAACAGATAAAGGAAGGAAGGTTAAAATGATTACGGTTACAGAAAATAGCAAAGATACGGAAATTGAGATTTGTGGTATGTTCGAGGAAGAAAAAAATGAGATGGTACCATTATTTTATGGAAAAGAAGGAGAGATTTATATTTTTCCATCTCAAAATCAATTAAAACTAGTAATAGGATTAGGAAAAGAAGAGAAACTTACAATTCACAAAATTCGAAATTGGTATGCCAAAGCAATAAAAGAAATAAAAAAATATCCAATAAAAACAATTCAATTAAATGGAATCGAAACAGATAAACTAAATAAGAAGGTAATATTAAAAGCAATGTTGGAAGGAATTTATCTGGCGGATTATAGCTATAAAGGATATCGTACGAATTCAAAATCACAAATAGATAGAGAGATCATACTAAATGGATTTGAGGATGTGCAAGAGCTAAAAAACATGGTGGAGCAGATAAAAAATCTTGCAGAAAGTATTAATCAAGCCAGAGATATGATTTTAGAACCAGCCAATCTGCTTTTTTCGAAAACATTAGCAGAGCGTACAAAGCAGATTGCAGAAGAAAGTGGACTAGAGTGTACGATATTGAATGAGGAGGAAATAAAAGAATTAGGAATGAATGCATTTCTGGCAGTGGCAAAAGGATCTTCCCATCCTCCAAAATTGATTGTTTTGCGCTATTATAATAGTAATGGTCCAGTTTTGGGATTAGTTGGAAAGGGAATCATGTATGATACAGGCGGATATTGTTTAAAGCCAGGTGTCTCTTTACAACATGCGAAAGGAGATATGGCTGGGGCAGCTACGGCAATTGCAATTATGCGTGCATTGGCAAAGAACCGTTGTACCGTAAATATTGTTGCAGTTATTGCATGTTGTGATAATGTAATTGCTGGAAACTCGTATTTGCCAGGAGATGTTGTTACATCCATGTCTAAGAAGACCATTGAGATTTTAAATACCGATGCAGAGGGAAGATTGACGCTGGCAGATGCCTTAAGCTATATTATTGAAGTGGAAAAAGTGGATCAGGTAATTGATATTGCAACATTGACTGGAATGGCAGGACGTACATTTGGCAGTTTATATACTCCAGCTTTTACTAATAATGATACATTTTTTATGCAGTTTATGCAGGCAGCAGAAAAAGCGGGGGAAGATTATTGGAAAATGCCATGTGATCCAAGATATCATTCTTATATTGAAAGTAAGGTTGCAGATATTAAAAATACAGGTGAAGCAGGTACAATTACAGCTGCTATGTTTTTAAAAGAATTTGTAAAAGATACTCCATGGATTCATTTAGATATTGCAGCAACCGCACAACAAAAACCAGCTGTTTTTGAATATGCAGCCGATTGTCCGTCTGGTATAGCAATTCGAACTATTTATGAAATGGTACAACAAGAACCAATTTCGAGTTTATAATTAATTTAATGGAAAAGATAGATTCGATAGAATCTGTACTAAAGTGAATTAAGTATAAATCGTTCACTTTTGAGAAAAATAACCTAGAATATGTCCATTGATTTTATAAATTTGGATATATATAATAAAAATATAATAGAAATAGACTTATTATAATGCTAATATTATGACTACTTGCTAGATTGATGCATCAGTAGATAATATATTTATCAAATATAATGATGATTCGATTTTGAGCGAATTATATCCGTTTTGGTAGAAAGTGAGTAACTATGTCGAGAGGTCAAAAAAAAGAACCAATAACTTTTCAGTCAGGAAGTGTGTGGGAAAAGATAGATCTATCCTATGTATTACGAGAATGTACAGAGGAAGAAGCCTTTTATATGAAATATCTTTATGCAGGAATGTCATATTCGGATATGGCAGATTATAGTGCAGAATTGTTTTTAAAATTTGTACGACATGCTTTAATGGTTAGGAACTGTACTCCATGGGGAAGTTCTATTGATGATGCTACTTTTTTAAATTATGTTTTGCAATATCGAGTTAATAATGAACACATTGAATTTTATGCAAAAGACTTTTTTGAAGAGATTTATCCAAGAATCAAAGATCGCTCGATGTATGATGCGGCAGTAGAAGTGAATTTTTGGGCATATGAAAAAGCTACCTATCATAGTACCGATGATAGAACCGCTTCTCCATTTACTGTAATTAAAAATGCCTATGGCAGATGTGGAGAAGAATCTACACTAGTAACAGCTGCGTTAAGAAGTGTAGGTATTCCAGCACGTCAAGTATATGCGCCGAGATGGAGCCATTGTGATGATAATCATGCATGGGTGGAAGTTTGGATTGATGGAGTATGGCATTTTTTAGGGGCATGTGAACCTGAAATAGAATTAGATCGAGGATGGTTTGTGCTTGCAGCATCCAGAGCTGCAATGGTTCACACGAAGGCGTTTTCCAGAATGATCGAGGAAGATGAAAAAACGACACTGATTTCTCATGATGAGAAAACGACAAGATTGAATGTGCTTGCTCATTATGCAGAGGTAAAGCAGATCGATGTTACAGTACTGGATTCAAGTGGAGCGCCAAAAGAGGGAGCCACTGTACAATTTCAGGTAATTAATTATTCAGAACTTTATACAGTGACAGAGTTAAAAACAAATCGGTTTGGAAAAGTATCCTTTGCTACATCCAAAGGAACTATTGTTTTATTTGTATATGATAAAACTGGATATAGTATGGAAATTGTAGATCTTAGGATACGAGATCAAATTACCATTTACCTTTCAAGAACAAAGGAGAATGAATGTAGTTTTACGTTCATACCAGCAGTTGGAGGCGAGAAGACACAACGATCACTGACAGCAGAGGAACAAATACAGCAGCAGCATCGTATTGACAAGTCAAGAGCTATAAGGCAGAAAACAGAACAAACCTTTTTTACAGAAGAACAGGCAAATGAATATGCTCAAATATATATACAGAAATATGTTTCCGATCTGTCAATAGAGGAACAATCCATTTGGAAAAGCAAGATTGAAACGATAGTTTATAATAGCCGAGGAAATAGAAAAGAAATACAACAGTTTTTGGAAGAAAGAACTAGTAATCTTTCTATTAATGATAAAATTAACTTACTTTCATCAATTAGAAAAAAGGATTTAACGGATATTAGCTGCGAATGTCTTGTAGAACATTTAAGAGAAGCATTGCTTTGGAAGGAACGTTATCAAGAAGAAATATTTATTCCATATCTGCTTTGTCCACGTATTTCTGACGAAATGATTACTTCTTATCGAGCAGAGATTAGACGATTGTTTTCAGAGAGGGAAATTTCTGATATCCAATCAAATCCACAATTGATTGGAGAGTGGATACAGGAGAAGATTCAAATATGTCCAGATAGCACATATTCGGATTTATATACGTCTCCAGCTGGGGCAGTTCGTATTGGAGTGGCTTCCGAACGTTCCAGACAAATTTTAGCGGTAGCAATGCTTAGAAGTCTGGGAATAGCAGGTAAGATTGAATTGTCCAGTGATGAAGCGATGTATTGGAATGGAGAAACGTGGTGTTATGCTTTTCATAAAGCAGCGAAAAAGAAGTTTGGAGAGCTTTGGCTAACGGATAAAAACGGAGAAAATTTACAGTATTACAGGGACTTCACGGTTGCAATTCAACAAGACAATCATTATGAAACATTGAATCTTTCTGAAACGAGATGGAAGGAAGGTATAGGAAAATATCGATTGGAACAGGGAATTTACCGTATTACAACGACTGACCGTCAGCTTGGAGGAATTTGCCGAGTTAAAATTTTTTATACATCGGTAACTGAAAATAGTGTAACCAATAAAACAATTGATTGTTTTAGAGAAGCGGCGGTAAAAAAATCAGTACCAATGCAAGATGTAGCTTTAAAGCGAGAAAATGGCATAGATATCAATTTAAAGCAATGTTTTCATCATAAAGCTGGAGTGGCAGCATGGATTGAGATAGGAACAGAACCAACCGAACATCTATTAAATGAAATGGTGGAAGCAAAGGAGCGTTATCAGAAGATACCTGTTGTTTTAATCGTTGCCTCGAAAGAATCTTATTCTGATATAACATTAACAAATGCTAAAAAAGCTATTCCGAATCTAATGATATTAATTCAACAATCGGCACCAGAAAAACAAATTTATGAACAATTCCAGCTTCCAGAAAAGGCATTGCCATTGGTAATTGTACTGGATGAGGCAGGGAATATAATGAATGCATGTGCCGGATATAATGTTGGAACGGCGGAATTAGCTTTAAAACAATTAAATAGATAAAAATCATGGTGCAAAAGTGCATCATGTAAATGATAAAGGAGGAAAAGTAATGACAAAAATTATTGGAAAATCATTGCCAAATATGCCTTGGCAGGAGAAACCAGAAGGATACACAATGCCTGTATGGAGATATACGGAGAATCCAATTATAGGAAGAAGAGCAATTCCAAGCTCAAATAGTATTTTTAATAGTGCAGTTGTTCCATTCGGAGATGGCTATGCAGGAGTATTCCGCTGTGATAGTAAATCCATTAGTATGGATATTTTTGCAGGATTCAGCAAAGACGGTATTCATTGGGAAATTAACCATGAACCAATTCAATTTGAAGGAGAAGATCCAGAGATTTTAAACAGAGAATACCGCTATGATCCACGAGTATGCTTTATTGAGGATCGTTATTATATTACATGGTGTAATGGTTACCATGGTCCAACGATTGGTATTGCATACACATTTGATTTTAAGAAGTTCTATCAGTTGGAAAATGCATTTTTGCCATATAACCGAAATGGAGTGCTTTTCCCAAGAAAAATTAATGGTTATTATGCAATGGTAAGTCGTCCAAGTGACACAGGACATACTCCATTTGGAGATATTTTCTACAGTATCAGTCCAGACTTAACATTCTGGGGCAAGCATCGTTATGTAATGGGAAATGTAAAAGGAGACATTAGTGCATGGCAATCCACAAAGATTGGTCCAGGGCCAACACCGATTGAAACAGATGAAGGATGGCTCTTGATTTATCATGGTGTTATTACGACATGTAATGGTTTTGTATATCGTATGGGATGTGCATTGTTAGATATTGATGAGCCTTGGAAAGTAAAACTTCGTTCTAAATATTATATTTTAGCTCCAGAAGAATTGTATGAATGCAATGGAGATGTTCCAAACGTTACGTTCCCATGTGCAACGTTAACCGATGCCGATACAGGAAGAATCTGCATTTATTATGGATGTGCAGATACTGTAACAGGTATGGCATTTACAACAGTGGATGAATTGATGAATTATATGAAAGAAAATCCATTAGACTTATAATAGGGATTTTTTAAATTATTATAAGTTTTTACAAAAGCTCTGCTGAGAATGTTGAAATATCGAGCAGAAATTGTGAATGACTTGTTTCTGAATGATTTACAGAAGGAGGAAAGTGGAATGATTTATGCAAAAGAACGTGCAGAAGTTATTGCAGCGGAACTGAAAAAACTCGCCATAGTTCAAAGTACAGAGTTAAATCAGTGGAAAATAAAAGAAGGGACATTTTTACGTCCAGAGGAAGCAGAGCAAGCACAGCCTGTATGGCAAGAGTTCGACAGTCATACGATGCATTGGTATGGCAAAGATAGACATTACTGGTTTAAAACTACCTTTGTAGTACCAGAATCATGGAATCAGAAACCATTATGGTTCCGAATTCATACAGGAATTGATGGATGGGATGATGCGAGAAACCCGCAGTTTTTATTATTTATTAACGGGCAAGTAACACAGGGAATGGATATTAATCATAGGGAAGTTCTGGTGGATCAGAGTGCAAAGCCAGGTACGGTATATGAAATTGATCTTCAGGCGTATACAGGAATTATTTATGATGAATTCCGTCTGCTTGCCACAGTAGAAGAGATTGATCCAGAGATTGCTGGGTTGTATTATGATATGCAAGTGCCGCTATGGTCATTGGCACGTATGGATAAAGAATCCAGAACGGCACAGCGTTTGGCTTATGAGTTGGATCGAACCGTGCAGTGTTTGGATTTGAGAAACCCTTATTCCAAAGAATTTTATGAGTCAGTTACAGAGGCAAGAAGCTATATCCAAAAAGCAATTTATGAGGATATGGGCGGATACGACGATGTAATTGCTACTTGTATTGGACATACCCATATTGATGTGGCATGGTGGTGGACCGTCGCACAGACAAGAGAAAAAGTTTGCCGCAGTTTTTCCACGGTATTAAAGTTAATGGAAGAATATCCAGATTATAAGTTTATGTCCAGCCAGCCACAGTTGTATGCGTTCTTTAAAGAACGTTATCCAGAGATGTATGAGAAAATTAAAGAACGAGTAAAGGAAGGACGATGGGAGCCAGAAGGCGGTATGTGGGTAGAAGCAGACTGCAATCTTACAAGCGGTGAATCTTTAGTTCGTCAGTTCCTGCACGGAAAGAAGTTCTTTAAGGATGAGTTTGGAGTAGAAAATGAAGAACTCTGGCTGCCTGATGTATTTGGATATTCTGCTGCACTGCCACAGATTATGAAAAAGTCAGGAATTAAATATTTTATGACAACAAAGTTGGCATGGAATCAGTTTAATAAACATCCAAATGATACTTTCTTATGGGAAGGAATTGATGGTACCAAAATATTTACTCATCTAATTACTACACTTGGAATTGGACAGAGTACCGATGATTTCTTTACGACTTATAACGGAATGCTTCATCCAGATGCATTAATGGGCGGATGGCTGCGTTATCAAAATAAGGAAATTAATAACGATATTTTAATTGCATTTGGATATGGAGATGGAGGCGGTGGTCCAACAAGAGAAATGATGGAAACATCGGCTCGTATGGAAAAAGGAATCCAAGGTACTCCAAAAGTACGTCAGGCATTTTCCAAGCAATATTTTGAGGAATTGACTGCACGTATTGGAAATGATGAAAGACTTGCAACCTGGGTTGGAGAATTATACTTTGAATATCATCGTGGAACTTATACTTCCATGGCGAGAAATAAGCGTTCTAACCGTAAGAGCGAGTTTATGATGATGGATTTGGAATTGTTATCCGTACTGTTAGGAAAGAATTATCCAGCAGAGCAAATGGATCAAATGTGGAAGACAATTTTAATTAATCAATTTCACGATATTCTTCCAGGTTCTTCCATTAAAGAAGTTTATGAAGTTACAAAACAAGAATATGATGCATTAGCAAAACAAGGAAAAGCGATGGAGCAAGACTATTTGCATCAGTTAACATCGGCTTCCGATGAATTAACATTATTTAATACCGTTGGATTTGAAAGAAATAGTATCGTATCGCTTCCAGAGTATAAGTCCAGTGCATTAAAAGACGCTGATGGAAACTATTATCCAGTTCAAAAGACCGAAGACGGAGCAGTTGCATCAGTTTCCAAACTGCCATCAAAGGGATATCGAGTATTCCAGTGGGCAGATCAAGAGGCTGCTTCTCCATTTGTAATTGATGGATGGAACATTGAGACTCCATTTTATAAAGTAAGTATGGATGAAGGTGGATGTATTGTATCCTTATATGATAAACAAAATGAACGTGAAGTGGTTCAAGAAGGCAAAAAAGCCAATCAGTTCCGTGTATATGAGGATAAGCCACAGCATTATGATAACTGGGATGTGGACATTTATTATAATCGTAAGTTCTGGGATGTTACAGATGTGAAAGAGATTAAATGGGTAGAAAACGGTCCAGTAAGAGCTGCGCTTTATGTAAAAAAAGCAGTTTCTAACTCTATGATTGAGCAAACCATTTATTTCTATGCAGATGAACCAAGAATTGACTTCGACACTCATGTGGATTGGAAAGATTATCAACAATTGTTAAAAGTACATTTCCCTGTGGATATTCATACGGATGAAGCAACATTTGATATTCAATTTGGTAACTTAACAAGAAAGACACATAAAAATACAAGTTGGGACATCGCTCGATTTGAAACATGTGGACATAAATGGATGGATGTTTCAGAAGGCGGATATGGAGTCAGTATTTTGAATGATTGTAAATATGGTCACTCTGTAGATCATTCGGATGTTGGATTAACCCTAATTAAATCAGGTATTGAACCAAATCCAACGACTGACCAAGAAGATCACTATTTTACTTATGCAATTTATCCACATGCAGGAACGTGGAGAGAAGCAGACACATTACAAGAAGGTTATGACTTAAATCAGCCTGTACTGGCTGTGAATGGAACAGCTCAAAACAGCGAATATTCATTTATTTCCTGTGATAAGAATAATGTAATGTTAGAAACAGTAAAACCAGCAGAAGATGGAAATGGAATCATTATTCGTGTAATCGAGGAAAAGAATACAAAAACAAAAGCAAAACATGAATAAAAGTAAAACAAAAGATAAAAATAATAAAAAGAAAAAATGTTGTTATTGTTAGTTAAAGAATGTAACTAAATTTTATAAAAGGCAAAAAAGTGCCGGTTCTATTTTTTCCCTTTTTAATACAATAGGAAAGTTATACTTTCCTATTGTATTAAATGCTACAATCGCTAGCTCTTTGAGATTTTATCATATTCTATATTAAACTAATTTTAATATATTAATATATATTAAGAAAGAGAAGTGAAAGGTTTTTAATTAAACTCCTCTCACTTCTCTTTCTTACATTACCGGTCCTTTATAAGGAACCACAATGCAACACCCAATAAAATCGTTGGAATTATCCCTATTGTTCCTACGATAACAAATACCGCAATGGCAAGGAACAACGGACACAGAAATGGAATTAGACACGAAAGTACTAACATGATAAATACTATCTTTATCATATTCCACAATCCGAACAGCATAATCGTTCTCCTTCCTACCACTAGCATGTTGCTCTTCAATTTATATTATACTATATATTTATATCTTTTGCAATTAGCTATTTAAAC
>OEQY01000266.1_pt1 | contig 13420 bp, 13 predicted proteins | sample 1539871 | NCBI WGS metagenome assembly OEQY01 (sample SAMEA3891877, study PRJEB23780) | metagenome | biome: terrestrial biome; feature: animal house; material: Caecal content | place: Italy | collected 2015-05-05 | reverse complement strand
GCCGTGAAGCGCGCGCCGCTGCCGCCGCCCCACGTGAAGAGGCCGAGCATGCCGGGCACATAGAAGAGCGTAATGATCTGCAGCACCAGCGGCGTGCCGCGCACAATCCAGACCAGCAGCCGGCACACCAGGCTGACGGGACAGAAGCGCGTCAGCGCGCGGGCAACCCGGCCGGGGGCGCGCCCGGCGCGGCGCAGCGCCCAGCCCACGGGCCGGGCCAGCGGCGCCCAGCGGCTCATGGAGCCGAAGGAGATGAGCAGGCCCAGCGGCAGAGCGCCCAACAGGGTGACGAAAAACAGCCGCAGCGTCACCAGAAAGCCGCTGTTGAGCGCGGACGCCACCGCAAGGAACTGCTCCGAGGCAAAGAATTCGACCGCGGCCCGCAACATGGAATCTCCCTCTCTGTGTCGTCGGTAGGCATGCGAAGGCCGCCCGGGGGATCGCCCCGAGCGGCTGCGTCAAAGGCGCGTCACTCCAGAATGACGGACTCCTGCAGGCCGTAGGTCGTGGCGACCTCCAGCACGGTGCCATCCGCGACCTTCTCCGCCCAGAACGCGTTGAACGCATCCACCAGGTCGGAGCCCTTGCGGAAGCCCACGCCGTACTGTTCGGACTCCAGGCCGCGCGCCTCGTTCAGGTTCAGCGCGATGGCCAGGTTCTCATAGCTGGTGCCCTCGCCGATCATGGCGCCGGCCATCAGCAGGTCGATGACCGCCGCGTCGGACGTGCCGGCGACGACCTCCATCAGCGTGCTGGCCTGGTTCTGCACGGGCACGGTCGTGCCGCCCAGCTCCGTGGCCGCATCCTCGCCGGCCGAGCCGGACTCCACCGCCACATACAGGCCCTCCAGCGACGTCGCGTCCGCAAAGTCGGCCGCCTTCTCGGCCGGCACGACCAGCACCTGCGCGTTCAGGCAGTACGGCACGGAGGTGCCCATGGCGTTCATGACGTCCTCCAGCAGCGTCATGCCGTTCCAAACGACGTCGATGTTCTTGGCGTTGAGCTCTTCCACCTTGTAGTCCCAGTTGATCTCAATGAACTCCACGTCCACGCCCAGCGACTCGGCGAAGAGCCTGGCCATGTCGGCGTCAAAGCCGATCCACTCGCCAGCCTCATCCTGGTAGTCCATGGGCGCGAAGTTGGTGATGCCCACCGCCAGCGATCCCTTCTCCTGAACGTAGGCCAGATCGCTCCCGGCATCTTCGGCGCAGGCACAGACGGCCAGCGTCAGGCACAGAACGAGGGACAGCGCGGCACAGAGCAGCTTTTTCATGACTTCCATCCTCCACATGTCGGCCGAACCGGTCAGGCCCGGCCGGAATTGCTTTCTCATTTTAGCACGCTAACGCGTCATTGTAAAGGGAAAGTTTGCGGATTTTTGCATGTTCAGCACTCCTGTGTGGGTTTGTCCCACTGCGCCAGCATCTCCCGCATCCACGCGTGCACGTCCATGCCGTAGACCCGGCGCAGGTTTTCGGGCGTGAAGACCGCGTCCGTCTCCCCCTGCGCCACGCAGCGGCCCCGGTGCATCAGCGCCGCATGCGTGCCGTAGCGCCGCGCGAGGCTCAGGTCGTGCACCACGCACAGCGCCGCGCGTCCGGGCTGGGCGAGCCAGTCCTGAATCAGCCCAAAGATATGCCGCTGAAACGGCAGGTCCAGGTGATTGGCCGGCTCGTCCAGCAGCAGGATCTCCGGATCCTGCGCGAATACCTGCGCCAGAAACGCGCGCTGCACCTCGCCGCCGGAGAGTGTGCGCATGCTCTTGCCCCGCAGCGGTTCCATGCCCGTCAGGCGAAGCGCGCGCTCGACCATCTCCCCGCCCTGTACATCGCGCCCACCCAGGAACCCGCGCGCATGGGCGTAGCGTCCCAGGCCGACGACCTCCTCCACCGTGTAGTCGTAGCCCACGTCGTGGCGCTGGGCCAGCACGCCGATCCGGCGCGCGCGCTCGCCTGGTCTGTAGTCTCGCAGGTCCTTCCCGTCCAGGCATACGCGCCCCTCATAGCGCACGCCCTGCGCGATGGCATTGAGCAGCGTGCTCTTGCCTGCGCCGTTGGGGCCCGCCAGCATCAGCCACTGGCCCGCCGACAGGGAGAGGCTCACGCCGTCCACCGCCGTCAGCGCGCCGAACCGCACCGTGACGTTCTGCGCCGTCAGCATGATCTCACCGCCCCTTTCGCGTGCGATAGAAGATGAGCACAAACGCCGCCGCGCCCACCAGCGACGTGACCACGCCGATGGGCAGCTCGATGGGGCTGAGCAGCGTGCGCGCCGCCAGGTCGGCCAGCAGCAGGAAGATCGCGCCGGCAAACAGCGACGCGGGCAAAAGCCTTGCGTGGTTGGAGCCCACGGTCATGCGCGCCATGTGCGGCACGACCAGGCCCACAAAGCCGATGGTCCCGCCCACGGACACGCACACGCCGATGAGCGCGGACACCGCCGTGAGCAGCACCAGTTTCACGCGGCGCACGTTCACGCCGACGTGGCGGGCATTGTCCTCGCCGACGGCGAAGGCGTTCAGCTCCCGCATCCTTCCCAGGATCGCCGCGCCGCACAGCAGCAGCGCGCCCGCCAGCAGCAGGACCTGCGCGTAATTGCTGCCCGACAGCGAGCCCATCGTCCAGAAGGTGATGGTCCGGGCGCGCTCGGGCGCGAAGGCGATGATCAGGCTGATGAGACTGGAGGCGAACATGGAGAAGATCACGCCGATCAGGATGATGCTCTGCGTCGCCAGCGAGCGGTCGAGCGCATAGGCCAGCGACAGGATGAGCAGCAGCGACAGGAACGCGCAGCCCATGGCCAGGACGGCCGTGCCCGCCAGCGGCAGGCCGGGGACGGAGACGCCCAGGGCCAGCGCGATCACTGCGCCCAGCGACGCGCCGGACGACACGCCCAGCGTCGAGCCGTCCGCCAGCGGGTTGCGCAGCAGGCCCTGCATCGACGCGCCGCACAGCGACAGCGACGCGCCCGTCAGCGCGACGCACAGCACGCGCGGCAGGCGCACGGAGAGAATGATGGCGCCGGCGACGCCCTCGGGCGGCTGCACGCCGCGCAGGGCGGCTGCGATGGCCGCGACGGTATCGGACAGCGGGATGGCCACGCTGCCTGCGCACACGCACAGCAGCAACGTCGCCGCAAGCAGAAGCGAGCAGAGCAGATAGGCCGCCGCGCCAAAGCGTCCACGGGTGTGTTTCATCGGCAATTTCCTCAGGCGGTTCAGAATGGGAAAGGGGAGCCGCTCTCCGGCTCCCCATGGGTCCACATCAGGCGGCGGGCTCCTCCGCCTCCCCGCTGACGAACGCGTAGAGCGCCAGCGCGGCATCCTTCAGGCGCGGGCCGGGGCGGGAGATCTCGTTCGAGTCGGCGTTGAACACGTCGCCGTTTTGGACGGCCGTCAGGCCCTCCCAGCCGGCGCGGCCCATGATCTCCTCCACAGGCGTGGGGCCCTCGCCGTAGTACATGGAGATCGTCACGATGTAGTCGGGATCGCGCTCCAGCACCTGCTCCTCCGAGATGGCGGCCCAGCCCTCCACGTCCGCAAAGGCGTTCGTCAGGCCGCACAGGCTGGCCAGCTCGTCCATGAACGTGTTCGCGCCGGCCGTCCACAGGCCGTACTCCAGCGGCGAGACCTCGAAATACACCGTCTTGCCGGTCTCCTCGGACTGGGCGGCGATGCCGTCAAACGTCGCCTGCATGTCCGCCACCAGCGCCTCGGCCTCGCCCTCCAGCCCGGTGAGCTGCCCGATCATGCGGATGGCCGTGTAGACGCCCTCGATGTCGTTTGCGTCGCTGAGCACGACGCGGATGCCCGCATCCTCCAGCGCCTGCACCTGCTCTGCGGTCTGCGCCATGTCCGCCATCAGCACGACCTGCGGCTGCAGGGCGATGATCTGCTCCAGATTGGTGTTCTCGCCCGTCTCGACCACGGGCACATCCAGAATGCTCTCCGGATAGTCGCAGTAGGCGCCCCGGCCGACCAGCAGGTCCTCCGCACCCAGCGCGCACAGGATCTCGCAGTCGGACGGCGCGAGCGCGACAATGCGGGTGGCGGGCGCGTCCAGGACGACCTCGCGGCCGTACATGTCCATCAGGCTCGTCGCCTGCGCGCAGCCGGCGCTCAGGAGCATCAGGGCGGTCAGGAGCAGGGCAAGGGTTTTTCGCATGGGGATCCCTCCATTCATTGGATCAAATGAATCAGCAAGGCGGACGCCCCGCGCCGCGCGCAACAAAAAAGCGTCCCTCCCCGAGGAACACTAAACAGGCCCTGAGCGATCGCTCCCGACCCAAATAGCATATCCCACCCCCAGGGGCATCACTTACGGCGTAAACAGGTCTCCCGGCTTTGCCTCATCCTACTGGTGCGTCTTCCCGCCCGCCTGGGCAGTGACGTGCTGCACGTTCGTCCGCTTCACGGTTACTGGGATAGCCCGGAAATTGCATCCGTGTTCCCATGACGTCCCCAAAGGGACGCCGCGCATATATGCGCAGATACACCGGCTATTCATTTGTCGCTCTTATTATACGGCCTGTGGGCCCGCCTGTCAACGGCGGCCTGCGCGTCAGATCGCAGGCTCCAGAAAGCTGTGCCAGATATAGCCCGTCAGACCCGCCTGCGTGCCGTCCGGGGGGGCGTCCGCGGGCACGTACACGCGCACCCAGCCCTCGTCCGTGCCGATGCCGTCCGCCAGCAGCACCACCTCAGTCCCCGCATCCAGCTTGGCCAACGAGGGCGAATCCGTGCTGTCCTGCCGGCGCAGGTTCACCCAGTCCGTGTTCGCCACCCGCAGGTACGTCGGGTCCCACGAGGCCCGGCCCGTGATCATCTCGCGCGCCGAACGGCTGCGCTCCGCGTATACGCCCTCCTGGCCGTAATACCACGATTCCGGGTACTGCTCGTCCCAGCACAGGGTGACGCCCGTGCCATACAGCGTCAGCGACTCGCCGATGAGGCCCTCGCCCGCGTCGTACACATTCCATATGGCGCGCACGACCTGGCCGTAGCGGGACTCCCAGCAGTAGGCGGTCAGCGTGTAGTAGAAGAAGCCGTCGCTCACGCCGGAGAGCACGCAGCGGCTCTCCGGGTCCAGCTCATGGTTGCACAGCTCCAGCTGCTCCACCTCCGTACCCGACAGGCGCCTGCTCTCGCCGTCCCACGCCTCCGTCTGCTCCACGGGGTTGAACCGGCCCGCCTCCTCGTTCCAGACGGCGACGGCAAAGAACACATTGCGCGCGCCCTGCGCCGTCAGCAGCAGCAGGTCGCCGAAGCCGTCGAAGTTCACATCCTCCAGGCGCGCAAAGAGCGCCAGATGCTCCTGCTGCGGCAGCTCGGACGAGCGGTACGTCAGCTCCTGCGCAAAGCTGCCGTCCTGCGCCTCGATCTGCACCCGCAGCGTGTGCTCGCGCAGCGCATCCTCCTGCCGCTCCCCCGTGTCGTTCACGCGGATCGTCAGCTCGGGCAGGCCGTCGCGCACCCGGCCGGCCGTCTCAAACCCCGCCTGCTCCGCACGCGCCGCCGGCCCGCATGCCGCCAGCAGCAGCCACGCCATCCACAGCGCCAGCGCCTTCCTCATGTGCGTCTCCTCCTCATCGCCTTCTATAGATGAGGACGAATCCGCCTCCCGTTTTCATCCGGCCTTTCCATTTTTTCACGCGCTTCTGCCCCGTCCGGATCAGCGTCGCCCACGGCTCCATCAGGCTCAGGACCTTTATGGGATCTTCCCCCTCCTGCTCCGATTCGCTCACCGCGCCCCGTCCCACTCCAGCAGGAACTCGTCGATGTACTCGTGCATGAACCGGTCCCGGTGCGCCGCAATCTCCCGCGCGGTCTGCGTATTCATGAGATCCTTGAGGCGAAACAGCTTTTCGTAGAAGTGGTTGACGCTCGTGGAGACGTGCCTTCGGTATTCGTCGCGCGTCATGTGCAGGTTCGGCCGCTCGTCCGGGTCGTGTATCGCCCGGTTGTGGTGGCCGCCGTATGCAAACGCCCGTGCGATGCCGATGGCGCCGATGGCGTCCAGCCGGTCCGCATCCTGCACGCACTGTCCCTCGATCGATGCGGGCGCGACGGTGTCGTCGCCCGCAAAGGAGACCTCCTCGATGAGGGCGCACACCGTCCGGATGGTCGCTTCCGCCACGCCGTGCGCCCGCATCAGGGCGACCGCATGGTCCTTTCCCGCGTGCGTGGCTGGGGAGAGCTTGACGTCGTCCACGTCGTGCAGCAGCGCTGCGAGCCGGACGACCCGCAGGTCAGCCCCCTCCCTTTCGGCAATCCGCGTCGCCAGCCGGTACACCCGCAGCGTGTGCGCATAGTCGTGTCCGCTGGACTCGCCCGCAAAGAATGCCTTGACCTCGTCCATCATGCCACGCAACATATCCTGATCCATCGCCGGTTCTCTCCTTTTCGTGGGGCGCGGCCTACAAGAGCGGCAAGCCGCGCGATCGGTTCTCATGTGGTCTGCTTCGAAGTCCCATCCGTCAAGCGCCTGATTTTGTCTGCAAGCGCGGTATGCATTTCGTCGATCAGCCCCTCCGCCCAGCTTGGAAACCGGGGACGCCGGCAGGCCATGTACAGGGTCACCACGGGCGATACGACGTCATCCACCGCCATTTCGAGGGGATCGACCGCGCCGTATGCCGCCAAAAACGCATCCCTGCTCTGCGGGGCCAGGCTCGAAAGGACATTCCGCACGTCGGAGTAGGCATAGCCCTTGCCCAGCAGGTTGTAGTCGAACATCAGCGCCGCGGAACGGTCCCGGGCCACGACCAGATTCGTATGGTAAAAGTCATTGTAGGTGAGCGTCCGTCTGGTCCGCCCCAGCATTTCGCAGATGGCGTCAAAGCGCTCTTCCAGCAGGCCCCACACGGCGTCCGCCTGCGTGCCGGTCTTTTCTTGGATCTCGGCGATGTGCTCCCTGGTAAAGAAGTCGGCCTCGTCATACAGCCCCGCCCCATGCCGTGCGACATGGGCATAGCCCCGTTGGTGCAGCTGCCTGTACCACCCGGCCAGGCGCATGGCCACGACCGGGTCGGCCAGGTCGGCCGCCGTTCCCAGTCGATAGACAGGGCTGGCGTCCACATCCTCCAGCAGCAGCGCCGAATCGGTCTGCGCGAGGACGGCAAGCGTGGGCATATGCAGCGACCGAAGCGCCTGATAATTGGAAATCTCGCGCCTGTACGCCTCAACTTGAAAGCACTTGAGCACACAGGAGCGCGCGCCGCTTTGGACGCGGGCGACGACGATCCCGTCTTTGTCCTGCAATATGCATATGTCATGGCAGCAGACGCCCATCCGTTCCAGTTCCTTGCGGATGCAGTCCATACTTCCCTCGCAAACCCGTATGAAATCAAAAAAAACGAGGCGCCGGCGCGATACATCGTATCCACACCGGCGTCTCATTGTGTGTCTGCAGACACAAAATGAGACAAGTAACGATTTCAGGGCAGGGTATTCACAGGGGTGTTCAGCCGTCCCTTGTAATAGCACGGCCTGATCAGTTCTTCCCGCTGTCCCCACGGGATGCGTTTGTCCATCGCTGTCAGGAATTCTTTTTTCTTTGTCCGTACTGCTCGCAACTCGTCGCTCTGTATGGGCAGCGTTATTTGCTTCTTTATATTCCCATCATATCACACTTAGCCCGGTTTGGCTATGTGCGGTATTGCCCTATAAATCAGAAAACGAAATACGCCCCTCACACAAATCACATGTTTGTGTGAGGGGATATTTCGCGAAAGATCAGAATTCTTTTTTCCCTGTTAATTTACAATAACATTCCTGGTAAATGGCTGCAGTTTTCTTGACAACATCTTCCGGAATCTCCGGCGCCGGAGTCACACCGTTCATCTTGTGCTGGGTCAACCAGTCTCGAACCAGTTGTTTATCGTATGATTTTGGCGACGTCCCTATTTTCCAGTCAGACAATGCCCAAAATCGGCTGGAATCCGGCGTAAAAATTTCATCTCCCAAAACGAGTTCGCCATCTTCATCATATCCGAATTCAAATTTTGTATCGGCAATGATCATTCCTTTTTTCAAAGCCTCTTGATAGCATGTCACATAAAGATTCAGACAGATGCTGCATATTGCATCTGCTTCTTTACCTCCGATTTCCTTTTTCAGCCGATCAAGAGAGATATATTCATCATGCCCGCCGCTATTTTTAGCAGACGGCGTTATCATGGGAGTCTCCAGCTTTTGCGCAAGCTCGTACTTGTTCACAATTTGCTGCCCGCAAAAGCTTCCTGAAGCCTTGTATTCCTTCCACATGCTGCCAAACATGTATCCCCGTACAATGAATTCATACGGCAGCATCTTCAACTTTTTTACTAAAACTGTCCGTTTATCATACAGATCAGGATTGCTTGCAAAGTCATTCGGCATATCGCAAAGCTCTGAAGAAATAATGTGGTTTGGAACAATTGGCTTTGTGTAGTCAAACCAATATAACGACAGCAAATTAAGTGCTACACCCTTATTCTTTATCGCTAAAGGCAAAATGACATCAAACGCGGAAATTCTATCTGTCGTAACAATAACGAGTTCATGATCATTCACTTCATACACGTCTCTAACTTTGCCTGAAAGAAGTTTTTTCACAATTGTCTTTCTCCTGTCTGTTTCAGTGCATACATGGTGTCCATACAATGTTGGTGCGGCACGCCCCCGCTCATACAGTCAAAGATATGCTCATCGCAAGAAGTAATCAGCCAGTCGGCGTAATAAGTAAAAAGTTCTCCCGATACCCATTTGTATCGGCCTTCCTTCCCATCAGACGGACTTTTTACAAACGGTTTTCTTACAAAGACATTCAGTGCGTGAAGACCTCCCTCAGAAGTATGGTTCTGATAGTTTTCCAGAATTTCAGCTCTGAGCGCTTGAGGTATGTAATGTAAAGCCCCCGAACAAAAAATGATGTCGAATTCATGTTCAAGCCTGAAATCGAGCATGTTTGCCTGAAAAAAATTCACCTCGACGCCTACCTGATCTGCCAGTTTGCGCGCCTTATCCAGTCCCAAAGCTACTGCGTCGAATGCTGTAACACTATATCCGTTTCTCGCAAAAAACACCGCATTTTTCCCTTCGCCACAGGCTATATCAAGCAGGCGCAGCGGTTTGCTGGGCGGACACATTTTCATAACTTCATAGCACATGTTGGACGGCTGGTTTCCCCAATAATACCCGTCCGCTTTATAACGCTCCTCATAATCCATGATCTTCTGCTGCTCCGCAGGATATCCGAGAAGCGCATCAATATTGCAATGAAAAATATTTGCAAGAAGAGGCAAGATGGAAAGATCGGGGGTTGAATTGCCAGTTTCCCATTTTGAAATGGCCTGAAATGAAACATTGACACGTCTTGCAAGTTCTTCCTGCGTAAGCCCGTGTTTTTTCCTCAGCATATAAATATTTTTCCCGACTGTGTTATCCATAGCGCCAAATTCCTTTCGTAAAGATCTTGCACGCTTATTATAGCTCAGCAAGGAAAAACCATGAATAACCTGTTTTTTGAATTGATACGCAAATTCAACGTTCGGTAGAAGACATCACTGAAAATAAATTTCCTGATTTGACATCATCTTATTCATCAACATAGAACAAGTCTTCAAATTTTTTCTCTAAGGCGACACCGCACAACAGCAACCATCATCGACACGCACAAAAGCATGCTCAAACGGCAGCGGAACAGAGCCCAATTGTCATCTTTGGGAATCCAAATCAGGCCGGCAGAGCACGTCTGCCAGGTTGTACAGGTTTGGCGGCACATGGATCCGAATTATCCATCCCAACTCGCAGGGCTTATTTCCGCACACTCCTTTGTAATATTGTCCGTACTGCTCGCAACTCGTCGTTCTGTATGGACGGCGTTATTTGCTTCTCTATTTTTTCATCATATCACACGGTTTGACTATGTGTGGTGTTGTCCTTAATCGTACGTGGAAGGAGAGAAGGGCTGAAATGAGGTTTTGACGGAACCCCAAATATATTACTGCAAAAAGAAAGGGCTCCGACATGGTATCCATATCGGAGCCCTTTGGTGGTCTGGGTGAGAGGATTTGAACCTCCGGCCTCTTGAACCCCATTCAAGCACGCTACCAAGCTGCGCTACACCCAGACATGTCCCGCCGAAGCACTTCCGGCGAACAGTCAATATTATAGCACAGATTGCGCATTTGTCAACCACTTCTTGCAAAAAAGATCAGTTTTCCAAGCGTGCATACAGACGCCCGCTCAGGCCCAGCAGCAGTGCATGCGAGAGTGCGCACAGCCCCAGCGCGATTCCGGCCATGACCGCCAGGAATGCCGACATCCCAGCGCCCATGCGGAGCGCCAGGTAGATCCCGCCGGCCTCGATCAGCGCGAAGAGCAGCATCGCCAGCAGGCCGATGCACGGGTTCAGGCCCTGCTTGATCGCCTCTGTGGGCGAGATCCAGTTCAGCCGTGGGCGGTACAGGTCAAATGTGAGGCCAACTGCGTTCACGCCCGCGGAAAAGGCCAGCGCGACGGCGGCGGCATAGGCCGCCTGCGCCGGCGGCATCCGCCAGGCCGCCAGCGCGGCCGCAACGCCCGCCAGCACGGTCAGCAGCGCGACCGAGGCGCCAAAGAGCTGTTTGCCCAGCGCAAGCGTCCGTCCGCGCACGGGCAAGGAGCGCCCGAAGCCCAGCAGCGCGCCTTCGCGCGAGAAGGCGGTGACGCCGGCCGTGTTGATGCTGCCGATGAGCGCCAGCAGCGCCGCCAGGCCCAGCGGCAGCAGGGCGTCCGTCTGCAGGCCCAGCGCGCGAACCGCCTGCAGGGCCTCGTCCGCCTCCTCCGGCAGGGCAAAGGCCATCATGCACACCATGAGCGGGGCCATGAGGATGGACGCCAGGCCGTTGGTCGCATAGGCGGGCGTGCGCAATGCAATGCGCCACTCGCGCAGGAAGATCGCCACCAGCTGCGGCCTGCGCGGCGCGGTCTTCCGGCCGCCTCGTCCCCTGCGCGCCGCCGTCTCGGATGCGGCGGCAAGGCCCTGGGCATACAGCCGGCCCGCCAGCATCAGCGCCACCCCAAGCCCGAGCAGCGACGCGCCGGCCAGACGCGCCAGATTCCCCCATGCGCCTGCGCCGCCCAGGCTGTACAGCGCCCAGCCGGCGGGCGGATAGAGGCGCGCGAAGCGGTCAGCCAGTGTCTTTCGCGCCATCAGAAACTGCAGGATTGCCCTGAGCGTCAGGCTGTCCTCGCCCACGCGCATGAGCGCCATCTGTCCCAGGAAGATGGCCAACATGGCGGCGAACGTCGCCCCGATCATCAGCGCCTCACGGTGACGGATGAGCGCGCTTGCGCGCATCAGCAGCAGCGACAGCAGCGCCGAGACCGTCAGCGGCAGCAGCGGCAACAGCAGGAGCACCAACGCCCCGCGCACGGCGTAGGACAGCGAGAACGCCTGCGCATACAGTACGACCGGCGGCAGTCCGAACGCCAGCACCAGGGCGTACTCAAAGACGAGCACCTGCGCAAACTTGGACGCAAAGACCGTCCGCCTGCCGACGGGCAGGGCCGCCAGCAGTTCGCTGTCGCGTCCGAAGTAGAGCGTGCCCAGCATCGTGCCCGTGCCCAGCAGCAGCGTCATGGCCTGTAGCAGCGTCAGGATCGCCATCAGCGTCAGTTCCTGCACAAACGCCAGCGGACCCTTCGCCGCGTCAAACAGCACGGCCAGCATCCAGGCATACAGCCCGATCACCGCGCCCACGCCTGCCAGCGCGCACAGGCCGATCAGAAGATCCCGCAACATGCGCCTGCGATCCGTCCGCCAACTGCGCAGCGCCGAGACGCCCAGGCGGTTTCGCATCTGGGCGCGAAAGAGAATCCAAAATGTGCGCACCGTCCTCATTCCCCTTCCGCGTCCGTCAGCTCCAGGAAGATGCTCTCCAGCGTCTGTGCATGCTCCGCGCTGCGCAGCTCGTCCATCGTCCCCACAGCGACCAGCTTGCCCGCGCGAATGATGCCGATGCGGTCGCACAGCCGCTCCGCGACGTCGAGCACGTGCGTGGAAAAGAAGACCGTGTTGCCCGCCGCGCAGTGGCGTCGCATCTCCTCCTTGAGGATGTGCGACGCCTTGGGGTCAAGGCCGACCATCGGCTCATCCAGCACCCACAGCGCGGGCGCGTGCAGCAGCGCGCCGATCAACGTGATCTTCTGCCGCATGCCGCGCGAGTAGCTGCGCACCTGATTACCCGCCGCATCCGTCAGCTCGAACAGCTCCAGGTACCGCTCGATCCGCTCGCGCCGCAGCCCGTCCGGCACGCCGTAGACGTCCGCCATGAAGCACAGATACTCCATGCCCGTCAGGCGCTCGTACACCTCGCCGCCGTCCGGCACATAGCCGATCAGCCGCTTGGCCGCGATCGGATCCCGGCGCATGTCGATCCCATTCACGACGACCTCGCCTGCATCCGGATTCAGAATGCCCGTCAGCATCTTGATCGTCGTCGTCTTGCCCGCTCCATTGGGCCCGATGAACCCAAAGATTTCGCCGTGCCCGACGCGCAGGTTCAGGCCGTCCACCGCCTTGACCCCGCCCCGGGCATAGGTCTTGCTCAGGTTTGAAAGCGCGATCATGTCCTGCATTGCATCCTCCCACAGTGTCAAAAGAATTTAGATTTTTTTCTAAATAGATTATAGCACAGCTTTTGGCGAAGTCAAGCGTCAAAAAAAGCCGCACGCTGCGTGCGGCTTTTGGCGGGCTTCACGCCTGCCTTTCAGCGATCATGTCCTTGACCTTCATCAGACGCGTGAGGGATCCGCGCTCGTTCTCGTCGAGCTTCATGGAGATGAAACGGATGGTCTCCTCGAACTGGGGAATCATCACGTACTCCAGCGCGTTGACGCGGCGGCGGGTCTTTTCGATCTCGTCCGCGAGCAGGTCGCAGGTCTTTTCCGTCTCGGCCAGGCGCAGCAGCTTGGGCAGCAGGCGCGCCATGGTGGCGATGGCGTCGTCCAGATCCGCGCTGGTCTCGGCCAGGCCGTAGGGCAGCGCGCTGTCCTTTTCGGAATTCTGCACGACGGTGATCGTCGGCACGTGGACGGAGAGCACGTTGCGCTCGCCGAGCACGATGCCCGCGCTGCGGGCCGGATACAGGATGGCCTCTTCCAGCGTCTGGTTGTCCATCACCGCGCGCGCGAGGGCAAAGTCGGCCAGCGCGCCCTTGAGCTCGCGTTCGACCTCCTTGCGCAGCTTTGCGTTCTCGCGTACGAGCAGGATGAACTGACGGACCATCTCGTCCCGCTTGTCCTTGAGCAGCTTGTGGCCGCGCCTGGCGGTCACGAGCCTGCGCTTGATGCGGGTGAGCTCCATGCGGGTGGGGTTGACGTGCAGGGCGGCAGCCATCAGGCCTCCCCCTCTTTCTTCGGCAGATACTGATCCAGCATATCGTCACGGATGCGCTT
>OEQY01000264.1_pt1 | contig 13534 bp, 8 predicted proteins | sample 1539871 | NCBI WGS metagenome assembly OEQY01 (sample SAMEA3891877, study PRJEB23780) | metagenome | biome: terrestrial biome; feature: animal house; material: Caecal content | place: Italy | collected 2015-05-05 | reverse complement strand
GGACCAGGAACGAACTTTGTGGATCACTTCCACACCATCCACATCCGGCAGTCCCAGATCCAGCAGGATGATTTCCGGGTTGTGGGAGGAAGCCTCCAGCACCGCGGACTCTCCGTTTGCTGCAGTCAAAAAGCGGTAATCGTGAGCTTTTAAAGTTGTGGTTATCAGGTTGCGAACGGGAATGTCGTCCTCGACCACCAAAATCAAAGGTTTATTCATGTAATTCAACCTCCCCGGCTGGTACAGAAAATGTAAAGACAGATCCATGGGGCAGATGATCGGTCACGGTGATTTCTCCTCCATGCGCATTGACGATGGATTTGCACAGTGCCAGACCCAGTCCCATGCTGCGGCGGCTGTCAACAATTTGGTTGGATACAGTATAAAACATCTCAAAAACGTGCGGTTTGGCCTGGTCGGGAATGCCCGGCCCGTTGTCCGCCACTGAAATATAAATAAAGTCCCCCTTGCGGTTCCACTCGATAGTGATGTCAGATCCCGGGGGCGTATACTTGATGGCATTGTCGATGATGTTGATCAGAACCTGAACAATCAGCTTGGCGTCGATCTGCGCCAGAAGGTATTCGTCACTGTTTTGCACATGCAGGTGATATTCCACACTTTTCCGGTTGATGTGGCGCAGCGCTTCTGCTACGACCTCGTCCACCAACTCCGTTGACATGTGCAGATTCATCCGGCCTTCTTCCAGCCGGCTGACCGACAGAAGATTTTCCACCAGGTTGATGAGCCACATGGCATCATCGTAGATGTCAGTATACATTTGCTTCTTGGTCTTGTCGTCAAACAAATCTCCGTTGGAGAGTAGGTTGCTGGCATTTCCGGAAATGGAAGTAAGAGGGGTACGCAGATCGTGAGAAATAGATCGAAGCAAATTGGCGCGGAGCTGTTCATTTTTGGCCAGAACCGCAGCAGCTTCTTTTTCCTCCAGGTTCTTTTGGCTTTCAAGAGCCAGGGCGCATTCGCCTAGAACGGAAAGGAGAACACTGGTCTCAAAGGAATCCAGAGGATTGTCCGATGTGGCAATGCCCACCACGGCGTAGACCTGGTCTCCTTTCCGAACGGATAGATAGGTGCAGCGGGAATCAGAAAAAGTTTCCGTTCCCGCGCCGGCTCTTTTGTTGTTGGTTACAACCCACTGGGCTACCTCACGCTCCTTTTCCGAGGTATAACGATCGGTGGAAGCTGTGTCATCCATAAGAAAGATTTCAGAGGCTGTGAGCTTTTCCTGCTGGATGCGGTATACGATGATATCGCGCTGAAACATCTTTAACAGCTGTTTTGCGGTGACCGAAAGAATTTCTTCCTGCGTTCGGGCTTTTTGGAGTGTCTGATTGGTTTCAAAGAGAAGTTTGGTGCGCCATGCCACCTGGGCCGACCGTTTGGCGTGGGACTTCAGCTTGGAGGCTAGAGATCCGGTCAACAGGGAAACAAGGAACATGACGAGAAAGGTGACCGGGTAGCCGCTCCCATAGACATGCAGAGAAAATCTGGGGTTTGTGAAACAGAAATTAAAGGTGAGCACGCTGAAAACAGCGGCAAAAAAGCTGCAGATGGAACTCTTTGTGGACACGGAAACAAGCAAGACCCCCAAAAGATAGAGGGCAATGATATTGGCATCTGTGAAGCCCAGCTCATAAAACAGAAAGCCGATGAGAGTGGTGGAAACAAGGATTACCGCGCTCTTAAACAGATCCAGAAGAGACAAGGACGGCAGATGCACAGTCTCCCGGTATCGAGTGGAGAGCAAATGGTTCATTCCGTTGTCGGGAATGATGTGAATATCCAGCTCCGGCGTGAGATCAATCAGTCGGTCGGTCAGAGATGCCTTGTGGAACCAGGGGCGGGAAGGAAATCCGCTGCGGCCCAGCACGATTTTTGTGACCCCGGACAAATGGGAAAATTCGGAAATCTGATAGGCTACATCGTCGCCATATACGGTTTCGACGGATGCGCCCAGCTGCTGTGCCAGATGGATATTGGCCCGAAGGCGCTCTTTATCCGGCGGAGACATCCATTGGAAGTCTTTCGTTTCCACAAACAGTGCGGTTAACTCACATTTGAATGCGCTGGCCATACGCGCGGCAGTACGGATGATTTTTTCATTGGAGGGAGAAGAAGAAAGGCATACCAGAATATGTTCATGGGAGCGATAGCCTGTCCCATTTTGCCCGGACTGGGTATACAGGGCCACCCGATCTGCGCAGCGGCGCAGGGCAAGTTCCCGAAGCGCGCTCAACTGAGAGAGAGAATATCGGGAAAGGAGCTGAACCTTTTTCTGTTCCAGCAAGCGCTGCTGGAGCCTTTCAGGTTCTATGTCAATGAATTCCACCCGGGATGCACGGTCAAATACGCGGTCGGGGATTCGCTCGGATATGGAAGCGCCCAGAATAGACAAAACCGTGTCCTGGATGCTTTCAATGTGCTGGACGTCCAGAGTCGTGTAGACATCGATGCCTGCTTTCAGAAGTTCCTCGATATCCTGGCAGCGTTTTCTGTGGCGGGATCCATCTATGTTGGTGTGGGACAGGTCCTCGATCAGGATCAGCTGCGGCCGTCTTTTGATGCAGGCGTCCAGATCTAGTTCGGATTCTGTGTGTCCATCCTGTGCAACCGTTTTGCAGTGTACTGTCTCAAAATCTTCGGCCAGCGGCGGGTCAGACGGCCATGCATCAAAGGATAACAGTCCAATCACCACGTCCTGCCCTTCCCGCTTGGCCGCTCTGGCGGCTTCCAACATGGCATGTCTTTTTCCGGCGCCGCAAAAATAGCTGGCAAAAATAGTCAGTTTGCCGGGCGCCTTTCTTGCAACTTGATCGGATAATGCGGGAGCATGCATCACCTTGTCCTCCTTTCATTCCAGTGTATTATAACATACTTTTAGATGATTGCCTGCAAAGTTGACGAATCGATTCAGTAAATGGCACAGATGCTCCGCCGCCCTCTCATGAAATACCTTTCGTTCCGACTGCCGCATCCTTGATGGCTCATCATCTTTCGAGAGTCTTTCAACAACGTCATTATCCATTTCTCATCTAAAGGAGGCGTTAATCTGTTAAGACAGACATTAAGATGACATTAAGACCGAGAACTCCTGCTTGTTTGAAGTCGCTTTGAGTATTGGTGGCTTTTTCTGTACAACAACTGTAGGTAAGAGCTCACAAAATCCATTTTTTGGTCAAACACTTTATGAAACCATTCACATCCAGCCGAACAGGAACGCCAGGGACAGGGCAACAGCGGTGGTGCATACACAAACCGCGGCCATCGTGAAAAGGGGCAGTCCAATATAAATCAGGAACAGCTTAAACCCCTGGTGACAGAGCAGGAAATTTTCAATCCGGGCGTCTATCCGGCTTTCACAACAAGAGATGCATTTTATACGTGTGAACATATCGATCTCCTCCTTACGGCTCTATCATAGCGCACAGGGACTAAAACTGGAGAAAAGATTGTCGGGATGGGATTAAAACCAAATAAAAGGCCGCCGGCCCGCCTGATGTACAGGAGAGCCGGTGACCTTTTTGCATCAAAGAAAATGGTATGTGCGCTATGCCGGAAAATCCGCAGGGGAGGGGAATTACGCAAGGCCCATTGCTTTGGCAATGTCCAGGTTGACACCCAGAACGTTGACGGTCTCTTCGCCAAAAATACCAAGCAGTTTTCCCTCTGTGTTGTTCTCCACAATCTGCTCAAGTTCCTCCTGGCTGAGGCCGGAAGCGGCTGCCAGGGCAGGAATTTGAATCCGGGCCGATGCGGGGGTGATATGCGGGTCCAGCCCGGAGCCAGAAGCGGTTACCAGATCGGCAGGGATATCCTCCCGTTTAACCTCCGGGTTTGCCTCCAGAAAAGCCTCGATGTCTGCTTCGACCCGCTGGGTCAGAGCAGGATTGGAGGGCGCGTAGTTGTTGGAACCGGAACCAATCCCGGCGAACGGGGTGCCGTCACTGTAGTACCGGTTGCCCTGTTCGTCCTGGTAGTAGGTGTTGTAGTGGTAAGCGGAAGGGCGCCCCTTCATGAAATAGGGCTTGGTGAACTCCTGGCCCACATGGGCGGACCCCACCGCCTGGCCGTAGGAATAGACCAGACTGCCATTGGCCTGACTGGGAAAGAGAACCGCAGAAATCCCGCTGAGCAGGACCGGAAACACAAAGCCGCAGAGCAGCAGCAGGATCAGTGCCATCACCAAAGACTGACGCAGGCTGTGAAAAAAGGTATTCTTATAGGTTACTTCGTCCATCGTAAGGAGCCTCCTCAGATATGCAGTGCGGCCAGAATCGGGGCAATCAGAGTGTCGATGATTTTGATGCCGACAAAGGGGGTGACCACACCGCCCAGACCGTAGATCATCATGTTCCGGGCCAGCATTTTGCCGGAAGACATGGGGCGGTACTTGACGCCCTTCATGGCCAGAGGAATCAGGCAGGGAATGATGATTGCGTTGAAAATCAGGGCCGACAGGATAGCGCTGTTCTGGGTGCTCAGGTGCATGATGTTCAGGACACCCAGCTGGGGAATCGCCGCCATAAACATGGCGGGAATGATCGCAAAATACTTGGCGATATCGTTTGCAATGGAAAAGGTGGTGAGGGAGCCCCGGGTGATGAGCAGCTGCTTGCCGATCTCCACCACTTCCAGAATTTTGGTGGGGTCAGAGTCCAGATCCACCATGTTGGCGGCTTCCTTGGCTGCGGTGGTGCCGGAGTTCATGGCCAGGCCCACATTGGCCTGGGCAAGGGCGGGGGCGTCGTTGGTGCCGTCGCCGGTCATGGCAACGATTTTTCCCTCGGCCTGCTCTTTTTTGATGACGTCAATCTTATCTTCCGGCTTGCATTCAGCAATAAAACCGTCCACGCCCGCTTCTTTGGCGATAGTCGCTGCGGTCAGCGGATTGTCGCCGGTACACATAATGGTCTTGATGCCAATGGCGCGCAGGCGCTCAAACCGCTCCACCATGCCGGGCTTCACAGTGTCTTTCAGATAGATAACACCCAGAATTCGGTTGTTTTCACAGACCGTCAGCGGCGTACCGCCAAGGCTGGAAATTTTGTCAACCTGCTCATGCAGGTCGGCGGGGATCATACCGCCCATAGACTTTACATACTGCTCAATGGCTTCGGCCGCACCCTTTCGCACTTTTGTGCCGTCGGGCAGGTCCACGCCGCTCATGCGGGTCTGGGCGGTGAACTCTACAAAGGAAGAACCGGGAATCTCCTGGCTGTTGTCTCCCAGACGGCGAGCCAGTTCCAGCGTGGATTTTCCCTCGGGGGTCTCGTCGTGAAGACTGGTCAGAGCTGCACAGCGAATCAGCTCGCTGCGGCTTGCCCCCTCCACGGGGAAGAAGTCGGCAGCCAGACGGTTGCCAAAGGTGATGGTGCCCGTTTTGTCCAGAATCATGGTGTCCACGTCGCCGCAGGCCTCCACGGCTTTGCCGGACATGGCGATCACATTGAACCGGGTGACGCGGTCCATACCGGCGATGCCGATGGCGGACAGCAGGCCGCCGATGGTGGTGGGAATCAGACAAACCATCAGGGCGATCAGGGTGGACAGCGGCAGCTGAACCCCGCAATACATTCCGATGGGGTACAGGGTGACAATGACAATCAGAAAAATGATGGTCAAGGAGACCAGAAGGGTGCTCAGGGCGATTTCGTTGGGGGTCTTTTTCCGGGAGGCGCCTTCCACCAGAGCGATCATGCGGTCCAGAAAGCTGTTGCCGGGATCGGAGGTGATCTGGATTTTCAGCCAGTCGGACACCACCGTGGTGCCGCCGGTCACTGAGCAGAAGTCGCCGCCGCTCTCACGGACGACGGGGGCGGATTCTCCAGTGATGGCCGACTCATCCACCGAGGCAATACCCTCGATGACCTCGCCGTCGCCGGGAATGACCTCTCCGGCCGATACCATCACGATGTCGCCCTTTTTCAGCTCGCTGGAGGAAATCAGGGTTTCACTGCCGTCCGGACGCAGCAGGTGAGCCTGGGTGTCCTTCTGGGTCTTTTTCAGGCTGGCGGCCTGGGCTTTGCCCCGGCCCTCCGCTACAGATTCTGCAAAGTTGGCGAACAGTACCGTAATCAGCAGAATGATGGAAACAATCAAGTTGTAAGTACGCAGGCCGGTGTCGCCTTCGCCGAACAGCCCCGGCATGATTGTCAGCAGCAGTGTAATGAAGAAGCCGGTTTCCACGACGAACATAACCGGGTTCTTAATCATATACCGGGGGTCCAGCTTTTTTACCGAGCCGATGAACGCCTGTTTGAGGATTTCACCGGTCAGCAGCTTTTTGTTTTGTTTCTTGCTCATATTACGAATATCCTCCTTAGCCCCAGAGGGTCAAATGCTCGGCAATGGGGCCCAGAGCCAGCGCCGGGAAGAAGGTCAACGCGGCAAAGATATACACCACGAACACAAGAATCACTGCAAAGCTCGCCGTGCTGGTTTGCAGTGTGCCGGCAGACTCGTTGATATAGTTTTTCTTCATCAGGGAGCCGGCGATGGCCAGTTGAATCACAATGGGCAGATACCGCCCCAGGAACATGACGATGCCGGTGGTCATGTTCCAGAAGTAGGAGTTGTCCGCCAGCCCTTCAAAACCGGAGCCGTTGTTCGCCGCAGAGGAGGCGTATTCATACAGCACCTGGCTCAGGCCGTGGAAACCGGGATTGGTAACGCCGGCCTGCCCGGCGGATGTCGTCACCGCCAGGGCAGTAAAGGACAGGATCAGCAGGGGATGGATGATGATGGCCAGTGCCGTCAGCTTCATTTCGCGTCCCTCGATCTTCTTGCCCAGATATTCGGGGGTGCGGCCCACCATCAGCCCGCAGATGAACACCGCCAGGATGGCGTACAGAATCATGTTCATGAGGCCCACGCCCTTGCCGCCAAAGACACAGTTGAGCATCATGTGCAGCATCGGCACCATTCCGCCCAACGGCGTCAGGGTGTCGTGCATGTTGTTGACGGTGCCTGTGGTGAAGGATGTTGTTACGGTGGTAAACAGAGCGGATTGGGCGATGCCGAAGCGGACTTCCTTGCCCTCCATGCTGCCTGCGGACTGGTTGAGGCCGATCTCCGCCAGAGCCGGGTTGCCCTGCAGCTCAGCCCAGTAGCAAAGGCTCAGGCCAACCAGGAACAAAATTCCCATGGCCAAAAAGATGCTGCGGCCTTCTTTGCCCAGCAGCCGGGCCGTGATGCCTTCCGGATGGGCGGACAGCATATTTTCCCGGGGCGAGTCCTTCTGATTCTGGAGACGTCCGTCACCCACCATCTTGCCGAAGGTAATGACACAGGCGCCGGGCAGCAGCATCATGGAATACAGCTCAATCAGGTTGGACAGGATGGTGGGGTTCTCCATGGGGGTGGCGGAGTTGGCGCCGAAGAAGCCGCCGCCGTTGGTGCCCAGGTGCTTGATGATTTCAAGCGCCGCCACCGGCCCCATCCCCAAAACCTGATACGTGCCTTCCAGGGTCTGCACCACGACATTCTCCGAGAAGTTCTGCGGCACACCCTGCCATACCAGCAGCAGCCCGCCCACCAGGGAGAAGGGCAGCAGCACGCGGGTGGTGATGCGAACCAGATCGGCAAAGAAGTTGCCTACATGATCTTTTGTCTTGCCGGCCAGGCCGCGGATGAACGCGACACAGGCGGCATAGCCGCTGGCTGCGGAAACAAACATCATAAAGATGATGACCAGCATCTGGGAGAGGTAGCTCAGGCCGCTTTCGCCGGAGTAGTGCTGCAGGTTGGTGTTGGTCATAAAACTAATGATGGTATGAAAGGCCAGGTCCGACTTCATGCCCTGAATCCCGTTGGGATTCAGAAGGGGAATGCTCTGGATGCGGAGAATCACATAGCCAACAGCCATCATCACCGCGTTGGTGCCCAGCAGGGCCAGGGCGTACTGTTTCCAGTTCATGCCCTTTTGAGGGTCCACGCCGCCCAGCTTGTAAATGACCCCGTCGACCCGATCCATAACGGGGTCGGCAAAGGTGTGTTTTCCTGCGGCGATATGATAAAGATACCGCCCCACTGGAATAACAAGGATCAAATAAATGATGCATGTCAGGACCAGCTGTACCATACAAAAAACCTCCTATACAGTGTCCTCGATCTTAAAACCGATCCGGATGCGCCAGGGCGTATACCAGATATCCGCCCAGCAGCAAAACAATGACTCCAAGCAAAATCATAAATCTCAACTCCTGTACTTTCTTATTCCTCGGATTCGACCTGCCGCTGGCACCAGTTCGCCAGCAGTACGACAAGGCCAAAACCGGCCAGTATGATTCCGATCATCAAGCAATCCATCATTTCCGGTGCCCCTTTCAACATGGATGAGTCAGCAAAACATCCAATATTTGTTTTGCGCTCCTAGGATAGCGCAGCGGGTCATAAGGCAGGGTTAAGGAAGATGGCGCGGCATTAAGAAGAAATGAAGATCCTGTCTTTCCCTCCGGATGGGAGCAATCCCGCTTCCTGTGAAAGCGGCGGGGGAAAAGGGGATTTTTCCGGCTGTTTTGGAGTCATGGCATCTCTTTGCCGCGCTCTTCCTGCAGACGGATGCGCTCCTGGCTCAGGCCGCACTCGTTTAGAATGGCAATAAGAAGGTTTTTTTCAAAGGCGTCCGGTATGGAGTAACCTGCAACGGGGACTGCTACAATTCCCATGACCCCTTGCGTCCCCCGGACAGAGAGAAAAAACCATTTGGAATCCGGCAGCGTACTTGTGGTTGCGCCGGCATACTTGTTGTTGGCCTGTACCCACTTGGCCACGCCCATTTCTTCGGTACCCAGCTGGGCCAGGACTTCCTGTGCATCAGACGGCTCCGCCCGGAACGACAAATCTTGTCCGGATTTGCTCAAGGCGTAGAGGATGGGCCGATCAAAAAGCCGGCTCAGCTGTTCTGCCGTCAGACGGAGGCAATCCCATTCGGTGCGTCCCTGCTGCAGTTTTTGGTTGCTTTCCAGGAGAAGTTCTGTGTAATAACTTTTTTGTGCAGCCATGCGTGCCTGGGCTTTGACTCGGCTGGCCAGAGAACTGGCAATGATGCTAGCGGAAAGCATGGTCAGAAAGGTGACGGGATAGTTGGGGTCATTGGCGCGGAAAGTGAAACGGGGCTCTGTAAAAAGAAAGTTGAAGGCGGCAACACTGAAAAGGGATTCTACGGCTCCATACAGGTGACCGTCTGTAGACACCGCCGTAATGAGAACCCCCAAAATGTAAACCGTGATGATATTGGATTCACTGAAACCGGCGTGGTAAAATCCCAATCCGGCCATCGAGGAGAGGATCAAAGCCGCCAATGTGATGCAGGCGTCTTTCCCTGTAAAGTGCGATTTAGGAAGGTGGAACTTTCCGAGCGGTTTTTTATAGAGCGGCTGGTGATCCGGAATGATGTAAATGTCCAGGTCAGTCAGTGCGATCAGCCGGTCAGCCAGACTCTTTTTTCCGGTGAGTGGGTTTTGCTTGTGGTTGATGCGGCCCATCACGATTTTGGTCACGCCGCTGACGCGAGCATATTCCGCAATCTGTACAGCGGGGTCGGTTCCGTAGACGGTGGAGATCTGGGCACCCAGCTGCTCTGCCAGATGCAAATTGCTGCGCAGGCGTTTCAAGTTGTCACCGGACAACTCTTTGGTCTCCGGCGTCTGCACAAATAGGGCTGTGAATCCGCTGTGGAAGGCTTCTGCCATCCGTGCAGCGGTTCGAATGACTTTTGGATTGGATGGGGAAGAAGACAGACAAATCAAAATATGTTCTCCGGCTTTGGCGCTTTTTTCTCTCCCTTCCTGCAATGCGGTCCGGTTGAGCTGGTCCGCGGTGCGCCGCATGGCAATCTCGCGCAGGGCAGCCAGGTTTTCTACGGTGAAAAAGTTTTGGAGCGCTTGTTTTGCTTGGCGCTCCTGGTATACTTTTCCTGCCTGGAGACGCTTCACCAGCTCATCCGGCTCGATATCTACCAGTTCCACCTGATTGGCCCGGTCAAAGATACGATCGGGGATGCGTTCATGGACCGCAATGCCTGTGATGGAGGATACTAAATCGTTGAGGGACTCCAAATGCTGCACATTGACGGTGGTGTATACATTGATTCCGGCCTGAAGCAGTTCTTCCACATCCTGATACCGCTTTGTGTGCCGGCATCCTGGAGCATTGTTGTGAGCCAATTCATCTACCAGAATGAGCTGGGGCTTGCGCTGAAGGGCCTGATCCAGATCAAATTCTTTGAGCGTGATGCCGCGATAGTCGATTTCCCTGCAGGGCAAAACTTCCAGCCCCTGCAAGAGAGCAAGGGTGTCTGGTCTGGCATGGTGCTCCACGTAGCCTGCCACCACATCAATCCCTTCTTTTTGGGCCTGGTGCGCTGCTTGCAGCATCGCATAGGTTTTGCCGACACCTGCGGCGTATCCAAAAAAGATTTTCAGTTTTCCGGGGGAAATTGTGCTTTTCTGACCGGGGAAGCAATCTGACATCATTTGAGGTGTGTTTTCCATATCCATCATCTCCTGTAATCTCAGTGGATCGGATCCATAGAAAATCGCTATAATCATAGCATGCGGAGCACTATAAAATCATAAAAGATTTTTTATCTACGTTAAGATTGAATGAAGATCAAAAAGCTTTCGTATTGAATGATTGGGCAAAGTAAAAAAAGATTTTTATCATTTGAAAAAGTGGATATTTTTGTATACGGGTTGCAGTGCAAATGACGCAAGAAGGAGTTCCAGTGCCCCTTGAGAGGCTTGTCGGCATAAAGCCATTCTGAAGGTTCCTCAAACTCCCGGCTTTACCAGGAGTTATGACTTTAATAAAGAAGGTGGAGACTTATGAGTGAAAAACTGGACCACATGAAAGACCAAAAGGAAAAAGCCGAACAGAAACTACGCTACTACCAGCACCAGGAAAAAATGCTGAAGCACCGGATACCAGAAATGACCCGCAAGGCCCGTACCTATCGCCTCTGCACCCGCGGGGGAATGCTGGAGAGCTTCCTAATCTGCCCGGGAGAGCTGACTGACGACCAGGTGATGGAGCTGCTGAAACTCTCGTTCCGTCAGCAGGAGGTTGCGCTGGCCCTGGCAAAGATGATTCACGATTTGCAGGAAGCCCGGAACGTTCCAACCCTATTGTAATAGGGCGCAATTATACACCGTTCCGGTGCAATTGCGGTCTTGCAGACGGCTTGATGAAACCGGGCTGGCGTTCCGTTCGCCATCCCGATTCCATCCCAAGGAAAACTGCATTTTCCTTGCGCTGCTCCGCAGCTATCCTTTTGCAGCTCTCGCCCAGGGCCGAAGCGCACTTCGCTCCATCCCTGGACAGAGAGCACAACCGAATACGATTCCAAACCGTTCGTCAAGAGCAATCCTGACGGGCGGTTTTTGTTTTGGAGGTGATATCCATTCCGTGTCCGCATTTTCAAATAACAATCACCCAACGCAGCAAGGGACAATCAGCTGTGGCAGGCGCAGCCTACCAGAGCGGGGAGAAGCTGTTTTCGGAATACGATCAGAAAACCAAAAACTACTCCGGCAAGCGCGGCATCCTGTACACGGAAATCATGCTGCCGTCCCACGCTCCGCCGGAATACGCTAACCGGGAAACCCTCTGGAACTCGGTGGAGGCTGCCGAGAAACAATGGAACGCCCAGCTGGCCAGGCGCTTTGTGCTGGCCCTACCCAAAGAAGTTCCGCCGGAACAGTACCCGCAGATGGTCCGGGACTACTGCGAGAAGCAGTTTGTTTCCAAGGGGATGATCGCCGACTTTGCCATTCATGATCCGGCCCCGCCCGGACACAATGTTCACTGTCATGTGATGCTGACCCTCAGAGCTATGGACGAGCATGGGAAGTGGCTCCCCAAGAGCCGGAAGGTATACGACCTGGATGAGAACGGTGAACGCGTCCGGCTCCCGTCGGGGAACTGGAAAAGCCACAAAGAAGATACCGTGGATTGGAACGACCAGAAGTATGCGGAGATTTGGCGGCAGGGCTGGGCCGATACCGTCAACCATTACCTGGAAGCAGCAGATCGGCCAGAGCGGCTAGACTTGCGCTCCTATGAGCGGCAGGGCCTGGACGTGATTCCCACCGTCCACATGGGGCCTGCGGTGGTTCAGATGGAGCGGCGAGGCATCCAGACCAACATCGGAAATCTCAACCGGGATATCAAGGCAGCCAACCAGATGCTGTCTGCCATTCGCAAAACCATTCGGAGTCTGTTGGATTGGATTGAAGAACTGGTCCAGGCTGAAAAGGAACTTCTGAAAGAGGAAGCAGTCGCCACAGACCTTGGGGTGCTCCTCAATGATTACTTGAATCAGCGGAAAGCAGAACGGAGCGATTGGTCTTGGTCCGGCCAGCAGAAGGGCGACCTGAAGGATTTGAAGGATGTAGCAAGGGCTGTTGTTTATCTCCAACAGCATAAGATCGCAACCCTGGAGCAGCTGCATACTGTCCTGTCCGGCGTGAAGCAAAAAGCCAGCCAGGCCAGTACCGGTATGCGAAAGGCCGAGAAGCGGATGAAGGACATTGCCGGGATTCAGAGCGCGGTCGCGGTTTGCCAGGAGCAGAAACCCATCCATGACAAGTATCTGAAGATCGGCTGGAAAAAGAAGCAGGCTGCCTTTGCTGAGAACTACCAGGAAGAACTGAAAGCCTACAACAAGGCTTACCGCTACTTGAAGGCACAGCATGTTGACCTGAATGTGAATCTGGATGCCCTGGAGGCAGAGTACAGCAAGCTGCAATCGGATCACACAGCCTTTGCCCGGCAGCTGGAACAGGTGCAGGCAGAGTTGAAGCCGCTGAACGAGGTCCGCTACTGGCTCAGTCAGGTTCTGGGGCCGGAACAGGTGGAAGTGCTGGACAAGACAGACGGCAAGCGTTCGGTGGTGGAGCAGCTGCACAAAAAAGACGAGCAGAGCAAAACAAGCCGAGAGGAAAAGTCAAAAGAGCCGGACTGCCAGCGTTAGAAGGAACAGGGGGCAGAATGTTTGGAAGCCGGGTGATGGAGGGTGGGATCGGAAAGAGGTGAACAAAAAATCCCCCCGCCTCGTGGGGAGGCAGGGGGAAGGTTAGGGTTTATGGGTTAGTTTTCCCAATTCAGTTTGGGCGCACCTGTGCCTGTGGTGTCGTATAGACCACCGCAGGCAGTATTCATATCTGCTGTGGCTTCTGCCCAGTCGGTCACCTGGTGAATCCCGCTGTGAGTACCGCCGATCGCGGTTCCACTCCAGTAGCAGGCGTTGACCGTACCTTGGACGACGAAGCCGGTATTATATGCACCGATTACACCGTAGGCATTTGTGCCGCCACTGAGGATGGCATAGCAACCCTGAATCGAAGTGCTGTTGCCATCTTTACCGGCCACGCCGCCGACATTTTGTGTGCCAGACACAGTGCCGGAAAAATAGCATCCAACAAGGGTGCCGTTGTTATTAATCGATCCAACCAACCCGCCGACCCATCCATCGGTGTTCGGCGAAGAAACCTTACCAGTGGCATGGCAGGCC
>OEQY01000262.1_pt1 | contig 13591 bp, 12 predicted proteins | sample 1539871 | NCBI WGS metagenome assembly OEQY01 (sample SAMEA3891877, study PRJEB23780) | metagenome | biome: terrestrial biome; feature: animal house; material: Caecal content | place: Italy | collected 2015-05-05 | reverse complement strand
GAATTATTCGATGAGGCGGCAGGAATTGTAAAATTTAAACGACGAAAGGCCATTGCATTAAAAAAACTGGAAAATGAACGTGCAAATATGGTTCGTGTTACCGATATTTTAGCGGAATTAGAAAAGCAAGTAGGACCGTTGGAAAAACAATCCGAAGCAGCCAAGCAATTTTTGAAACTAAAAGAAGAGTTAAAAAATTATGATGTTCATATATATATTTTAGAAAGAGAAACGATAACCCAAATTTTAACTGATTTACAGGAAAAAATAAAAATTGCGGAAACAGAGTTCAATGAAGTATCTTCTAAAAATGAAACATTAAAAGCACAGTATGTATCAATCGAAACAAAGATTGAACAGATGGAACTCCATTTAGAAGCCAAAAAAGCGGAATTCAATCATACGAAAGTACAGATTGGAGATATACGGGGGCAGATTAATGTACTTCAAGAGCAGATTGATAATGAGAAACGAAATCGGGAAACAATATCCGAGCGTATGAAAGCCGTGGAAGCAGAAATTCAGCAAAGGGAATTGCAAAAAACGGAACTGGTACAGCGCCAGAATGAAATGAATCGGGAATTGTATGATTGTGAAAATGCAAAAGAGAAAGCAAAGGCCGAACTGGAAGCATTGGATCAGAAAATGCAGGAATATCGGCAGACGATGGAAGAAAAAAAGGGAACGATTATTACTCTTTTAAATGAAAAAGCTTCTTATGTTGCACAGGAACAGAGATTCCAGACAATGATGGAACAAAATCAAATTCGTAAGGCAGAACTGAATCAAAAATTGCTGAAAAACAAAACGGAGGAGACGGCGCAGCAACAATTATTAGAGCAATGCCAAAAAGAATTGGAACATTTCAATACTCAGAAAAACCAATATGAACAGGATAAGAAAATGTTTGCTGTGAAATTGGAAGAGTTAGAAGCAGCGTTCCAAAAGAATCAGGCACAATTTATAGCGAAACAACAAAGATATCATGCAGTACATACAAGAGCAGAGTCTTTGAAAAATCTGGCAGAGCGTTATGAAGGCTATGGAACTAGCATTAAAAAAATTATGGAACAGCGTTCAAACAGAACGGGAATTCATGGTGTTGTAGCGGATATTTTAAAAGTAAAAAAGCAATACGAAGTAGCAATTGAAACAGCACTTGGAGGAAGTATTCAAAACGTTGTGACAGATACCGAGCAAACGGCAAAGCAGTTAATTGAATATTTGAAAAAAAATAAATTCGGACGAGCTACGTTTCTTCCATTAAATGGTATTTCTGTCAGAGGCAGTTTTACACAAAAAGAAGCATTAAAAGAAACGGGTGTCATTGGTCTGGCGAGCAGCCTGGTTGAAGCGGATGAATGTTATAGAACATTAATTGAATATTTGCTTGGACGTGTACTGGTAGTAGATCAGATTGACCATGCATTGGCAGTTGCGAGAAAGTATCAGTACAGCATTCGGATTGTTACGTTGGAAGGCGAATTATTAAATGCAGGCGGTTCTATGACTGGTGGAGCTTTTAAAAATGCAAGTAACCTACTTGGACGTAATCGAGAAATTGAAGAATTAGAAGCAGAAGAAAAAAAGCTTGCTAAATCGCTTTCCGATTTACAGAAGACACAGAAAAACTGTGAAAATAAGATTGCAGAAATTCGTTTGCAAAAGAAACAATTGGAAGATGCAGAACAGGAAATACGGCTTCAGATTACAAGAATCGGAATGAGCCAGAAACAGGCAGAAGAAAAACAAGAAGAAATCCTGGCACAACAAAGTGATATGGTGAGAGAAAGCAATCAAATCGAACAATTATTGCTGGAGTTAAAACAAAATTGTGCACAATTGCAGCAGAAAGTAACTGCGATTGATCAAGAAAATCAGAAATCAGAATCGTTCGTATTGGAATACCAAGCAATGTTGGAAAAAGAAATGAAGCAGAGAGAAGAAAGCGCTAAAATGGCAGAGACGTTGAGTCTCCAATATGCGAATTTATCTCAATCTCATCAGTTTATCAATGAAAATATGCAAAGAATCCACCGGGAAATGGAAAAATTTCAAGAGGAGCGGAGCACTTTACAGCATCGTATTGGGCAAAGCGAACGGATAGTAGAAGAAAAAATCCGAGAGACGAAAACAATGAATGATCAAATCGAGCAGCAAAAGCAAAAAGAGGATTTGTTAGAAAAAGAAATTGCAGTTGCAGCAGAAAAGAAAGAGAATTTTGTACATCGCCAAAAAGGATTTTTTGATGAAAGAGAAGAACTTTCCAGTAAACTTGCAGCATTGGATAAAGAATTATTCCGATTGAATAACCAAAAAGAGAAGCAGGAAGAACGTTTGGATGCACAAACTTCTTATTTGTGGAATGAATATGAACTAATGCCAAGCGAAGCGATGCAAATGAGACAAGAGGGATATCATAATTTAACCAAACTGCGTAAATTTGCCAATGAACGAAAAGATCAAATCAAGGCACTTGGAAATGTAAACGTAAATGCGATTGAAGATTACAAAGAAGTTTTAGAACGATATACGTTTATGAAAACGCAGTATGAAGATTTGGTTCAGGCAGAAAGAGCTTTGGTACAAGTAATTGAAGAATTAGATGTTGGTATGCGCCGTCAGTTTCAGGAAAAATTTGAAGAGATTAAAGTAGAATTTGATCAGGTATTCAAAGAATTGTTTGGCGGAGGAAAAGGTACCCTAGAGTTAATCGAAGGAGAAGATATTATTGAAGCAGGCATTCGTATTATCTCTCAACCGCCAGGAAAAAAACTGCAAAATATGATGCAGCTTTCTGGAGGAGAAAAAGCACTCACAGCAATTTCTTTATTATTTGCAATTCAAAACTTAAAACCATCCCCATTTTGTTTATTGGATGAAATTGAGGCTGCGTTAGATGATTCCAATGTAGGAAGATTCTCGAATTATTTGCATAAGTTGACAAAGAACACGCAATTTATTATTATAACACATAGAAGAGGAACGATGGTATCCGCAGATCGTCTCTATGGAATTACGATGCAGGAAAAAGGAGTTTCTACGCTGGTAAGTGTTAACTTAATTGAGCAGCAATTAGAATCATAAATTGAGGAGGAAAAAATATGGGATTTTTTAGCCGATTAGTAGAAGGATTATCCAAGACTAGAAAGAACATTGTAAGAGGAATTGATTCTATTTTTAGTGGATTTTCTGCAATTGATGAAGATTTTTATGAAGAAATCGAAGAAGTATTAATTATGGGAGATCTTGGAATTAATGCAACAGCAGCAATTATGGAAAATCTGAGAGAAAAAGTAAAAGAACAAAAAATCAAAGATCCAGCAGAATGTAAAGAACTTTTAATTAACAGCATTAAAGAACAGATGGACTTAGGAGAAAATGCATACGAATTTGAACATCGTAAATCAGTTGTACTGGTAATTGGAGTGAATGGAGTTGGTAAGACAACATCCGTTGGAAAGTTAGCAGATCAGTTGAAAAATCAGGGAAGATCTGTTTTATTAGCAGCAGCGGACACATTTCGGGCGGGAGCAATTGAGCAGTTGACAGAATGGGCAAACCGTGCAGGAGTCCCAATTATAGCACAAAAAGAAGGCTCCGATCCAGCAGCAGTAATTTATGATGCAATTGCTTCTGCAAAGGCAAAAAATACGGATGTCCTGCTCTGTGATACCGCAGGTCGTCTCCATAATAAGAAAAACTTAATGGAAGAATTAAAAAAGATTAATCGAATTATTGATAAAGAATATCCAGAAGCATTTCGAGAAACTTTGATCGTGCTGGATGGTACAACAGGACAGAATGCCCTGTCTCAAGCAAGACAGTTTATGGAAGCTGCGGATATTACTGGTATTATTTTAACGAAGATGGACGGTACGGCAAAGGGTGGAATTGCAGTGGCAATTCAGTCTGAGCTAGGTGTTCCAGTAAAATATATCGGAGTTGGAGAAAAGATTGATGATTTGCAAAAGTTCAATTCAGAAGAGTTTGTAAATGCATTATTTGATAAAAGAGAAGAGGATTAAGAATTATGACAGAACAATTGACATTAGAAAAGTTTGAAGAAGCAAGTGAAATTGTACAAAAAGTAACATTGGAGACAAAGCTGAAATACAGTGAATATTTTACAGAACAGACAGGAAATAAAGTATGGTTTAAACCAGAAAACATGCAATACACAGGCGCTTACAAAGTAAGAGGAGCCTATTACAAAATCAGCACATTGAGTCAAGAAGAAAGAGACAGAGGATTGATTACTGCATCGGCTGGAAATCATGCACAGGGAGTTGCATATGCAGCGAAAATTTATGGCTGTAAAGCAGTAATTGTTATGCCTACGACTACTCCATTAATTAAAATTAATCGTACAAAGAGTTATGGTGCAGAAGTGGTTCTCTATGGAGATGTTTATGATGAAGCATGTGACTATGCGTTAAAACTAGCAGAAGAAAATGGATATACGTTTATTCATCCATTCAACGATCTGGATGTGGCAACTGGACAGGGAAGTATTGCAATGGAGATTATTAAAGAACTTCCAACGGTAGACTATGTGCTTTGTCCAATCGGCGGCGGCGGACTTTGTACTGGTGTGGCTACTCTAGTCAAAATGCTGAATCCAAAAATCAAAGTAATTGGTGTAGAGCCAGCACAGGCAAATTGTATGCAAGTTTCCGTAGAAAAGGGAGAAGTTGTAACACTCCCAACCGTAAATACCATTGCAGATGGTACTGCGGTAAAAACTCCAGGAGATAAATTACTTCCATATATTATGGAAAATGTTGATGAAATTATTACAGTAGAAGATGATGAGTTAATCGGTGCATTTTTGGATATGATTGAAAACCATAAGATGGTTGTAGAAAATTCTGGACTTTTAACTGTAGCTGCATTAAAGCATTTAAATGTGAGAGGGAAAAAAGTGGTTGCCATTTTAAGTGGAGGTAATATGGATGTTATTACAATGTCCACAGTAGTACAGCATGGACTGATTCAAAGAGGACGTATTTTTACGATATCCATTCTGCTTCCAGATAAGCCAGGTGAATTGGTAAAAGTTGCCTCTGCAATTGCAGATACAAAGGGAAATATTGTAAAACTGGATCATAATCAGTTTATTACAATCAATCGAAGTTCCGCAGTAGAACTGCGTATTACAATGGAAGCTTATGGAGAAGAACATAAGCAGGAGATCATTCAAAAATTGAGAGATGCGGGTTATGATCCAAAGATTGTAACAACAAATTTATAAATAAAGAAAAAAATATAAATCTGTCAAGAAAAAATACTTGACAAGCCCAATGTTTTCCTGTATGATAACCAAGGATAAAAAACAAAGCAGTCTGTATTCGTAAGCAGGCAGCATTGGCTGCAAATGTTTTGTTTACGTATGAAAGGTTTATATCGTCATGGAACGAATTTTGGAACAGACGTTGTTGTATGATTTTTATGGAGAGTTATTAACCGATCATCAAAAGCAGATTTACCAAGAGGTAGTTTTCAATGACTATTCCTACAGTGAAGTTGCACAGTTAGAAGGAATCAGCCGTCAAGGGGTTCATGATTTAATACGAAGATGTGATAAAATCCTTGCTGGATACGAAGAAAAATTGCATCTGGTAGAACGCTTTATGAAAATGAAAGCAATGGCGGAGCAGATGAATCAGTTAACAAAAACATATATCCGTACAAGACAAGAAGCATTACTCTCAGAGATGGAAGAGATCTCTGAACAAATTTTAAAGCAAGTGTAAAGAATAACAATAATTTTGCTTTAAAGTAGTTATCGGATGATTCTGAAAAGAGAGGTTATATATGGCTTTTGAAAGCTTATCAGAAAAATTACAAAATGTATTTAAAAATCTGCGTGGAAAAGGGCGTTTGACCGAAGCAGATGTAAAAACAGCATTGCGGGAAGTAAAAATGGCATTGCTGGAGGCAGACGTCAATTTCAAAGTAGTAAAAAAGTTTATTAGTTCTGTCCAGGAACGAGCCATTGGCCAAGATGTGATGAATGGTTTGAATCCAGGACAGATGGTAATAAAAATTGTAAATGAAGAATTGGTTTCCCTTATGGGGTCGGAAACGACAGAGTTAGCAATTCGTCCAGGCAATGAGATGACCATTTTAATGATGGTTGGTCTTCAAGGTGCTGGTAAAACGACCACTGCTGCAAAGATTGCAGGAAAGCTAAAAGCAAAGGGAAAGAGACCACTTTTAGTTGCCTGTGATATTTACCGTCCTGCTGCCATTCAGCAGTTACAAGTAAACGGTGAAAAACAGGGCGTCGAAGTATTTACAATGGGTGATAAACATAAACCAGTCAATATTGCAAAAGCAGCTTTGGAACATGCTGCAAAAAATGGACAAAATGTAGTTATCATCGATACGGCTGGCCGTCTTCATATTGATGAAACAATGATGGATGAGCTGGTAGAAATTAAGCAGAATGTGGACGTTGCGCAGACGATTCTGGTTGTAGATGCAATGACAGGTCAGGATGCAGTAAACGTTGCAAGCACATTTAATGAGAAAATAGGGGTAGATGGTGTCATTCTTACAAAGCTAGATGGTGACACTAGAGGAGGAGCTGCAGTTTCCATTCGTGCAGTAACTGGAAAACCTATTTTATATATTGGTATGGGAGAAAAGTTGTCCGATTTGGAACAATTTTATCCAGATCGTATGGCTTCCCGTATTCTCGGTATGGGCGATGTTATGAGCCTGATTGAGAAAGTTGAAGCGCAGGTGGATGCAGAGAAGGCAAGAGAGCTGGAGCAAAAGCTGCGAAAATCCCAGTTTGATTTTAACGACTATTTGGATCAGATGAAACAAATGCGTAACATGGGAGGAGTCAATGAGATTCTGAAAATGCTTCCAGGCATGGGAATGGGACGCATGAAGGGAATGCCAGAGGTAGATGAAAAGCAGTTTGATAAATACGAAGCAATCATTCTATCCATGACACCGCAAGAAAGAAGCAATCCAGATATCATTAATCCGTCTAGAAAAAACCGTATCGCAAGAGGTGCGGGGTTGAATGTGGCGGAAGTCAATAAGTTTATGAAGCAGTTTGAACAGGGAAGAAAATTAATGAAACAGCTGCCTGGAATGATGGGCGGCAAAGCAAAACGAGGAAGATTTAAGCTTCCGTTTGGTTGATGTGCAGAGCACGGATTATAATTTATAATAATGGAGGAATGTTACAATGGCAGTAAAGATGAGATTAAAGAGAATGGGTCAGAAGAAGGCACCTTTTTATAGAGTAGTAGTTGCTGATGCCAGATCTCCAAGAGATGGAAAGTTTATTGAAGAGATTGGTACTTATGATCCAAATCAGAACCCTAGCGCAATCAAGATTAACGAAGAAGCAGCTAAGAAGTGGTTAGCAACAGGCGCTCAGCCAACAGAAACAGTTGCTAAGCTGTTAAAGATCGCTGGTATTGAAAAATAATAACAGCACCTTTAGGAGATGTCCGAGATGAAAGAATTAGTAGAAGTGATCGCAAAATCGCTTGTAGATCTTCCAGATAAAGTTGTTGTGACAGAACGTGAGACCGAAAAGGGACTTATTTTAGAACTTAAGGTTGATCCTACCGATATGGGAAAAGTAATTGGAAAGCAAGGACGTATTGCAAAAGCAATTCGCTCTGTCGTAAAAGCAGCAGCTTCCAGAGAAGATAAGAAAGTAATCATAGAAATCGAATAAAACGAAAAGAGAGCTGTTCGGATACACAAAAGCTGGTCTGGAAAGCTCTTTTTATTATCATATGCAAAATAAATAAGAAAGTATAGAGAGACAATTATGGTAGATTTATTGCAAGTAGGTGTAATTACTACACCCCATGGTGTGCGGGGAGAAGTAAAAGTATTTCCGACAACCGATGATCCAGCTCGTTTCCAACAACTAAAAACCGTTTTATTGGATACAGGAAAAGAAAAAAAAGAATTGCATTTGGAAAATGTAAAGTTTTTTAAGCAGTTTGTTATTATTAAATTTAAAGAATTTCAAACGATGAATGATGTGGAACCATTGCGTCGAATGCCGCTTCTGATTACAAGAGATCAGGCAGTTCCATGTGGAGAAAATGAAAATTTTATTGCAGATCTAATTGATTTAAATGTAGTTACAGAAGATGGAGAAGAACTTGGTGTTTTAACGGATGTGCTTCAAACTGGTGCAAATGACGTATATATTGTTAAAAGGAAGAATGGGAAGGAAGTTTTAATTCCAGCCATTCGCCAGTGTATTTTAGATGTAGATTTAGAGAAAAAATGTATGAAGGTACATTTACTGGAAGGATTGTTGGATTTATGATGAATTATTATGTACTCACATTATTTCCAGATATGATTTATAATGGATGTGACACAAGTATTCTTGGGCGGGCAATCGAAAAGAAATTAATATCGCTTGAAGCGATTGATATTCGGAGCTATTCACAAAACAAACATTTAAAAGTAGACGATTATCCGTATGGAGGAGGAGCGGGAATGGTCATGCAGGCACAGCCGGTTTATGATGCCTGCATGGATTTGCAAAAGAAAATTGGGAAAAAACCACGTATTATTTATATGACTCCACAAGGACGTGTATTCAATCAGGCGATTGCTGAACAATTATCGAAAGAAGAAGATCTTGTATTTCTATGTGGTCATTATGAAGGAATTGATGAACGAGTGTTAGAAATGGTAGTAACCGATTATATATCGGCTGGAGACTATGTATTGACAGGAGGAGAATTACCAGCAATGATGATGATTGATTGTATTTCTCGTCTTGTTCCAGGCGTGTTAAATAATGAAGTTTCCGCAGATATTGAATCCTTTCACGACAATTTACTTGAATATCCACAGTATACAAGACCAGAAGTATTTATGGGGAAACGTGTTCCAGAAATATTGTTGTCTGGACATCATGCCAAAATTGAACAGTGGCGCAGAGAACAATCCATCAAACGAACATTGAAATGGCGTCCAGATTTATTGGAAGAAGCCAATTTAACCGAAAAAGAACAAGAATATTTAGAAAAATTAAAAAAATCTCAAAATTTTTAATAAAATAAATAATTATATTGTTTTTCTAAGAAATAAAACTGTGCAGACATAATTACTTCCATTGTCTGCACAATTTTTATACAAAAATAATAGGAAACCAACCAAAATTAATGATATAATAATGCATTAAAACGATAATTTATCTGTAAATAATTTGTGATTAATTTAAAAATTACTTATTAATAAATTATTAGAAAAGAAATATGATAAAAAGAAAAAATATGCTATAATATATACAATAATAATTTTGTGAAATGTAAATAGTAAAAATATCGTGTGTTATGCACGATGGGGAAAGAAGGTGTATGATATGAAGAAACAATTAAAACAAAAAAGAAAACAGTGTTGGATTATAACGATAATCATGCTAGTTGTTTTATTTGCTCCAAATCTAAAAGCAAAAGCAGCGAACTATGAGGCAACGGATGTAACAGCAGAAGTAACAGGAGACTCCGTTCAGATTAGAGCAAAATTAAACACTGCTGATGGTGTGCAGGACGTTTATTTTCCAACATGGAAACTTTCCAATAATCAAAAAGATCTGAAATGGTGGAAAGGTGCAAGAAACGGAATGGAGATTTCTGTTACGATTCCAATGAAAGATTATGGATATGTTCCAGGCGAATATATAACCCATATTTATGTTGTGGATCAGACAGGATATGTGTTTGTAAAAGATCTTACATTTGTATATGAAAAGGCAACATTACAGAGTGAGATATTGGAAGATAAGAGTGGATATCGAGTTACTTATACAGTTCCTGATGCGGATAATATTAACTATGTAGAGTTTCCAACTTGGACAGAAGCATTGGAACAGGATGATATTCAGTGGTATCGGGCAAATCGAGTTGATAATACGTTTACATATGAAATAAAACGAGCAGACCATGGCAATCAACTTGGAATTTATTATACGGATGTCTACGCACATTATAAAGATGGAACAGTTGATACAGGAAGGATACGTGTCGTATTCCCAGCACCAAAAGCGAATGTATATAATGTGAGTACAGAATTGGATCAAAATGGAGATGATTTTAGAATTTCCGTTCAAATTGAACCAAATGCTTATTATCAAGTCGATTATGCAGTCTGGACTCAGGAGAATGGACAAGATGATATTATATGGCGTCCAAGTGATATCAACCAAGAAAACCATTATTTCTTCTGGGGAAAGCGAAGCGAACATAATAATGAAAATGATATTTATCATATTCATGCCTATATTCGGAATGTAAGTGGAGATGTTACCGTTTTTGAAACAAAAATTGACTATACAAAGCCACTTCCAAAATTATTATCGGTAGAGACAAAAAATATGACAGCCAATGCATTTGATGTAGTATATAAACTGGAAGTTCCAGCAGATGTGGATATTGTGAATGCTGTTTGTCCGACTTGGCCAAAGGTTAGTGTACCACAAATTACCTGGAATCAGCCGACGATTCAATGGGATGACAAAATTGCAACAATTACTTGCCATCATGAGGCAGCAGATGGAGAACGAGAGTATTATTCTCATTTGCATTTAGAAGATAATCTTGGAAGAAAAATACTTTATGGAACCGAAGTGACATTAAAGTAAAAATAATAAAAAAATGAAAGAAATCTATTGACAATGGAAAAAAAACATGGTATAGTATCATCGTTGTGAAAAACGAACAGGAAAGCAGAGCATCCACTCTCACCTTAGCGCAAACGGCGACTCGGGTTAATATTTGAGAATTATAATAACAACGTGTTATTTTGATACTTAAATGGTGGATCGTCTGACGATCCACCGTTTTTTACTATAAAAGTGTCGTCAATAGACGGACAGCTAAGGGTTTTATCCCTTATGCTGGCTGGATATTAGGCGACCTGACCTGTATGAGCAAGTAAGGCATTTGCCTGGATTGCGAATACGGGCGGCGATGTCGAGAGTGCGTAGCACGGAGACATCGACTTTTATATCATGGTGGTGCCCGCAAAGCGGGCATGAAAGTTTGTGCGATAAACCCGTCACACTGTGCTTGCACAAATGGACATTTGACGGGCAAGTACAGCGAACGGCTTTGCCATGAGCTGTGCAAAATCGCATATCAAGTAGGTAGATGAAATCTTCCCTACTCGATCTGAAAAAATCAACAGTTAATTCAAACGGTAGAAAGCCGTAATTATTAATGGGGGTGCACGATTATTAGCGATTTAATGATTAACGAACAGATCAGAGACAAAGAAGTACGCGTGATTGGCGAAGCAGGAAATCAATTAGGAATTATGTCAGCCAAGGAAGCGATGAAGCTGGCCAGAGAGGCAAATTTAGATTTAGTAAAAATTGCGCCGACCGCAAAACCACCGGTATGCAAGATTATCGACTATGGTAAATATCGTTACGAGATGGCCAGAAAAGAAAAAGAAGCCAAAAAAAAGCAGAAAGTTATCGAAGTGAAAGAGGTTCGTTTGTCGCCGAACATTGATAGTAACGACTTGAATACCAAGATGAACAATGCTCGTAAATTCTTAGAAAAAGGAAATAAAGTAAAGGTTACGCTAAGATTTCGAGGTCGAGAGATGGCGCATATGGCTAGCTCAAAACATATCTTAGATGATTTCGCAGAAAACTTGAAAGATGTTGCCAGTATTGAAAAACCGGCAAAGCTGGAAGGAAGAAGCATGAGTATGGTGCTGGCAGAGAAACGCTAAGCAATTAGGAAGACAACCGAAGCAAACAAGTTTCGTATGTCGATATAAGTATATAGCAGGAGGAAAGAACAATGCCAAAAGTAAAGACAAGTCGCGCTGCTGCAAAGCGCTTTAAAAAGACAGGTACAGGACAGTTAAAAAGAATGAAAGCTTATAAAAGCCATATCTTGACAAAGAAGAGCCCTAAGAGAAAAAGAAATCTCAGAAAGGCAACAATTACTGATTCTACTAATGTAAAGAACATGAAGAAGATTTTACCATATTTATAATTGATGATAGAGGAGGAAAACTGATATGGCAAGAGTAAAAGGCGGATTAAACGCTAAGAAGAAACACAATAGAGTGTTAAAATTAGCGAAAGGCTATAGAGGAGCAAGATCCAAACAATATAGAGTAGCAAAGCAGTCTGTAATGAGAGCATTAGCAACCTCTTATGCAGGTAGAAAAGAAAGAAAGAGACAGTTCAGACAATTATGGATTGCACGTATTAACGCAGCAGCAAGAATGAACGGTTTATCTTACAGCAAGTTCATGTATGGATTAAAGTTAGCTAACATCGAATTAAACAGAAAGATCTTAGCAGACATGGCAGTAAACGATGCAGAAGGATTTGCAACTCTGGCAGAACTGGCCAAATCAAAAATCGCATAATCAGACGGATTATAGATCCCGGTTCATCTTCGGATGACCGGGATTTTTTGACGGAAAAAATAAAAAGGGAATCAAAACCCCATGTGAATAGTGCTTAAAAATCGTAATATTTTTCCAAAAAAATTATCAATAGTTTAATGTTATTCCTTTACAGGAGAAAAATGCATATGCTATAATACAAATAATCAAGATTCAGGAGGAAACATATCGATGATTATTATCGGTGAAAAGATTAACGGATCCATTCCGTCCATGGCGAAAGCAATCGCTGCCAGAGATGAAGAATGGATCAAAGATATTGCAAAAAAACAGACAGAAGCAGGCGCAACCTATATTGATGTGTGCGCATCTGTTGACGAAGAAGTGGAAGTGGATACTCTGAAATGGATGATCGGACTGGTGGAAAGCGTTTCCGATCTGCCCATCGCAGTGGACAGCCCCAGCCCCCGTGTGCTGGCAGAAGCCTATAAGTTCTGCAGCAAACCGGGTATCATCAACTCCGTATCCATGGAAGGCGACAAGATCGATATCCTGTTCCCCATCGTAGCAGCCAACCCGGGCTGGGAAGTCGTAGCCCTGCTGTGCGATGATACGGGAATTCCCCAGACGGCAGAGAAACGTCTGGCAGTATTTGCGGAAATCATGGAGAAAGCAAAACAGTACAACATCGATCCCAGCAGAATCCACATTGATCCGTTGATTGAAATGCTGTGTACCTCAGAGGACGGTATTTCCATGATCGTGGAAGTTATCTCCACCATCCGGAAACAGTATCCGACGATCCACATCACAGCGGCAGTCAGCAACATCTCCTTCAACCTGCCGGTAAGAAAGCTGGTAAACCTTGGCTTTACCGTACTGGCGATGAACGCAGGACTGGACAGCGCGATCCTGGATCCGCTGAACAGAGACATGATGGGTCTGATCTATGCGACGGAAGCCCTGCTTGGTCTGGACGACTACTGCATGGAATACATCAGCGCTTACAGAGAAGGTCTGATCGGACCGGTTAAGACAGAGTAAACCCGATTAAAGGGCGGGTCATGAGGAAGGCCTGTTTTTTAATAAATATTATCTACAAATTAAGAAAGCGGAGGAATTAAGTATGTCACCAAAAATTCAGGAAGTAGCAGATTTAGTAGCAAAAGGAAAAGCAAAACTGGTTGGACCGGCAGTACAGGCAGGTCTGGAC
>OEQY01000261.1_pt1 | contig 13608 bp, 13 predicted proteins | sample 1539871 | NCBI WGS metagenome assembly OEQY01 (sample SAMEA3891877, study PRJEB23780) | metagenome | biome: terrestrial biome; feature: animal house; material: Caecal content | place: Italy | collected 2015-05-05 | reverse complement strand
CGGGCCATGTAACCGCAGTCCTCCAAAAGCGCGATCAGGAAATACATTACCATTACCAGGGGCAGGAAACCGACCACGGCGCCCACACCACCAATGATACCATCAACAAGAAGGGCATACAACAGCGGATTCGCATTTTCCATCATGGAACCAACCCAGCCCTGGAAGGTTTCGATCCAGGCTACCAGCCAGTCCGCGATCCAGGTTCCCAGCGTCGTCTGTGATATGTAAAACACCAGGAAAATAATCGCCGCGAAAATAGGGATGCCGATGATCTTATGTGTGATAACGCTGTCAATCTTATCCTGTACATTTTTGTCCTTCGTGAAGATTTTCCGTTTCTCCACCTGTCCTACGATGCCGTTGACAAATTCAAAACGCTTCCTGTCTTCCGCCTCCACGGCAGCCCTGTCTTTCAGATCGATCTGCGCCTGTACGTAAGGCGCTTCCTGGTCTTTTCCATACTGGCCTGCCGCCGCTTTCACAACTTCTCTCAGCCCTTCATGACCGGAAGAAGTGGAGATGGTCTTGATGACCGGACAGCCCAGTTTCTGCGCCAGCAGCTTTTCATCGATTTTCGTCTGCTTTTTGTCTGTGATATCGCTCTTATTCAGCGCCACCACCACCGGCACCCCCAGCTCCAGCAGCTGGGTGGTGAAGAACAGGCTGCGGCTCAGGTTGGTGGCATCCACAATGTTGATGATGGCATCGGGGTGTTCGTGCTTCACATAGGAACTGGTGATGCTTTCCTCCGATGTGAACGGGGACATGGAGTAGGCGCCGGGTAGATCCACGGCGATCAGATCTTCCGTCCCGCTGCAGTAGGCTTTCTTAATGGGGTGCTCCTTCTTTTCAACCGTCACGCCGGCCCAGTTGCCCACCTTCTCATTTCGCCCGGTGAGGGCGTTGTACATGGTGGTTTTGCCGGAGTTCGGGTTGCCAGTCAAGGCAATACGCATGACATTTCCTCCTTCTCTATGTGTGCGATGTACTTTATTCACAACTCAGCGGTTGCCCTACGCTAACCGTTGGGCAGAATAAACATGAATGAATACCTTAGATCTGGGGCTCTGGGGCGTCATAAATGCTCCAGATCTTATATCTCGATGGCCGAGGCCAGCTGGTTGTCGATATTGTAGCGGCCATCCTTGATGGAAACCACGCAGCCGCTCTTGAGGTGGGATACCACGGTCACCGGCTCTCCCACATAGCAACCCAAAGAAAAAAGGAAAGCATTCAGTTCCTCATCGTCCGTATTAATTTGCTTGATGATATATTCCTGCCCGTCCAGAGCATCCAACAATGTCATATCCATCACCTTTTCACAGTTGATTTAATCATTTTTCCACAGTCTGGTTAGCGATAGGAAACCAGACCGCGAAAAAATTAGGTTAGCAACATCTAACCCTCTGCTATAATATACCATGCCAAATCAATTGTCAAGCGGGAACCTATGTTCAGCAAAGAAAATCTCTGTTTCCGATAAACAGGCTGGTTCATTTTTCCGGACTGTGCTATAATAATCAAAATGCTTTATCCAATGGAGGTCTTGTATGGCAATCCATGAATCTGGTCAGATGTATTTGGAGACCATTTATATTTTAAGGCAAACAAAATCCTTTGTGCGGGCCATTGACGTGGGAGAACAGATGGGCTATACCAAGCCCAGCGTCAGCCGTGCTCTGTCCATTCTAAAAAAAGACGGTTATGTGGAGGTGGACGGAGAAGGCGCAATCACTCTGACATCAAAAGGCCTCGCCATTGCTGAGACTATGTACACCCGGCACACGGTGTTGAGCCAGATGCTGATGGAATTAGGCGTGGACGAAGAGACTGCGACCGAAGATGCCTGCCGGATCGAGCATGTGATCAGCGAAAAATCCTTTGCGGCGGTGCAGGCGCACTTGGAGCAGGTAACGAAAATGCGGGAAGATGCGCACGGGCAATGAGCCTATGCAAATTTGGCGGACTTTGCTATCGAGCGGCAACGCGATAAGTGAATACCTGCCATTTGGCACGGAATATCAAATGCGGTGGAGCCTGGATATGGCCTCCACCGCATTTTATGTGATCTGCGCTTTTAAATCAGGAGCGACCTGCTGTGTAAGTTCACCGCCAAGCGCATCTGCTCCATAGCTCCAAACGCTTACGGCAGCTCATCCTTATGTGTCTGCTGGCTTTTCAAAACCTTTCGGGCGGCTTTTTTGATATTATGGCACACGCCAAGAATAGCGATGCAAAACAGCAGAGCCGCTAATCCATATCCAAACGACTGCATTGCCGTGTTCATATTCACGCCTCTTTTCTGACCGCTGCCGCCAATGAACTCAACCGAACAATCCTCTTTTTTTGTACGGCTCCTTCTGGATCGCTCCGACCTCATACCCCGTGCCGCGAATGGCGTTCATGAGCGTCTCCGTGTCCAGCTCTGTTTCAGAGAGGATCACGGTCTGGTTTTTGCTCCGGGAAGAACTCACCTTTTTGACCGGGCAGGCTTTGCGTACGGCGTCATTGACATGGGCCTCGCACATCCCGCACATCATTCCGTTGACTTCCACTGTGTACTTCCACATGATTTCTCATTCCTCCTTGACTTTTATATGATCGAGCTGCGCGGACCGGACGGCGGTCTGCCGTGCCGCAGTCCGTTCATCCGGGATCTTCCTGGCCATCAGACAGCACAGCGGCGCCAACGAACTTCCGAGAAGCGGATGGCGAACGATGGAATAGCCGCGCTCGGACAGGTATGCCATCAGCTCCCCGGCAGTCCAGACATGATACACCCGAAAGCCTGACAGCCCCATGAACCAGAGCCGGAGTCTGGCGCTTCGGCTTTTGCCCCAGACAAAGGTGGGGGCGAACAGCCATCCCCCCGGCTTCAGAACCCGCCAGGCTTCCGCCAGAGCTTTTTCCGGGTGAGGCATGACATGGAGGGCGTTGGAGATCACGACCGCATCGAAGCTCTCCGGCCCGTAGGGCAGCTTGGTGGCGTCCTGGACGGAGAAATGGAGCCGGGACGAATGCACCTGCTTTTTGGCCTGACGGATCATTTCAGCTGAAAAGTCGGTTGCCTCCCAGCTCCGGACACATGGAGACAGCGGCACGGACAGCTGGCCTGTTCCGCAGGCCAACTCCAGCACATCCATGTCCCGTTTCAGAAAAGGACGCATTGCTTTGCAGATCTGCTGATAGGTCGCCTGAGAGCGGCGCATGAAGCCGGCGTAATGCCGTGAAAACCGCTCCCAAAACTGCTTGTTGTCATCCATACAATATGGTCACCTCAATGATGGTTAGTACCAACTAACCACATCATACTCTTTGTCGCATGAAATTGCAAGATGCCGCCATATTGGTTTTGCATGTTCTCTGGGATAAATCAAGGGAAGAAGCTGGAACGAAGAATGACCGGGACACGCATCCCGGTCATTCTTTTCTTTTGCGCCTCTGCCTTTACCGGCACCAACTGGTGGGATTGGAGCGGGCGGTGATGAAGCGGCGATAAATGCCCTCCTCCTCCATAAGTGTGTCGTGGGCGCCGGCCTGAACGATGCGCCCCTGGTCGATAACCAGGATCTCATCGGCGTGACGAATGGTATTGAGCCGGTGGGCAATGACCAGCAGGGTCTTGCCCCGGCACAGTTGGGTGATGGCCTCCTGGATGTAGCTCTCATTGTCGGCGTCCACGCTGGCAGTGGCCTCATCCAGAATGACGATGGGAGCATCCTTCAGAATGCAGCGAGCAATGGAGATCCGCTGCCGCTCTCCGCCGGATAGGCTGGCTCCACCTTCGCCGATGACCGTGTCAAAGCCGTCGGGCAGCTCCATGATGAAGTCATAGCATCGGGCTTTTCTGGCCGCCTCATAAACCTCCTCCCGTGTGGCGTCTGTCCGCCCCATGGCGATGTTGTTATAGACGGTATCCTGGAATAAGTAGACCCGCTGGAACACCATAGAGATCTGATCCATCAGATCAGAAAGAGGAATATCGCGGATATCCCTGCCCCGCACTAAGATTTGGCCCTGTTTGACATCCCAAAACCGGGAGAGCAGGTTGGCTACCGTACTTTTACCGCCGCCAGAGGGCCCCACCAGGGCCAGCATCCGGTTTTTCTCCAGTGTGAAAGAGACATCATGCAGTACCTCTTTCTCCCCGTAGGCGAAGGTGACATTTCGGAACTCCACCTCCGGGGCACCGCCGGCTTTGGGTAAGGTCTCCCGGCCCCGGTCAGGTAGTTCTGGCTGGGCCAGTACCGCCTCGATCCGGTCCATGCAGGCGTTCATCACCGTCAGGCGGGTGGCTTGGCTGTAGAGTGCCTTAATGGGGCCGAAGAGGTCAAAGACGAAGAGCAAGACACCCAGCAGGAAGGTGATGGAGAGCTGCCCACGGCCATAGAGCCAGAGTGACAGGGGGATTATCAGCACCGAGCCCAGACCGCACACCAGATAGAGGGCCCGCATCCAGGGAGCCTGGCTCTCCTCGAACTCGATGCTGACCTTGCGGCTCCGGGCGAAATTCTCGGTGAGCTGCGCGGAACGCTCTCCCAGCAGGTTGAAGGTCTTGGCAATACCAATGCCCTCCACATAGTCCAGCACTGCCCGTGTGAGAGCCTCGCTCTGCTCCTGTCGGACATCAGAGTGAGCCAGGGTGCTCCCCAGGGAAGCGCGGCCCAGCTGCCAAATGATCCCTACCACCACCAAGGCGGCCAGTCCCAGCCAGGGATTCAGGAAGGCCAGCCACAGCACAAGAATGGCTTGGGCAAAGGTATAGCTCATCATGTTGGCAATGTCGTGCATACAGTTCTCCTCAATGAACACCATGTCGGTGGACAGAACGGAACTGATTTTGCCGATGTTGCCCTCTGTGAAATAGCCCATGGGCAGGCGGCGCAGATGCCGTCCCAGCTCCATGCGCAGATCGGCGAATACCATATAGCCCGCCGCGGCCTGGAGCCGGTCGGCGATGTTCTGGCACAGGCACTCCAGCAGAACGCAGCCCACCGTGCCCACCGCCAGCCACAGGCACAGCCGTGCCGTCATGGTTCCCTGGAGAAAAGCGCTCAGGGCCAAGAAGGACAGACCGATGGGGGCCTTGGACAGCATGGCCTTCAGGAACGCAAAGACAAAGGCCAGCTTGATCCGCCCCTGATAGGGGCCGGATACGGACAGGATTCGTTTCATCAGCGCGATCATGCCTCGTCGCCTCCTTTCTCCGCAGAGACACGCCAGGCAGCGGCTCCCTCGGCAGCCCGCCACAGTTTTTCATAGGCGGGGCAAGTCTTTCGCAATGTATCGTGGCGGCCAATCCCTGCCACATTGCCCTGATCCAGCACCACGATCTGATCGGCACCTGCAATGGACTGAAGCCGGTGGGCGATGACGATGACCGTCTTGCCCCGGATCACCTCGGCAATGGCGGCGTTCATTTTCTCCTCATTCTCCGGGTCCAAAAAAGCGGTGGCCTCATCCAGCACCACGATGGGAGCGTCCTTCAAAATCGCCCGGGCCAGGGCGATCCGCTGCCGCTCCCCGCCGGAAAGCCCTTTGCCGCCATCGCCGGCCATGGTATAGATTCCTTTTTCCAGCCGTTTCAGAAACTCTCCGCATTGAGCCCGTTCCGCCGCCGCCAGCACCTCCTCGTCGGTGGCGCCGGGTCTTCCCAGCCGGATGTTCTCCAACAGGCTGGTGTTGAACAGGAACTGCTCCTGCGCGACGAAGGAGATCTGCTCATTCAGAGAGGCGAGGGACATCTCTCGCAGGTCTTGCCCCCCCAGCGTGATGCGTCCGTCCGTCACATCGTAAAAGTGGACCAGCAGCTTGGCAAGGGTCGATTTCCCGCTGCCGGATTCTCCCACCAAAGCAGTGAGGCTCCCCTGTGGGACAGAGAAGGAGATGCCGTGGAGGACTTCGTCCTTTTCATAAGAAAACCGCACATTCTCAAAGCGGATCTGCAAATCGTTTCCGTTGAAATCCGTTTTTCCTTCTTTCAGGGGCGGAATATTGAACAGAGATTCCATTTGGTCAATCTTGTAGCTCAGCTGGGGCAGCACCGACATAAAGTTCATGGCTCGGATCAGAGGCGGTCCCACGGAAAAAGACATGCACAATACCAGCGCGTAATCCGGCAAGGTGGAGGCGCCGGTGAGTACCAGATAGCCGCCGGCTGGCAGCAGCACCAGCGCCACGCAGGGCAAAATGCTGGTGTAGAGGGCCATCCACAGCCAGCAGGCCCGGAACCAATCCAGAGTAAAATCACGGTAGTTTTTTACATCGGTCTCAAAGCGGTGATATGACTCTCCGTCCCGGTTGAAGACTTTCACGACTTCCATGCCGTTGATGTACTCCACGATGGTGTTGTTCATTTTCTGCCCGGCGGCGTAGTAGTCTCCCATCTTGCTCATGCCGGAGCGGTACATCATGCCCATGGCCAGCACGCCCAGCGGAAGGGAGCAGAGGGAAAGCAGACCCAGCTTCCAGTCCGTGAGGAACATGGCCGCAAATACCACCACCGGCACCGCCAGATTGGACAGCCCTTCCGGCAGGGCGTGGGCCAGCAGAAGTTCCATGCTCTCGATGTCGTCAATGAACATCTTCTTCCAGACTCCAACGCCCTTCTCCTGGATCGCGCCCAGGGGCTGCTTTTCCAGCTTGCTCTGGAGATGGAGCCGGAGGTTTTCCAAAGTATGATAGGCGGAGCGATGAGACAGAGCCAGCCCCTCCACATAGAGAAGGCCGTAGAGGACCATGCACAGAGCCATGGCCCCGGCGTTGAACAGGGTTTCCTCCAATGTGAGACTGCCCCCAGTCAGCAGGGGTCTCAGCAGGCGGTAGAGGAAGAAATAGGGCAGCACGCTCATGGCCACGCCGGCCACCAGTACCAGAATGGAGGCATAAGTCGTCTTCCGGTGGCGTCCAGTGTAGCGCAGGACTTTTTGAAACACAGTATCACTCCTTTTTAGTTAGTTATTGCTAACTTGTTAGCGAGAAAAAAGCCTCCGCAGAGGCGTTTTTCATCCCTTGGGGAATCCCAGGGCAGCGTACCAGTCAAAGAGACGGCAGACCAAAGTGCAGTGGCGCTGGATCTCCGGCCAGGCGAAGGCGTGGATAAAGGGCTCGTAAATGGTGGTCCAGAAGGCGGACAGGACTACATGGAGCTCCTCCTGCGTCATATCCACAGTACACAAGCCCCGGCGTCTGGCCTCGGCGTAGTAGGTCCAGGTGCCTTCCGTCATTTTCTCCACCCAGTCGTGCTGGAAGTTGGCGTAAGCGGTGCCCTCCGCTCCGGTGAGCAGCAGCACAAAGCCATCCCGCCGCTCATTGAGAAAGCGGAACCACCACAGCATATATTCCTCATCCATATACCACGCCCGGATCAGGTCTTCGTCGGAGAGGGCGGATGCCGGCACCGCCGTCCGCTCCTCATAAACAGCATCCAAATCCGCCACCGTATCCGCCACCACAGCGCGAAACAGTTCCTCTTTTCCGGCGTAACGCTTATAAAGGGCGCCGGTTGTCACCCCAGCCCGCTGGCAGATGGATTTCAGGGAAGCCTTCTCAAAGCCCAGCGTCCGGAACTCCTCTTTGGCGCTGTCCATGATCCGAGGGTCAATGGAAGTATCCGGTTTTGCCATAACATCCCTCCCAACGAATGATAATTTGATTACCGATAATCTGATTATCAATATAGCATCCCTTTCTATCCCTGTCAAGGGGAAATCCTCTCTTGACAAACTCGCTTTTTGGTTGTATATTCAAAACATCGTTTTGAAACACTGTTTTGAATTGCGAGGCGATACCATGGCAAAGCAGATTGAAGGGGTCTATGAAAATGTACTCCGCTGCGCCCGTCAGGAATTTTTGGAAAAAGGCTTTGCTCTGGCCTCCCTGCGGGACATCGCCAAAGCGGCGGGAACCAGCACCGGCTCCATCTATACCCGCTTTACCGACAAGGCGGGATTGTTCCGGGCCCTGGTGGAGCCTGCCGCGGGAGAGCTGAAGCGCCGTTTTTTGGAGATTCAGGAGTCTTTTCACCAGTTTGACGGCCCAACCCAGCAGGAGGAGATGGGGCGTTACACCGCCCATGCCCAGGAGGGACTGTTTGACTACATCTATGAGCACCTGCCGGAGTTTGAACTGCTGCTCCGCCGGGCCGCCGGGACGGAATATGCCCACTATATTGACGAGTTGGTGGAGATCGAAGTCAGTTACACCTACAAATACATGGAGGTCATCGGCTGTGAGAGCGTCCGCTCCGGTCAGGTCACCGAGGACTTGATCCATATCGTTACCACCGCCTACTTCAACGGAATGTTTGAGCCGGTGCGGCACCGCATGGATAAGGCCCGGGCGCTCCACTATGTCCGCCAGCTCAACCGCTATCACATGGCAGGATTTGAAACGATTTTTCATCCTGAAAACTTCCGGTAGTGCAAAAGGCCGCTTTCCCGGCGGCCTTTTCATAGAACCAAAGGTTAGCAATAACTAACTAAAGGAGGCTTATTTATGCAGCAAACACAAAGCCCACTGCTGCGGTTGTGGCAGCTGGGCAGGGATCATCACGGTGGCCTGATTGCCGCCATCTTCTGCGCGGTGGCGGGTGTCCTGCTGGGGCTGCTGCCGTATCTCTCAGCGGGGCACATCCTGGTAGCGCTTCTGACCGGGCAGCAGGACTGGAACTTCTATCTTCTGTGGTGCATGGTGGCCCTTGGTGGCTATCTGGCCAAAACTCTGCTTTACAATCTGGCGCTCTCCCTCTCCCACAAGGCCACCTTCCAGATCCTGCGGGACATCCGGAAGATGGTTCTGTCCAAAATGCCCCGCTTACCCTTGGGAGACATTCTGGACACCTCCAGCGGACGGCTCAAACAGATCGTGGTAGATCAGGTGGAGAGTATGGAGACGACACTGGCCCACCTGCTGCCGGAGATGACCTCCAATCTGCTGGCGCCGGTATGCGTTCTCGTGTATCTGTTTACGCTGGACTGGCGCATGGCATTGCTGAGTCTGGTGTCCATTCCTGTGGGCATGGCTTTTATGATGGCCATCATGGGCAGCTATGGCAAGGACTATCAGGGTGCGGTGGAGACGACCCAGGCCATGAACGAGACCATTGTGGAGTACATCGGCGGCATTGAGGTCATCAAGGCCTTCAATCAGGGAAAGAACTCCTATGAGAAGTTCTCCTCCCGGGTACGGGCCAATGCTGCCTACTACTACAACTGGATGAAGAAATGCCAGTTCGGAATGGCGCTGGCCTATGCCATCGCTCCCACCACGCTTATTACGGTGCTGCCTGTGGGCTGGATCTTCTACACGGACGGCAGCTTGTCCGCAGAGGTATTTCTCACCACCATCATCCTGTCCATGAGCATTGTGGGACCTCTCATTGCCGCCATGGGCTTTGTGGATAATCTTGCCAAGGTGGGTACCATCGTAGGTTCGGTGGACGAGATCCTCCTGAAGCCGGAGCAGGATCACGGAACACAGCCGGCACAGCTGGGAAGACCGGATATCGCCTTGGATCATGTCTCCTTTGGGTATGCCCAGGACAAGGAGATCCTCCACAACATCTCCCTCACCATTCCGGCCGGCAGCCTCACCGCTTTGGTTGGACCCTCCGGTTCGGGCAAGTCCACCATTGCCAAGCTCATCGCCGGTTTCTGGGATGTGACCGAGGGCCGCATTACCCTGGGCGGCGTGGAGGAAAGCCGTATCCCGCTGGAACAACTCTACGACCAAGTGGCCTTTGTTTCTCAGGACAATTACCTCTTTGACGATACCATCCGGGAAAATATCCGTATGGGCCGGGTAAATGCCACGGATCAAGAAGTGGAACAAGTCGCCAAAGCCGCCGGATGCGACGGTTTCATCCGCCAGTTGGATCATGGCTATGACACCCGGGTGGGCGGCGGAGGCGCCCATCTCTCCGGAGGAGAGCGGCAGCGTATCGCTATCGCCCGGGCCATGCTGAAAAACGCCCCTGTGGTGATTCTGGACGAGGCCACCGCCTACATTGATCCGGAGAATGAAGCGGTGGTCCAGCGGGCAGTGGCAAAACTGGTGGAGGGTAAGACGGTCATCGTCATTGCCCACCGCCTGTCCACCATCACCGGCGCAGATCAGATCGTGGTGGTGAAGGATGGAAGCATCGAGGCACAGGGCAGACATGAAGAACTGCTGCGCCATTGCCCGTTGTACGCCGATCTGTGGCAGGCTCACATGGGTGTAAAGGAGGGAGAAACGGTATGATCGAGACATTCAGAGGTATCTGGCGGTTTGCCGGTGAGGAACAGCGCAACATCCGGCGCTCGGTGATCGCCTGCTTTTTCAACGCGGTGTTCCATATGTTTGAGATCGCCGCCATTTACTACACCATCCTGGCTCTGCTGGATGGAAAAACCGGCCCTGCCACGGCGTGGCAGGCGCTGGGTCTGTTGGCAGTCAGTATTCTGGGCAGCGCCGTGACCAAGTATTTCTCCCAACTCCAGCAGACCCACGCCGGGTACTTCATGGCGGCCAATAAGCGCGTGGCCATCGGGCAGCGGATGAAATCCGTCCCCATGGGCTACTTCAACGACAACAGCCTGGGAGAGCTCACCGGGGTCTGCACCACTGTACTGGACAATGTGGAGACTGTGGCCCCCATGGTGTTGGTGACCATGCTGGGCGGGATGCTCAACGCTCTGGTCTTTACGGTGATGATCCTGATTTTTGACTGGCGGATCGGTCTCATTGTGGTGGCGGCCACAGCAGTTTATTTGTTCATCACCTCGGCCATGGAGCAAAAATCCGCCGCCCTCGCCCCGCACCGTCAGAAGTCCGAGGCCAAGTTGGTGGAGGCGGTGCTGGAGTATGTGCAGGGCATGAGCGTGGTGAAGTCCTTCAACCTCACCGGACGGGGTGACCGCACCTTGCAGGAAGCACTGGAATACAACTGCCGCAGCAACCTGAACATCGAAAAGATGTTCACCCCTTATATTATGGCGCAGGGGATCGCGCTCCAGCTGGGAAGCGTGGCCATGATGCTTGCGGCGGTATGGTTCTATCTCTCCGGAACGATGATTCTGGCCAACGCTCTGATGGTGGTCATCATGTCCTTCCTGGTCTTTGCTCAGATCTCCTCGGCGGGCAGCGGCATGTCCCTGCTGCGTATCGTCAGCAGCTGCATGGCCCATGCCGATGAGACGGACGCCATGCCCCAGCTGGCAGAGACCGGTCGGGCCGGCACGCCCAGGGAGCACAGCATTACCTTCGACCATGTTTCGTTCTCTTATGACCAGCGGCCTATCCTGCGGGATGTATCCTTCGCCATCCCGGACAGAACCACCACCGCCATCGTGGGCCCCAGCGGTTCCGGGAAAACCACACTGTGTAATCTCATCGCCCGGTTCTGGGATGTGGAGAGCGGCACCGTCCTTGTGGGCGGTCAGAATGTGAAGGACTATACTCTGGAGGACCTGATGGATCAGATCTCCATGGTATTTCAGAAGGTCTATCTCTTTGCCGACACGGTGGAAAACAACATCAAGTTTGGATGCCCCAATGCCACCCACGAGGAGGTGGTGGCCGCGGCGAAGAAGGCCTGCTGCCACGACTTCATTCTCACCCTGCCCCAAGGCTATGACACCGTCATCGGCGAGGGTGGTTCCAGTCTTTCCGGCGGCGAGAAGCAGCGCATCTCCATTGCTCGGGCTATCCTGAAGGATGCTCCCATCGTGATTCTGGATGAAGCCACCGCCAATGTAGACCCGGAGAATGAGGACCGGCTGCAAAAGGCCATTGAAGCCCTGACTCGGAACAAGACTATCCTGATGATCGCTCACCGGCTGAAGACGGTCCGCAACGCCGACCAGATCCTGGTGCTGGACGGCGGACAGATCGTTCAGCGGGGCACCCACAGCCAGCTCATGGCCCAGGAGGGCCTGTATCGAGCGTTCGTATCCGGCCGTAAAGAGTCCGGCCAGTGGAAGCTCTGAGCGAGGAAACGCCCAAACCATTATGAAAAGAGAAGTGCCGTCACCGGGTATATTCCGGCGGCGGCACTCCTGTTGTGTCCGGGAGATTGCGCTTGAAGGGGCAATTGCTACTGCAAATGGAAAATGACTTGACTGGTTAGCGATTGCTAACTATAATCAAGCGTAGAGTACCGTGTCTTTTGAGGAGGGCCTATGGAGAAGTACAAAATCGAGAAGGACTCCGTGCAGGAGACGCTCATCATCCCGCTGTATGGCCGGCGGCTCTGCTCGCGGCGGTTTCCCGGACTGTATCAGGATACGACGGCGGCCATGCTGATGGAGAAGGTGGACTACGACTTCTCCCCTTTGGAGCGGCAGGCAAACGGCCTGATGCAGACCTTCGGTGCGCTGGAGGTAGCCATGCGCCAGAATGACCTTGCCTGGGAGGTGCAGGACTATCTGAATGCCCATCCCAGAGCCGCTGTCATCAATCTGGGCTGCGGTCTGGACAACACCGGGCGGGCCTGCGACAACGGCCGGTGCAGCATCTGGAACATCGATCTGCCGGATGTGATCGAGCTGCGGGATCGCCTGCTTCCCGCCGGGGAGCGGGAGAAAAACCTGGCCTTTGATCTGAAAGACCCGCGCTGGATGGATGCCGTCCGCACTGATCCTGAGGATGGAGCGGTGCTGTTTGCCGCCGGGGTCTTCTACTACTTCACGACGGAAGATGTCAAATCTCTGGCCACAGGCATCGCAAAACGCTTCCCAAGAGGGCGGCTTGTCTTTGACGCGGCCGGGAAAACGGCTGTCCGGCTGATGCTGAAAACCTGGGTGAAGCAGGCGGGCATCCGGGATGTGGGCGCCTATTTTTCCGTCAAGGACGCCAAGGGGGAGCTGGAGCCCTGGTCGCCGCTTTTTTCTGTTTCCAGCCGGGGCTATATGCTGGGCTATCAATCGCTTCATGATCCGGCGGTCCGGCCCGTCCACCGGCTGCTGGCGAAGCTGGCCGACGGACCGATGCATCTGCAGATCGTCCGGATCGACTTTGCGGAATACAGTCACGATTAGATTGGAGAAGATTATGCCCATTGAACTATGGCAAGGGCTGCTGATTCCCTTTGCGGGGACAACGCTGGGTGTGGCATGTGTCTTGTTTATAAGGAGGCGAAGATTAGTATGAAAAGATTGATTAAAGGTGGATTTTTGACATTAAGTGGTGTTATTGGAGTTATAGGAACGATGATGGTCGCAATGCAAAATCCGTCAAGGGCGTGGGAAACTCCACCCGGAAGAATGGTAACAAGTATTTTGGAAAACGAGATGTTAATCCCTGCGATTTTGTTTCTTCTCCTTTTGGTTTCTGGATTATATATTCTCCTGACAGAAAACAAAGCAGATTAATAAATTTTCGTTTAATAGTAGAACCGATGGGCACAATCCTGACGGTTCTCCTGGCGGGGATTATGGTTGTAGTATTGCCCTACGCACCGAGGTTCGCAGCTGGCGCTATGCTCTATGCGGTAGTGGAGGAATTGATCCCAGAGATGTCAGTGGGAAAGCACTCCAATGTGGGGCCCGCACTGTTTGGTACCAGTTCTGCCCTCATGATGACGCTGGATGTGGCGCTGGGTGCTTGAGTGAGTGAAGGTGAAAA